>Ga0209676_1002584_pt1 | contig 12483 bp, 8 predicted proteins | sample AraplaCvi_mLB_r2_FD_184282 | JGI IMG/M metagenome (GOLD analysis project Ga0209676, IMG submission 184282) | Arabidopsis root microbial communities from North Carolina, USA - plate scrape MF_Cvi_mLB_r2 (SPAdes) (version 2) | ecosystem: Host-associated > Plants > Roots > Endosphere | place: USA...
TGGCCACCTGCGACGACTCGCTGGAAGGCCGCCGCGACCGCGCCCTGCTGTGCTTCGGTTTTGCCAGCGGCGGCCGCCGCCGCGGCGAGATCGCCGCCGCGCAAGTCGCCGACCTGCACCCGGTCGGTCCGGACGAGTTCGTGTACCGGCTCGCCCGCAGCAAGACCCGCCAGGCCGGCGTGGCAACCGACGCGACGCCGGACAAGCCGGTGCTCGGCCCCGCCGGCGCGGCGATGGCGGCGTGGCTGGCCGCGGCCCACCTTCACGAGGGTCCGCTGTTCCGGCGCCTGTGGGGCGCGCGGGTGGGCCCCGGCCTGAGCGACAAGTCGGTCGCGGCGATTGTGCAGCGGCGCGCGCGCCTGGCCGGCCTGGTCGGCGACTTCGGCGGCCACAGCCTGCGCTCGGGCTTCATCACCGAAGGCGGCCGCCGCGGCGTCGCGTTGCCGGCGCTGATGGCGCTGACCGAACACCGCAGCGTCGGCACCGTGCTCGGCTACTACCAGGCCGGCGAAGTGGTCGCCAGCCCGGCCGCGCGGTTTCTGGAGTCGCTGCCCAGCGGCGGCGCGCGACGCGACAGACTTTGACGCGGCGGGCGAACCGGCGTGCGCGGTTGGGCGTGGCGAAAGCCAGGATCGGCCGTGCCTTTGCGCACCACGCAGACGACTCTCATGCTGCGGATGACCGAATTTACGGGCTGCCCAGTGGCACGACGGTCACTTGTTGCGCCACCACGAACGCCATCCAGCGCCCGTCCTTGCTGATGACCGCAGACTGAGGAATATCGCCTGCGGGCAAGGTCGCAATGCACGCTGGATGCGCCGTTGCGTTTTCTACCACGCGTAAACAGCTTCCCTGCCTGGATCTGAAGGCGACGACCAACTTTTCCGTCTCGGGCACCACGGCCAGGAACCATGGATATTCTTCGGCCGGATCGTTGCTGGTCTGCCCCTCGATAGTGAAAAGCCGCTTGGGCGATGCCAACATCGGGTCGATCAGCGATGCGCTGGGGAAAGGCATCCCAGCCGATCCCTTGCAGTACTTCCCTTTCGGCGGCTCGCACGTGTGGCAGCGCTGCGGCGCCACCCTTACAGCGGCCGTCAGGCCGGCGGCGAACCCTATGGGGAGAATCTGATCGCATGGCTGCGCGCCGACCTTAGCGCGACTGACCGGAAATTCTTCCGCCTTCCCATCGCGCAATGAAACTAGCACCGTATTGGGTCCACCGTTGTGGCCCGTGCTTCCGGGCACCGGCGGCGCTCCACCGTAGACCTTGGCCGTCGTAGTGAACGCGAGCATGTCTCCGTGTTCGGAGACAAAGGCCGGATTGGGCCGAACATTGACGTGTTGGACGAGTCGAACAGGTGTGTCTAGGCCCGGGGCGAGTCGCTGAAACAGGAGACCATCACGCGACGGATCGCGATACACAACTGCGTTCCCGTCACCCGACAGCAAGCCGGGGTCGGTGTACTTCGCCCCCGGCAGAATCGTCGTTCGTTCCGGAAGCCCGATCGGGTTCGTCGCGTTCAGGTAGTAGACCTGGCCGTCCTCGCCGTCCACGTCCTGCAGCACCACCTGGCGGCAGTCCGACGACACGCCAACCAAGGCGACCTTCGAAGCGCTGTCGAACGGAAGTTGCCGCGTCTTCCCGGATTGGCGATCGAGGACAAACACCCGTACCGGATCGGCTGTTGAGGTCCGATACCTCTGGTAAGCAACGCATGAGCCATCTGCCGAGATATGCAAACGCCGCTCAATCGGAGACTTTGGGATTTCAGACACCGCCGTCCAATCATCGACGGGATCATCCCCCGCGTTCGCGACCGAACTAAGCAACAGCGAAACCAGCACCGCGGCACAACCCTGATGGACGCCTTTGCCAATGATCACGACACTCTCCCGTTGGGGGCGACTGCGCCCTTCGTTACGCAAACGCCTTGACCACGGAAGCGATCGTGCCCAACAAACGGTTCACGTTGCTTTCCTCGGCCGAATACGTGGCCTTCCAAGCCGCCATCTGATCGTGAAGTCTGAAGAATTCCGCATGCTGTTCGCGGAAGGTCGCCGCCGCGACCTCGTATCGGCGTCTGTCGGCGTCGTACAGGCGGACAGCGGCGGAGTGACGCGTCACGTCGTTTTCGTAGCGCTCGCGGCGTTCTGCTATCTCAGCACCGAGCGCGCTGATCTTCGTGGCCAAGGCCGCTCTTTCGTTGTCGTACTGCTGCTTGAGGGCGTTGTGGGTGCACTCCGCGTACGGTTGCCCGTTCGGGCAAGCCGTGTAGGTCATCTGCTGATACGCGCGCCGCATCTGCTCAAGCTTTTGCTGGGAGGTCGTGATCCAGCCCTGTTCCATTTGCAGGCGCTTCTGCTCGCGCTCCAGCTGAGTCAATCTCGTGGCTAACGATTTTCGCTCGTTCTCTAGCCTGTCGAGTTCCGGCTTCAGCTGCTTCTTCTTGCGCGCGTACTCGGGCTCATTCTCCTCGTAGAGCTTCTTCGCCTTGAGCATTGCCGTCAGGTGCGTGCGCAGTTCGTCGGAGGGCTTGGTGGCGCCGCTGTTGACATACGCCTGCAGCCGCTTCCAGCTAGCGACCCCTGTGGCATCGTAGTGCCATGGCTCTGGACTGTGGCTCGCTGTCCAGCCGTTGGCCTCAAGCGTCTTCTTTAATCTCTGGCTATCGGCCTTGTGCACGATGTCGATCGCGAAACCATATTCGTGCATGGATCGGCCTGGAACGTCGGCGGAGTTCGCCTTCGGCTGTCCACCGAAAAACTTCCACCAGAGAAAGTCACGATAAAGCACGAACTGTTCGGCGCTTGTTCTCCTACCCGACGTTATGCCGATGAATTTGTACTTCGGGTTCTTTAGGGCAAGGTATGCGGCGTTGCCATTCCTGTAGGCGATCGCTGCCTCCGAATGCAGCAAGCCGGCTGCGGGATCTTCGGTGGCCGCCCGCTCCTCGGGAGCTGGGGTGGGAATCGCGGAGCGCTCGTTAGTGCCCAACGCAGTGGGGAGCGGCACGAGGTCGGCGAGCCGCCGCGCGATTGCCGCGGAGACCGCGCGTTCTGGGGCCACCAGAACGACGTGCAACCCGTCCACGAGATGTACGGGCACGACCTCGGGCCACGACCCGTGCGCCCACGCATGAAGCAGTGCATGCATTTCACTTGTGCTGGACGGAACCGGCTCCGGTGGCGGCTCCGCGGCGCGTTCGCTTCGTCCGAGATCGTTCATGGCCACATCTCGCATGGAAAGGCGCCTTGGCAAGGCAGGCGCAGGTTGCTTCGCATGACTCAACGCCGCCGATGCGGCGGCCCGGACACATTCCGGGACTTGATGACACGGCGACGATGTCCGGCCATCGTCTTAGGCAGAGGAATCGCACGCTATCGGCACGCTTCTTGCCCGCGCCTGCTTAGGACCGGCGCGCATAGGTCGGCAGGTGCGGGCGATGATGTTTCAGGCAATCGGCGTAGCTCGCAACGCGCGAACCGATCCCGTAGACCTCGAGCCGCCGACCGGCGGCGGAGCACGACGCGACGGGGATTGATAGGTTCACTCCTCCCGAGCAGCGAGGCATCGGCGATGCGCGAGCCACATGGTGACCACCCAAAACCGCTGGAGCACGACGATTTCGTGCGGCTGGCCGAAGCGCTGTTGGCCCTGCCGCTGATCACCGAGGACCCCAAACTGCGCGCGCGCGTGCTGACCCTGTGCCAGGCCGACGAGGTCCTGAACGCGCAGGAGTTCGAGCTGCGCCGCGCACGCGGCACGCACGAGCCCCTGCCTGTCATGGCACGGGAGTCGCTGACCGCGTTGACGTACCTGTGGCTGGACGGGCTGGACGGCCTGCTGCGCGATTGGGAAAACCGGCGCTGGACTCTGCAACACGCGCACGAAACGGCAGAGAACGACGAGGTGGACGTGAGAGCGCTGGTACCTCTGAGTTTGTCGGACGTCGCGGACCGTTTCCACGACGATCCGGACTACCGCGCCGCCGTCGAAGTGACCCGCGAACAATTGCGCGGGACCGATTTTGCTTTGCGAGACCTGCTGGAGCCGCAGCGTAACCCGCCGCCCTGTGCCGAAGCCGAGCGCATTGGGCAGGCTTGGGCGGGCGGCGCCATCGCTCCGGAGACCGGCGCGGTTCACCTCAAGGCGAACGGTTGGCGGATCGGTGTCGCCACGCGACGGGCCGTCACCGACGCATTACGCCTAGGGGTCTTGAAGGTGGATCGGCGCCACCGGCCTGTATCGGCAGTCGAGCCCGTGGAGCAGCAACCGCGCGCGTGAGCGCGTGTCGTCCGGCGGCGCCGGGGCGAACCTCGCGCGGGCGAGGCGGCTCCTCGGGCGTTCGCGGATGCCGCGACTCGCGCAGGGGGCTGCCCGCAGGCATTCGAAGACAGTGACACTCACCGCTATGCTACGGAGACGCTGAAGCGCGCATACACCGAACGGAACGTGGTCAGGATTTTGCTCCTGGCCTCATTCAGCTCTACAGCTGCCTCGGGACTAAACGCATACGTAGAGCAGTCCGGGTTCTGGCACTGGCAAGGCCTGATTTCGCCTTCTCGAACACGGGCAACGAAGAGGCGACGCAACGCGTCGACCTCGCGGATCACCTTTTCCATCACCGAGCGCGTGGTGATGTCTCGAAGGTGATGGACGGACGGTATGCGCCGGATCTCATCGCCTTCGCGCGTGCGCCAAATGCCAGTACTTAGGGCTCTTATGGTGTCTTCAATCGCCCGCTGAAAGGCAGGCAGGGAGCTTTCCTCTTGAAACGGCGTGCGAAAAGCCGCCCGATCAAAGACAGCAGCCATCAATTGCAGCGCTTCGACATCGGAGAGGCCCGGGAAGTCGTCCACGAACCTTCGAATCTCGGCTTCCGCGTCCGGAAACTGGACGCCATCCACAAATCGATGCAGCAAGTACTCAGCTCGCAGCCGCAGGTTCTCCTCGAACTCGACGCCAGACCAGATGGTGACGTGAGCGATGCCCAGCGTCGCCGCCGCCTGTTCGATCTTCGTTCTAGTCACATCAGAGACAGCGCCGCGGGAAACGAACTTGAACGCCTCGGGCGACGCACCCTTTGCCTTCATCGCCTTGGTCATGTCCGCCTTGGCCTTGGCGAGCGCCAGAGTGTCCCGATTCGCGCACTGGATGATCGTTCTGCGCGCGGGGCGACCATCGAACGCTTCGACGCCGGAGATATCACGTCCCTGATCCCCGCCCGACTGACCCCGCCAGATCAGGTCACGCCAGCCGGCCCGAACATGGTAGGCAAACACCAGCCGTTCAAACTGGATTCCACTGTAATCCTCGAAGTGAACCGGACCCACCGCCACGGTCACCATTTCAACCGCTCCCCAAGAAGCGAGCAATCAGGGGACCAACCGCTTCCGATGCCACAACCTTTGCACCAGACGCGGTCAGGGACTTGAATCGTTCGAAGTAGCTCCGTCGATCAACCGTACTGTCGATAGACTCGGGTGTTCTCTGCAGCAAGGAAAATCCCTTACTGGTCAGGACAATGTTCTGGAAGCCGCGCACCTCCAAGTATTGGGGGCCGTGGGCGATCCTGACGAAGTTCTCGTCGATCAGAAATCGTATGGTCGCCTCTGCTGCGGTGACCAGGTGCTTGTACTCCGCACTCTCCGGCACGTACTCCTCCTCCAACACGACGTCCATGCCAACGACCAGCGGGTCAATATTGACCGGGGTTGGGAAGGAATCGTGGAGTTGTACGAGAACCTTGGCGGCGACTTGATTGAAAACCTTGATGTTCGGTGGTGTGCTCACGACGCTATTCACTAGGCTTGGTGGCGGCGGACTCCAAACCGCCGGTCCGCAACGTGCGGACCAGCGGTTGGCAGCAGAAAAGTGCTAGCTGCGATCTGACCTTGGCTGCGGCACTGCCTGGAGTGCGACAGCCAGCATTTGCCTCAGCTCATCCAAGGTCAGTGTGACGTCATAGTTGTGCGCCGCGTCCGCAGTGAAGTCGCGAACGTTAAAAGACTTCAGGTGGATCAGTCCATCGGTTGCGTCCCACGCGATGGTCGATTTCGCTAGGTCGATCGAGGCGTACCCCATGAATCGGCTTGACCCGTGGCGCGTGATTTTCATGGTGCCCCTTGTCGTTGACGATTGGTTCCGAACGCGGGGTAGCCGTGCAGCAGACACAGCCCGGCAGGCCCCAACTCAATGACCTAACGACCTTGGCCCGTTGCCAGGCGCTTTTCCAGGAGCGCGAGAGGGTTGCCGGAGTTTTGAACCGCTTGGAACCGATAAATCTCTTCCAGTGAATTTTGTAGTCTCTCCGGCGCACCGGCGCTCGGATCACTTTCGCCGAGTACGTAGGTCAGGACCGCGACGTGGTTTTGGTAGTAGCGCTGCAGAACGGGACTTTCCTCGCCCAGTCCCGCAAGCACAGACTCGCAAAGGGATCGTATCTGGACAAGAAGGTCAATTTCCTCGTGGGCGAGAATGTGACCGTCGCGCGCCAACGCCTGTTCAAGGAGTACGCGACTGTGCTCTGTAAGACGGACCAGATCCGCGTACAGCGCAGTGAGTCGTTCCGTGCGAGACGCCCGTGCGGCCGACCGTTCCAAGAGCCTGAGGGTTCTGCGTGGCGCCGTGGCTGCGTAATACGCTGCAATGCAGGCAGCTACGGCGAGCGTGACAACGAAGAAGGTCATCCGTTCCTCCAAGAGCACCAGGTGCCGAGCGCCAGGCAGCATAGCTCGGAGAGGCGCTAATCGTGCGCCTGTGGAGGACTGGGCCCACTTGGCGAGCGGCCGACAAGGCCGCCCCCGGGCATAATCGCCGGCAGGACCATATCGACAGAGGGACTCGAGTCGCGCATGCCGCAATCTCCAGAACTTGCAGGCGGTGAAGGCTATACGTACGAGGGCGACGCGGCCGCGTATTACATGGCGGCGTTGCTGGCCGAAGCGTATGCCCCTGGCGTCGATGACCGCACGGTAGTGCGCGTCTCCGTCCAACAGCGCGATTTCGGCGAACCGCTGGACGATGTGATCGTGGACCTTGCCGATGCGGATGGGCGAATCGCCCGCCTCAGCCTGCAGGTGAAGCGCTCGCTGACCATCAGCGCTGCCGCCAGCAACGCGGACTTTCGCGACATTATTCGCGATGCCTGGGCGACCTTGCACAAGCCCGACTTCCGCGCCAACACCGATCGTTATGGCGCCGCCGTCGGCGAAGTCGCCTTGGTGCCGGGCCGCGCTTTGAAGACCATCTGCGAGTGGGCGCGCGAAAGCCTGACGGCCGACCACTTCGACGCGCGCTTCGCGCTGGGGGGAAGCGCGAGCGAGGACCACCGGAAGGTCAGGACCACCATCGAGCAGTTGCTTGCAGCGGCAAAAGCCACCGCCTGCACCCGCGAGGAGCTGCATCGCTTTCTGGCCCACTTTGTCCTGGTCCAGTTCGATTTCCTGCGCGAGGGTTCGGTGGATCCGCCGCATGCCATCAACCTCATCGGCAACTGTCTGGCGCCCGAATCGGACGGAGACGCACCAATGGTGTGGTCGCGCTTGGTGGAACTGGCCCGTGCCGCGGCCGGGACCTCCGGCCAGTTCGATCGCGCCCGTCTGGTCCGCGAACTGGCGCCGCTGACTCGGCTGCGCGCCGCGCCGTCCCTGCACGCCGACCTCGGCCGGCTCACCGAGTTGGCCCACGGCCAGGCGAACCTGATTGTCGATGACATCGGCGGCGCCCGGATCGACCGGAGCGCCTACCTGCAAGCGCTGGACGCCAAGCTGGCGGACGCCCGCTTCGTGCAGGTGCGCGGCTTGCCGGGCAGTGGCAAATCAGCGGTGGTGAAACAGGCGGTGCGGCGGGCGCTCGCGCGGGGGCCGGTGCTCTTCCTCAAGGCCGAACAAGTCGACGCCGTCAGCTGGAACGGGTATGCGATCTCCCAAAGCCTGTCAGAGACGCGTCTGGAGCGGCTGCTCGTGGAGGTCGGCGCGGTGGGCACGCCCACGCTGTTCATTGACGCGATCGACCGGGTCGCCACGGCCCAGCAGCCGGTGTTCCTGCAAGTCATCCAAACCATCGCGACATCACCGGATCTGGCGCATTGGCGGGTCGTCGCCTCCTTGCGCGACACCGGCATCGAGGTGTTACGCAATTGGCTCGGCGAGGCCTTGGCCACCCTCTCGGTCGAAACGCTCACGGTCGGCGCGCTGAGCGAGGAGGAGGCCGATGCGCTCGCCGAGGCCAAGCCGCACTTACGGCCGCTGCTGTTCGGGGCGGAAGCCGTGCGGGAGATCGTCCGTCGCCCCTTCTTTGCCAAAGTGCTCGACAAGAGCTTCGTCGCTGCACCCGACGGGCCCGAGTTTGCCCCCCGGTCGGAGATCGACCTGATCGAGCACTGGTGGACGCGCGGTGGCTACAACGCATCCGGGCAAGACGCGCTTGCGCGCCAGCGCGCCTTGCTCGGCCTGGCGCGCACTCGCGCCAAGGAGCTCAGTCGGCCGATCCGGCTCGGTGATCTCCCATCGGCCGACTACGTCGAGGAGCTCCGCGCCGACGGCATCCTTCAGCATGCGCGGCACGGCATCAGTGTCCAGTTTGCCCATGACATCTTCTTCGAATGGGCGTTCTTTCATGTACTGGCCGACCTGGGCCGGGACTGGATCGACGCGATCCGCGCCGCCGGCGAACCGCCCGCGGTGGCGCGTGTCGTCGAGCTGGCCTCGCAATGGGAGTACAGCCACGGCGACGCTTGGGCTGCTTACCTCGAGCAGACGCGAGCCTCCGATCTGCGTGCCCAGTGGACCCGGGCCTGGCTGCTGGCGCCATTGGGTACCGCCGCCTTCGAAGCGGACCCGGCTCCCTACTGGGCAGTCGTTTCCCAAAACGGGTTCGCCTTGCTGCGCAAGGCGCTCGTCTGGTTCCAAGCCGAGAAGACGACGCCGAATCCCGCCGTCCTCGCCGGCACGCTACCGGACGAGCGGCGCCAGCGCGTCGCCGACCTGCTGGGCTGGCCCTCCGATCTCGCGGCAGCGCGTCGCCTGCTCGTGTTTCTGTTGGCGCGGATACCGGCGATTCCGCAAACGCTGTACCCGTCCGTGCTCGCCGTATTCGAGCTCTGGCAGAATGCTTTCGATGGCTACCCGAACGCGATCTCGCGGCGGCTGCTCGAACAGTGCGATCAATGGCTCGCGGCTTTGGACGCGATCAGCAACGCCCGCGGCCCCGACGAGAACTCGGCCTTCTGGGAAAAGGTACAAGACCTTGGTTCGTTTCGAACGTCGCTGATTCAGCTCATCCTGCGCTCGTCACTCGACGAGCCGGGCATCGCCGACGCCCTCCTGCTACGCGCGGTTGCCTCGCACCGCATTCGTCGCGACGCATTTGAAGGCATCGTCGCGTTCTCGCCGCGCTTGGCCCAGTCCCTCCCGCAACGGCTGGTAGAACTGGCTTTGGCGTACCTGCGCGAAGAGCTGCCGGAAGACCGCGTTGCGCGCGAACAGGCAGAGCAGGATCGCGCGATGGCAGCGCGACAGGACCTGTTGAACGACCCCTCGAGAGCGCTGAGCCGCGTCGAAAGTGCGAGTTGGTCCGCGCTCCACTTCCGCAGTGTCGGCGAGTTCAGCGCCTCAGACTGGGAGCAGCTGGCCATTCACGACGATCACCGCAGCTTCTGGCCGCCGTCGCCGCTGCGCGAGCCCTTCGCCTCGCTGTTTCGCCAGTCACCGCAACACGCCTTGTACTTGCTGCGTGAGCTGTGCAACCACGCCATCGCGGCGTGGCAGCAGTTGCATCGTCTCGACCGCGAGTCGCGGGGCACTCCGCTGCCGCTGGATCTGTCACTCCCGTGGGGCCCGCAGACGTTCTGGGGCGGAGACCGCGAGTACCTGTGGTGCCGCTCGATTTGGGCCCCGACGGCAATCGGCTGCGGCTTCCTCGCCTTGGAAGAGTGGTGTCTTGACGAGATTAAACGCGGCACACCCGTCGATGACCTCATCCAGCAGGTTGTGGCAGGCAACGATTGCATCGCGGTCCTCGGTACCGCGGCCATGCTCGCCCTGCACACCGAAACGGTGTCCGCCACGACGTTGCCGTTGTTCACGTCGCAGCGTCTCCTGGCGGCCGACCGCCATCGCGTCGCGGCCGACCTCTCGCCGAGCAACCTGATGGGATTCACCCACGCATCGGACCGGCCTCACCACGATGCACTGCGGACGGCAAATGCACGTTCGGTCCGCAAGCTCGAACTCCGTGGGATGGTGCCCCGGTTCGTGTTCGCCGCGGAACCGCTGGGATCGCAAGCGCGCAGTGCCATCGCAGCGTTCGCCCAACGGCTGCCCTATCAGTACGAAGAAGATCGTGAGGATCCCGACGTGCAGCGTGACCTCGCCGAGCAGGCAGCAGATTATGCCGAGCTGGCCGACCAGGCCACCTACCAGGCCTACCGCACCGACAACGAGCAGATTGCTTTGGTGCACGTCAGCCCGTCTGCCGCCAAGCCGGAGAACATCGCCAAGCTCGAGCAGGCGACGCAGTACCTGTCGATCGCCAATCTGTGGACGTGGGCGTCCACAGCCCTTGAAAAGCACGCGCTCGACAGCCGGCTCAGCCTCGGTGATGCCGTGGCGGCGGCAAGAGGGTTCGACGCGCCAGACCTGTTTGCGAGCTCGAGCGGCGATCGCGCCGACTCCATCGCCATGCATCGAGGCGCAGTGGCTTCAACAGCCGCGGTCGCACTGACCTTTCGTGCGGGGGCCACTGACGAGCAGGCGAAATGGGCACGCGGCGTCCTGCGGCGTGCGTCCCGACTGAAGGAGGACGCCGATCCTTGGTGGTCCCCCAGCTCGGTGATCCCATGGCATCACGGCATCTACGCTGCCCGCGGCCTCGCCGCAGACCTGCGCGCGGGAACCGCTGCGCGCACGGCTCCTGGCGACCTGTTGGCCCTGGTAGCACACCCGCTCGAAGCGGTGTCGCTGGCCGCGGTTGGGGGGGCGTGCGACGTATGGGACACCGACCCGAAGCTGACGCTGGCGGCCTTGTTCCTCGCGTTCTCGTTGTGTTACGCGCCGCGGACCCGCCGCAGCAGCCGTCCGCACGCCGGCCTCGTCGAGCCGTCCCCGCTGGCGGTGGAGGCGCTGCGCATGGCGCGCGTGCACTACGACCGCGGCACCGACTTTTCGTCCATCCCACGTCCACCGCCAGCATGGGTCAAATCCGCACCTAGGGCGCGGCGCGGACAGGAATCGTATGAAGACTACGAGGTCGGCGACGCGACGAATCCCGAGGAGTGCTGGACCGAACCTCCCACGCTCTGGCACTCCGCGTATGCCGCCGAAGTGCTGGCCCGGGCGCCGTTGGGCAGGATCTTGCAAAGCGATGCACGAAGCTCGTTGCTCGATTTCCTCGCCGACGTCCTGGCCTGGACGATCCAGAAGAACGCACCACCATGGGTGGAGCGCGGACGGCGCGGCCGAACGACCACCCGCCTCTTCGAATGGACGCACGCTCTCGGCACCCAACTCGGTGACATGGCCGGCGAGCTGCGCCTTACGGATCTTCAGCCACGCTTCCTCGGACCCATGCTGCAACTGGAAGACGAGAACTGCTGGGCCATGCTGGGCCCATTCGCCAGCGCGTATGTCTGCAGGTACATCTACGATGCGCAGATAGTGCCGGCTGACGCGGTTGCAGTCATCGATCTCTGCCTGACGCGCCTTCTGGCGGACCGCAGATTCAGGCGGGACAGCTATCGCGCCGGCGAGTTGTCTGGGTTCGATTTGCCCAAGCTTGTCGACACCTTGATGTTTGTATCGATCGAACGGGCCGACCTGGCCAGCCGTTACGTCAATGGCGACTGGTCGGAGATTGGAAGGATCATGCCGCTGGTGGACCGGTACGTGCGTGCGGCGGGTTGGGCGGTTCCGGTGATGGACGCCTACCTCACCCTGTGCGAACGATCGCGGGCCCATTACCCGTCCGAAGCGTTCGCCGATCAGGTGCTGGGCATTCTGTCGCTCAGTCCCGAGGCGCTTCCGGGTTGGCGCGACACACTGTTCTACGCACGAATCGCCGGCCTGATTCAACACTTTTCCCATCGCGATGCGCCACTGAGCCTCACGTTGGCGCAGGCCTTCCTTCGCATACTCGACCACCTGATCGACATGGGCGATCGCCGCAGCGCCGCACTGCAACTGGGAGAAGGCTTCCGCGACATTCGTCTGGGGCGGTGGGAAACGCGATGGCAGGACATCGCGACGTGTCGCGCCACGCCATCAGACTAGGTCGCGCAGTCGACGGATGTTCCGCATTTGGCCAGTTTGCGATGATGGACGACGCTCCGGCCCTGCGCGCGGCCTCGCTCGTGCTGGGTCAACAGGAGAGATACTGAGTCGGCAGGACCCTACACCAAGTCACGAAGGCGTCGCGCTTCGGCTTTCGAACGCGGTTCATCCATGCGAACCCTGCGCCAGTCAAGGAAACGGCTGCGCCAT
>Ga0209676_1002585_pt1 | contig 12474 bp, 9 predicted proteins | sample AraplaCvi_mLB_r2_FD_184282 | JGI IMG/M metagenome (GOLD analysis project Ga0209676, IMG submission 184282) | Arabidopsis root microbial communities from North Carolina, USA - plate scrape MF_Cvi_mLB_r2 (SPAdes) (version 2) | ecosystem: Host-associated > Plants > Roots > Endosphere | place: USA...
CATGCTGGAGCGCATCGTTGTCTGGAACTCGCCGATGAGATAGGGCGAAAGCGTCAGCACCGGCATGATCGCATGCAGGAAGACGCTGCCGAAGAAGGTAAAGTTCAGCCCGGGATCAAGGCTCGGGTCATAGGCGTAGCCGACCGGCAGCAGCCGCAGCGTAACGCCAAAGGTGAACAACGTCGCGAGCGCGATGATGACCGGCGGCACGGCGATCAGCACGACCGAGAAGGGCGAGACGAAGCTGTCGAAACGGCCACCACGACGCCAGGCGGCAATGGCGCCTAAGAGCACGCCGATTGAGAGCGAAAAGGCAATCGCCGTGACGACCAGGAACGCGGTCCAGCCGGCCGAGCGGCCGAGAACCTCGACGACGGTCTGCGGGTAATACTTGACCGAAACACCGAGATCGAAATGGGCCAACCCGACGACGTAGTCGACGAACTGCCGCCAGATCGGCTGCTCGATCGCGCCGAAGCGCGCCTTGATCGCCTCGATGGCCGCGGGCGTCGCCCGCGGTCCGAGCTGGGCGATCATGCTGTCGACGGGGCTCCCCGGCATCAGCCGGGGAACCGCGAAATTCATGACGATCGCGAATAGGAACGCCACGCAATAGACGGCAAGCCGTCGACGGGAAAGTCGCATCGTTGGGGCCTGTTGTCGCTTATTGCACGGGCTTGAGGCGGAGCAGGTGCACCAGCCGCATCCGGTTGTTGTCGTGGTCCTCCGGGTTCATGACAGGTTCGTCCTTGGTGACCCAGCCGGTAAAGCGTTTGGTCGAGAATTGGTACCAGGTCGGGCCGTTGAAGACGGGAACGACAGGCAGGTTGTCGGCAACGATCACCTGCACCTGGTCGAACAGCGTCTTGCGCTCCTCGTCCGTCGCGGCGCGGCGGTATTCATCGAAGACCTTGTCGAGCTCGGGGTTGGAATAGCGCGACGGCGCGCTGGTGATGCGCCCGCCGAAGCCGGTCGACAGCGACTGGAAGTAGCCGCGGAAAGGCGTCGGGCCATCGGCGCGGGAATTCATCACCGCCTCGAAGCTGCCGTCGAGGATCTGCTTCTGCCACTGCTCGTATTCGGGCGTGGCAACCGACGCATTGACGCCGATCTTGCGCAGGCCTTCAGTTGCGATCTGCACCGCGTCGATCCAGTCGGTCCAGCCGTTCGGAACGATGATTGGGAAAGCGATCGGCTTGCCGCTCGGCGTGGTGCGGAAGCCGTCGCCGTCCTTCTTGTAACCGGCGTCGTCGAGCAGCTTGTTGGCCTTGTCGATGTCATAGGCCAGCCACTCGTCCTGCGCACCCTCGGCTGCCTTGTTGCGCCAACTGTCGAAGCGCGGCGGCAGGCCGCTCGCAAGGGTGTTGACGACGGGATAGCCAAAGCCGGCAATATCGACCATCGCGGTGCGATCCATCGCGAGGCTGAAGGCGCGCCGGAAGGTCATGTCGTTGAAGGCCTCGGCATTGCCGGGATTCGACGACTTGAAGTTCATCTGGAAGGCAACGGTTTCCGCCGGTGGCTGCCAGTAACCATTGTGCTCGGCGTCAAGGCCGACATAGGTCTTGTCGATCTGCGGCAGGAACGACCCAAACCAGTCGATCGCGCCTTCCGGCAAAAGCGCCAGCATCTGGTCGTTGCCGGAGATCTGCGGCAACTTCAGGCAATCGACCTTGAGCGAGGCGGCGTCCCAATAGTTGGGGTTGCGGCATTGTTCGTAGACCTGCGGCGTGAAGCGGCGGATCTCGGTCATCGGGCCGGAGCCGACAGGCGTTTCGTTCTTGAAGGCCAGCGGATCCTTCACGTCCTTCCAGATGTGCTCGGGCACCACGGGAAAGTCGGCGAGCGATTCCGGGAAATGCGTGTCGACGCCCTTGAGATTGATCTTCACTTCGGTCGGTGATGGCGCCTCCACCGAGGCGACCGTTTCGCCGACACCGACGGTATCGACGGCCGGGTTCTTCAACATCATCTCGAGGGTAAACTTCATGTCGGCCGAGGTCAGCGGCTTGCCGTCCGACCATTTCACACCGTTACGCAGGGTATAGGTGATCGACTTCAGATCGTCGGCGAACTTGTAACCTGTCGCCAGCCGCCAGACCGGCTTGCCGCTGTCATAGTCGTTGAAGATCACCAGCGGTTCGTAGACGAAATCCATGGTGCTCTGTCGCCGGCCGCCGAGGTCGAACGGGTTGAAGTTCTGCACCCAGCTCGTTTGTTCCTCGATGTGCATGGTGAGCACCGCTTCGGCCCGGGCCTCGGCGGCCGCGACCATCATCAGCGCTGCGGCGACCGGTCCAAGACGCCATCGCGCCGCTGTCACCCTCTTCCTCCCGGCCTCCGGAGCGTTACCCAAAAGCCGCATTTCCTCGACTGCCGTCATGACGAATTCCCCCTCAGGTTTCGTTGATCGATCTATTAAGTCAAGTAATTTGACTTAACGATAAGTCTGCCAAAGAGGCGCTGTCAATCGGGCTAATTCGCCCCGCCTAAAGTTTCGGGAAAAGAGGGTGAGTGGTATTTCTCATTGCAATACCAATTGCGGAAATCGAGCCTCGGGGATCGGTTCAGCCGCCCGATTTTGATCGCAGAACAACCTGGCTCAGCATCGCAAAGAGAATCACGGCGTAGCCCAGGATCTGCGAAAGGCTCAACGGCGTCCCGAGAAATGCCAGCGTGAAAAGCAGCACCCAGACCGGTTCGCAGCACATGATGACCGACGCCCTCGCCGCCGAGATCATCTGCTGCCCGCGAAACTGGAGAACTTCCGGAGTTACCCCGTTAAAACTCAGGATACCTAACGTGCACGATCATGATATACTCTACCCCTGCGTGTATCAATTCGAAACATGGCAAACTGCGATCCTTGGCCGGAGCGTGGTTTAGCCTGAGCACGCCTCGAAATACCGGCGGACTGCCGGAACCTGCCCAGTGACATCATTCCTTCAACCTACGCAGCTGGAGCTGCTGACAGGAGGCCTACATGTCCGTGCATGAAGCAATTCTCGATCTCGGCTATGATCCCACCATCAGAGAGGATGGCCCGCTCGTCCGGCCGCCGGTGCCTGCGGCGCTGCCGACCTCGGCCACTGTCGACCCACAATATCTCCCGCCTCCGAAGGCGCAGGGGACGCCACGCCATGTCGGCAGTCCCGGGAGTTGCGCCGCCTGGGCTTCGACCTATGGGCTCGCCACCTACACGGCGGCCGCAGCGGCGAGCCAGTCCCCATCGAGCACCGCGCTGCAGGCAAGCCCAGCCCATATCTATATCGAGGTCATGAAGAGCTATGGGCAAAAGGGCTGTGCAGGATCGCGGCTTGCATCCTACCTCAACCTGCTCAAGCAGAGCGGAACGCCGAATTGGCAGACCGCCCCCTATTATCCGAACTGCCCCGAGCTCTGGTCGAGCTACGACCCCAACGCCGCCGCCGATGGCAGCTTCCAGATTCCCGGCTGGGCCATCGTCGAAACCAGCGATCTCGACGCGATCAAGGCGGTCATCGCCGCCGGCGGTGCGCTTTGTTATGGCACGTCGCTCAACGAAGGCTTCATGAAATACGAAGGCCCCGGCCCGATGACGGGCCCCCTCAACAAGGTCCCGAATGTCGGCCATTGCATGCTAATTATCGGCTACGACGACGATCAGCAGGCGATCCTCATCCAAAACAGCTTCGGACAGGACTGGGGCTGCGAGTGGAACGGACGTCGCGGCTACATCTGGATGAGCTATGAGCTGTTCCAATATCTGGCTCAGGGCCAGGCCATGTATGTCACGGCCTGACCCCAGACAGTTCTAGCCCGAATTGGCTTTGAAAGGGCCGTGGCGTTATTCCGCCGCCACGGCCGGCGGATAAGCGAGCGGCTCATCAAGTTCGGCATCCGCATGGACCTCTTCCGCCTTATCCGGCTCGACCGTGTCCTTCTTGGGCTCGCGCCCGAAGAAGAGCGCGTAGCCGGCGGGCAATACCAGAATGGTCAACACCGTCGCGACCAGGATGCCGCCCATCATGGCGTAGGCGAGCGGTCCCCAGAAGACCCCGCGGGAGATCGGGATCAGGGCCAGCACCGCAGTTAGCGCCGTCAGCGTGATCGGGCGGAAGCGTCGCACGGCCGATCCGATGATCGCCTCGGCGCGGTCCATGCCGGCGGCAATGTCCTGGTCGATCTGGTCGACCAGGATGATCGAGTTGCGCATGATGATGCCGAGCAGCGCGATGACGCCGAGGATCGCGACGAAGCCGAAAGGGGCACCGCTGATGAGCAGGGCCGCCGCCGCACCGATGATGCCGAGCGGTCCGGTGGCGAGAACCAGCATCGCCTTGCCGAAATGCTGGAGCTGGATCATCAACAGCACGACGATGACGCCGAGCATGATTGGCGCCTTGGCGGCGATCGAGGCCTGGCTTTCGGCTGAATCTTCGGCCCCACCCTGAATGGCGATCGAATAGCCGGCAGGCAGGCTGTCGCGCAGCGGTTGCATCTCACCGAACATCTTCATCGCCACGTCGTTCGGCTGCACGCCGTCCGGCAAGGTTCCTCGCACGGTGATCGTCGGCAGGCGGTCACGGCGCCATTCGATGCCCTGCTCGAGTACCGGTACGACCTTGGCGACCTGCGAGAGCGGCACGAAGCCGCCGAAATCGGTCGGGATGTAGATGGAATCGACCGAGCTCAGCAATTTGCGGCTTTCGGCCGGCTCGCGGGCGACGATCGCCACCGTCTCCTCGCCGTCGCGGAAGTTGTCGAGCGGCGCGCCGGTGACGCTCGCCTGCAGCATCTGGCGGATGCGCTGGGATGTGACGCCAAGCGCGCGGGCGCGATCCTGGTCGATGACCAGCTTCATGCCCGCTACCGGCTCCAGCCAATCGTCGTGAACGGCGCCCAGAAGTGGGTTCTCGTGGAACTTCGCCGTTACCCGGTCGGCAATGCGCCTGACCTCTTCGCGGTCCGGACCCATGACGCGCATCTGTACCGGCCAGCCGGTCGGCGGCCCCAGGAACAGGCGGTCGACCTTGGAACGGATCGACGGGAAGTCGGCGGCAAGGATCGCACGCATCTTGGCAATCAGCCGCTCGCGCGCCGGTTCGTCCTTGGCCATGACAAGAAGCTGGGCGAAGTTCGGATTACGCAGTTGCTGGTCGAGCGGCAGGAAGAAGCGCGGGGCTCCCTCGCCGATATAGGTGGCGATGAAGCGCTTGTCCTCATCATCCATCATCCGGGCTTCAAGCGCCTTGGCCTGCTTTTCGACCTCCTTAATGCTCGTGCCCTCGGGCAGCCACAGATCGACCAGGATTTCCGGCCGCGACGACTGCGGGAAGAAGTTCTTCGGAATGAACTGGAAGGCCCAGAGGCTGACGAAGAAGATGGCGAGCGTGGTCGAAAGCACGATGATGCGATGGCGCACCGCCCAGGCAACCGTCGAACGCAGATGACGATAGAAGCGCGTGTCGAAGACGTCGTGATGGTTTCCGGCGTGGCTGCGCTGCTTCAAGAGCATGTTGCCGAGCCAGGGCGTGAAATAGACCGCAACGAACCAGGAGACGACCAGCGCGATGCCGACCACATAAAACAGCGAACGTACATATTCGCCGGCGGTCGAGGCGGCAAAGCCAACAGGAATGAAGCCGGCGGTGGTGATCAGCGTGCCGGTCAGCATCGGGAAGGCGGTGGAGGTATAGGCGAAGCTCGCGGCTTCGACCTTGACCAGTCCCTCCTCCAGTTTTCTTTCCATCATCTCGACGACGATCATGGCGTCGTCGACCAGGAGGCCGAGCGCAATGATGAGGGCGCCGAGCGAGATGCGCTGCAGATCGATGCCAAGCTCGTACATGATGGCGAAGGTCGCGGCGAGCACCAGCGGGATGGTGATCGCGATCACCAGGCCCGAGCGCCAGCCGATCGACAGGAACGATACGATGAGCACGATCGCCAGCGCTTCGCCGAGCGCCTTCATGAACTCGCCGACTGCTTCCTTGACGACCTCAGGCTGGTTGGAGACCTGGTCGACACTGACCCCATAGGGCAGCGACGTCTCGAAGCGCTGATAGGTCTCTTCGACCGCCTTGCCGACATCCGTCACCTTGAAGCCCTTGGCCATGACGACGCCGATCTGGACGCTGTCCTGGCCGTTGAAGCGGAATTTGCGCGAATAGGGATCCTCGAGCCCGGAGCTTACCGTGGCGATATCGCCAAGGCGCGTGACCTGGCCGCCGGCGCGAAGCCTGAGGTTCTTCAGGTCCTCGACCTTGTCGAGGCTGCCTTCGACCGAGATGCGCACCGAGAGGGAACCGGTATCGACGGAGCCGGCCGGGTCGATATTGTTCTGACCGGCAATCGTGCTGCGTAGGTCGTTGAGCGTCAGGCCGCGTTCGGCGAGCACCTTGGAGGAAACGTCGATATAGATCTTCTCCGGCTGGTCGCCGATGATCACAGCCTTCTCGACGCCCGGCGTCGTCAGCAGCATATCGCGCGCCTGGATCGCGAATTTCTTCAGCTCCGGATAGCTGTAGCCCTCGCCGCTTAGTGAATTGAGCGTGATGAAGGTGTCGCCGAACTCATCGTTGAAATAGGGGCCGAGCAAGCTTTCGGGCAGTTCGTTGGAGATGTCGCCGACCTTCTTGCGCACCTGGTAGAATGCGTCCGCCACTTGCTCGGCATTGGTATCGCCTTCAACCTGCAGCGTGATGATCGCACTGCCGGCGCGGGTATAGGAGCGCACGAAATCGAGGTGCGGCGTTTCCTGCAACTTCCGCTCGATCTTGTTGACGACCTGGTCCTGCATTTCCTCGATCGAGGCGCCTGGCCAGAAGGCTTGCACCACCATGACGCGGAAGGTGAAGTCCGGATCCTCCTTCTGCCCCATGCGCATCAGGCCGAAGGCACCGGCGAGAATGATGAGGCCGAACAGGAACCGCGCCATGCTCGGATGCGCGATCGCCCAGCGCGAAAGGTTGAAAGGCCGCTTTTCTTCGGAAGAGGAGGTCATCATCGGCTCGGTTCCGCTATCCTGGTGACGTCAGCGCACAACGGTTTCGGCTGCGGCAGCAGCCTGGTGCGTCGTATCGTTGGAGATCGTCACCTTGAGATCGTCCGTCATGAACTGCGTTCCGGCGGCAACAACGAGATCGCCGACTTTGAGGCCTTCGGTGACCCGCACACCATTGGTGGTGAAGTCTGCAAGCGTGACCGGGCGGCTGCGGACGGTTTCCGTACCGCGGTCGACGACCCAGACGATCGGATAGCCATCCTTCTCAGCCAGCGCGCTCAAGGGTACCGAGACGAACGACACGCCATTGCCGGCAGAAGCTTCGATGGTCGCGGTCATGCCGAGAAGGACGCGTTGGTCGTTCGGCAGGCTGACACGCACCGAGAAGGTGCGCGATTGCTGGTCGGCGCTGCCGGCAACCTCGCGCACGGTGCCATCGAGCGACAGGCCCGCATCGGACCAGATCCCGACCTTGACCGGCAAGCCAACCTTGAAATTGCTGATTTCCGTTTCGGGTACTGCGACCTGGACTTCCTTTTCGCCTTCGACTGCAACGGTGGCGACCGGCGTGCCAGAACCGACGACCTGGCCGACATCGGCGTTGATCGAGGTCACGATGCCCGGCCGGTCGGCGACGAGGCTGGTATAGACCACCTGGTTCTTCGCCTGTGACAGTGCCGACTTTGCTGCATCGCGCGTGGCGACGGCCTGGTTGTAACTCAGCACCGCCTGGTCGAACTGGGCCTGCGAGGCGAATTTCCTGGCAAGCAGCTGCTTGGCGCGGTCGCGCACCAGCTCGACCGTTTCGACCTGACGCTCGGCCGCATCCAGATTGGCGGACGCGCTGCGCACCGCGAGCTCGTAGTCGGTCGGGTCGATGCGGGCGAGAAGATCGCCAACCTTGACGCGGTCACCAACATTGACGACGCGCTCGACGATCTTGCCACTGACGCGGAAGCCGAGATTCATCTCGGTCCGTGCCCGCACGGCGCCGGAATAGCTGAGCTGGCGTACATTGTCGGCCTGGGCGATCTCGACGACCTTGACCGGGCGCACGACTTCAGCGGTTTCGGACTTTTCTTCCGAGCAGCCGGCAAGCGCCGCCGAGAGGGTCGAAATCAGCGCAACGGTGGCAATGAATGAAATACGGCGGCGAAATTCAATCGGCATAAACATAGTCGCACTCCTGAAAAATAGGCCGACGCCGCATTGGCGCCGGAAGCAGTCCGGCTAGAGCGCCGTGCGTTCAGATGAACGCGCAAAGGACGCTCTAGCACTTTGATTCTAGAGCATCTTTCCGCTTCGAGTGTTTACACTTGAGAGCGGGATGCTCTAGACCTTCAGTCCCTTGATCGCGAATTCGACCAGCTCTTCCGGTGCCGCGCGGTTTGACTTGCTGAGACACTGCGCAACCATTTGCGGATGACAGAGCGTGACGGTCGCCGCACCGAAACAGCGCGACGCCGCATCGGCGTCCTGTTCCGGGAACTCGCCGGCGGCGATGCCTTCGCGAATGACGTCGGCGAGAAGCGCGTCGAGCCTGTCGATATGCTTGTCGATGACGTGCCACTCGCGTTCGATGGCAACGACCACCATTTCATGCACCTTGGTATCGTCGAGCATGAGCTCGACGGTCATCTGATGCTGCGCGTGTACGTAACGGCGCAGCCGCTCGCTCGCACTCAATGGCAAGGCGCAGATCTCCCGGGCCATCTGGTAGCTGGCCGCCAGCATGCGGCCGCAGATCGCCTGATGGATCTCCGTCTTCGAGGCGAAGAAGCGGTAGATGTTCGCCGGCGACATGCCGAGTTCCTTTGCGATGTCGGCGACATTGGTCTTGCTGTAGCCGAAATGCCGGAACAACCGCTCCGCTGCGTCGAGGATCCGCGTGATGTTGTCCTGGCGCGTCTGATCCACGACGTTATCATTGCTCACCGGCATCGTTTGCCTTTCGATTTACGATTGACGAATTTTGTATTTCGTCAGTCGTAAATCGAAATGAGACACTCGTCAACGAAAGAATGCGCTCGCACGTTCACGATTTGATAACCAACATTGAGCTCGCCGCGAGAGGCCGACGACCTTTCAATGTCACCCGGCTGTCGTTGACTCGACACGCTATGGTGGTTACTGGCGCTTCTGGAGCCGCGTTTCTCGGATTCTTCTCAAGGGGTTAGCTACTTATGGCCACAGGTCTCATCGCCCTCCTCGACGACATCGCAGCCATCGCCAAGATGGCGGCCGCTTCGCTGGACGACGTGGCGGCCCAGACCGCGAAGGCCAGCGCCAAGGCGGCCGGCGTCGTGATCGACGACGCCGCGGTGACGCCGCGATACGTGGTGGGGCTGACGCCTGAACGGGAACTGCCGATCATTGCGCGGATCGCCCTTGGTTCGCTGAAGAACAAGTTGCTATTCCTGCTGCCCGGCGCACTGCTGCTCGGCTATTTCGCGCCCTGGGCGATCACGCCGCTGCTGATGCTCGGCGGCATCTATCTCTGCTACGAGGGCGCCGAGAAGCTTTACGGCGCAATTTTTCCGCATGCGGCCCACGCGCACGAGGAAGCGGTGCTCGGCGAAAAGAGCGATCCGGTGGCGCTTGAAAACGAGAAGGTTGCCGGCGCCATCCGCACCGACTTTATTCTCTCTGCCGAGATCATGGCGCTGACCCTGTCGGCCGTCGCCGATGCCGGCATCTACATGCAGGGCGCTGTGCTCGCGGGCGTCGGCATCCTGATTACGCTCGCCGTCTATGGGGTCGTCGCCCTGATCGTCAAAGCCGACGACGCCGGCGTCGCGCTGGCGAAGAACCCGCTGTCCGCCCTGCGCGTTCTCGGCCGCGGCCTCGTTCTCGGCATGCCCGCGTTCCTGAAAGTTCTTGCCGCGATCGGCACTGCGGCCATGCTCTGGGTCGGCGGCAGCATCCTCGTGCATGGCATGGCGCAACTGGGCCAGGCCGAGCCGGAACACTTCATCCACGATGTCTCCGAGAGCGTCGCCCACACGCTGGCGGTCGCCCCGGCGGTCGTCGGCTGGTTCACGACCTCGGCGCTCCAGGCGCTGCTTGCCATCGCCGTCGGCGCTGCCACGATCGTCGTGATGGGCAATGTCGTCGCGCCGATCTGGAGCCGCCTGCGGCCGGCAAAGCACTGATCCGGCTTCCCGCACCCGGCCGCACCGCCATTGGCTTCCCGGCTGGTTCGCAACAACCTTGTCCCGGGAGGTTTGTTCGTGACCCAGGCGACGAGCCCCTACTTCGCCCCGCAAGCTTTTGCAAGCATCGCGAACATCGTCGAAGCCGCGGGCTTCGGCAACGTCTATCCCTATCACGCCAACGTGCCCTCGTTTGGCGATTGGGGGTTCGTGGTGGCAAGCGACACGCCGCTCGAAACCGCGCGCCCGGCGCTCAGCGTCACGACGCGTTACCTCGATGACGCCAATGTCGCAAAACATTTCCTGTTCGAGAAGGATATCGTCGCAAGCGGCGTCGAGACCAATACGCTCGATCGCCCCGTGCTGCTCGACTATTACCTGGCCGGCTGGAGGCACTACCGCTAATGCGTCGCGCTGGTTGACTCGCAGAAGCTATGGATGAGTCCCACCGCGTGATGGAAGGCTCTTGCGCCTTCCATCACATCGATGATCGACGTTCTTCGGTCGATCTACCGCTTGTACTTCACGCCCGGCAGCACGCAGAGCATTTCGTAGAGCAGGTTCGCCGCGGTGATCGCCGTCGTTCCCGTCGTATCGAAAGGCGGGCTGACCTCGACGAGATCGGCGCCGACGAGATTGAGACCGCGGCAGCCGCGGATGATTTCGATCGCCTGGATGACGGTCAGACCCCCGATCTCGGGCGTGCCGGTGCCCGGAGCATAGGCCGGGTCGAGGCTGTCGATATCAAAGGTCAGATAGGTCTTGTGGTTGCCGATCTTCGCACGGATGCCGTCGATCAGCGGCACGAGTGACTTGTGCCAGCATTCTTCTGCCGGGACGACGGTGAAGCCCCTGTCGCGCGACCAGTCGAAATCGTCGGACGCATAGCCGGTTCCGCGCAGGCCGATCTGGAAGACGAGATCGGGCTTGAGGCAGCCGTCCTCGAAGGCGCGGCGGAACGGCGTGCCGTGCGCGATCTTTTCGCCGAACATCGTGTCGTTGATATCGGCATGGGCGTCGACATGGATGAGCGCCACCGGTCCGTGTTTCTCGGCAATCGCCTTCAGGATCGGATAGCTGATCGTGTGATCTCCGCCGAGCGTCAGCGGAATGCAGTCATGCTTGAGGATCTCGCCGATGTTGCGGGTGATGATCTCCATGTTGGCCGGCAGGTTGAAGGTGTTGATGGCGATGTCGCCGATATCGGCGACCTGCAGACTTTCGAAGGGTGCTGCCCCCGTCGCCATGTTGTAGGGACGGATCATCACCGACTCGGCGCGGATCTGCCGTGGCCCGTAGCGCGTGCCGGAGCGGTTGGACGCGCCGATATCCATGGGGATCCCAACGAAGCACGCATCGAGGCCTTCAGCCGACGTCGCGGTGGGAAGGCGCATCATCGTGCCTGGGCCACCGAAGCGGGGCATGTCGTTGCCGCCCAGCGGCTGATTGAATTTCTCATCCATCGAAGCTCTCCCTTTTGATTTCGCCGGAACCCTATCAGGCGCTGCAGGCCGAGAAATGCCCATTGATCGAATGTTACTTCGATCGCGATCAAACCAACATGTTTGACGCAGCGAAGGCAGGCGTCGATTGCCATTTACGTCGACACCTGGCTCGCCGCACCTAGCCAAAGGGAGTGTTGCCCTCTTCGGACCCGCCAATCACTTTGGTGAAAACAAAAATACGATGTCCTTGGGAGGAACCATGCAAAACTCACGTCGCACCGCACTGCGCTCCATGTTTGCGGCATCGCTCGCCGCTATCTCGGTCTCAACGACTGCCCAGGCGCAGGACAAACTCTTCATCTACAACTTCTCCGACTACTTCGCCGAAGACACGGTCTCGAACTTCCAGGCCCGCACCGGTACCGAAACGCGCGTGGACTTCTACGATTCGCTCGAAGTGCTCGAAACCCGACTGCTCGCCGGCGGCAGCGGCTTCGATGTCGCCTTTCCAAGCGCCACGGTCGGTGAACGCCTCATCCAATCCGGCGCACTTAAGCCGATCGATGTCACAGCGCTCAAGAACTACGGCAATCTCGACAAGGACCTGTTGAAGCTCGTTGCGGAGCACGACCCCGACAACAAGTATCTGGTTCCCTATATGTGGCTGACGACGGGCGTCGCCTACAACGCCAAGCTCGTCGGCGAACGCCTGGCCGATGCACCGACGAACAGCCTCGACATGTTCTTCAAGCCCGAGGTTGCCGCGAAATTCCAGGATTGCGGCATCGGCATCGTCGATGCGCCGAACGAAGTGATCCCGATCGCGCTCAACTATCTCGGCCTCGACCCATACTCCACCAAACAGGACGACCTCGACAAGGCGAAGGAGCTG
>Ga0209676_1002588_pt1 | contig 12442 bp, 11 predicted proteins | sample AraplaCvi_mLB_r2_FD_184282 | JGI IMG/M metagenome (GOLD analysis project Ga0209676, IMG submission 184282) | Arabidopsis root microbial communities from North Carolina, USA - plate scrape MF_Cvi_mLB_r2 (SPAdes) (version 2) | ecosystem: Host-associated > Plants > Roots > Endosphere | place: USA...
GCGCGCACCGCAGCATGGGCCTGCTGCTGGTGGACTGCGACCGCTTCAAGCAGGTCAACGACGACCACGGCCACCTCATCGGCGACCGCGTGCTGCAGGGCGTGGCGAACATCCTGCGCTCGGTGGCCGGCCCGGAAGACTTCGCCTGCCGCCTTGGCGGCGACGAGTTCTGCCTGCTGGTGGTCAGCGACCAGCGCGACGAGGTGCTGCGCTTCGGGGACTTCATCGTCTCCACCGCGCAGGGCCTGATGCAGATGTCGCACGGCACGCCGCTGATGTGCCCGCTGAGCGTCGGCGCCTGCCTGATCGACCCCACGCGCGACTGGAACGACGGATACGCACACGCCGACGCGGCGCTGTACCAGGCCAAGCGCCTGGGCGGCAACCGCGTGCATTGGCACGACATGGAACTTACTTCGGCCTGAGGCCGATGGAGAGGGAAGGACGCGATGAATGAGATGACCCATCGCCCCTCGATCGAAGCGCCACAGCTGCGCACGCTGCTGCTTACCGATCTTTGCGATTCGACCACGCTGGTCGAGCGCATCGGCGACGTGCAGGCGGCCACGCTGTTCCGCGACCACGATCGACTGGTGCTGGATCTGCAACAGCGCTGGCGCGGCCGCTTGATCGACCGCTCCGACGGCCTGCTGTTGTTGTTCGAGCGCCCCATCGACGGCCTGGGCTTCGCGCTGGACTACGTGCGCGAACTGCGCGAGATGGGCGACGCGCGCGGGCTCGAACTGCGCGCGCGTGCGGGATTGCATGTGGGCGAAGTGCTGACCTGGCGCAACAGCGAGGAAGCCGTGCAGGTCGGCGCCAAGCCGCTGGAAGTGGAGGGCCTGGCCAAGCCGATGGCGGCACGCCTGATGTCGATGGCGCGACCGGGCCAGATCCTGCTGTCGGCCGTCGCCGAACCGCTGGCGCACCGCGCCGCGCGCGAGCTGGGCGAACGCGGCCAGCACCTGATGTGGAAGTCGCACGGTCGCTGGCGCTTCAAGGGCGTGCCCGACGGCCAGCAGATCTACGAAGTCGGTGAACCCGGCATCGCGCCGCTGCGCATGCCGCCGAACACGCCGAAAGCCTGGCGCGACCTGCCGATCTGGCGTCGTCCCGCCGCGCTCGCCGCCGAAGCCGCGATCATCGCCGGCATCGGCGTGGGCGTGTGGTTCGCCACGCGGCCCGCGCCGGCGATTGCGTTCAACCAGCGCGACTGGGTGGTGGTGGCGGATCTTCGCAACCTGACCGGCCAGAGCGTGCTCGACGACTCGCTCGAACAGGCGTTCCGCATCAGCCTGGAGCAGTCGCGCTACGTCAACGTGCTCAGCGACCTGAAGGCGCGCGACACGCTCAAGCGCATGCAGCTCAAGCCGAACACCGTGCTCGATCGCGCCATCGCGTCTGAAATCGCGCTGCGCGATGGAGCGCGTGCGGTGATCCTGCCGACGGTAGCGGAAGTCGGCGGAAAGGTGCGCGTGAGCGCGGAAATCATCGATCCACATACGCAGACGACGTTGTATGCGCAGTCGACGGATGGGACGGGAATCGATTCCGCGCTGGCGTCCATAGACGGTGTGACCGCATCGCTTCGCGAAAAGCTCGGGGAGACGATGCAGTCGATACAGAACGACTCGACGCCGCTGCCCGAGGTCACCACCAAGAACCTCGACGCACTGCGCTCCTACGCGCTGGCGCAGAAGGCGATGTCACGCTACGACACCAAGGGTGCCCTGGAATTCTTCCGGCGTGCGACGGAGCTGGACCCGGACTTCGCGCTTGCATGGCTCGGCCAGGTTCGTGCGTTCTATGGCGAGGAGGACACGGCCGGCGCGCTGGCTGCGCTGCGCAAGGCCAAGGCGGTGTCCAGCCATCTGCCTCCGCGCGAGAGCATGTATCTGGCGGCCTGGTGGGCCGAGTACCACGCACCGGCCACGTCCACCAAGAAGTGGGTGGAGCTGGCGCGCCTGTATCCCGACTACATGCCCGCACAGGGCAACGCCGCCATCTGGCTCTACGTCGAAAACCGCTTCAGCGAGGGCCTCGTCCACGCCAATGCGGCAGCGGTGCCGCAGAACCCGCTACAGGGGCAGGAATACGACACGCTTGGCCGGCTGCATCTGGGCATGGAGCAGTACGCGCAGGCGGAGAGCTACTTCAAACGCTCCTTCGACGCGACGGGCGGCAGCCTGCGCAGGCTGGTGATCACCAAGGCGGCGCAGCGCGATTTCAGTGCCGCGACGAAGTACGAGAGCAGCCTCGAGACAGGCGTTCCGTACAACTACCTGGAACGCACCAGCCTTGCGGTCGACATGGGGAAGCTCGACCAGGCTCGCGTGCTGTCGAAGAAAGGCCTGTCGCTTGCCGAAGAACGAGGTGGGATTTCGTCGCGTTACATGATCCTGCCGGTGGCGGTCACCGGTTGGCTCGCGGGCGACGCAGCCGAAGCGCGCGCGCTGGTTCGCGCCACCATCGACAAGTCGCTCGGCGCGCTGGGCGACGACAACGGCGCGGACAACGAAGACGATGCCGCGACCGTCCTCAGCGCGGCCCTGTTAGCGCTGCGCATCGGGGAAGACGAATCGGCGGCGCGTGCGCTGAAGGAACTGGACAGGTTCCAGGAGCTGCTGAAGACGCCGCAGCTGGCCGAGCTGGCGGCGATCGTGAAGGCGCGCCAGGCCTTGAATGCAGGCGAAGCGGATAAGGCGATAGAGCGTCTGACCCCGTACCTGAGCGGGAAGGAGCGTTACCAGACGCGGGTGGCGTTGATGGATGCCTATCTCAAGGCGGGGCGCTCGAAAGAAGCGCTCACGCAGGCGCGCTGGCTGGAATCCAACCGCGGCCGCGCGTACATCGAGCTCGACTGCGGCCATTGCCTGCAGGCACTCAACGTCGCGGACAGCAACTCCGCCCGGAAGCGTGCCTCAGAACTGGCCGCGGGCGGTTCGAGTACCGCGGCCCATGCAGGTGTCCAATCGGCCTTCGCCGATTGAACACCCCGTCCAGTTACTTCCTGATCAGGCCTTTCGGCGTCAGGCCCGTGTCCAGGCGCGGCACGGTCTGATTCAGGCCGCGCAGCAGCATCGCGCGGATTTCCTCGCGGGCTTCGTGGATCGTGCTCTTGCTCGCCAGGTCCTGCACTTTGCAGTCGCGGAACGGCTCCATCGCGACCGCCGGAGACACTTCGCCACACGCCGTCATCTGCCCCGGCGTCGGCGATTCGTAGCCGAGGGTGCGCAGCGCCGCGAGGTGGTCGCGCTGGAAGCGCTCGCGGAACAGGTCGTCGGTGCTCAGAAGGTCCAGGAGCCGGTCGGCCAGGGCCGGGTCCAGCGGTGCGGTCAGCGGCTTGTTCATCCCCAATCTTCCCCGTCAAAGAGCCCGTTGCGGGCCAATCCGGCAAAATCTAACCGGTATGTGCTTGCTGTCACAACCGGATGCGTACGGTATCCGACGTGCGGAGGGCAAGCATTACGGCAGGGAGCGCTAACAGGATTGGCGGATTCGGCCTTCCTGCATCGATCGGAATCGCGTGTGTCCCCCTTCCCCGAGACCGCGCACGCCCGCAAAGTAGCCGCTTCGCCGTAGGGGACAAGGCATGCGTATCCGTCGTTGTGCAGTGGTGTATTTCGAGCCGCGCGAACAGGTCGAGTTCGACCTCGCCGAGCTGCTCGGCGGAGGCGATGGGCTGCATCGCGAGCGCCGCTGGCTCGCGCTCGCGCCGCACCTGGGCACGGAAGTCGAAGTCGACGGCGACGAGCGCGAACTGCTCGGCGTGCTTAGCCCCGGTCAATGGATCGAAGCCGATTCGATAGGCGCCGACGGCGGAACGCTTGCGCGCCTGTTGCGCGTAGGCCTGCTCGTCAGCGATGCGCCCGAACACGCCGCGATGCGCGAACGCGACGAATCGCTGCGTCGCACGTACTGGCATCCGCTCGCCGCGACGCTGCATGCATTCACCCGCTGGAGCGGCGTGGACACCGTGCAGAACCAGAAGGACAGCGGCACCGAAACCGCCGTCGCCATGCGCCAGGTGCTGGGCGCGCCGCCGGTGGAAGCCGCGCGTCGCGTCGGGGACGACGCGCGCGTGCACCTGCCGCGCATCGCGCCGACGTCGTTCGACGACCTGCTCGCGCGCCGCGCTACGTGCCGCAACTTCGATGCCTCGCGCACGCTGCCGTTCGACGTCTTCGCGCAGGTGTTGCAGCGCGTGTTCGCCGCGCAGGCGGAAGTGCGCGTCACCGAAGACACCGTGTTCCTGAAGAAGAACGTGCCCTCCGGCGGCGGCCTGCATCCGATGGAGTGCTACCTGATCGTCCAGCACGTCGACGGCGTCGCGCCCGGGCTGTACCACTACCAGGCGCAGGAACATGCGCTTGAGGCGCTGCCGGCACCCCCGAAGCCGCTGCGCGAGTTCGTGATGGACATGGTCGCCCAGCAGCACTGGTTCGCCGACGCGCACGTCGTGGTGATGCTGTCGCCGCGTTTCGACCGCACCTTCTGGAAGTACCGCCACCACGCCAAGGGTTATCGCGTGGTCGCGCTGGAAGGCGGGCATCTATCACAGACGCTGTACCTGGCCGCGACCGACGCCGGCCTGGGCGCGTTCATCACCGGCGCCATCAACGAGGTCGAGCTGGAGCAGGCGTTCGGTCTGGACCCGATCCACCAGGGTGCGCTGGCGATCTGCGGCTTCGGCTGGCGCGGACCGGTTATGGAGACGGCCGAACTCGACCCCGCCGAGCGCGTCTGGCAGCGGGCGGAAGGCGAGCCGGCGGCGGGTGTCGACAAACTCGGCAAACCCCGGATAGCGTATGGGCAGGCCCAAGGGGGGCCAAGGACCGTACCTGGGGATTCAACGATGCGCTTTCTCGTATTTGCCGTGCTCGCACTGGCATCGTTCGGCGCGTGCGCCGGCGATGGCATGCCCAAGTCGCTGGACATTCCGGCGATCGTTCAACAACAGAAGCAGATCCAGGCCGACATCATCGCCGAGCGCGGTCATTACAAGGACCTCCCGGCGGCCAAGCGCACTGAAGTGCTGTCGCGCCAGGCCACGATGCTGCAGCTGCTGGATGGCAAGACCACCGACAAGCAGCTCAGCGCCGACGAGCGCGTGGACGTGTTCAACACGCTGGAATGGATCGAGGTCGCGATCAACCAGGAGAGCGACGACGAGCGAATGGTCTGCCGCCGCGAGAAGCCGCTGGGCAGCACCCGCACCGTACGCACCTGCCGCACCGTGGCCGACGAGCGTGAAGCCAAGGAACGCGCCCGGCAGGAGCTGGACGGCAACAACAACCGACAGATGATCCGCTGAATGACCCGACGGCCCGGACGCCCGTCGTCCGGGCCTTTCAGGCCGTTTCGGGCCGGTTGTTGCGGCGCAAAAGGGGGCGTAATGTCGGCTTTTCCTCCCCTGCGCCGGATACTTCCATGAAGCGTTTCAGCCTCTTCCTCGTCCTGGCGTTGTCGGCTGGCGCCGCCTTCGCGTCCGTCGACAGCCGCGTGCTGATGCTCGACGACATCCGCACCCAGCAGAACGAGATCCGCGACGGCGTGGAAGCCGGCACCGGGCGGTACAAGGACCTGACGGCTTCGCAGCGCAGCGAGCTGCTGACCAAGCAGGCGCACATGCTGCAGACCATCGAAGGCAAGCACTCCACCGACGACCTGAACGCGCAGCAGAAGACCGAAGTCTTCAACACGCTGGAGTGGATCGAGGCCGTGGTGAACAACGACGGCGAGGACCGCATGGTGTGCGAGCGTCGTCCGGTGCTGGGCAGCACGCGCAAGGAACGCATCTGCAAGACCGCCTCGCAGTGGCGCGAAGAGCGCGAAGCCGCGCGCAACATGATGGACTCGCGCGGCACCTGCATGAACTGCAAGAGCAACTGACACGCAGACCCCAGGGCTGTTGCACACGGAGCGCAACATGAAGCCGATACCGACATGGACGGTGATGATCCTGCTGTCCCTGGCCGGCGTGGCGCATGCCAACGCCGACAAGGTGGCGATGATCCTGCAGCAGCAACGTGAGATCCGCGCCGAGTCGGAGCAATCTACCGGCGAGTACGCGCGATTCGGCGCGGACACGCTGGACAGGATGCATTCGGCGCAGGACCAGGTGTTCCGCCTGCTGGATGGCAAGGCAACGGTGGCGCAGCTTGCGCCGGATGAACAGGTCGAACTGTTCAACGCGCTCGATGAGATCAAGGCGATCATCGCGCGCAACGACAGGAACCGGCAGAAGTGCTGGCGCGAGCACAAGCTCGGTTCGACGATGAAGATCACGCGCTGTGCCACGCTCGCCGAACTGGAGCAGGTGCGTCGCGATGCGCAGGGCTGGAAGGGCGAACCCACGATCTGCGGCCAGCGCAGTGCGACGACCGATTGCGGCGGCAACCTGCGCAACGAGTTCGGACAATAGGGGCAGGGCAGCGCCCCGTGAATCGCAACGTCATCGAAACGGGGAGATGACCATGAAGCCGTACCTGCGTAACACCTGGAGCACTGCGCTGATCCTGGCGCTGGCACTGCCGTTCGCCGCACCCGCGCAGGACGCGCCGACACCGGAAAAGCTCGACCAGATCGTCGCGCAGCAGCAGACGCTCAAGCGCGAGCTCGACGCCGGCAAGACCGAGGGCATGACGACGCGCCAGGTCAACGCGATCCGCAAGGCACAGACGGAAGTGTTTGCCGTCACCGAAGGGAAGACCTCGCTCGACCAGCTGTCGATGAACGAGAAGGTACGCCTGGAGAACGCGTTGGAGCGCATCAACGCCGAAGTGAAGAACACCCGCGCCGGTCGCGACGACAAGCAGGTGTGCTGGCGTGAGCGCATGACGGGCACCAACACGAAGGTCACGCGTTGCGGCACCGAGGCCGAGATGCGGGAAGCGCGCGAAGGCGCACGCGATTTCCTCGAACGCCCGAAGATCTGCGGCGATCAGTGCGGTTGATGGTCATGGTGTGAAGCGGTCCGCAATGCGGCGCGGCGGGCGGCGTCGGCAAGGGCCCCTGTCGCCGCTTCGCGCGCCGTCGCCTTGTATCGGCGCGCCTTCGCATTCGACACGACTGGCGTGATCACGCCGCCGCGGTTTCGAGTCCGCGTGTCGCGCGCCTGAGCGAAATCGCCTCGGTCAGGTGTGCGGTGTTGATGGCATCGGCGCCGTCGAGGTCGGCGATGGTCCGTGCCACGCGCAGGATGCGGTGCATCGATCGCGCCGACAGCTGCAGCGCATCGACCGCGCGCTCCAGCAGCAGCCGGTCGCTGTCGGCGAGCCGGCAGGCCGAAGAGGTTTCGGGCTGGTCGAGCACGGCATTCGTCTTCCCGGCGCGCGCGTGCTGCCGGGCGCGGGCTTCGACGACGCGGGCGCGCACCGTTGCGGTCGACTCGCCGGCGGGCGCGTCGGGTCGTAGCGCGGCCGGCGGCAGGCGCGCGACTTCCACGTGCAGGTCGATGCGATCGAGCAAAGGCCCCGAAACGCGTCCGCGATAGCGCCGCACCGCATCCGGGCTGCAACGGCACCGGCCCGATGGATCGCCGGCCCAGCCACACGGGCAGGGGTTCATCGCCGCGACCAGTTGGAAGCGGGCCGGAAATTCCGCGCTGCGTGCGGCGCGCGAGACGGTGATGACGCCCGACTCCAGCGGCTCGCGCAGGACCTCCAGCGCGCGCCGGTCCCATTCGGGCAATTCGTCGAGGAACAGCACGCCCTGGTGGGCGAGGGAAATCTCGCCCGGTCGCGGTTGCGCGCCGCCGCCGACCAGCGCCACCGCACTCGCGGTGTGGTGCGGCGAGCGGAACGGCCGCTCGCGCCAGCGCGCCGGGTCCAGGCCACGACCGCTCACCGAGGCGATGGCGGCCGCTTCCAGCGCTTCGGTTTCCGTCGCTTCGGGCAGCAGCCCGGACAGGCGCGAGGCGAGCAGCGTCTTGCCGCAGCCGGGCGGGCCGATCAGCAGCAGGTGGTGCCCGCCGGCCGCCGCGACCTCCAGCGCCCGCCGCGCCTGCGCCTGCCCGCGCACGTCGGCGAGGTCCGGTCCGGGCGTGCGTTCCAGCGACGGCGCTTCGGCGACGGGCAACGGTTTGCGGCCGGTCAGGTGGGCGCAGACTTCCAGCAGGGTGCGCGCGGTGCGCACCTCGACGCGGCTGGCGAGGGCCGCCTCCGCGCCGTTGCCGGCCGGCACGATCAGCCGGCGTCCCGCTTCGCCCGCCGCCAGTGCAGCCGGCAGCACGCCGTCAACCGCGCGCAGTTCGCCGGTCAGGCCCAGTTCGCCGATGAATTCGCCATCGCCCAATGCGTCCAGTGGGATCTGACCGCTCGCCGCCAGGATGCCCAGCGCGATCGGCAAGTCGAAGCGCCCGTCGCGGGTACCCGCCGTCCTTTGGCAGGTCGGCGGGCGCGAGGTTCACGGTGATGCGACGCGCCGGGAATTCGAACTGCGCGCAGAGGATCGCTGCCCTGACGCGATCCTTCGCTTCGCGCACGGCGGCTTCGGGCAGCCCGACGATCGACATCGCCGGCAGCCCGCCTGCCAGGTGCACCTCGACGCGTACTGCAGGCGCACGGACGCCCGATCGCGCACGGCTGTGCACGAGTGCCAGATTCATCGGGGTGGACCGTTAGTGGCGCGGCGGCAGCGGTTCGGACTGGGCGAGCTGCGTTTCGAGTTCGGCCACGGTGCGCTGCAGGGCTTCCAGCTTCTCGCGCGTGCGCAGCAGTACTTCGCGCTGGACCTCGAATTCCTCGCGGGTCACCAGGTCGAGCTTGGCGAGCCCGGACTGCAGCACGGCCTTGAAGTTCTGCTGCAGCTCCTCCCGGCCTTCGCGAACGCTCGGGGGGACCAGGGTACTGAGGCGGCGGGCAAGGTCGTCGATGGGATTCAGGTCGATCATGGTGAGGTCAGTCCTCGGGCGTTCCCACGAGAGTGCGGGGTCGGCCGTGAGGACGCCGTCGGCACGGGCCGCGGCGAAATGTGGGGGAAGTCCGAAAGTGGCGTCACTCTAACCCAAGGGCCACCCGGCGCGGCACGGTCTTCGCTATTCTCCCGCCACGATCGAAGGCGATCGCAGGAGAACAAAGCGATGAAGATGGTCATGGCGGTGATCAAGCCGTTCAAGCTCGACGACGTGCGCGAGGCGCTCGCCGAGGCCGGCGTGGCCGGCATCACCGCGACGGAGGTGAAGGGATTCGGTCGCCAGAAGGGCCACACCGAGCTTTATCGCGGCGCCGAATACGTGGTCGATTTCCTGCCCAAGATCAAGCTGGAGGTCGCGGTGACCGACGAGCAGGTCGACGCGGTGGTCGAGGCCATCATGAAGGCCGCCGGCACCGGGAAGATCGGCGACGGCAAGATCTTCGTGTGGGACCTGGAACGCGCGGTACGCATCCGTACCGGCGAGATGGACGGCGACGCGCTGTAACAACGAAGGCGCAGGCCGTTGCCGGCTTCACGCCACCGCAATTGCCGGTCCGGTCGCACGAATCGCGAACGCTTGCGACGCGGAGGAATCCTGCGCAGAGTGAGCGCCCCGCGCACGACGCGATCGCCACGAAACGGACTTCATGCGACGCCTTCCCGGACTCGACCTGCTGCGCGCCATCGCCGTCGTCTGGGTGATGCTGTTCCACTCCTTCCTCGTCGGCGGACTCGGGCCCGATTTCAAATGGCTCGAGCGCTACGGCTGGATGGGCGTGGACATCTTCTTCGTGCTCAGCGGCTTCCTGATCGGCCGCCAAGTGCTGGCACCGCTGGCGCGCGGCGAGCGCCTGCCGTTCGGCGATTTCTACGCACGGCGCGCGTGGCGGATCCTGCCGGCGTTCCTGGTCGTGCTGGCGATCTACCTCGCCTTCCCGCAATGGCGTGAAGCCGACGGCATGGCGCCGTGGTGGCTGTTCGGGACCTTCACCTTCAACCTGTTCGTCGATTACGGCGCGCACCAGGCGTTCTCGCACGCGTGGTCGCTGTGCGTGGAAGAGCACTTCTACCTGCTGTTCCCGGCGCTGGCCGTCTTCATGGCGAGGCGGCCGTCGGTCGCGAAGTTCGCCGCCGTGTGCGCGTTCGTCGTCGTGGCGGGCATCGCGATGCGCACCGGCACGTGGCTGCACGACGAGGCCACGCAGCCCCCGCGTCCGTGGTTCGTCGAAGACCTGTACTACCCGACGTGGTGCCGCCTCGACGGGCTGCTCGCGGGCGTCGTACTGGCGGTAATCGCGGTGTTCCGGCCGGCGACGTGGGAACGCCTGATGCAGCGTGGCAACGGGTTCCTCGCGCTCGGGCTGGCCGGGATGGCGCTGGCGTTCTGGCTGTTCGCGCAGCGAACGGGACTGCTCGCGAACGCGATCGGCTGGCCCGTGTTGTCGTGGGCCATCGCCTGCCTGGTCGTCGCCGGCGCGAGTCCGCGCAGCGTGATCGGCCGTCGCGCGCTGCCCGGTGCGGCATGGATCGCGGCGATCTCCTACAGCCTCTACCTCAGCCACAAGCTGGTGTTCGCCGCGGTGGATCGCACCTGGGGCGAAGCGCTGGCAGGCCACGGATTGGCGATGTTCGCCGTGTATGCGGTGGCGACGCTCGCCGGCGGCGCGGTGCTGCATTACGCCATCGAGCGTCCGTTCCTGCGCCTGCGCGAACGCCGCCGGCAGACGGCGAAACTGCGGGTGGCCGAAGCGGCGGCCTGACTCAAACGCCCTTGAGGCGACGGTAGATGCGCTTCCAGCCCAGGCGGAGCGCATCGACCCAGCGCGGCGGCGCGAGCAGTTGCGCTTCGCGCGCACTGGGCACTTGCCCGGTCATGCGCTGGCGCATCTTCGCGATGTTCGCCAGATCGCTGCGGCGCAGCTCGCGCGCGAGCGGCAGCCACCGCAGCCAGCGCGGCGTGCGCAGGGCGGAGGCGAAATCGATCAGCACCGGCGTGGAACCGGCCACCAGCACATTGGCCGGGTGCAGGTCGTTGTGGGTGATACCGGCCGCATGCAGCGAGGCGACCGCGCCGCGCAGCTGCTGGAACACCTGCGAGCCGGCCTCCAGCGCCATTTCGCCCAGCACCACGCCGGGGATGAACTCGATGCCCAGCGCGAGCCCGCCGATAGTGCCCAGCAGGGCAGGCGCGTGACGCCACCCGCGCAGCAGGCCGAGCACGCGCGCTTCGCGCCGCACCAGCCATCGCGCGAGCGGCGACAACGGCGTGCGGCGATAGCGCCCGTAGTCCTTGACCACGGCGGCGCGTCCGTCCACGTCGAGGACGTAGACGTCGGGTTCGAGGAAACGTTCGCCGCGTTTGAGCAAGCGAACATCGGGCGGCAGCGACCGGGGGTCGCGCGGCAGGGCGGAGGCGTTCATTGGGGGTCCGGCGACGCGCGTCGTGCTCTGGGGGAGGGCGGCGCGGCAGGTTCACTGAACCGGACGGTTCAGTTATTGAAATTTTAATGCCGTCGAATGGATTGCCGGTCGAGAACCACGGCACTCACTGTTTCGCAATGGCGACATATTCCGCACATCGCGGCCTTGCCTACGAAAAGCCCCGCCGAAGCGGGGCTTTCGAAACACCGAAGTGGCGGGCCGTTACTGGCCGCCCAGCTCCGCCGCCACGAACGGCGGCAGGATCGCCGCGCCCTGGTGCGCATCGGCCGTGTAGTACTTGGTGTCGAAGCCCTTCGCGCGCGCATCGGCGACGCGGAAGTCGAAGCCCTGCCCCTTGCGCGCCAGCGTGCAGCTCCACCAGCCGGTCGGGTAGCACGGCTGCGGGAAGGGCAGCGTCTGGAACGTCGTGAAGCCGGCCTTGCCCATCTCGGCGCGCATTTCCTTGATGAGCGAAAGCAGCATCAGCGGCGATTCGGACTGCTGGACCAGGATGCCGTCGTCCTTCAGCGCGCGGAAGCAGCTTTCGAAGAACGCCTTGTTGAACAGGCCCTCGGCCGGGCCGACCGGGTCGGTCGAATCCACGATCACCACGTCCAGCGAGTTCGGCGCGCAGTTCTTCATGTAGGCGATGCCGTCGTCGAACAACAGCGTCGCGCGCGGGTCGTCGTTGGCGTCGCACAGTTCCGGGAACCACTTCTCGGCCATGCGCGTGACCTGCTCGTCGATGTCGCACTGGACGGCCGTCTTCACGCCCTTGTGCTTGAGCACCTCGCGCAGCGTGCCGCAGTCGCCGCCGCCGATGATGACCACGTTCTCCGGCTTTGCATGCGTGAACAGCGCCGGGTGGGACATCATCTCGTGATAGAAGAAGTTGTCCTTCGTCGTCAGCATCATCGCGCCGTCGATGAGCATCAGGTTGCCCCAGTCGGTGCTCTCGAAGATCTCGATCTTCTGGAACGGCGACTGCACCTCGTCCAGCTTCTTCGTGATGCGGTAACCGATGGCCGAGCCGGTCGGGTCGAAGTTCTCGTAGTGCCAGGAGGTGTTGGTGCTCATGCGCGCGTCCCAGGGGAAGGGCCGCCCG
>Ga0209676_1002590_pt1 | contig 12438 bp, 12 predicted proteins | sample AraplaCvi_mLB_r2_FD_184282 | JGI IMG/M metagenome (GOLD analysis project Ga0209676, IMG submission 184282) | Arabidopsis root microbial communities from North Carolina, USA - plate scrape MF_Cvi_mLB_r2 (SPAdes) (version 2) | ecosystem: Host-associated > Plants > Roots > Endosphere | place: USA...
GGTACCGTTTTACAAGATCCAGATGCTCAATTCATTGGATTGACTGTCGCTGAAGATATAGGATTTAAATTAGAAAATACTGGAGTAAATCAATCAGAAATGATAGAGACGGTTAAAAGTATTTCGGAGATGGTTGGAATTGATCGTCATCTACATTCAGCGCCTCACCAATTGTCAGGAGGACAAAAGCAAAGAGTAACGCTTGGTGGGGTAATGGTAGATCAAGCCAATATTTTATTATTTGATGAACCACTAGCGAACTTAGATCCAGCAACTGGAAAAATTGCGATGGAATTAATCAATGATATTCATCAAAAAACGAATACTACAATTATTATTATTGAACATCGTTTAGAAGAAGTTCTTCAGATTGATATTGATCGAATTATTGTCATAAATGAAGGCGAAATTCTAGCTAATGTAAGTACTAATGAATTACTTAGTGCAAACTTACTAGAAAACTTAGGAATACGTGAGCCCCTATACATCACTGCTTTAAAATATGCTGGGTGTGAGATTACCCCTGAAACAGAACCGAAAAATATTGAGACGATAAAAATAGATTCATATATTAACAAATTAACAAGATGGTTTCACCGTACAGAGAAATTAAAAAAATTAGTAGATGATGAAGTTGTATTAGAACTAAAGTCAATTGATTTTAGTTACAGACAGAATGAAAAAATCATTCATAATGTGTCCTTTAAAATAAATAAGGGTGAAATGGTTAGTATTGTTGGAAAAAATGGAGCAGGAAAATCCACTATTTCTAAATTAATTTGTGGCTTCTACCAGCCGACAAACGGAGAAATCTTTTTTGAAGGTAATGATATGAAGCATTTATCGATAAAAGAACGTGCAGAATTTATTGGAATTGTCCTGCAAAACCCAAACCAAATGATTTCTCAAACATCTATTTTTGATGAAGTAGCTTTAGGTTTGAAATTTAGAGGAGTCTCACAAGATGAAATAAAAGAAAGAGTGATGAAAACATTAAAGGTTTGTGGCTTATATGAATTTAGAAACTGGCCAATTTCTGCTTTAAGCTTTGGTCAAAAGAAAAGAGTAACAATTGCAAGCGTACTTGTATTGAATCCAAAAATTCTTATATTAGATGAACCAACAGCTGGACAAGACTATAAACATTATAATGAAATGATGGAATTTTTAAAGGAACTACAAGATAGTGGAATGACAATTATTTTAATAACTCACGATATGCACTTAATGCTTGAATATACAAAAAGAGCGATTGTATTTTCTGATGGACGGATCATTGCAGACGATTCTGCTGCTAACATTTTGACAAATTCAGAAGTTATTAAACAAGCGAATTTAAAAGAAACATCATTACAGCAGTTAGCTAAAAAAGCAAATATATTCAATTCTGTTGAGTTTGTACATAAATTTATAGAATATGATCGGAGGGTTCGAGCTTGATGAACAATCCTATGCTTTCTTATATCAGCAAAGATTCCTTCATTCATGATTTAACGGGTGCAACGAAACTCATCTTTTTCGTATTGTGGTCAACGACTGCTATGGTAACATATGACACTCGAATTCTATTAGTGATGTTTCTAATGGGTATATTATGTTTTAAAGTTTCCAAAATAGCGTTTAAACAGGTTTCTTTTGTACTTTATTTTATTTTGTTTTTTATGTTATTTAATAGCTTGATGACCTTTATTTTTGCACCGTATCAAGGTGTTGAAATTTATGGGACAAGACATATCTTATTTCATATTTTTGGAAATATCAGTATTACTGCTGAACAATTATTCTATCAATTTAATATTAATTTGAAATATTTCACGGTTATTCCCGTTGGTATCTTATTTATTGTAACAACAAATCCGAGTGAGTTTGCGGCTTCGTTAAATAAAATAGGGGTTAACTACAAAATTGCATACTCAGTTGCAATTGCATTACGATATATTCCAGATGTGCAACGAGATTATCAAGATATTTCATTTGCACAACAAGCGCGTGGATTGGAATTATCAAACAAACAAAATCTATGGAAGAGAATCGTAAATTCCGTTTCAATACTAATGCCCTTAATTTTTTCAAGTTTAAATCGAATAGAAGTTATTAGTTCTGCAATGGAATTAAGAGGGTTTGGTAGTAAAAACTATAGAACATGGTATACTGCACGAAATTTTGAAATGAGAGATTATAATACATTAATTTTTATTGTTATTTTATTTTTAGGATCGTTATACATTACTTTCCATGATGGCAATCGTTTTTATAATCCTTTTCTTTAAAAAATGTAAGAAGAAGTTTACTAAACAAAAGAGTAAACTTCTTTTTTATTTTAAGTAAAGTTGTTTGAGCAAAATTACAAAAAAAGTAAAAAATGAATAAAAGTTCTTAATTCTTTTATTAAATTAAATTTATCATCATTTTTTTGGGATTTATAGGGATAATGTGCTAATTTATTAATAATTTATGGTTTCATAAACTATACACATTTATGTAAATAAATTTTATCTTAATACTTTTATTATAATTATATAGTAAAGTTAGTGAAAAAGTTCACAAATTTTCCACAGACAAATTTCTGATTTTTTTGTAATATTTACTATAAGTTAAGTTGTCAAGACAACTAGCCCAATGATTACATAAGATAAAAATATTTTATTACTAGTTGTGGATGTTAGTTGTTCTTTAATAAAAATTAACTAAAAATTAAAAAATGGAAAGGAAAGATTAGTATTATGAAATTTGCAAAAATCGCAATAGGAAGTGTATTGGGGATTACAACCGTAGTTGGAGCCTCTCATTCAATTTTAGCAGCAACTGATGGGGTACCTTCTGTAGCCAATTCGGATGCTTCAATTACATTTTTGTCAGGAACTGGACCAAGTACACCAGTAGATCCTGAGAATCCAACAAACCCACTTAACCCTACCGATCCCAATAATCCAACAGATCCATCCACTGGTAATACTGGACCATTAACACTAGATTATGTATCTTCAGTAGACTTTGGCTCTCAACAAATCTCTAGCTCAACGGAAGTGTATTCTTCAAAATCGAAAAAACCATTTATCCAAGTTAGTGATTTTCGTGGAACAGGTGCTGGGTGGACAGTATCTGCAAAAGCAAGTACTTTTTCAACGGATGGTGGTACTACAGCTTCATTGCCAGGTGCAGTGTTAACATTTAAAAATGGAGCAGTCATAACACCAGATGTATCTGTAGCACCAACTCCAGAGCAAACTGTAACATTAAATGCAGATGGTACGGCTTCTTCTAAAGTAGTATCTGCTAAGCCAGGTACTGGTATGTTTACTTGGTTAACAAAATGGTTTGGAGAAACACCTAATGACGAGAATTCTCTTAATAATAATGTTACATTAACGATTCCAGCAGGTGCTGCTTCAGTTGGTAATCATGAAGCAACTGTTACTTGGACACTCACTGATGCTCCTGGACAATAATTATTAGATTTAATATTTAATTAGTTTGATATCAGGTTTGGCTCGAAGAATCAGTACTTTGAAAATAAGACTATTATTCGAGCTTTTTTAATGTGTAAGATTTTTTTACAAGTATTGAACAAATTCATCGAGGAGAGCAGAAGTATATGAACTTAAAGTTACAAAAATATATATTAATCTCCGTAATACTAATTGCTTTCACTTTCATTCCATTTTCAGTTAATGCGTCCGAGAGTGATGTTGGTTTTTCGGTTCGGGCTATCATTCCAAAAAATCAAATTGATCCACTAAAATCTTATTTTGATTTGAAAATGAAACCTGGACAAAAACAAGTAGTTAAGATTGAAGTATTTAATAGTAGTTCTCAAGAGGAAACCATTGAAATGGATGTTGCTTTTGCTACTACAAATAGAAATGGATTAATAGATTATTCAGAAGTTGACAGCAAACGAAAAGATGAAAGCTTACAATTTCCTTTAACAGAAATTGCTAAGGCAGAAAATAAGGAGATTGTGATCCCAGCTGGTAAGTCTAAGATTGTTCCAATCAATATTTCAATGCCAAAGCAAAAATATGATGGGGTAATTTTAGGAGCGGCTCATTTTAAAAAGAAGTTAAAAGAGACGAATGAAAACTCAACATCAGGCGTCGAAATAAAAAATCAATATGCATATGTAGTAGGAATAAAATTGACTGAAACAGCAAAAGATGTTTATCCAGATTTACATTTAAAATATATAAAACCGAAGTTAATTAATTATCGAACAGCAGTTGTTGCAAATATTCAAAATAGCGAAGCAGTAATTGTTGAAAACATGGATGTAACAGCAAAAATATATAAAAAGGGATCAACTAAACATATATACAGTTCAGATAAAAAAGATTTGAACATGGCCCCAAACTCAAATTTTGAATATCCGATTGATTTGAAAAATGATCCTCTAAAACCTGGAACATATCGTTTGAAAATGAAGGCAATTATCGGAACCCAAATCTGGGAATGGGATGAAGACTTCACAATTGGAAAAGTAGCAAATAACTTAAATGAGAAAGCACTTGAATTAAATAAAAGTTACTTATGGTGGTATATAGGTGGAGGAATGTTACTCTTACTTGTTTTACTATTTATCATTACTAAAAAAGTAAGAGGGAAAAGTAATAGAAATATAGATAAATAGCTTATGATTTTTAAGGAGAAGGTGGAAATTGAAAAAAATAATACATAAAACGTTAAAATATCCAAAGTCCTCACGTATCTCATTAAATATAATTGTCTGTGCTATGGTCATTTTATCAACCAATTTATTACCTTTACAAATAATAGCTCAGTCAAACCCTAATGAGATAAAAGCTAGTACATTAGAAGTTTGCCCATTAGGAGAAGAATTGGTGAAGCCAGTTACAAAAACTAAAAATGGGACGATTGTTTCTTATACAAATATAACGTTTGGTGGTTTTCTGAAGGATGCTGTATTTAATGGGATGAATCAATTGCCAAATGCTGGCATAGGGTGGCCTAACTTTCCAGGTGAAAATCATCGATTAGTGAATGTTGAAAACAGACTTTTTCAATTAGCGATTTATGATATATTTCTCATAAATAAGACAATATTGTCTGCGGGTATTAAATTCGATACTGCGTTAGGTGAAGTTTACCATGTATCTATCCCGTATGAATTCGAATTTTATAATGGAACTGGTGATGAGTATCAAAATTTTTTATACGAATTGTTTAATTCTAATCAAGGATCATTAAAAATGGGATCTATTCCACTCACTAGGAACGGACAAACTGGTACAGTAAATTTTACTATTACAGGTACTGGAACAACTGTTTGGTTAGGCTTTGGTCTTGAATCTACTAGTTTACTTAAGAATAATTTGGATATTAGAATTCTTAACGTAAACAATCTCAGTGTAAAAATGGTGAGACAAATACAACAAATTTTTCCTGATGTAAAGCTATCGCAGGCGGTAGCAACTAAATTAGGTAAGCAAATAACGGATTACGTAACGAAGGAAGAATTGGAATCTCTTCAAGACTTAACAGCAACAAATAAATCAATTCAAAACATAAGTGGAATGCAATGTCTAACAAATATTAAAGATATAAATTTTTCATCTAATCAAATTAGCGATTTAAGTCCATTGGCTGGGTTAACGAATTTATCCAATTTAAGATTAGATCATAATCATATCTCTGACTTGAGTCCTTTGGTAGGATTAAATCAATTAAACCATTTATATCTTGAAAATCAATCAATCCAATTAGAGCAAGGAACAATCAAAGTCCCAACATTAATCTCTATTTCAAATCCGAATGGGAGTACTCCACCAATTGTTTGGTTACAAGGAACAGGAACATATGAAAATGGCAACCTTATTTGGAGTACACCTGGAGACAATCAATTAACATGGAGTAATTATGTAACGATTGGTAATGCTAGTTCTGATTTTAATGGAAAAGTGTTACAAAATACCATTGGATTTTTATATTTTAAACAAGTCCCTGATTCAATTAATTTCCAGACTACAACAATTCCTTCAAAGGAAACAATCATCCAAAGGGATGATTCCAATTGGGAAATGTCTGTGTATGACGAACTCCCTGGTAGAGGATGGCATATTACAGCTACAATTGACACCCCGTTAACGTCTACGAGTAATTCATCGCATAAATTGTTAGAGGCACTAGTTTATGTTGATGATAAAGGAAATACAACTCCATTAAGTAAAACGCCTTTAAAAGTATTTGAGTATATTACTGGGACAGAATCTATTATCCCTATTAATTGGGAGGCTAATAAAGGGATTTTATTGAAAATAAATCCTACGGAGGTTTATGCAGAATCATACACTACAACTATTAATTGGACTTTGACTGATGCACCTTAAATAATAATTTTAACTGAATAATATTTTCTCTGTTACATTTATAGATGGTACACCACTATATAATTTGTGGTGTGCTTTTCTTTTTTAGGGCTCAGGATAAGAATAGAATGTTGATTTCAAATGCTCGTTATATCGAAGGCATTCACTGAGCTTCATTGGCATAATTAATCATTTTTGTTTCTTTTAAGAGATATATATATTATTTTAAGAATATGGTAATTCTAAAGGAGGATTATAATGGATACTGATTTATACTTAGCAAGTCGGTCTAGCAGACTTTTAGCCGTATTGATTGATGCTTTTATAACTTTTTTATTCTTCATTCTAATGGCATTTTTAACAGGTATTTCAACATCTGAATTTATCGATAACACATTTAATGTAAAGTTTTTCATAATCTCGATATTGAGCATTTTGATATTTAATGTCATTATTCCTACATTTGTATGGAAGGGACAGACACTTGGGAAACGTTGGATAAAAATTGCAGTTGTAAAAGATACAGATGAAGAAGTTGATTTGGTTACGATGTTATTAAGATCAGTTTTTTTATTTTTTGGTCAAATAACTTTGCCAATCATTTCAAAAATTATCAACCTTATCGCTTTTATTGATCCATTGCTAATTTTTAGAGAAAATAAAAAAACAATTCACGATATAATTGCGAAAACGAAAGTAATTGATGTTTAATTGATAAAAAAAGAAGAAAGCCTAATTTATTAACGGGTTCTCCTTTGGGAGAGAAAACTAGAAATTAAATAGTTAAATGACAGACCAATTAGCAAATTATTGGTCTGTATTTTTTATTTTAAAAATAAGGTTTTTTTTGAATTTTGATTAGTAATAGCAAAAAATTAGCATGTAAAAAAACAATGGACAATAACTTTTGTCCAAGTTGATTAATGTGCTATTTTTATTGCGAAAATGAATGTTAAAATATATGCGATTTCATTTAATGGAGTAATAGCCATGGATTGCAGACAAGGTTTTTAAAATAAATGATATAATCTATCTAAGATAAAATAATGGGTGGTGTTGCGGTTGATTAAGATGATTAAACAGGTTGATAATGAGGCTTTGTATTGGGAAGTTTGGCAAGATGGTAAAACGTTAATAATTCATTACGGTACTGTTGGAGATACTGGTGAGACTGAGGAAATGAAACTATCACTATTTCAAAAGGCAGAAAAATTGATGGATGAATTAGCAGAAGAAAAAGCTAATGAGGGCTACGATTATATAGATGAAGATGAACTATTCGAGCTTGTAATTCAATACAGCTATAAAGAAGACCAGATGGAAGCAACTCTTGAAAAGCGACATCACGTTGAGGATTTAATGAATGAATGTTTAGGTTGGACGGGCAACGGTTCTTGCGATGGCGGGGATATAGGTAGTGGTACAGCTAATATTGTCAACTATGTAGTAGATGTTGAAAAGGCAACACAAACAATCATTGAAGAACTAAAGAATAACAACCTACTTGAAGGAGTAAAACTAGCTTATTTAAACCCTGAAGACGAGGAATATATCGCTTTGTATCCAGAAGGAGCCGATTTTGACCTAATGTAAAAAGCATTGAGACATCTCAATGCTTTTTTTCTGTTATTTAATGTGTTAATTCTATAGCTAAAACTGTGTGATTTCAGCAATGTAAATTTACTTTCCCTCCGAAAAGAGAACCCGTTACTAATTTATATAGGCTTTCTTCTTTTTTATCATAAAATATGCATGCTATGTATATGTTCTCTAGTTTCTTCTGACCCTAAATCATAAATTAATTTGTATGCTTGTTTTAGAAAATAATCATAACCATTCTTGTTTTCATGATTCATATTAGTGATTGGCGCAATAAATGCTGTTTGTACGCCTAAAGCTTCATCGTATTTATCAATTTCATCAAAAATCCTGCCTAGTCTTTCTGCTTCATCTTCAGTTGCATCTATTTCAAGTTCATATGGTGCATCACCTTGGTTTGGAACCATTGTTCTTGCTTGTACTGAAACATAATATCTCCTTTTTTCCATCACGATCTCCCTTACATTCATATTTTGTTCTATTTATTATTATCTTCTCTGAACAATTGATTATTCAATTTTATATAAATATCATTTTTTGCAAGCAACGGGTATGATGTAGAAAGGAATTAGTTGTTATGATATTGAATATTATGTTGATAAATAACACTTTGAAGTCTGTTTTATTAAAGAGTAAAAAACATGGGGGTAAGAAATGAAGAGTAAAGGATTATATCAAGATTTTTTTCTACACTTTGACATTTTAGTAATGGGCATCATTTTTGCAATTGGATTTATTTATAGTGTTGGTTTTCACTTTTCATGGGCTGTTTTACTAAACTTTATTGCGGGTTTAGTATTCTTTATGTTTAGTGAGTATGTAACCCACAGATTTTTATTTCATTTAAAGGTACCTAAAAACCAATTATTCCTAAAATTTTTAAAGCGCATACATTATGATCATCATACGTACCCAGAGGATTTAAAGCTATTATTCTTACCTATTTGGTATAGCATCCCTAACTTAGGCGCTCTTTGTATCATTTTTTATCTAATCACACAAAATCTTACCTTAACATCTGCTTTTGGAGCAGGCTTAGTATTGATGTTACTTGTTTACGAATGGAAACACTATGTCGCACATCGACCAATCAAACCTAAAACAAAATTAGGTCGTCACATTAAAAAGCTTCACATATTACATCATTTTAAAAATGAAAACTATTGGTACGGTGTATCAACTCCTATTTTTGATGGATTATTTGGAACACTAAAAGATGAAAAAGAAGTAAAAACTAGCGCAACTGCAAAATCATTAGAAGAAAGAATGTAGTAAAAACGCCTTTAATGGCGTTTTTTTATTTGTCTATTTTTAATGGAATGTTTGTGCATTGAAACTAGGTGCTCTACTAATTTAGGAAATGGGAGAATGGCCAAATCCTACTTGCGGTAATGGAGGATTTCTATTCTTTGTTTTTTCTTGTTTTAAATAATTATTGTTCTCCGTCTTTAATAACTACTAAAAGTATCTTTAAGAATTGTTTTACAATTATTAAATTGATAATGTTAATCTGTCTCAAAAAAAAGAAAGTCTCACAAGAAGTTGATTGTAGCGGAAGATGCTCGACTCCTATGGGAAATGCGGGAAAGTTGAGACCCCACAGACGCGAATGCGTCGAGGAGGCTCAACTCACGCCCCATGGAAAGCGAGCATCTGCAGCGGAAAGCAACATTCTTCTTTTACAACGTAAGTATTTAAGAGCGGGTTTTAAAAAGAACATTAACGAATTATTAAACTTATGATAAATATCAAAAAATGTAAATAATTGGACTATGTAATCACTATACATATTAGTAAGGGGAATGAAGTGGAGTTTTAATTTAGCCTAGAACCTAATCGATATAGTGAAGGTTATTCTAAAATTAGGAGATGTAAATGAATAACTTAAATTACCGGAAAATCTTGTTACTTGGATTTGGATTTTTTGCAATTAGTTTAACATGGTCTGTTTATAATGCCTTTATGCCGAAGATATTAAGTGACTATATCGGATCTTCAGCATTAATTGGTTTTATCATGACATTTGATAATTACTTTGCGTTATTTCTACAACCGGCAGTTGGAGTTTACAGTGATCGTCTAAACACTCGTTTTGGAAGACGAATGCCATTTTTAATGATTGGAATGCCACTAGCAGCACTTTTTACCTTATTAATCCCTTTCCACCAGTCCCTAATGTTACTAGTATTTTTTGTTGTATTTATGAATTTGAGCATGAGTGTTTTTCGTTCCCCGGTTATTGCACTTATGCCAGATTTAACAAGAACTGAACACCGAAGCAAAGCAAATAGTATTATTAACTTTATGGGTGGAATTGGAGCGCTCATTGCTTTTTTTATTGGCTCAATATTATGGGATATGAATGAGGGCTTTCCTTTTTATTTAGCAGGTTCCCTTATGCTCATTAGTTTTATCATTTTGTTTCATTTTATAAAAGAAAAAAGGGACGTCATCAATTATGAAGAAGCAGAAGAAAAAGTGAATTTAAAAGAAGGGTTTAAATCGGCAATAGCCAATAAAAATGCATTATTCCTCTTACTTGCAATCCTCAGCTGGTTTATAGGGTTTAATGGTATTGAAACATTCTTTACTCGATATGGAGAAGTTTATTTAGGAATAAAGGTAAGTGCTGCATCATTTTCTTTTGCGTTTATCTCTTTAGCCTTTTTAATATTTGCGATACCAGCGGGCTTTATTGGTACTAAAATTGGAAAGAAGAAAAGCATAATCATTGGTATTATCGGCATAATTGTTGGATTTAGCGTTTTGTTTTTCTTGAAAGATATCACTGCGATTCGGATCGTTTTCTTTGTGATGGGATGCTTTTGGGCAATGGTGAATATTAATTCATATCCATTTTTAGCTGAAATGGCTCCTGTAGGCTTTATTGGCACATATACTGGCTTATATTATTTATTTGCTTCAATTGCAAATATCGTCTCACCACCACTATTAGGAGCGCTACTTGATATGATTGGTTTTAAATTTATGTTTTTATATGGTGGTTTCTTTATCATTGTTTCTTTCTTTATGATACTTAAGGTAAAGGAAGGTAATATAACGATTGAGAGAAATTCAAACGCATCAATTTAGGTTGATGCTCCTGAGTTTCTTTTTTTATGAGATCAAGGTTCAACTCACATATTTACAATGGAATTACGAATACTAAAACTGCACTTCTTGATTCAAAATCAATTTCTATTCATATAAATGTATTCAAATTTCTAAAGATAAGGGGTATTCATTATGACAACAAATATTTCTAAATTGATTGACCACACGGTATTAAAGGCAGAGACAACTAAATCTCAAATTAAAAAGTTATGTGCTGAAGCGAAAGAGCATCATTTTGCATCAGTTTGCGTGAATCCAACTTGGGTAAAACTTTGTGCATCGTTGTTAAAAGGTACAGATGTAAAAGTATGTACTGTTATTGGCTTTCCTTTAGGTGCAAATACAAAAGAAGTCAAAGCATTCGAAACGCAAAATGCAATTGAAAATGGTGCTGACGAAGTAGATATGGTGATCAATATTGGTGCCCTAAAAGATAAGGATGCAGAATTGGTAGAACAAGATGTTGCAGCTGTCGTCGGTGCAGCTAAAGGTAAAGCAATTGTCAAAGTGATCATTGAGACAAGTTTACTAACTGATGAGGAAAAGGAGCTAGCTTCAAAATTATCTGTAAAAGCTGGTGCGGATTTCGTAAAAACTTCAACTGGATTTTCAACAGGCGGTGCAACAGTAGAAGATGTAGCATTAATGAGAAAAACAGTTGGACCAGATATTGGTGTAAAAGCTTCAGGTGGTGTACGAGATATAGCTAGTGTGAATGAAATGGTGAAAGCAGGAGCGACACGAATTGGTACGAGTAATGGGGTTACAATTGCTCAAGGAAATGTTGCTACAGAAGGTTATTAAAAAGCACCAGTTATTATAGGTGTGTTAAGGTCCAAACTTGACATTTACCTGTTGACCTAACAATGCTTTATGTATTATAATCGTAAAAGACATGTAGAAAAGTGTTCTTTTTTGCAGTGTTTTTATTGATTGTAAGTGGTAGCTTGGAGGGAGGGAAAAGTAAGATGTCTAAAACAGTCGTTCGTAAAAACGAATCTTTAGAAGATGCTCTTCGTCGTTTTAAACGTTCAGTTTCTAAAACTGGTACGCTTCAAGAAGCAAGAAAACGCGAATTTTATGAAAAGCCAAGTGTAAAACGTAAGAAAAAATCAGAGGCAGCAAGAAAACGTAAATTCTAAGAGAGGGTGTTACTATGAGTCTTCTCGAACGTTTGAATTCAGATATGAAACAAGCGATGAAGGAAAAAAATAAAGACAAGTTAAATGTTATCCGTATGGTGAAAGCATCATTGCAAAATGAAGTGATTAGCTTGGGGAATAATGTAACATTGTCAGCTGATCAAGAGTTAACAATTTTAACTCGTGAAGTGAAACAACGTAAAGACTCCCTCCTGGAATTCGAAAAAGCTGGTCGTGATGACCTTGTGGATAAATTAAAG
>Ga0209676_1002591_pt1 | contig 12435 bp, 9 predicted proteins | sample AraplaCvi_mLB_r2_FD_184282 | JGI IMG/M metagenome (GOLD analysis project Ga0209676, IMG submission 184282) | Arabidopsis root microbial communities from North Carolina, USA - plate scrape MF_Cvi_mLB_r2 (SPAdes) (version 2) | ecosystem: Host-associated > Plants > Roots > Endosphere | place: USA...
AAATCGTTTAACACAGTAGCTCGCTCGATTGAACACCACTATAAGACCATCGTTAACTACTTTGATAATCGAAGCACCAATGCTTCGGCCGAATCCTTCAACGCAAAGATCAAGGCATTCAGGGCGCTGTTCAGAGGCGTTCGAAACGTGGAATTCTTTCTTTACCGACTTACCCAGTTGTATGCTTAATCCAAGTTGCTCCACAACATTTGGCCTTGATCCGACAAGTGACTGATTTATTAATAGTTAACGGTTCTGGTACAATAGGTATTCTACTGTAAAGTCAATAATTCTCCTAGGGAAAAAGTGATTATTTTGAAAAATGAACATTGTTCATTTTCTTTGCACTTCAACTATCTAGCTATGAGCATTGCAGAACGGAAGGCAAGGGAAAAGGAAGAATTAAAAGTCAAGATATTAAAAGCATCGATGAAGTTGTTTGTGGAAAAAGGGATCGAGCAGACAACTATTCGCAACATTGCCAATGCCATTGATTACAGCATCGGTACTGTTTATGTTTACTTTAAGGATAAAAACGCCATTCTTCACGCCCTGCACACACAGTGCTTTAGCGAGCTGGGTGGGCAAGTCAGGGCACTGTACAATATTAAAGATCCAATGGAGCGGTTACAGGCTATGGGCAATGTTTACATCAAATATGCAATGGACAATCCCGATAAATATGATCTAATGTTCAATTTAAAAGCACCAATGGAGTTTTTAAATGACATTCAGGCAAAAGAGTGGGACGAGGGTGCCGCAGCCTTTGATGTATTGCGAACAACTGTGCAGGAATCCATTGTTGCCGGACATTTCCAAGGACACAACCTGGAACCACTTTCATACATGATATGGGGCTGCCTACATGGCATGTGCAGTTTGGAGATTAGAGAACGGACAAAAGGTGTTCATCTCAAGAATCCTGATACAATTGTTTCAGAAGCTTATAAGGAGTTTTTACTATTTTTAGAAAAGACGTAATTTTTTTTACCCAATAATGAACTATGTTCAAAAATAATTCATTGTTCATGTCAGGAAAAGAGTCGAAGAAAATATTCATGGCTCTTTCGACTATATCCTCAAGAGCTGTAACACGGTCGAAGCATAAGCTTACTCTATCTTCCATAGAAGGTAGCTAATCAGGCCAAACGTCAGGTGTCTAATTTGGTTACTTCGCCAGGCTCAGTTCGACAACAGCAAGCAATTTGTAAATCAATTCATCATGAACACTTCAAAACCACGCATTCCTCCCCCGATTCATTTTCTATTAGGATTAATTGCGATGATACTACTCAATTTGTTTATTCCAATCGGGCATTGGTTACATTTTCCTTGGAGATACATTGGAATTTTGATAATCGTTCTTGGATTTTCTCTTAGCCTTGGAAGTGGCATGTTCTTTCGAAAATTAGGCACAAACCCTCGCCCGGGTACCCGGGCATCTCTAATGGTAACAAAAGGACCATTCAAGTATACAAGAAATCCGATGTACTTGGGTCTTATTACAATACTTGCTGGTACCTCAATACTGTTAGGCACATTTTCACCTCTCATTGTAACCCCAATCGTCTTTTTGATACTTCACACGCAATTTGTACTTAAAGAAGAAAAATGGATGGCAGAATGGTTTGGCGAGCCATACTTAGAATACAAAAAGAAAACACCTAGGTGGCTACTATAATTTTGCATTGCCAATGTGGGGCGGCTAATGTATGCTCGGCTTTGACGCCAGGCAAGGAATAAGTCAATCAATAGAAAAAACAGCGAGCAAACTACCAAACCATAAATGTTACATACAACTTCACGAGGCGACATACAACCAAAATCATATGGCTGAGACAAAAAAGATATCAAGACGACACTTAATAAAGCAAGGGGGACTTTATTTGTCAGTTTTAGGTTTACCTTCTCCATTAACATCATTTTTAAAATTTAACGAAATGACAGATAACCAAAATTTCGACGTAATCATCGTTGGCGGAAGCTATGCAGGACTTTCGGCAGCAATGGCTTTGGGACGGGCATTAAGAAGTGTGTTAATCATTGACAGCGGTTTGCCCTGTAACCGGCAGACTCCTCACTCACACAACTTTTTAACGCAGGACGGAGAAAAACCAGCAGTTATAGCCGATAAAGCCAAGAAGGAGGTTTTGAGGTACGACACAGTGAAATTTGTAAATGACCTTGCCGTTAATGGAAGTAAAACAGATAAAGGATTTGATATATCAACGCAATCAGGAAAAGTCTTCGCAGCCAAAAAACTCATTTTCGCTACCGGTTTAAAAGACAGGTTGCTAAACATTGAGGGATTCTCTCAATGCTGGGGAATCACCGTACTTCATTGTCCCTATTGCCACGGGTATGAAGTAAAGAACCAAAAAACAGGGATCTTTGCAAATGGGTATGGTGCATTTCATTTGGCTCGACTGATCAGTAACTGGACGAAGGATTTAACGATATTTACCAACGGAAAATCGGAATTGACACAAGAGCAAACGGATGAAATCAAAAGACACAATATTTCAATAGTTGAAAAGAAAATCACTGCATTAAAACACAAAGACGGGGTAGTTGAAGAAATTCTTTTTTCAGACAATTCAAGTTTTGAACTGAAAGTGATTTATTCAAGACCTCCTTTTGAACAACACTGCAAAATCCCCGAATTACTGGGTTGCGAATTAACAGAACAGGGACTTATCAAAGTAGATGGATTTCAGAAAACTACGGTGGGTCATGTATTCGCTTGTGGAGACAGTACCAATCCAGTCCGTTCTGTATCATATGCTGTATCGACAGGAAATAATACAGGAGTATTCTTAAATAACGCAATGACTGAAGAAGATTTTTTGGAATGACACGGATAGTCAACGGGCGGCGTTGACTATCCGTGTCTATACCACCTATGGCTATGCTGCGAAGAGGTGCTTCCAATGAACTAATTCCTCGGACGTAATGCCGCCCGCTGACGCTGTCCGTACGGCGGGATAAGCAGCTGACCACCTGCATCGACGTGCGTACGGTGTAGATCGACTACCGGGATGTGTCCTGGACTGATGAACATGCCAGCTTAATCCCCAGGGCCTGGACGGCCCGTATCACTTCGTAGAAACGCTCGTACTTAGTATTTCCGGGGGCGGAGGCGGCTATCCAAAGTCGGCTTCGGGTTCGAAGTCTGTGCTCCCTATTAGACCAGTTTCCGTTCCACCAAATTGAGGCGGCGACAGAATGACTTGGTTTGAACAGACGAAATATCAATTTTAAAAAAATGAACACCGTTTAATTCAAAAGTACGCTCATACACTCACCATTTTAAGATATTTTAAAAATCAATTTGTTTTATTGAACACTGTTCAATAAATTTGCAATGAACTTTAAAGACAGTGTTCATGAAGAAGGCATTAATCACAGGCGCAAGTGGCGGGATCGGGCTCGAAATAGCCCGACAACTTGCGGCCCAACAATACCAGATAACAATGGTAGCCCGCAACGAGAACAAGCTCCGGGAAGCGGTTAAATCCCTGCCGGGGACCGGCCACTTGTTTTTGGCCGCCGATTTGACCAACGAACAAGATTTGCAGATGGTCGCCGGTCGTTTGGCCACCTACAAGTACGATGTATTGGTAAACAATGCAGGTGCAGGGATTTACGGTAGATTTACTGATATCAAACTCGATGACCACCTGGCGAATATGCATTTGAATATGGATGCACTGGTAAGGCTGTCATACAGCTTTTTACAGCATGCGACCGCAGGGGATGCGTTGGTCAATGTGGGTTCTATGTTAGCCCATTCTTCGCTGCCCGGCGGGTCGGTGTATGCGGCGACAAAAAGTTTTGTTGCTAACTTTTCCGAATCGTTGTGGTATGAGTATAAAAGAAAGGGCATTTTTGTAATGGGTTTTAACCCGGGCGCTGCCGACTCGGAATTTCATGCCCATGCCGGCCGAACAGCTGGTGATTTTCCGGAATTTGTGGTTTCCAAGGTCGCCGATGTGGCGCAGGAACTGGTACAGGCCCTGGAAAACAGGCAACAGCCGCGTGTGATGCAAGGGTGGAAAAACCGGCTGATGATGTTTGGCTTTCGCTTTCTTAGCAGGAAGTCGGCGGTTAACATCATGGGACAAATAAGCCCGGGAATGCGTAGTTAACATTATTGATTATATACATTATTGAAGATGGGGATTGCAGAACGAAAACTGGAAGAAAAACAAGAAATGCATGAGCGTATTTTAAACGGCGCACGCAAGGTATTTCTCGAGAAAGGTTATGAGCAGACCAGTATGCGCAATATCGCCAATGAGATCAATTACAGTCCAGGCTCGATTTATTTTCACTTCAAAGACAAAAGCGAGATTTTTCAAGAGCTTCATAAAGAGGGATTCAGGTTACTGCTCACCCAGCTGAAAATACTGAATAAAGTGGCCGATCCTTTCGAGCGTCTGAAAGCAGTTGGGCGCATTTTTATTCAGTTCGCACAGGAAAATAAGGATTATTACAACCTGATGTTTATTGTCGAAGAGCCGGCGAAGTCCCCCGGGTCGGGCGGATTCCAAATCGCTCAAGAGGCGATCAACCACTTGCTGGGCATTGTCAAGGAATGCCAGCAGAAAGGCAGGTTCAAGGACATGGACACGGAGTATTTTACGTTCATGATCCTCTCTGCGATGCATGGCATCTGCGCGCTTTTCTGCAAAGACCGCGCCACGAACTTCGTGACCAAAACCAACGAAGAGCTCATGGAACATGGCTACGAGTGTTTTGTAGCGCTGCTGGAAAAAGGCTAGCCCTTTTTTTATCCTATTATTGAACAGTGTTTAAAATTAAAACAATGATCAGATCTAATTTAAAATTATCGAAACCGGCCTGGCACTTTCTGATAGTATTGTCGATGGCGGGTGTTCATAATGCCAGGGCGCAAAGCAAGCTCGATAAGTACATACAGGAAGGGCTTCTATCGAACCAAAGCATCCGGCAGCAAAATTTTGTGCTTCAAAAAAATGTCGATGCCTTAATGGAAGCAAAAAGCATGTTTCTGCCGCAGGTATCGCTTCTAACGACCTATACCAAGGCAGACGGCGGACGAACGATTGATTTCCCGACCGGCGACCTTTTGAACGGGGCTTACGCAACGCTCAACCAGCTGACGGGGAGTAATGCATTCCCGCAACTGCAGAATCAGCGGATACTGCTAAATCCTGATAATTTCTACGACGCCAAATTCCGCACAAGCCTCCCGCTTCTGAATGCGGAGTTGATCTACAATAAACGGATCAAAATCCAACAGGTGGACCTTCAAAAAGCAGAGGTGATGCTCTATAAGCGCGAGTTGGTAAAGGAAATCAAGACGGCTTATTACAATTATCTAAAAGCAAACACGGCCATTGGTATCTATGAGTCCTCTCTGAGGCTTGTCCGGGAGGGGGAAAGGATCAATGCGAAATTGCACGATAACGACAAGGTAAACCGTACGGCAGTTATCCGGAGCCGGAACGAAGTGTCTAAAATCAACGCCTCACTCGTCTCAGCAAGGCAAACCGCGGCGTCGGCACGTTACTATTTCAACTTTCTGCTTAACCGTCCGCTAACCGACAGCATACTGACCGACCAGATTACCACTTTGCCTGGACAGGACCAGCTGCCTGGCGATGATGTCGGTGGCCGTGAAGAATTATCCAAGCTCAGTATTGCAAAAGATATTAACAGTAATCTTAACGGGCTTGCCAAAGCCTACATCATTCCGAAGGTAGGCACTTATCTGGATCTGGGCTCGCAGGCTTTTGACTGGAAGTTCAACAGGCACAGCCGGTATTATTTCCTGGGTGTCTCCCTGGAATGGAATCTTTTTTCCTTCGGCAAAAACACTTACAAAATCAGACAGACGCTATCTGACCGCGACGCGATCTCCGCGCAGACCGACTACGTGCGCCAGCAACTGCTGACCGAGCTCGCAGTTAAGCAGGCAGGTATGCAAAGTACAATCGCCGAATACCATGCCGCAGAATCACTGTTGAATACCAGCAAGACCTATTACCAGGATGTGGTCAGGCTGTACACGGAAGGCGCGGCCATCTACATTGAGCTGCTTGATGCGCAGAACCAATGGATCGACGCCCAGCTGCACGCCAATATCGCCTTGTATGACGCCTGGATCGCCAACGCGGCCATTGAACGGGCCAATGCCAGCTTCAATATTCAATAATCAAAACATGATGAAAACAAATCGTATACTCAGCATCGTGATCGCGACTGCGTCACTGCTGACCTCCTGCAAGCCAACCCATAAGCAGCAAAATCCAATGGGTGAACCCGATGTTATCGCGGTTACGATCTCCCCCGTATCTGTTTTAACGGTACCCGACCAGATCCATACCACCGGCCTCGTAAGTACAGAAGATGAAGCCAGGTATTCCTTCAAAATAGGTGGGGTGATCAGCCGCATTTTTGTAGACGAAGGGCAGTTCTTCAAAAAAGGCCAGCTGCTGGCTACGCTCAACGCAACCGAAATATCGGCTGGTGTGGAACAAACCAATTTGAGCATGGAGAAGGCCCGACGGGACTACGGCCGGGCCGTTAATCTTTACCGCGACAGCGTATATACTTTGGAGCAATTACAGAACACCAAAACGGCCTTGGATATCGCTGTGAAAGCCAGGGAAGCCACCGCGTTCAATGAGCAGTATTCAAAGATATATGCGGCCTCCGACGGTTTTGTAACCCAAAAGATCGCCAGTGAAGGCGAGGTGGTCAGCGGCGGGATGCCGGTGCTGCTGATTAATTCAACCCGGCAGCACAACAGCTATGTCCTCAAAGTGGGCGTCACCGACCGCGAATGGGCGGTCATCAAGCCGGGACAGCCGGCAACGGTAACCCTGGACGGTTACGGGAGCCAAAAATTTGACGCAGTGGTATTCCGTAAGTCGCAATCCGCAGACATGCAGCTCGGCTCTTTTCAGATCGAATTGAAACTTTCTTTGAAAAATGTCAAACCTGCGGTAGGCATGTTTGGGAAAGCGGAAATCGCAACCCGGCAAGAGGACCAGGTGATGGTTATCCCATACGGATCATTGGTGGAAGCTGACGGCAATAAAGGCTTCGTATTTACGCCGGTCGGGGCCAACAGGGTTAAGAAAATCCCAGTCACAATTCTTCGGTTCGACAACGAAAGGGTCTATCTGAAAGATAAGCTCGAAGGGATAAACGAAATAGTCATTTCCAACAGCGCCTATCTGAATGAGCAGTCGGCTATCAAAATCATCCGGTAATACGCACAGCTATGAAAATCACAAATTTCTCTGTCAGAAACTATCAGTTCACGCTGATTATATTTCTTCTTGTCGCGGTAGTCGGTGTACTAACCTTGTTCACCATGCCGCGCTCGGAAGACCCGACCACGCATCCGCCGCAATATCTGGTCACTGTCATTTATCCCGGTACCAGCCCGAAGGATATGGAAGAACAGGTAGTGAAGCCCATTGAAAACAAAATCTATGGACTGGAAAATATTGAAAAGATCCTTACTACCGTAGAGGACGGGGTAGCCGTGATTCAGCCTAAGTTCAAATACGGTGTGGATGTGGACAACAAGTATCAGGAGATTTCCACAGAAATCAATGCTTTGAAGAACAGCGAACTTCCCAAAGATATCTATCTGATCAAAACGGAAAAGGTATCCTCTGCCGACGTGAAGATCCTGCAAGTCGCCCTGGTGTCCGACAATGCATCGGGAAAATTGCTCAGGGACAAAGCCGATATTCTTAAGACCCGTCTAGAGAAAATCACTAACCTGAAAGAGGTTAGATATTTTGGAATGCCTGAACAGCAGATCCGTATCGACATGCAACTCGACAAGCTGGCTCAGCAAAAAATACCGCTGAATGTTGTCATAGGAAGCCTGCAAAGTGAAGCGGCGGATATCCCGGGAGGCAGTATTAACCTGGAGAGCAAAATTTTCAACGTTAAAACCAGTGGCAAATTCAAGACCGTCGACGACGTTGCCAATACCGTTATTTACAACGCTGGCGGCAAGATCGTATACCTGGGCGATGTCGCCGAGGTGAGCTACAAGGACGGCACGATCGACCACATTACCCGTTTGAACGGACACCGCAGCGTACTGGTCACAGCGGCGATGAAAGATAACGTCAATATTTCGGCGGTGCAGCAGGAGTTCCTTCCGGTGCTCGAAGCATTTTCCAAAGAGCTTCCGGATAATATCCGCTTGGTGAAGAACTTCGATCAGGCCAATATGGTCTCGCAGCGTCTGGGACATTTGGGCTTTGATTTCGCGCTGGCCATTTTACTGGTGGTTATTACCCTTTTGCCGCTGGGTTTCAGGGCATCGCTGATCGTGATGATCTCTATTCCATTATCGCTGGCGTTGGGTCTGATTGCATTAAATGCCCTGGGATACTCTTTAAACCAGCTAAGTATCGTTGGGCTGGTTGTGGCGCTGGGCCTGTTGGTCGACGATAGCATTGTGGTGGTGGAAAATATTGAAAGGTGGCTCAGGGAAGGGCATTCTCGAAAGGATGCTATCCTGAAAGGTACCAGGCAGATCGGTGTAGCGGTTGTGGGGTGTACGGCCACTTTGGTCATTGCATTTTTGCCGCTGGCTTTTTTGCCTGATATGGCGGGAGAATTCATCCGCAGCTTGCCAGTGGCAATCATGACGAGCGTTCTGGCTTCCATGATCGTGGCTCTAACGCTGGTACCTTTCCTGGGGAGCCGGATGTTAAAAACGCACGAACACGGAGAGGGTAATGTGTTTTTAAAGTATCTGCAAAAATTCCTGACCAGTGCATACAGCCGCGTAATGCCTTTGGCCTTAAAGTGGCCCAGAACCACGGTCGCGTTATCGCTCGCTCTAAGCGGACTTGCTTTTTTCTTGTTCACCGTAACAGGGTTCAAGCTCTTCCCTACTTCTGAAAAGCCGATGTTTCTTATCAACATCAAAATGCCTTTACAGGCTGATATCCCTGAGAGCGACCGCGTCACCAAACTTGTGGAGCATGAACTTAAAAAGCATAAAGAGATCGTCTACTATACGGCCAATGTGGGCAAAGGGAATCCACAGATCTATTACAACGTACACCAGCAAGATGTTAAACCGGATTTCGCGCAGGTATTTGTGCAGCTCGATGACGAGGCCAGCCCCGGTGAAAAAACAGCGCTGATCAAAAAGCTCAGAGCGAAGTTTAAGGACTTTCCGTTTGCAAGAATTGAAGTAAAAGACTTTGAGCAGGGGACGCCGATCGAAGCCAATATCGTCGTCAGGCTTTTTGGTGAAGACCAGCAAAAGCTCAGGGAACTCTCTTTTAAGGTGGAAGAGCTGCTTAAAAAACATCCCGGGACCTTTTATGTCAACAATGAGCTGAATACCTATAAATCGGACCTGAAAATAAGGATTGACAAACGGAAGGCACGGACCCTGGGTGTGCTTACCAGCGATGTGGACAGGGTGATCCGGATGGCCGTGGCCGGACTCACCGTAGGCGATTACATTGACGACAGGGGCGATTCCCGCAGCGTTGTGATCACCCTTCCCAGGGATAAGTTCACGAACCTGGATGCCTTTAAGAATTTGTATGTCAACAACCTTCAGGGCAGACCGGTCCTTGTCGACCAGATCGCGACGATTGCTTTTGAAACCTCGCCCACGGCGATCAACCATTTTAATAAATCCCGTTTTGCGAAGGTGACCTCGCTGGTCAAAGAAGGAGTACTGGCAAACGACGTTCTGAAAGAAGTAGTGCCCCAACTGGATAAGTTGAAAATGCCTCCCGGCTATTACTATAAGCTGTCGGGGGAAGCGGAATCTGAAGGCGACGCGCTGGGCGGCAACTTCCTGTCGGTGATCCTGCTCAGCGGCTTTTTATTTGTGGGTGTGCTATTGCTGCAATTCAAAACTTTCAAGGGCATTATCATTGTCCTATCGATTATACCCTTGGGGATACTTGGTGGTGTGGTATTTCTGCTGTTGACAGGCAGTCCGATGTCAATGGTCTCTATTATTGGTTTTATCGGCCTGTCGGGTATCCAGGTCAAAAACTCGCTGCTGCTCGTTGATTTCACCAACCAACTGCGCGCCGAGGGGCATAGTATAGATGAGGCCATCAACATGGCCGGTGAAACGCGCTTTCTTCCTGTTGTGCTTACTTCTATCACGGCGATATGTGGACTGTTGCCGATCGCACTTAACCCTAATCCTCTTATTGCTCCACTGGCGGTTGTACTGATCGGCGGCCTGATTAGCTCTACAATACTTTCCCGGATCGTTACGCCGGTGATGTACAAGCTGATTCCGCCCAATATTGAAATGGATTGATAACACGAAAGCGCCAAAAAAGCGACGGCCTTTCTAATGATAAATGTGAACGTGTTGACCCGTAAGGTGATAATCCAGTAGTGTCGAATTGGTGTGATTGCGTGCTCTTATCACACCAATTTTCTTAAAAAAATCTTTATGGCAACATAGTTCGTAGGATCAAAGGGTAATAACAGCAATGGGAACAATAGAAAGAAAAGCCAAGCGACCGGTAATACTTCACACCAGGAATGGTGTCTTTGTCAGCATGCCGGGCCACGCTATCGTTACCGTCGCGACAAAATAGTTAATTCTTGTCATGCACCATCACAAACACAGGCCATTGGACAGCCCTTTACACACGATTGGAGATCCTAGCCCAGCGTTTCAATTTATTTTCCGCTTCACGACTCAGTTGTCCCGGCACCAAACGCCACGTCCAGTTAGCGTGATCAGAGCCTGGGTTATTCATTTTACACGATTCATCCAGATTAAGTAAATCCTGAACCGGCAAAACCGCCATTCTGGCAACGGACAAATAAGCGAGCCGGGCCATTACCGAATGCACATTATCTTCATTTACAGAACACCCTGCGTACGCTTGCAGCCTTTCGCGGGACGCTTCGTCAATATCATTCTTAAACCATCCCTTGATCGTATTGTTATCGTGCGTGCCGGTGTAAGCCACAAAATTGGTGGTATAGTTATGAGGAATGTAGTGGGACTCAGCCATATCCTCATCAAATGCGAATTGGAGCACTTTCATTCCCGGAAGAGCGAGTTCATCCCGCAGTTCAAACACGGACGGACTTATTTCACCGAGATCTTCCGCTACAAAAGGCAATCCTCCCAGGGCAGCCTCCACTACTCTGAAAAATTCCAAGCCAGGCCCGTGCATCCATTTTCCATTGACCGCTGTTTTTTCACCACCGCGAACTACCCAGTAATCTGCAAAAGCCCGGAAATGATCCAGGCGCGTCAAATCAAAAAGTTCGGTGTTTTTCCGAAGACGGTTTATCCACCACTGATACCCCTGCTCCCCGTGTGCATCCCAGTTGAACACCGGCATGCCCCAAAGCTGGCCGTCCTCAGAAAATGAGTCTGGAGGAACGCCGGCGACTCCGGTCATAATACCATTTTCTTCCAACATAAACAGATTCCGGTGTGCCCAGACGTCGGCAGAATTGTAACTCACATAAAATGGCATGTCACCCAGGAATTTGATGTTCCGTTCGCCGCAATAATCGCGAAGCGACCTCCATTGCTTATGAAAAACAAACTGCACCCACTTATAGAACCGGATTCTCGCGGACTCCGCTTCAGCCAGTACATTCAGTGCTTCTGCATTTCGAAGCCTCAGCCGCTCTTCCCACTCCACCCACGGTTTCCCATCGTGCTTCTCTCTGATGACCATGTACAGGGCGAAGTCGTCCAGCCATTCGGCATTCTCCTCCAAGAACCATTCAAATTCTATCGCGGGAAACAGCTCCGGTTTCTCGCTAAACGTGGCGAACGCCTTTTCCAGCAGCTCATTTTTGATTGCCGTCGCTTTTTCGAAATCGACCTTCCCGTCCTGGGGGAGGTGATATTCTGCAAGGTCCACGTTTTCGAGCAGGCCTTCCTGCTGCAGAAGCTCGGGACTGATGAGTGCAGGATTACCAGCCCGGCTAGACAGTGCGCTGTAGGGCGAATTTCCTTGCGCGGCTTCGGTTGGGTTCAGGGGAAGCAATTGCCAAATCCGCTGATCACCGCGATCCAGGAAATCGGCGAACGCAAATGCTTCGGAACCCATATCACCAATTCCGAATGGCGACGCAAGAGAAGAAATGTGTAACAGAAGACCGGCACTTCGCTCGTTATCGCTCCTGGATCCTTGCAGAATCGCGAATGGCAGCTTTTTGAAGAGTCCTGCCGGTGATATCTTACCTCCATACTCGTTTTTTCTGCCTGTGAGGAAATCTTGCCATTTCAGTTCAAGTGAGGACGGCAGCCCGATCGAAGTATCTTGCCAGTCAAAAGAAGGCAGCTCTTCCGTTCCACACATCATAGCCAGGTGCAATGGAACGACCACGACGACTACGTCCTTCTTGTGGATACGAGCAAAAGCAAGAAGGTGATCTTTGAACTTGCCT
>Ga0209676_1002594_pt1 | contig 12405 bp, 15 predicted proteins | sample AraplaCvi_mLB_r2_FD_184282 | JGI IMG/M metagenome (GOLD analysis project Ga0209676, IMG submission 184282) | Arabidopsis root microbial communities from North Carolina, USA - plate scrape MF_Cvi_mLB_r2 (SPAdes) (version 2) | ecosystem: Host-associated > Plants > Roots > Endosphere | place: USA...
ACCCTGCTCGATACCCTGACCGACGACCGCCCGACCGACCCGTGCGAACTGCTGCAGGATGACGACCTGTCGCAGAGCATCGACCAATGGCTGGGTGAGTTGACCGACAAGCAGCGTGAAGTGGTGGTGCGCCGCTTTGGGCTGCGCGGGCATGAAAGCAGCACCCTGGAAGATGTCGGCCTGGAAATCGGCCTGACCCGTGAGCGGGTGCGGCAAATCCAGGTCGAGGGGCTCAAGCGCCTGCGCGAGATCCTCGAGAAGAACGGCCTGTCCAGTGAGTCGTTGTTCCAGTAGCGGAAGTCTGCAATGCAAAGCGCCCCGATGATTTCGGGGCGTTTTTGTATGGGGCGATCAGAGGTGTCCCATTCAGAATTGCCGGGGGCGCTTTGCGCCCCTTTCGCGACACAAGGCCGCTCCCACAGGTATTTCATCGCCTTTGAATGCACCACTATCCTGTGGGAGCGGCCTTGTGTCGCGATGGGCTGCAAAGCAGCCGCAAAATCGACCAGGCAAAACCAATATCAAATGTGAACCGCGCTACCTCGGTAACATCGCGTGTAAGCCTTTGCTTACTTGTTCTGTAAGCCTTCTATGTACGCTTCAGTAAATCATTGTCCTATTCAGAACCTGTGTTTTCCCAACTCGTTGAAAACCCTGGCTTATTCAGCTGTGAGGAAATGTGTCACCTGCAACAACCTGTGAGGTTTCGCTGTTGCCCGCCCGGCTCAAGTCGCTAGTATTCGAACTGTGCACAGGGACATGCACAGGCTTTCAGGAGGAAGGCCAGGGACATCGCAAGAGGCGATTTCATCAGGATGATGTTCAGGACAAGCAGGGACTACGGAAAAAATGTGGGCGGGTCAAACCGCCCCTTTTTTTGCCCGCAGAACAACAAAAAAGGCCCCGAGGGGCCTTTTTCGTATCCGGGCGCTATCAGCGCTCCAGGTCTGCAATCTTGCCAGTCTTGCCATCCCACTCTTCAGCGTCCGGCAGGGCGTCCTTGCGCTCGGTGATGTTCGGCCATATTTCCGCCAGTTCGGCGTTCAGCTCGATGAAGTTTTCCATGCCCGCAGGCACTTCGTCTTCCGAGAAGATGGCTTGCGCTGGGCACTCCGGCTCGCACAGGGCGCAGTCGATGCACTCGTCCGGGTGAATGACCAGGAAGTTCGGGCCTTCGTAGAAGCAGTCCACCGGACAGACTTCCACGCAGTCGGTGTATTTGCATTTGATGCAGTTGTCGGTGACGACGAAGGTCATTTCTAGTTCTCTCCTCAGGCGACGGCGGCGGCCCTTCCTCTCAGGGCCGCGCGGTTTACGGGTATGTGGCTGCAGGCCAGGCTAATAACCTGCAGCACCAGCAAACCGCGGCGGATTCTACCAGCTTGTAATGGGCGCCGTTATAACAGGTTCTTTAGTTGATATAGCATTTCGATAGCTTGCCGCGGGGTCATATCGTCCAGCTGCAGCTTGCCCAGCTTCTCGATGGCCGGGTGCGGAAGGCTGGCGAACAGGTCGCTCTGGTGCGGGACCTGTGGCTCGCCCTTGGCTTTTTGGGCCGGGGGTTGCTCATGCGGCAGGCTGGTGGTTTCCAGCCGCGCCAGGTGTTCACGGGCCCGCTGGATGACGGCCGTCGGCACGCCGGCCAGCTGCGCCACGGCAAGGCCGTAGCTCTGGCTGGCAGGGCCAGGCAGTACGTGGTGCAGGAACACGATGCGTTCGTTGTGCTCGGTGGCGTTCAGGTGCACGTTGGCCACCAGCGGCTCGCTTTCCGGCAGCACGGTCAGCTCGAAATAGTGCGTGGCGAACAGCGTGTAGGCACGCAGCTGGGCCAGGCGCTCGGCGGCGGCCCAGGCCAGCGACAGGCCGTCGAAGGTGCTGGTACCGCGGCCCACTTCGTCCATCAGCACCAGGCTTCGGTCGGTGGCATTGTGCAGGATGTTTGCGGTTTCGCTCATCTCGACCATGAAGGTCGAGCGGCCGCCGGCCAGGTCGTCGCTGGAGCCGATGCGGGTGAAGATGCGGTCGACCAGCGACAGTTCGCAGCTGGCAGCCGGCACGAAGCTGCCGATGTGTGCCAGCAATACGATCAGGGCGGTCTGGCGCATGTAGGTAGACTTACCACCCATGTTCGGGCCGGTGATGATCAGCATGCGTGTGCTGTTGTCCAGGCCCAGGTCATTGGCCACGAACGGTGTGGTCAATACCTGTTCCACCACCGGGTGGCGGCCCTGCTCGATTCGCAGGCATGGCTCGTCGACGAAGCGCGGGCAGTTCAGGTCCAGGTTCAGCGCACGTTCGGCCAGGTTGCTGAGCACGTCCAGTTCGGCCAGGGCGGCGGCGCTGTCCTGCAGCGGTGCCAGGTGGCTGATCAGGGTTTCCAGCAGGGCGTCGTAGAGCATCTTCTCGCGGGCCAGGGCGCGGCTCTTGGCCGACAGGGCCTTGTCCTCGAACGCCTTCAGCTCCGGGGTGATGAAGCGCTCGGCACCCTTGAGGGTCTGGCGGCGGATGTAGTCGCCCGGGGCCTGCTCGGCCTGCTTGGTCGGTAGCTCGATGAAGTAGCCATGCACGCGGTTGTAGCCGACCTTGAGGTTGGCCAGGCCGGTACGGGCCTTTTCCCGGGCTTCCAGGTCGATCAGGAACTGGCCGGCGTTCTCGCTGATCGCCAGCAGTTCGTCCAGCTCGTTGTCATAGCCGGCCTTGAGCACGCCGCCATCGCGGATTACCGCTGGCGGGTTGTCGATGATCGCCCGCTCCAGCAGGCTGGCCAGTTCGGGGTAGGTGCCGGTAATGGCGGCCAGGCGCGCCAGGTGCGGTGCCTCCAGCTCGGCCATGGCGTTCTGCAGTTCGGGCAGCGCGCCCAAGGCGTCGCGCAGGCGTGCCAGGTCGCGTGGGCGGGCATTGCGCAGGCCGATACGGGCGAGAATCCGCTCGATATCGCCAATTTCCTTGAGCTGCGGCTGCAGCTTCTCGAAGCGGTAACCGTCGAGCAGGCAGCGGATCGAGTCCTGGCGTGCCTGCAGCACCTTGAGGTCGCGCAGCGGGCGGTTCAACCAGCGGCTCAGCAAACGGCTGGCCATGGCGGTCTGGCAGCGGTCGATCACCGACTGCAGGGTGTTGTCACGGCCGCCGGCCAGGTTGATGTCCAGCTCCAGATTGCGGCGGCTGGCGCCGTCGAGGATGACCGTGTCGTCCAGGCGTTCATGGCGCAGGCTGCGCAGGTGTGGCAGGGCGGTGCGCTGGGTTTCCTTGGCGTAGATCAGCAGGCAGCCGGCGGCGCCGATGGCCAGGGTCAGCTTGTCGCAGCCAAAGCCCTTGAGGTCCTTGGTCGCGAACTGTTGGCACAGGGCCTTGCGCGCCGAGTCGCGGTCGAAGTCCCATGGCGCACGCCGACGGGCCCCGGGGCGTTTCTCGGCAGGCAGGTCGCGCGGCCAGTCGTCGGGGATCAACAGCTCGACCGGGTTCAGGCGCTCGAGTTCGGCCAGCAGGTTTTCCCAGCCCTTGATCTCCTGCACGCTGAAGTTGCCGCTGGTGATGTCCAGCACGGCCAGGCCGAACAGGCGCTCGTCACCGAGCAGCGCGGCAATCAGGTTGTCGCGACGCTCGTCGAGCAGGGCCTCGTCGCTGACCGTGCCGGGGGTGATGATGCGCACCACCTGGCGCTCCACCGGGCCCTTGCTGGTGGCGGGGTCGCCAATCTGCTCGCAGATCACCACCGATTCGCCGAGCTTGACCAGCTTGGCCAGGTAGCCTTCCAGCGAATGGAACGGAATCCCGCACATGGGGATGGACTGGCCGGCCGACTGACCACGCGCGGTCAGGGTGATGTCCAGCAGTTTTGCGGCTTTCTTCGCATCTTCGTAGAAGATTTCGTAGAAGTCGCCCATGCGGTAGAACATCAGCTGGTCCGGGTGCTGGTTTTTTAGCTTCCAGTACTGCTGCATCATTGGGGTGTGTGCGGAGAAATCGGAAATTTCTTTGTTCATCAGAAGCTTATAGGTTTTCAATTCTGGTGCAGGGGCAAAAATGGGGCATCTCGACTGAAAGCATCTGGCCTAACGGCGGGGGCCCCTGGGGAGAATGGACATTAGGGTAACACGACGATGGTGCGGGCGCGGCGGTTTTTTGTAAGTCAAACGCATACACGGTGTAGACAAGAGCTACACAGCTGGAGTAGTCTTAGCAATGTGGAGATGGACTCCACCAAGCCCCCGCTCTTCTGGGGTACCACTAAATGAAGAAGGCCCGCTGTTCAGGGCTCAAGTCCCCACTTTTCTGGGGCATATAAATGTGAGGTCACAACGATGCGTAATAGCAAGCAAGCAGCACGAGGCTGTCTAAGCCGATGTGGATGATAAGGAGGTAAAGGAACCAGTAATCAACATTTTAGAGGTAAGAAAAATGTCTGCTCTAGCCATCGAGCGAGATAAGCCCGTACCCATCAACATGCGGGTTGATACAAAAAAACGAAGCCTGATCGACGCGGCAGTGGAACTGCTGGGGACTGATCGAACCAGTTTCATCCTGGATGCTGCCTGTAAGCGAGCTGAAGAGGTGATCATGGACCGTCAGTTGTTCATTCTCAGCGATGAAGCGTTCGACCGTTTTGAACAGGCACTTGAAGAAAATCCATTGAGGGAAAACAAGTGTTTAGAGAAATTGATGTCCAAGCCAGCCCCCTGGAGCTGAGCAAGCCCGAAAAGCTGAACGCATTCCATGATTTCAGCGAGTTTGACTGTGGGGAGAGCTCAATTAACGAGTACCTCCACAAGAACGCAAGGAAGGGGCAAGAGAATAAGCAAGCGGTTGTTTACGTGACCTGCTTCAAAGGAACCAACCGGGTCGCAGGGTATTACACCTTGTCCAGTGGCTCGATTGCTCGGGAGTTCATTTCTCCTAAGAAGCTTCAGCGGAATACCCCCAATGTGCATCCTGCGACGATTCTGGGTCGAATGGGTGTGACTATGACGGCCCAGGGGTATGGTTTTGCTGAAGGGCTCCTGCAAGACGCCATTAGGCGGGTGCTCGCATCTGCTGAGGTCGTCGGAACGGCGGCGCTGTTGGTTCACCCTTTGAACGAGCCGTTGGCGAAGTTCTATGAGAAAAAGGCAGGGTTTGTCCGTTGCCCTGAACTCTCCCCGCTTACCATGATGCTTTCTTTGCGATAGCAGCCCATCCCGCCGGTCCGCCGGCGGGGCTCCCCAGCTAGTTTCCTTTCCTGCCGTGTCTGATGGCCTCCCATATACGTTCCAGTTCTTGGGGCGACTCGTCATCCATCCACTTCGCGTACACCTCCACCAACATCGTAAAGTCTTTATGACCCATCTGCTTGGCAATGAATGCTAGGTTGCCACGCGCCGTCAGGCACCAGCATGCGTAGGTGTGGCGTGTTTGATAAGGCCGGCGCGGTCTGATACCGGCCCTGCGCTGAATCGCTGCCCATTTGGTATTCCAAGCGGTGGAAACAAACCACTCGTTGATGCCTCGTTTCCTTGCCTGAGTGCTTGGTGATAGGAGGGGGGTTACAGACGCCTCGCGCCACTCATGACGGTTCTGATAGACCCTGATGTTTCGCTTGGGGTGAGCAATGACGATTTCGAGCAGCGTACGGCAAGCTTTTAGGGCTGGCTCCATAAGCAGTACGGTGCGAGGTTTTCCGGTCTTTGGCGTCTTGAATGAACCGTTGGCAGTGATGGCTCGGGTGATCTCGATCTTGCCGGCCTCGAGGTCGATGTCTTCAACAGCGAGAGCACACAGCCCATACGTTCTTCTACATGGATCCGCCTTACTGGCAGACCGTCGGTTACGGTGTGGAATTTCCGTTTGAGGAGTACGAGCGCATGGCCGACTTTATGCGGCGGTGCAAGGGCAAAGTGATGGTCAGCATCAATGACCATCCAGACATCCGGCGCGCCTTTGACGGCTTCCACTTCGAGTGCCTGGAAATCCGTTACAGCACCACGAACCAGCGGCACGCCAAGGCCGAGGTGACCGGTGAGTTAGTGATCATGAACTGGCAGCCTTCAGCCCTCGGTGGGCTATTTTGATGTTCCCTGCATCAGCTATCTGCGCTGAGGACGGCGAGCCATCCGCCAATCTCCAAGCCCTGCGCACTGACGCGTCTCCGGAGCAGTTGAAGAAATTGTTGCGAAAACCCCTGTGCGGTAACAAATGATGGCAAACCGCTTACACTCGGTCATCATCCACCCATGCAAGGAGCAACACCCGTGAGCCAATACGATCCGCAGGCTACTTACGATTTTCACGATGCCCAGGGCATAAAATCCGGTCAGGTTCGCCAGGGCAAACTGTATATGTCCGATAATCTGGAGGGGCACATTGAAGACGGTGTGTTCTTTGACGGCGCTGGACCGGCGGGCAAGCTCGACGGCCTGACCCTCGTCCGCGATGAAGACGGCGCCCGGTTCGAGCTGGTCCTGCAGGAGGCCGAACAGGCGTAACGGCCAAGTGTGCATAGTTTGAAGATATGTTAAATGCAGGCCCCCGGATCGAAAGGTGCGGGGGCCTTTTTTGTGGCCGCGTCGCCCAAAACAGCGGAAATGGGCGACCAAAACTCCTAAAGTGTTTTCGACACCTCCCACCCCTTAGCCCAGGAACAGACCCGATGCCCTCCCGCGAACACCTCGACCACATGGCCCAAGCCTTTATTGAGCAAAACGACCAAGACGAAGCCGCCGGCCTGGCCGTGTTGCCCGCCCCCCTGCGCGCCATCGTCGCGGCGACCCCCGACCTCTACCGGGGCGCCTTGTTACGCGCCATTCATGACTATGCCAAGCGCCCCGAGCAAGTCCCCTTTCAAGCCGGTATCCAGTTTGGCGAAGTGCTCGGCTTGCTGCAGGCGGGCCGCTGCCTGCAGGTGCTGACCCAGGAGCAATACAGTGCCCTGGGTGATTTCTTGACCGAGGTCGAGCCATGAGCGCCGCCGGCTCGCTTGCGACCCCGGGAGGCCGTTATGGATAACGACAAGGAACTGGTGCACGGCCTGGTGCTGCCGGCGGCGTATGAGACGGCACTGCGCCGGCGCCTGGTCGACATCGAGGACGCGACGACCCCGGTCAACTGCCTGCTTGCCCAGGCCCGCGCCGAAGGCCTGGTCGAAGGTCTGGAGACGGGCACGCAGGGCATTCCGGCCGAGCACATCGAGCGCCTTTACCTGGTGATCAAGGACGCCACCAATCGGCGCCTGGCGGTTTTGGGGGCCATGCAATGATCGGTCATGCAATGGATGTGAACGCCCTAGGCCTGCTGGCCGGCACCCGCTAGGGGAGCGACGCCGTGGCTGGCCGCCGGGCAGACGTCCGTAGCCAGTGGACCTCAGTTCACCCAATTTGAAAGGCTGGCGAACTCACCGATCAATCTCTTTATATTGGCATGGCCAATAGCCATGCCAACACTTGTGAGCGTAAAGCAGTTCATTCGCGAGTTTGTCCAATTTTCAAAGACTGATTTCATAAACGGTCGGATGGTTACACATTTTTCCCGTATTTCATCAAGGCTCATTTTGTATTCGCCAAACAACCCATTTATCTTTGCTTGGTCTTCTTCGCTGATTTTGTTGTCTTTGTATAAGTCATTTAGCGATCTAGTGTTGGCTGCTCTTATTTGAAATTTAGATGGATCGTTGAAGCAGCGTATGAAGAGATTTCCATTTGCCCCAATTGAGATACCTCTCGAATCAATCTCGCTAAGGTCGAAACCTTTGAAAAAAAGTCCCTGGTAGCTGCGTTCAATTACAGCCTCGAGGCTGGTGTTGCTCATGTAAGCAGTGCTGCCGCAGCCGGTGAATTCTAGATGTTGGAAGCAAGCATCGTTGGTCGCAATTTTAGTTGAAAAAGGTAGCGCGGCCTGATCGAAAAACTCTCCAAGTTTGGCATCGTTGCCTACCCATTGCGCTTGTGCGTATTTGAATATAAAAATTATGGATAATACAGACAGTTGTGAATCTGTTAGCTTTGGCGCGGTAGAAAGGGATTCATTCAGGACTATTTGGAGGATGTCTCTCTGTTCCTGTTTGCTTCGATCAACAAGAAGATCAACCAACAGGTCCCCTAAATCTTTGTCCCCACTCCTAACGTACTCTCGTTGTACGGTAAAAAGGGCATACTGAAAATCTGGGTCTTGACCCTTTCCAAAACCACTTGGGTTTTCGTGCTGAAGTTTTTTCAAGAAATCTTCGGTGATTTCCTCTGCGCGTGCTCTAGCTGTCTCCATGGCCGGCCCAGTCAGTTGGAAGAAATTGGCTCGAAAAACATCCAGTGCTACGTCGCGCACTTCAGAGTATGAGAGGCCGTTTTGGGTGATGTTAACGTCATTTCCCGCTTGAACCGCAATCGCACCGTTTCCGACATTTTGATCCTGGTTTGCCCTGAACATGCCTTGCCTCATTTGCTGATATTGACGTCACGGCCTGCCTGAATGCCGTTCCCATTTGCACCAACTTTCTGCGACTGGGTTGCCTCCGCTTTCTTTTCTACAATGAAGGTCGCTAGCAGGGAGCCAAGAGACACTATTACTGCGATTACGGAGTCAAAACCTGGCTTCATGATGGCCCAGGCGACGCACGCGACGAAAGCTACAAAAAGCACCAGTTTGACAACGATACGCATATTGGGATACCGATCAATTTCTAGGGTTGCTGGATTCTAATGGTGTACGGGAGAAAGGCAAAGAGGGAGGTTGAGTGATGGTGCAGAGGATTGTTCGCTAGTGCCATGGCGCCTAACTCTTCCATAGCGCGGTCACGTTTCACGACACACAGCTTTTGACGGCGCGCTAACTATGGCTACCGGAGCGAGTTTTCCTTATGTATAGGGATCAGCTGATGGCTCGAGCCTGTGGAGGGCTTGGGCAAATCAGTGGGGCAAAAATGGGGCAAACCATATGCCACTCCATGCCAAACTATGCCCATCTAGCTACTCGTATTCATGTGCTAAAAAGGCGCTCAAGGCCCTAGATATTGGGTCTTCGGCGGCTTTTCGAGTTCTTACTGCAGCACAATTGGGGTGTGTGCGGAGAAATCGGAGATTGCTTTATTCATCAAGGGCTTAAAAAGTAGGTCTCAATGTTGTGGGGCAAACTGGGGCGTTCCGTGTTGCATGCGCGACGCCGAGACCCACCGGATTTTTCAAGCCGCATAGGTTAACACGGCTGCCGGGCAGGCAGTACCTGCAAGTCCGGCGAGTGTGTCGGGATGCATTGAAGGCATGTTGACATCATGGTGCGCCCATGGAGAATTCGCGCTTTTGCCCTACGGGCACGGGCTGCCTTGCGTATTCGCGCTGGCCGCGGCCCGGCAAACAGTTATTTGAACCAGGTTGATTAGTGTAGTGAGCGCAATTCGTTTTGATGTAGATGCGGTTTTTTGTATATCCCTCGACACCCGCGCTGACCGGCGCACGCTGTTCCGCGAAACCATCGGGCGGCATCTCGACAACGCAGTGCACTTTCATGTCGTCGAGAAAGACAGCGACCCCAGGCGCGGTTGCTACGAATCGCATCAGCAACTGGCCCGTCATGCGCTGGACAATGGCCTGGATCGAATCCTGATTTTCGAAGACGATGCCAAGGCCTATGAGTTCAAGCCTTCGCAAGTGCGCTGGGTAAACCGCTTCATGCAGAAGCGGCCCTTCGAGGCCTTGCACCTGGGCTATTCCATGGGGCGGACCTGGCTGACCTGGTTCCCGTTCATCGCCCGCGGGCGTGTGGTGGCGCTGCATGCCTATGTGCTGTCGCGCGAGGGCTGCCGGATACTGGCAGAGACACCCTACGATGGCACCCCGGTGGATGTGGTGGTCAAGCACAGGATCCGCCAGCATTGCGTGTTCCCCATGATGTTCCGTCAGCATGCCGCGGCCGTGGCCGGTAGCGACCTGGAACAGGTGGTGCGCAATGAGGACGAGTGGTGGGAGCGCAACTGGGCCAAGCACCGTCGTTCACCGATGAAGAACATCTGGCGGACCGTGCTGCGGCTGAATTTCTGATGGGTGTGGGCCTCAGGCGCATGCCTTGAGAGGTTTGCCGCCTGTGAGATCGGCCGCCGCCCGCGCGGCGCTCGATCTCACAGGCGGCAAAAATCCGGTGGCGAACTCCTCACCCTCAAAATGCTAGGGTAGAGGGCAACCGTCAAGGAGCCTGACATGGACCCCATCACCACGCTTGCCACCCGCCTGGGTGAACACTTGCGCCGCTTCAGCGCGCAGGTGACCACCGCCGAATCCTGCACCGGCGGCGGCATCGCCGAGGCCATCACCCGTGTGCCCGGCAGCTCGGCCTGGTTCGAGGCCGGTTACGTGACCTATTCCAATACCCAGAAAACCCGTCAGCTGGGCGTGCCCGCGGCGTTGTTCGGCCAGGTTGGCGCAGTCAGCCAGGAAGTGGTCGAAGCCATGGTCCGCGGTGCCCAGGCCGCCAGCGGCGCGCGCTTTGCCGTGGCGGTGAGCGGCGTGGCCGGGCCGGACGGTGGTTCGCCGGCCAAACCGGTCGGTACCGTGTGGCTGGCCTGGGGCGACGGCAGCCACGTATTCAGCGAACGCCGCCAGTTCGACGGCGACCGCGAGGCGGTGCGCCGACAGACGGTGATCGCCGCGTTAGACGGCTTGTTACAGCTTGGTGCCGAGTAAATCGACGACAGGGGTTTGCGCGGGCGCTTGCCTGTGGAATAATACTGGCTACTTATACAGGTATTCCGGCCGTCAGGGCCACGTCGAACACGTGAGGATTTCAATGGACGACAACAAGAAGCGCGCCTTGGCTGCGGCCCTGGGTCAGATCGAACGCCAATTCGGCAAGGGCGCCGTCATGCGCATGGGCGACCACGAGCGCCAGGCTATCCCTGCCATCTCCACCGGCTCGCTGGGCCTGGACATCGCCCTGGGCATCGGCGGCCTGCCAAAAGGCCGTATCGTCGAGATCTACGGCCCGGAATCGTCGGGCAAGACCACGCTGACCCTGTCGGTCATCGCCGAAGCCCAGAAAAACGGCGCGACCTGCGCCTTCGTCGACGCCGAACACGCCCTCGACCCTGAATACGCCGGCAAGCTGGGCGTCAACGTCGACGACCTGCTGGTTTCACAGCCGGACACCGGCGAACAGGCCCTGGAAATCACCGACATGCTGGTGCGTTCCAACGCTGTTGACGTGATCATCGTCGACTCCGTGGCTGCCCTGGTACCGAAGGCCGAGATCGAAGGCGAGATGGGTGACATGCACGTGGGCCTGCAGGCACGCCTGATGTCCCAGGCGCTGCGCAAGATCACCGGTAACATCAAGAACGCCAACTGCCTGGTCATCTTCATCAACCAGATCCGTATGAAGATCGGTGTGATGTTCGGCAGCCCGGAAACCACCACCGGCGGTAACGCCCTGAAGTTCTACGCCTCGGTGCGTCTGGATATCCGCCGTACTGGCGCGGTCAAGGAAGGCGACGAGGTGGTTGGTAGCGAAACCCGCGTCAAGATCGTCAAGAACAAGGTCTCGCCGCCGTTCCGTCAGGCCGAGTTCCAGATCCTCTACGGCAAGGGTATCTACCGTAACGGCGAGATCATTGACCTGGGTGTTTCCCAGGGCCTGGTCGAGAAGTCCGGTGCCTGGTACGCCTACCAGGGCAACAAGATCGGTCAAGGTAAAGCAAACGCTGCCAAGTACCTGGCTGAGAACCCGGCCATTGGTGCCGAGATCGAGAAGCAGATTCGCGAGAAGCTGCTGACTGCTGGTGCTGTTGCGGCTGCTGGTAAAGCTGCTGCTGCCGAAGCTGATGCCGACGACATGGCCGACGCTGACGCCGGTTATTGATTGCGCGGTAGATAGCCGAACATGTCCGCCGTACTCGACACCCCCGTCGCCATCCGGCGGACAGCCATGGACCTGCTCGCGCGACGTGAGCACGGTCGCGTCGAGCTGACGCGCAAGTTGCGTCAGCGCGGCGCTTCGGACGAGCTGATCGAGACTGAGCTTGATCGGCTTGCCGAAGAAGGGCTGCTTAGCGAAGCCCGCTACCTCGAAAGTTTCATCAGATACCGTTCCAGCTCCGGCTATGGCCCTGCACGCATTCGCGAAGAGCTGGGCCAGCGTGGTTTGGCGCGTGGTGATATCGAGCAGGCGCTGCGCGAGAGCGAGGTGGACTGGGGCGAGCGCATGCGGGACGTATGGCAGCGCAAGTTTGCTGGTCAGCGCCCGCAGGATCCGCGCAGCCGTGCCCAGCAGACCCGGTTTCTGGCTTACCGGGGGTTCCCCATGGACATGATCGGCCGCCTGCTCAGTGGGCGTGATATCGACGATTACTAGGCCCAGAGCTGCTTGGCAGTCCACCCTGTGGGGGTTCACCCGCGAAGCAGGCGACGCGGTGTATGGCACCGGCTGCGCCGGTGTTCGCGTGCGCGCCCGCTCCCA
>Ga0209676_1002597_pt1 | contig 12390 bp, 7 predicted proteins | sample AraplaCvi_mLB_r2_FD_184282 | JGI IMG/M metagenome (GOLD analysis project Ga0209676, IMG submission 184282) | Arabidopsis root microbial communities from North Carolina, USA - plate scrape MF_Cvi_mLB_r2 (SPAdes) (version 2) | ecosystem: Host-associated > Plants > Roots > Endosphere | place: USA...
GAACTGTGAGTTGAGATGTATGATGGAAAGTCAAAAGTATGCAATTGTTGATTTAGAGACGACTGGTCATTCACCGGCAAATGGGGACCGAATGATTCAAATAGCAATTGTTATTATGAAAGATTGGGAAATTGAACAAACGTATACGAAGTTTATTTATCCAGGTAAGGCTATTCCAACTTTCATTCAGGATTTAACGCATATTACGGATGAGGATGTAAAGGATGCCTTGCCGTTTGAGGCACATGCCGACTACATATATGAACTGCTTGCCGATTGTGTATTCGTCGCACATAATGCGGATTTTGACTTATCCTTTTTACAAGCAGAGTTCAAGCGTGCGGGTTTACCAAAATGGCAGGGTAAAAAGATGGACACGGTGGAGCTTGCAAAAATTTTGTTCCCAATGTCACTCAGCTTTAAGCTAGGTGATTTAGCGGCAGATTTAAATATAGAGCTAACAAATGCACATCGTGCAGATGACGATGCCCGTGCAACAGCGGAACTCTTTAAACGATGCTGGAAGGAGTTACTCAGTCTCCCTCAGCTAACCCTAGAACAAATGCATAAACGTTCATTCAGATTGAAGTCAAATTTATCCCAGCTTTTCTTCGAGGCACTTCAAATTAAACGACAGCATGTAACTGCTAATGAGAATGTCTCCTACTACCGCAATTTGGCTATTTGTGATGGACGAAAAAAGTTTACAAATCATGCGGAGGTTGTATCGTATCCACAAACAGCAGCTGATAAAACAGCATTAATGACAAAAGCTATGTCGAATTTTGAGCGACGACCAGCGCAATTCGAGATGATGGACACGATTTGGCAAGCGCTAAATGACAAAAGGGAATGCGTTATAGAGGCCTCAACAGGTATTGGTAAAACAGCAGGCTATCTACTTCCAGCGATTTTGTATGCTCGAGCAGTCGATAAAAAAATTGCGATTAGCACATATACGTCACACTTGCAGGAGCAACTTGTTGAGGAGGAGCTACCAAAGATTGAAAAAATCCTTGGCACAAAAGTAAATATTGCTGTGCTTAAGGGCATGCAGCATTATATTGACGTTGCACGCTTTGAGCAATGTATGGCATATGCTGATGAAACTTATGATGATACATTTACGATTTTGCAAATTCTTGTCTGGTTGACTAAAACAGAAACAGGTGTGTTAAGTGAGCTCAATGTATCTGGAGGCGGACAATTATTTTTAGAGAAAATCCGCAAAATGCCTGTTGAAAAACCTTCAAAGGGTTTTGATTTTTATGAGCAAGCGTTAAAAAATAGTGAATTTGCTGATTGTATTGTTACGAATCATTCTATGGTACTCAGTGATTTAGTTCGTCAAACACCAATATTTACACAAATTGACGGATGGATCATTGACGAAGCACATCAATTTATACAATCTGCTATGCAGCAAGATGAAGTTGTCTTCTCCTATACGCAGTGGAAGTACATTTTCGGCCAAATCGGAACGATGGAGGAAACTGCTTTGTTCCAGCAATTTAGTCAGGCAGCTAAGAAAAAACATCGTGTTTCTATGCAAAGTTTGCAGCGACTAGATGCACAATTCATACGTCTACAACGGACATTTGATGAAACTATGCAACGGGCTGTACAAAAAATGCAGCAACAAATAAAAGGGAAGCAAGCTAGTAGTAAATGTACATTGTTTTTAGAGGATGTAACGCTAGCAAAAGAGCCGCTTCTACAAGTGAGTAAGCTCACACAGCAATGGCTTGATCTTGCTACAGAAGTAGGGCAGGCCTTTGAAAATAATATTGAGCAATTAGATAAAAATGAGCACTTTATTTTATCTGAGTGGCATTATTGGATCCGTGAATTAAAAGTGAAAATCGCGGAATGGGAAGAAATTTTCCTATCGTCACAGGATGATAATTCAGTTTGGGTAGAATTTGATGTAAGGAGCGTTCCTGGCAGCTTACACGTCTATAAAAAGCCTGTTAATGTCACACCTATCATTGAAAAAGTACTGACGCCTCTTCGTAAGCAGGCAAGTATTGTGTGGACTTCAGGTACTTTAACGGTGCCAGGTAATGAGCGTTTTGTAACGAGTCAACTTGGTATTTCTAATAGTGTGCAAGTAATAAAGCTTCAAGCACCACCATCCTATTATGCAGGTGCGAAGGCATTTATTGTCACCGATATGCCTGAAATTCAACATGTGACTCAAGACGAATATATTGAAGCGGTCGCCCATGCAATTACACGTACCGTGCGAATGACTGAAGGGCGTTGCTTTGTTTTATTTACCGCTCAGGACATGCTTCGAAAAACAGTGGAGCTTATTCAAGATAGTGAACTCCTTGATGACTATATGCTCTTTGCACAAGGAGTCACAGGTGGTAGCCGGATGCGAATACTAAAATCATTCCAAAAGTTTAGCCATGCCGTTCTTTTTGGTACAAACAGCTTCTGGGAGGGTGTAGACGTTCCAGGTGACGCTCTTGCATCGGTAATCGTTGTACGTTTACCGTTCTCCTCACCAGAAGAACCTGTATTTAAAGCGCGAGCAAAACATATTACTGCACAAGGTCGCAATTCTTTCAACGAGCTTTCATTACCAGAAGCCATCATGCGTTTTAAACAGGGCTTTGGTCGTTTAATCCGTTCATCACAGGATAAAGGAGCCTTTATAGTTTTAGACCGCCGTATTTCAACAAAGTCGTACGGCAAGGAATTTGTTAAGGCGTTACCACCGATTGATGTGAAAAAATTGCAGCTACCGGAGTTGTTAAAGGAACTTAATAATTGGCAGAAATAGTTGAAATCCCTTTTAGTAGTTTTGCTAAAAGGGATTTTTTGTGGGATTTATCCCCAAAGTAAGGCTACCTGAGCGAATTTTGAAGAAAGTAAAACCCAGGTGACTCGAGCGAATATAAAGTAGAAAACAGAGATCACGAGCTATTTAGTCTGCAAGTCGAGAATAAGATTTACTCATTAAAAGAGCCCTCGACGATTGCGGGGGCTAGTTGCTGTTATAAAACTTTTTAGGTCTGCCGAAAGGACTTGACATCCCGTAATCATCATACCTTCATCAGCAATGTTATTAATCATTGCTATAGAATCTTTTGCATCTTCTCTTGAGCTTTTACAAAGTCTAGTTCTATAGCTTTGTTTTAAATTTTTGTCTAATAAATCGGTAGTTCAAAAAGAATTCCTACCATCTACGGAAACCAGGTCTAAAGCCGGGGAAGAACGGTCTCCCAAACGGGAAAAATGGGAATATCGGAAAAAATGGACTTACTGGAAAAAATGGGCTCACAGGGAAAAACGGTCTTCCTGGGAAGAATGGTCTCCCTGGGAAAAAAGGTCTTCCGAATTCGCCCATGCCTGGAGAAAATTGGCGTCCGTCATTAAAACGCATTGGATTTACCATTTTTATAACTCCCTTCAATTGATATAGTATAGGCTATGTTCAAACAATGAAGTGGCTTAGACTAAGACACAGGTTTGGGATTTTTGCAAAGGACGACTTTGGATTGTGCCGCAAATTGACATTACAGATACTTTTCAATTGGCATCTGGACCAATGTCAGAGTGAGGTGAAAATTGTTATTCAATGTAGTGAAGTTCTTTAGTTAAAAATAGACCACTCATAATAAGTGAACTATTACGTACTAGAAATCTTGTCATTGACATCATCTATTAAAAATTCAACACAGTTTCTGCCTCGTTCTTTTGCTCGATATAACGCTTTATCACATCTTGATAATAATGTATTTCGTGTATCTCCATTTACATAGCTAGTTACGCCGAAGCTACTAGTTTTTCGTTGCACAATAGGGAATTGATAATTTTCTAATTGCTGACGAATTTTTTCAGAAACCTTAACAGCCTCATCTAGTGTAGTTTGGGGGCAAATAACTAAAAATTCCTCACCACCCCATCTTCCAACTGTATCTTGCTCTCGAATCGTATTTTGTAATATCTGGGCTACGTTCATTAAGACTAAGTCTCCTACTTGATGGCCAAACTCATCATTGACTTCTTTAAAATAATCAATATCTAGTAGAATAATAGAAAACTTGGTCTCATGATGTTGAGCTTGTTCAAATGCTTCTTCTAACACGTAATCTAACCTTACACGATTTGGAACTTGAGTAAGTCGATCGGTATTTGCTAATTTTTCAAGCTCAAGTTTAGCTCTTTCTAGCTCTTGTGTTCGTTCTTTAACTTTATATTCGAGTGTTTCATTTAGTATTTGTTGTATTTCCTGAGTCTCTTTTTTAATAATATTGATTTTATCACCTAATGCTAATGACAAAAATATAGATTCAAAAATAGCACCAACTGCAGGAACTTCCTCAAATATAACTGGATGGAATGGAATTATACTTAATAAAGCCAACGCTTGCACAATGATAGAACCAAGTAAAATAGTCCAACCTACCATATAATATCTAGCCATTTTCTGACCTTTTAACAATACAAAAATTCCTGATAACCAAAGGAAAATGAAGACAACTACAGCCAAAATAATTGTGATATTATTAGTAATTGCCACATCAGGGATAATGAATGAAGCAATTAAAGAAAGTACAGTGCCCCATAATAGTAAATTTCCGAAATTGTGGAATCGAGGTAAATATTTTTTTAGTTCAAGAAACTCTTTACAAAATAGAATCATAAACAAAAGTAAAAGATTCCCACTTATAGCGGAGGATTTTATAAAAAACCATTTAGGCAAAAATTGTCCTAATAGCTCAACATCTAAAGAATTCAATGTAGCCTGATAGAGGATAAAACTAAAAATATACAATACATAGTAAAAGTAAGCCTTTTCTTTTAACGAAAAGAATAAAAATAAATTGTAAATTAATAAAGCTAATAAGAACCCGTAAAACATTCCTGTTAAATATTTATAGTCAATAATCTTATTGATGAAGCTATCTGTTGCAAAAAGAAAAGAAATTGAACTTAATGGTAATTCTCCATCTAGTTTTAAATAAATTTCTTTGACGGAAGGTTCTTTGATTTGAAATAAATTCGAACGATAATGAATGTTTTGATCGTCCACATTTGATATTCCTCTTTTTTGAACACGATAGGAGCCATCTTCTTTCACTAAATACATTTCAATGCTATCTAGTTTGTCTGTTACTTCTAACCAGTAAGAATCCTGTTTATCTTTTAATATTTTTTCAGTATCCAATCGAAGCCAAATTGTATCATTCGTATGTGAAAAGAATACATAATCGTCCTTACTAGCGACAAATGATTTGTTATAGGTACCACTTAATAAATCTTCTATTGTAATTTTGTTTGAAGGGTCACGAAAAATATCATAATGTTTTCCTAATATAATAGGTTCAGATAGTTCTTCAGCATGACCTGGTAAGCTGAATTGTGTAAAAGTAAATATAAGTACGATAAAAAAATAAAATAACAGCTTGGTTTTCTTAATTTTATTTTTCATCATTCAATCTTTCTCCTATCTCAATCCCTTTTAGTCAGTCATTAGTGAGTATTCTGACGATAGGTTAAATAAGGTGTTCTAAAAATAGAGTATTATGTAAATATATCACACTTTATTCTATATTTAGGGTTTTTGAGTGCTAAATAAAGGTTTAAAACAAGAATTGGTACAGAAGGGATATAGATCGGTTAGGATTCCTTGATTATCAAAGACCATAAGAGCAATAATGAACACGGAAAATTCAGGAGTTCAATGAACTACATTTAGCTGAAGAGCTATTATTTATAGGTAATGCGTGGGATTTAGTTATGCTGCTAAGCCATAAAAAAGCGATTTATTATATTTGATTCACTAGCATTCCTTTTGTTTGTAGCCTACTATGCACTTTGTATAAAACAACGGTTATTGCTAAAAATAAGACCGTCAAAATGAGCGTTTTAATTACAATAAGTATTTGTTGTTTTCTCACTTGTTATGACAGTTTTTTTGCAATAACGACGCTTTTCATACATGTGAAGAATGAACTTCAAGTGTGTATAACTGGCTTCGTATTTACAAATAAGGGAGGTGTAAACGTGAGCATAGTATATAGAGTCGCTCTAGTGTTAGTCATTATTGGAGCAATCAACTGGGGACTTATAGGATTCTTTAGAATTGATTTAGTTGCCTATTTATTCGGTGGACAAACAGCAGTATTGTCTCGATGGATTTATGCTATTGTCGGGTTAGCGGGGTTAATATCTATTCCGATTCTAATTATGCGATTTGATGAGGATGAAGACCTAGATCCTCATACCCGCATAGACAGGAATCCAAGCTATGGCATGGAGATTGGTGATGAAGAAGATTTTACTGCATTCAACACAACGGATGTGCGAGAAGAAGAAAAAAAGGATTCACATAGCAAAAATAAACACCATAACCGAAAATAACTCCTAGTTTAATGATATTACTCCAAAAAACAGATGTGAACTGCCCGTAAAAGTTAGACATCAATCTAATTTTTACGGGGGTTTTTTTGTTCGTGGTTATAAAAATTAGAGAAAATCTGTAAAGGTACAATGCATCGCTCAAAAAGGAAGTCTTATGCTGACTATTTATTGGTGTGCCAATACATCTTCAATCAAAAATGCGATATAGAGATTTGTTTTTGTAAATGGATTACTTAGGTCCATATCTAAAAGAGTCTCTATTTTTTTTAGTTTATAAAGTACTGTGTTGCGATGAATAAATTGTCGTTCACTTATCCTACGAGTACTACCATTCTCCTCGAGAAAAATCCGTAAAAATTGTACGTAATCTGTGTTATGCAATTCATCATAGCGATAAAGCTGACCTAGAATATCTTGGCTATATGATTTGATCAATGTTTGATTTTGCACAGCCATAATAATTTTATAGGCACCAATTTCTTTATATTTATATAGGAAGCGGTTGTTATGAAGCTTTGCTAATTGGATTACTGTTAATGACTCATCATAGCTTTTGCGAACATTTTCAAGCTCTTTATGAAAATTTCCTTTACCAATGATCATATCTAAGTAACCATTTTTTTGTGTAATTTTGTCGTAAATTTCTTCAACAATTTTTGAGAAGGGAGTATTAGGTGTATTGATTTGTGCTTTGTCGATTAAAAAGATGAGGTGATTTTTATGCTTTAGTTTTAAGAAGCGTTTATATCTATTTTGAAATGCAAATTGGATCATGACCTCGTAACGGTCAATGTTAGCTTGTACATTATTTGTTGTACATGAAATGATGGCTAGTTCTCTACTTTGTGGAAATCCTAGTAGTGCTAATTGATCCTTAATATAGTTGGCGTTTTGTTTGTAGTGAAAAAGTAAGTTATAAAGAACCTTTTCTTCGATAGACAGTTCTCGATGGTGATTAGCAATAAATTGAAATGTTGTTTTTAATAGATCGGCTATTCGATAATTCCATGGCATGAGAAAAATAGGGAAATCATGTTCGTTGGCAAAAGAGATGACTGAATCTGGTATATTTGGAATATATAGACCAGTATTAATAATAAAACCTGCTACCTTTTTAGAGAACGCTAGTTTTACAAGCTGCTCTAAGGAATCTCCTCCAGAAGAGAAATTAATACCTGTAGTAACGACTAATTCATTAGGTCTACAAAACATAATTAAATCGATGCTTTCTACTACGTTAATCCCTGTAACTCTTCGATACGTTCCGTTATGTCCAGCTACTAATGTTAGCATTGGGAATTGAACTCCCTCTACAATTTTGCGAATTGTCCCCATTTCTTCCCCCCTTATTATGAACATAACTTACCATATATTATGTGCAGATGCACATATTTTTTTAGTTTGCTAGCTATATCTCATAATTTTTATCTTTTATAGAATGTGAATAACTACTGTGAAAGAGAGGAATTGCATATGTATAAGTGTAATAGTAGACGATTGCAAGAGTTAATTGAACAATTTAGTCAATTTGGAGCCACTGAAAATGGTGGTGTAACTCGTTTGTCTCTTTCGAATGAGGATGTATTAGCAAGAAACTATTTTTGTGAGTGTTGTGATGAATTAGGAATGGACATTAAAGTCGATGATATGGGCAATATTTATGCTATTCTCCCTGGGAAAAAGGATGTCCCTCCAATTGTTATGGGGTCACATTTAGATTCCGTTGAAAAGGGTGGGAAATTTGATGGTGTATTAGGCGTTTTAACGGCTATAGAAGCCATTAGGACGTTAAAGGAAAACGAGATTGAGCTAGATATCCCTATAATGATTGTTAATTTTACGAATGAAGAGGGTGCTCGTTTTGATCCAGCAATGATGAGCTCTGGTGTCATTTCATCTAAATTTGAAAAAGGAAAAATGCTGCAATCTGTCGACAAGAGTGGCACTAGTTTCAAAGAAGCGCTGCAAGCGAGTGGTTATGAAGGGGATCAAGAAAATCGTTTAAAGGAAGCTCTTGCTTATATCGAATTGCATATTGAGCAAGGACCTGTTCTAGAGGCGAAGCAACTAGAAATAGGAGTTGTTGAAGGTGTATTAGGAATGGTTTGCTATGAAATTACGGTTACAGGGCAGTCCAATCATGCTGGAACGACGCCGATGACAATGCGACAAGATCCGATGATCGTAACTTCAAAAATCATTACGTATTTACATGAAGAGCTCGGAAAAATTGATGAACAGTTAGTATTTACTTTTGGTCGAATGAATGTATCTCCAAATATCCATACCGTTATACCGAATAAAGTGACGTTTACGATTGATTCACGTCATCAAAAACCAGAAATCATGCAAAAAGTTGAGAATATACTGAATCATCTTCCTACAGAGGATATGGGCTGTAACATTAAGCCGGTTAAGCTTTGGGGGAGAGATACAGTTTATTTTGATACTCATATTTGTAATGAGGTGGCAAGGGCTTGTCAGAGCTTCGGCTATACTGCTCATCGAATGTTTAGCGGAGCGGGACATGATGCGCAATATATGGCAAGTATTGTTCCATCAGCGATGATTTTTGTTCCTAGTATTAATGGTAAGAGCCATTGTGAGGAAGAGGAAACAACATTTGAGGATTGTGCGAAAGGAGCAGATGTATTACTTGAAACAGTGTTGACGCTGCAAACAAAGTTCAGTATGGGGGAGACCTACACGTTACATTAAGGTAGGTTCTATGAATTAATTGAGCATTCTCCATTATTTTACGAAGGGTGAGGGGCAGAATGAAAAAAATTATTAAAGGTGGACGAGTAGCAACAGCTGCAGATGTTTTTGAGGCAGATATTTTAATTGAAAACGGAAAAATTGTTCAAATAGGTAAAGATTTAGCCGAAGTAGGCGTAGAAATTATTGATGCTACTGGTAAGATCGTGATGCCAGGTGGGATTGATCCGCATACCCATTTAGATATGCCATTTAACAATACTGTGACTGATGATGATTGGAAATCTGGTACCATTGCAGCGGCATTTGGTGGGACGACTACTATTTTGGACTTCTGCTTAACGGCTGGCGAAGAAAAACTTTCAGCTGCAATTGAAAAGTGGCATGACAAGGCGAAGGGGAAATCAGCTATCGACTATGGATTCCACTTAATGATTGGTGATTTAACGCCTGAAACAGAAGCTGAATTGCCGCAAATTTTAGAGCAGGAGGGCATTACTTCTGTAAAGGTGTTTATGGCTTATGCGAAAGAATTTCAAGCAACCGATCGCACCCTTTTTAAAGCTTTTAAAATAGCAAAGGACCTCGGTGCTGTTGTTATGGTGCACTGTGAAAATGGTTCTGTTATCGATGAGCTTGTGGAAGAGGCGCGACGTGCAGGTCATAAGGAGCCGATTTATCATGCGCTCACTCGCCCAGCAGAATTAGAAGGCGAAGCGACAAAACGTGCGATCGAGTTAGCTCATATTGCTGGCGCTACCCTTTATGTAGTACATGTAACTTGTAAAGAGGCGGTAGATGAGATTATTGCTGCGCGTGAAAAGGGGTATAACGTGTACGGTGAAACATGTCCACCATATTTAACTTTGGATCAATCTGCTTTAGCACAACCTGGTTTTGAGGGTGCAAAATATGTTTGGTCCCCACCACTTCGCCCGAAATACCATCAGGATCATTTATGGAATGCTCTAAAAGCAAAACAACTACAAACAATTGGCTCTGATCAATGCTCGTTTAGTTTCAAAGGTAAAAAACAGTTAGGATTAAATGATTTTTCTAAAATTCCTAACGGTGGGCCTTTTATTGAAGACCGTTTCAGCATTTTATATTCAGAAGGTGTAGCAAAAGGAAAAATTTCTATCAATGAGTTTGTCGATATGATTTCCACAAGCGCAGCAAAAATATTTGGCTTATTCCCACAAAAAGGAACGATTGCAATCGGTTCTGATGCCGATATCGTTATTTTTGATCCAGAGGTAAAACGAGAAATTTCGGCTAAAACCCATCATATGAACGTTGATTACAACCCATATGAAGGATGGGAAGTAACAGGTGAACCAGTAAGTGTACTAGTTCGTGGGGAATATGTCATTAAAAATAAAGAATTTGTTGGTGTACTAGGTAGTGGGCAATATATAAAACGCCCATTAAAAACAACTGCTGCAGAAGCACTTAATATTTAGCTTATGACCGATTGCTTTGGTGGAGAACAGAGCAATCGGTCTCATAATATCTTCACTTAGCTACTGAAGACTATTTCCTTTATTGATGGTGGGTTGAATGTTGATTGTAGCTCTTTGAAGGAAAAAATGAACACATGAGGGGGATGTGGAAATGGTTCTGAATCAAGAAAATACAATGTCCCAACAGTTAAAACGTAATTTTATGGAATTGACTAGCAGGATGACAAAGAATGAGGCAATTGAGGAATCAAATCGCTGCCTTTATTGCTACGATGCACCATGTATTAAAGCTTGTCCAACGAGTATTCAAATCCCGAATTTTATAAAAAAAATTGCTTCAGGTAATATGAAGGGCTCTGCTACGACTATATTAGAAGCAAATCCAATTGGTGCAAGCTGTGCAAGGGTTTGTCCAACGGAGGAATTATGTGAAGGGGCGTGTGTGTTAAATTCCTCAACAAAGCCAATTAAAATTGGAGAGCTACAGCGCTATGCAACAGATTGGGCAATGGAGACGACTGCTCAGCTATTTAAGCAAGGACAAAGTAATGGGCAGAAGGTAGCGATAATTGGTGCAGGTCCCGCTGGTTTATCGGCTGCTCGAGAACTTAGTCGTTTTGGCTATCATGTCACAATCTATGAAGCTGAAGCAAAAGCTGGTGGTTTAGGTAACTATGGTATTGTGTCGTTCCGTTTACCGAATGAAGTCGTTGATTGGGAAATTGAACAGATTGAAAAGCTTGGTGTAGAAATCAAAACAAACACAACTGTCGGTGTTGATATTTCTGCTGAGGAGATCTTAGAGCAATATCACAGTGTTATTTTAGCAGTCGGTATGGGAGCTGTTCCGAATCTAGGCATTGAAGGAGAAGGCTTAGAAGGTGTACATGATGCGATAGAGTTTGTCAGAAAGACAAAAATGGGACCGCTTACAAAAGATATTGTTGGGAAGCGAGTAGCTGTCATTGGTGCTGGAAATACCGCGATTGATGGTGCTACATGTGCAATGCGTTTAGGTGCTGACAATGTTCAAATTCTTTACAGAAGAACACAAAAAGAAATGACTGCATACAAATTTGAATATGAATTTGCCAAGCAGGATGGTGTCGAGTTTAAGTGGCTGACAGCACCGAAAAAATTGTCGGTAATGAATCAGGTGAGGTTGTAGGTATTGAATGTGTGAAAATGAAGCTCGGTGAAGCGGGTGCTGATGGTCGACAAAGGCCTGAAGAGGTGGAGGGCTCCAATTTTATTATTGAAGTGGATACTGTTATTAAGGCAATTGGGCAAACACGTTTTGTGTCACTGATTGAAGCTTTTGGGCTCCAGCATACAAATGGCGTTGTCGATATTGATGAAACGACAATGAAAACTTCGAATGACAAAGTATTTGCATGTGGAGATGTCGTTTTCGGAAATGGCCAGGGCGAGGCGATGGTTGTAACAGCTGTACAGCAAGGAAAAGACGCAGCATATAAGATCCATGAACGTTTAGCTTCTTTCAGCACAAGTCTTCCGCCCTTATAGGTGCTGAGATGAACATAGATTTAAGTTACTTTTCAGTAGGTGTCCAAACTCCCGCTGAAATAGAGGAACTCAGGCTTTTTCAAATCCTGTGAAAACGCCTGAGTGACCGACATCGTGTCGGCCTAAAGCCTCTGGCGGATGTCATGGAATCGGAAAGGAGTTCACAGAGGATGTTAGCCTAAAATCATCGCATCCATGCGATAATGGCTAACTGACCTGCGTTGGTAATAACGCCACGTCTTGTGGCATTACCGAAATGACCGACATCGTGTCGGCCTTCGTGCAGGCCTAAGCATAAAGTCGA
>Ga0209676_1002599_pt1 | contig 12382 bp, 11 predicted proteins | sample AraplaCvi_mLB_r2_FD_184282 | JGI IMG/M metagenome (GOLD analysis project Ga0209676, IMG submission 184282) | Arabidopsis root microbial communities from North Carolina, USA - plate scrape MF_Cvi_mLB_r2 (SPAdes) (version 2) | ecosystem: Host-associated > Plants > Roots > Endosphere | place: USA...
GGTAGGTGACCGCATCGTCGGCCTGAACACGGGCGCCGACGACTACCTGCCCAAACCTTTTGACCTGGACGAACTCGAGGCGCGGCTGCGCGCCCTGAGCCGCCGCCGGCCCACCGGCGCCGCCGAGCCCGGCCCAGCGCCCCAGTTTGTCGGCCACCTGCGCTACGACCGGGAAAGCGGCGCCATCTATCACCGCGACCAGGTGCTGGAACTCACGCCGCGCGAGCTGGCCCTGCTGCAGACCCTGATCGGCAAACTGGGGCATGCCGTTTCCAAGGAGCGGCTCTTCGAGCTGGTGTTCCCCGGCGAAACCGACGTGCAGTACGAAGCCGTCGAAGTGGTGGTCTACCGCCTGCGCAAAAAACTGGCCCACACCGGCGTCACCCTGGTCACGCTGCGCGGCCTGGGCTACCTGCTGAAAGTGGATGCATGAGCGGCCGGGACCCAGCCCCTGGGCACTCGGCCTCGCAGGCCACCGAATTGCCCGGCGAACCCACCCGCCAACGCGCCATCTCCCTCAGACGCTATCTGCTGACCGGCATCCTGCTTCCCGTCGGCCTGCTGATCATCGTGAACACCGCCAGCCTCTACCGCCAGGCGCTGGCCGCGGTGAACACCGCCTACGACCGCACCCTGCTGGCCTCCGCCAAATCCATAGGCGAACAGCTGGACGTGACCGGCTACGACGAACAGTCGCAGTTGCGCGTGACCGTGCCCTATGCCGCGCTGGAGGCCTTCGAGGCCGACAACCAGAGCCGTTTGTTCTACCGCGTCTCCAGCCTGAAGGGGGATTTGGTCTCGGGCTTTGCGCAGCTGCCTTTCTGGCGCGGCGAGATCCCCATACGCCCACCGTATTCGGCGCTGGTCGATTTTTACGACGACGTGTTCCGCGAAGACCCGGTTCGTGTGGCCGTGCTGCTGCAGCCCGTGGCCAGCGGCAAGGGCCGCGCCATGGCCGTGGTGCAGGTGGCCGAGACCCTGGAGCTGCGCAAGACGCTGGCGCGCAAAATCCTCTTTGACACCTTGTGGCGCCAGGCCGTCCTGCTGGCGGTGATCGCCCTGGTCGCGGTGGTCGTGGTGCAGCGCGCCACCCGGCCGGTGCGCCGCCTGAGCGCTGAACTGAAAGCGCGCCCCGAGGGCGACCTGACGGCGATTGCCGCGCCCGAAGCGCCGCGCGAACTGCTGCCGCTGATAGAGGCGACCAACCAGGTGATGGGCCGGCTGCAGCACCTGCTGGACAACCAGAAGCGCTTTGTGCGCGACGCTGCCCATCAGCTGCGCACGCCGCTGGCGGTGCTCAAGGTGCAGGTGCAGTCGGCGCTGCGCGGCGACATGGAAGCGCGCGACGCGCTCGGCGAAATCAACCAGACCGTGGACCGCGCAACTGTGCTGGCCAACCAGATGCTGGCCCTGGCCAAGGTGGAGCAGTTGCGCCAGCAGGCCGACCTGCAGGCCATCGATCTGGCGCAGGTGGTGCGCTCGGTGGCGCTGGACCTCTCACCGCTGATCGCCGAAAAAGACATCGACTTCGAGATCGAAACCGTGCCCGCCCAGGTCAGGTCGCACGAGTGGATGCTGGGCGAACTCACGCGCAACCTGCTGCACAACGCCATCAAGCACACCCCGGCCGGCGGCCCGCTGGCCGTGCGCATCGTGCGCGACGCCAGCTTTGTCGCGATGACGCTCAGCGACAGCGGGCCCGGCGTGTCGGCCGAGCTGTCGGCGCGGCTGTATGAGCCGTTTTCGGCGGGCGACGTGCGCCACGGCTCCGGCCTGGGGCTGGCCATCTGCCGCGAGATCGTCGAAACCATGCACGGCAGCATTAGCCTGGAAAACCGTGTCGTGCACGGCCAGGTCACGGGGCTGGACGCGGTGGTCCGCCTGCCCGTCGCCTGAACCACCCATGCGACCGGCAAGGGCATTGCCTTGGTTCAAAATAGCCGCCAATGGATAAATTGCGCATCGACAAATGGCTGTGGGTCGCCCGCTTTTACAAAACCCGCACACTTGCGGTTGAGGAAATCGACAAAGGCCGGGTCAAGGTCAACGACGTCGAGGCCAAGCCATCGCGCGAAGTCAAAGCCGGTGACACCATCACATTGCGCCAGGGCCCGGTGACCCGTACGCTGCTGGTACGCGGCATCAGCAAGCAGCGCGGTGCGGCGCCCGTGGCGCAACAGTTGTATGAAGAAACCGAGGAAAGCCTGCGCCTGAAGGCCGAAGCGGCCGAGCAGCGCCGCCTGTCGGCCGACCCTGCCGGCGCCCTGGAGCACGGCCGGCCCACCAAGCGCGACCGCCGCTCGCTGGACAAGGCCTGGGACAGCCGCTGGAGCGCTTCAGCGGATTAAGCCGCGTAGGCCCGTTGCGCCAGAGTCTGCGCCAGGAGCGCGGCCGGGTCCACCAGGTCGAGAGCCTCCCTGCCGGGCACCGCGCTGAGCGCCAGCGGTATCTCGGTGCAACCCAGTATGAGCGTGGAAAGCCCGTGCCGCGCGACCAAGGCTTCGGCCACGCTGCTGAAGCATTTGCGCGCCAGGGGTATGTTGCCCATCTTCACGCCGTCGTAAATGCCGCGCATCAGTTGCTCACGTTCGCCGGGCTCGGGGACGTGGCATTGCAGGCCGGCCTGGCGCAGCGCCTGGTCGTAAAGGCCCGCGCGGTAGGTGCCCTCAGTGGCCAGCAGGCCCACTTCGCGCACGCCTCGCTTCGCCAGCGTTTGCGCCACCTCGCGCGCCACATGCAGCACTTCGAGTTGTGGAAAGCGCTCCTGCAACTGGCCATGCCAGGCATGGGCCGTGTTGCAGGCCACCGCCACCGTGGTGGCGCCCAAGGCCGCCAGCTTGCCCATGGCCTGCAGCATCGGGTCCAACGGCTGGTGGCCGCCCGGCCCGGGCAGTTCCAGCGCCATACTGCGGTCGGGCACCGGCACCTGGGCCAGCCAGTGCTCGGGGAAACCCTGGTCCGACACCGGGATGTTCAGCGCGCGCATATGGTCTGCGCAGGCCTGGACAAACAGGCGCGCGAAATCCGCGCCCGCGGCAGGCCCCATGCCGCCCAGGATGCCGACCACACGGGTTCTGTTCATGTCATGTCTTTCAATTCAGTTGCCTGGATGAATGCCCGGAATCCAGGAATTCAGGTCGAACACCGCCCGCCAGGGACCTCAGTGGTCCTGGTTGACTTTGTTGTGAAGGGGAAGAACTGCCGGCACCGAAGGCCGGCAGCGGGATGGCCTGAGCCATCAGCGGGGAGCGGCGCGCGGCGCTCCCCGCGTGGGGCTTACATCGCCGGCTTGTCGCTCAGTGCCTTGAGGTTGGCCTTCAGCTCTTCACTCATGGGCAGATTCAGGTTCACGCCTTTGGGAGGAATCGGCGAGGTAAACCACTTGGCGTACATCTTGGTGAACTCACCGGACTTGATCAGGCGCGTGATGGTGCCGTCAACCAGCTTCTTGAACTCGGGGTCGTCCTTGCGCAGCATGCAGGCATAGGGCTCGACCTGCAGGGAGTCGCCCACGACTTCCAGCGATGCGGGGTTCTTGGAGTTGGCCATCAGGCCGAACAGCAGGATGTCGTCCATGGCAAAGGCCAGCGCGCGGTCGCTTTCAACCAGCAGCAGCGAATCGTCGTGGTCCTTGCCCAGGATCAGTTGCATGTCCAGCTTCTTGTCGGCGCTGTACTTGCGGATCACCTGCGCATTGGTGGTGCCGGTGGTGCTGGCGACTGTCTTCTTGGCCAGGTCGGCGTAGTTCTTGATGCCGGACGATTTTTTCACCAGCAGGCGGGTGCCGGTATAGAAATGGTTGATGGCAAAAGCCACATCCTTGCCGCGCGCCGTGTTGTTGGTGGTCGAGCCGCATTCCAGGTCATACGTGCCGTTGACCAGCAGCGGGATGCGGTTCTGCGATGTCACAGGCATGTAGGCGACTTCGAGGTTGGGCTTCTTGAGCTTCTTGCGCACGTCGTCCACGATGGCTTCGGTCAGTTCAGCGGAAAACCCCACGGAGGTCTTGGAGCCGATCAGGTAACTGAAGGGCACCGATGCCTCGCGGTAGGACACCGTGATCTTGTTGCTGTCGGCGACCTTTTTCAGCGTCGGCACGGTCTGCGCGCCTGCGGAGGCGGCCAGGCCGGCTGTCAGCAGCGCTGCGGTCATAAGGGTCGAGAGTTTCATGCGTGTCCTTTCCGGGGGTGGTGGTAGTTTCGGTAACCGTTGGAAACTGGCATCGCTAGTGTAGGAACTGCGGCGACAGCCGTGTCATTCATTTTCGCGGCAAACCCATGACCAAAACTCATGGTTTACCCAGCGCAGTGCCGTATGCTCGAAGGCATAACCGCAGGTCATGGCCTTTGTGAATTCGGCATTGTTCAAACATACGCCCCTTGCGTACAGTCGCGCTCATTGCAGAAACAACAAGGGTTTTCATCTATGCATGTATGCGTGCTCGGTGCGGGAATCGTGGGCCTCGCCACTGCCTACAGCTTGCGCCGCGCAGGCCATGAAGTCACCGTGGTGGACCGTGCCGGTCCCGGCAGCGGCGCCAGCGGCGGCAACGGCGCCCAGCTGAGCTATTCCTACGTCCAGCCGCTGGCAGACCCGGCCATCTGGCGGCAGTTGCCCAAGCTGTTGCTGTCGCCCTCCTCGCCGCTCAAGCTCAGGCCGCGCCTGGACACCCGGCAGTGGCTGTGGGGCCTGCGCTTTCTGGCCGCCTGCAACAGCAAGACCTCTCGCGACACCACAGGCCAGCTGCTGTCGCTGGCGGCGCTGAGCCGCCAGTCCTTCGACGCCATGATGGCCGAGGAAAAACTCGACAACGATTTTTCCGCCACCGGCAAGCTGGTGCTCTATTCGGACGAGGCCGCCTTCGCGGCCGCGCAGCGGCAGATGCTGCTGCAGCGCGAACTGGGCAGCAGCCAGGAAGCCGTCAGCGCCGACCGCTGCGTGGAGATCGAGCCCGCGCTCAAGAGCCGGCATGCGCAGATCGCAGGCGCCATTTACACACCCGGCGAATGCGCCGCGGACTGCCAGAAGACCTGCGACGCGCTGCTCGTGGTGCTGCGCCGTATGGGCGTGCGCTTCCTGCTGGGCACGCCCGTGGAGCGGTTGGTGCAACGCGGCAAGTCCATTGCCGCCGTGGCCACGCCGCAAGGCCACATTGAGGCCGACCGATTTGTCATGGCACTGGGTGCGGACTCGGCCCTGTTGGCGCAGGGCCTGGGCCTGCACCTGCCGGTTTACCCGCTCAAGGGTTACAGCATCACGGTGGACGTCGCTCCCGGCGAACACGCAGCGCCTTCGGTCAGCGTGACCGACAGCGCACGCAAGGTGGTGTTCGCCCGCATAGGCTCGCGCCTGCGTGTGGCCGGCATGGCCGAACTCTCGGGCTACAACACGGCCATAGACCCGGCACAGATCGCCTCACTGCAGGCATCGACCCAGACAGTTTTCCCCGGCTGCAGCCGCTTTGAGAAACTGCACCCCTGGGCCGGCATGCGCCCGGCCACCCCCACCGGCCTGCCGGTGATAGGCCGCCATGCCAAAGGGCCGGACAATCTGTTTTTCAACACCGGCCACGGCGCGCTGGGCTTTACCCTGGCCTTCGGTTCGGCGCAGCGCATCAGCCGCATGATCGCGAGGTGAGTTAGCCCCCTTCTCGGCTCACTTCGTGTAGCCGGATCCCCCCCGCAGGGGCAACAGCAGCGGCCCGGCAAAGCCGGTTCCGCGCTGTTACTTGCGAAGAGACCAGCAAGCTGCACCGGGGTTTCAGGCGCGCTGCGTCAGGGCTTGCTGGAAGCAGCGCACAAACGCCCTGACCACCACCGAGCCGGGCTTGCCCGCCGGGAACAAGGCCTTGATGGGCACGGGGATCAGCGGCTCCAGCTCCAGCACGTCCACGCGCGCCGGGTCGGCTGAGGCCGCGGTGCAGGTGTCTATCACAGCAATGCCCAGCCCGTGGTGGGCCAGCGCGAGCGCCGAGTGGTAGGTCTGTACGGTGATGGGGAACTGTAGGCCCACACCGGCTTCGCGGCAGGCCTGGTTCAGGCTGCGGCCCACCGGGTCCAGTGCGTCCAGCCCGACCACCGGCGACTTGCTCAGGTCAGCCAGCGTGACGCTGCCGCGCTTGACCAGGCGCGAGGCCAGCATGCCTTTGGGCGCCACGCACACCATACGGCCGTCGGCCAGGTGCTCCTGCGCCAGCGCCGAATGCGCGACCGGGCTGAACAGAAAACCGACATCGGCCTCCTGCAAGGCCAGGGCCGAAACGATTTGCGGCGAATGCAGGGCCTGCAGCGTGATGGCCACGTCGGGGTGCTTGACGCGAAACAGCTTGAGGGCATGCGGCAGGATTTCATAGCTGAGCGCCAGCACCGTGAGGATGCGCAACTCCCCCGCGCTGCCCCCGGTCTTGAGGTTGGCCGCCAGGCGCTGCACTTCGTCGAGTTGCGCGAACAGACGCTCGATGTGCGGGTACAGCGTGAGCGCTTCAGACGTCGGTATCAGCCGGCCCTTGCTGCGCTGGAACAGCGCGAAGCCCAATTGCAGCTCCGCATGCTGCAGGATGCGGCTCACAGCCGGCTGCGTGACGTTGATCAGGCGAGCGGCCCCGCTCACGCTGCCTGTCAACATGACGGCGTTGAAGACTTCGATGTGGCGCAGGCGCATGATGGGGTCCGTAGTCTGTTTCGGCGAGGAACACAGCGAATTATGGCGAACAGGCCCAAGGCGGCCGAACAAGCCTGCAGACCATGGCGCGTGCAACCGTCAAGTCACATGAACCAAACTGCCTGAACCTCATCACTACATCCCATCACCAAATTTCAAGGGAGGGACGCTGAGTGCGTTACGGGAATTGTTCACGCTTTGTTTCAAAATCATAAGCTCACGTTTTTCCCAAGCCGCAACAGGGCATTCACTCAGTAAACTGAGGTATCTGCCCACGCACCTGAACCCCTCCCACTCCAAGCTGCATGCGCCTCAGAATTTACCTGGTTGAAGACAGTCCCGTCATTCGCGACAGCCTCGCGGAATCGCTGGAAGAACTGGCACGCGCACGCATCGTGGGTTGGGCCAGCAAGGAAAACGAAGCAATTCAATGGCTCAAGAGCAATAAAAACTCCTGGGACCTGGCCATCGTGGACCTGTTCCTGATCGAGGGCAGCGGCCTGGGCGTGGTGATGAATTGCCGAGAGAGAGACTTGAAGCAAAAGGTCATAGTCCTGACCAACTACGCCACACCCGCCGTGCGCGAGCGCTGCCTGGCCATAGGCGCTGATGCGGTGTTCGACAAATCCAATGAGATTGACGAGTTCACCCGCTACGCGCTCGAAGAAGTCGAGCGAGCCGCAGGCTCCACACAGTGGTGAGATTCCCGGCGCAACGGTGTATCACGCGGCAGCTGCCGCGGCCAGCAACCAGTCCCTGAAGACGCGCATGCCGGTCGTCGCCTTTCGCGACTTGAGCCGGGTCAACCAATAGCCGCCGGTTTCTATCTCCACCCCAAACGGCCGCACCAGGCGCCCGGCCTGCAACTCACGCGTAAACATGTTCACCGGAAGCAGCGCCACACCAGCGTCCTGCGCGGCTGCCTCGGCCATGGTCAACGAAGAATCAAACACCGCACCCCTGACCACCGGGCAGGCCACACCCGCCGCGGCAAACCAGCGCGCCCACTCATCGGCGCGGTAGGAGCGCAGCAGCAGTTCCCTCGCCAGGTCGGCCGGCTCGCGCAGGCCCCGTGCCAGCGCGGGTGAGCACATCGCCGACAGCGGTGATGCGAACAAGGGCTCTGCCTCGGTGCCGTGCCAGGCGCCGTCGCCAAAGCGGATCGCGTAGTCCAGGCCTTCACCGGCCAGGTCGACGCGATTGTTGTTGGTGAAGAGCCGGAAGTCGATGAAAGGATGGGCCCGCTGGAAATCCCGCAGGCGCGGAATCAGCCAGCCCACGGCGAATGTGCCGACAGCGCCCACCGTCAGTACCTCGCGAAATTGCCCGTCCTTGAACTGCTCCAGCACCGAGCCCATGCGGCCGAAAGACTCGGCCAGCACCGGCAGCAGCGCCAGACCCTCGTCGGTCAGCGCGAGGCCGCGCGGCAGGCGGCGAAACAGCGGCACACCCATGCGCTCCTCCAGGTTCTTCACATGCTGGCTGATGGCGGTTTGCGTCACGTTGAGCTCATCGGCCGCCCGCGTGAAGCTCAGGTGCCGGGCCGAGACCTCAAAGGCGCGCAAGGCATTGAGAGGAAGGTGCATAAACGCCAAGCCCCAGATTTACTTATGGATAACCTTGATTATTGCCGTTTGTTGGATCACCAGGCCCTTGTTATCGTCACGGCCTTGTTCAACAACTTCAGAGGAAAACACATGCAGAGACGGCGATTTTCCGGTGCCCTGGGCGGGCTGGCGCTAGCGGGCGGACTGTTCAGTTACACCCAGAAATCATTGGGTGCCGGCGGTACGCTGGACCCGGCATCCGTCACCCGGCGTCTGGCCGCCATCGAGAAAGCCAGCGGCGGCCGGCTGGGCGTTTCCATCCTCGACACCGGCAGCGGCGCGAAATACGGCTACCGCGCCGGCGAACGCTTTCCGATGTGCAGCACCTTCAAACTGCTGGCGGCCGCCCTGGTGCTGCATCGCGTGGATGCCGGACAGGAGCAACTGGATCGCAGAATCCCCATCGCGGCCGGCGACATCCTGCCCCACTCGCCCACGACACAGCAACACATAGGCCCGCAAGGCCTGCCCATGGCCGCACTGTGCGAGGCGTCCATCATCGTCAGTGACAACGCGGCCGCCAACCTGATGCTGGCCAGCTTCGGCGGCCCGGCCGGACTCACCGCCTACCTGCGCAGCCTGGGCGACAAGGCAACACGGCTGGACCGCACGGAGCCCGAACTCAATGAATCAACGCCCGGTGACGTTCGAGACACCACGACGCCGGACGCCATGCTCGCGACGGTGCGCAAACTCACGCTGGGCTCGGCGCTGTCAGACGCATCGCGCCAATTGCTCGTCCAATGGCTGCAAGCCAACACCACCGGCGACCGCCGCCTGCGCGCCCTGCTGCCGCCGGGCTGGCGTGTCGGCGACAAGACAGGAAGCGGAGCGCGCGGCTCGACCAACGACGTGGGCCTGATCTGGCCGCCTGGTGGGCGTGCGCCTTTGCTGGTGGCGGCTTACCTTACCGGGACACAACAGCCGGCCGCGCAACGCGATGCCGCGCTGGCACAGGTGGGGGAGCTTGCGGCGTCGTTGGTGCAGTGACAAGTTTTTGACGGACGCAAAAAAAGCCGCCCGAAGGCGGCTTTTTATACTGGCGGAAACGGAGGGATTCGCCCGCCCGCCACGCTACCTGTCGTCGAACCAATCAGATGCGATATCACAGCAAACCAGCGACAGTCGGTTTCTTAATTGAGCAGCGCAATAGCACTAATTTTTGGTAAATGATCATTTCATACTCAACCGCCCACCGATCCCCTGTGGCGCAACAGTCATCCGCGTACTATCACAAGTCAGCGCCGACACCTTATTCTGTAGGCTCCTTTTTTACTCGCCAAGGAGCATCTTGAAAGACCTGCGGATGAAAAATCATCTTCCGATACTCCATGGAAAACGAATTAAAGGCGTCTCCATATTTCCGAATGTCTGGAACTTTTCTGTCGCAATACACATGCGCAGCACAAAACGCCACTACGTCCGCGACATCGATTAATACAGGCTTGGGTCCAACGATCGGCTCCGGCACAAGGGGACCCGTGAATTCCATACTGAAAGGATGCCTTCCAGCTTGGCGACGCTTCCCCACCCACTCAACCCTGGTCGGATCGGGATCTGTCCACAGCCGAAAATTTGCATGACCAGGTGTTTGCTCCAAACCAGCTAACGCAACGACATAAGCGAACGTCGCTAATTGTTTTGGACCAGTCGGAGTGGTATTCGGGACTTTTGATCCAAAAATGTATGACTCAACATCCAGCATATCCACATGGCCGACTCGAAAGCTAGCACCGGCCATTCTGAGCCCGTTGCCAAGCATACAGAACATCTCAAAAACCTCGGCCGTTCTGAGCGACCGCCAGTCAGTTTTAGCCCGGGCATCTGGATGAAATAACTGCCGACAATGAATGCGGGAGTCTGCTGTACCTCCAAAAGCTAGTTTGACATCTATAAGCGCCTGCTCGACGGCCGGCAATAATTCAGACTGCACAAGCACAAGACCGTACGTGACGGCCGTATCAAAATGACTTTCATCACCGTAAAGACAAAGCACTGAGGACTTTCACTAGGTTCGTTCGCGCTGAATAATTGCAATCACTCATTCGGTGGCTGCATCAGATGCTTTGACTCAGATTCGACGGAACTTCAACAATCAAGCGATCATCCACGCACCTTCTAAAGCTTCAGTGAACGTGATTCCTCGAACATCCAAATCAAACCGTTGATTTTTTGCCTGAGGAGGCAAACAGGCGTACACCGCCCTGCTCCGGTCTGGATTTGACCAGTTCTCCATGGGCTCATCAGCGACAACCACCACAACCACAGTAAGCTTGCTCTGTATTTCTGCAGGAAGATCACCAACTCCGTTAAACAGCTTGTTGTAATACGGACCAAGAATAATCGGATCAACCTCAAGAGCTCTTGGAACATACTTTGGCTCGATTATGTAGATGCGATCAGTAGTCGTAATCACATTGTCGAACACATATTTGCCCTTGCCAAAAACAGCTTGACTGTTAACCAACTGCCCACCAGTCTCTTTCAATTTCTTCTTCACCACAAGGTCGTTTACTAGCGCCGCCTTTGCCAATGGCGAGAGATCCTTTTTGGTCAGACCACTCTGCGTCCCTTTCGCCTCGTTGTGCGGCCTAAGTCCCGCAGTTCCTCCAAAAGTGTTGGCAGGCTCTCTCCCCGCATCAAATTGTTCTTCGTATGAATCTGCCCGTGGTGCTTTCAAGCTCTCTAATTGCCGCTCAGCCGACTCCAGAGCGGCCTGCAGGTCGGCAGCCTTTTGACCGCTTTCGTTAATTTCACCGTTCGCGGCGCTCAATTCCCTTTCATACCGCCGCACCATGGCGTTGTACTCTTTGGGCGTTCGGAGACGGCTTGCCTCCTCTTTTTTTATCACGTTGGCAATTGCGATTTGGCGGCGACGATAGAACGTGACCACCCATGCAGTGATGTACGGATAGACAAAGACATAGAAAACGGCTGTTAGCACTGGGTAAAGGAGCCCGTTTTCCCAGTACGTCTTGGGACGGGGATATAGAGCATCAATCTCAGCAAACGTCTTCGCCGGGCTTAAGTCACTGAACAGAAGGACAAAAAATTTATAGTTCCACAGCGACCAACTTATCGCAAAAGCAGAAGTTAGTGGATTGGTCGTCCGCTCGTGCACATAGGCAATAACCGACGCCCACAAGTCTTTAATTGTTTCCATTTATTTGCCCCCACTTTGACCGCACTATAGTCAACATGCTGAATTAGCTGAAGTCCGACCCGGTATGCGGCCTCAGGACGCGCATCAAGATCGCGGAAATTGCCAGGGTAGACCGACTCCGCACTATCTTTGAATACTTCGAAGATTCACTGGACACAACGGGCCAGTACGAAGCTCAAGCGAAAGCCACTATTGGTGGCAACTCGACGCATATGCCTGAAACAGGCGCGCAGGGGACGCCAAAAGAAAAACCCCTGAAGGCGAAAGCCTGCAGGGGTCATCTTGGCGGAAACGGAGGGATTCGAACCCTCGATGAGGCTCTACACCCCATACTCCCTTAGCAGGGGAGCACCTTCGGCCACTCGGTCACGTTTCCAATAAATCGATTATCTCACGACTTTCCGGCCGTTTTCAGGTGGCCGGCTGGTCCAGGTCAAAAGCCTTGTGCAGGGCGCGCACGGCGAGCTCCATGTACTTCTCGTCGATGACCACGGAGGTCTTGATTTCGCTGGTGGAGATCATCTGGATGTTGATGCCCTCCTCGCTCAGCACGCGGAACATCTTGCTGGCGATGCCCACATGGCTGCGCATGCCGATGCCGACGATGCTGACCTTGCAGATTTTCGCGTCGCCGGTGACTTCCTGGGCGCCCAGCTTGGGGACGACCTGGGTCTTGAGCAGGTCGACGGCCTTGGAGTAGTCGTTGCGGTGAACGGTGAAGCTGAAGTCGGTCTTGCCGTCCTTGCTGACGTTCTGGATGATGACGTCGACTTCGATGTTGGCGTCGGCCACGGCGCCCAGGATCTGGTAGGCGATGCCGGGGGTGTCGGGCACGCCGAGCACGGAGATTTTGGCTTCATCGCGGTTGAAAGCGATGCCCGATACGATGGCTTGTTCCATGTTTTCGTCTTCCTCAAAGCTGATCAAAGTGCCTGACTTGGCTTCTTCGTTG
>Ga0209676_1002603_pt1 | contig 12374 bp, 9 predicted proteins | sample AraplaCvi_mLB_r2_FD_184282 | JGI IMG/M metagenome (GOLD analysis project Ga0209676, IMG submission 184282) | Arabidopsis root microbial communities from North Carolina, USA - plate scrape MF_Cvi_mLB_r2 (SPAdes) (version 2) | ecosystem: Host-associated > Plants > Roots > Endosphere | place: USA...
AGGTGGGGCGCCCGTTTCGATCGCCATAATCGGACATCTGGTCGACGAGATTGATGCCATGTTCGCGCCAGCCAAGCTCCGACCGAAAGGTTTCGGCGCCCGCATCGTCGCGCTCGCCGAGCGCATGCCAGATCGACCGGGGGCTGATTTCGCCGAAATGAAGATGCGGCGACAGCCGCGATGTCGCGGGGAGCGAGGGAAAATCGCGGCGGGCCTGATAGGTGTAGGCAAGCGGCAGCCAGTCGCGCAGCGCGCGCCATGCACCCTTCTCGCCCGGGCGCCAGTCGCCAAATCCTGCGGCCCAGTCAGGGCTGGTCGGGGTCAGACCCCAATCGGCAAGATTGTCCGACGCCGGCCAGACGCTGGGCGCCGAAATATGATCGGGCGCGGCATCGGGAAGGGCGGGCGGCATGCGCCCTGAGAGCGCGCGATACCAAGGCGTGAAGACGCGGTAGCGGGCGCCTTGCGCATTGGTGATGCTCTCGGGCGGCGCAAGATAATTGCCGTCGTGGAGCCTCAGCGCAAGCCTGGGGGCCAGCGTCTGGTCGCAGTGCCGCCACCAGGGCTCGTAGCAGCGGGTCGCGTGAACCCTTGTGCTCCCGGCTTCCGCCGCGACGCGTTCGACGATTTCAGCGGCAGGGCCGCGGCGCAGGACAAGCCGGCTGCCGCGTTTGCGAAGGCTCGCATCGAGCGCGGCGAGGCTGTGATGGAGCCACCAGCGCTGCGCGCCGCCGATCGCGCGTGTTTCGGGGCTCGCGTCGTCCAAAATATAGAGCGGAATGACCGGACCTTCGGCGATCGCCGCGAGAAGCGCAGGATGATCGGTGATGCGGAGGTCCTGACGAAGCCACAAGATGGCGGGGGGCATGGCGGCGGTTCCCTTTCTGGTGGACTGTCGTGCGGGCAGTCGCTGACTCGGCCATCTGGCACGCTCCGCCCTCCGTAAAAGATGACCGTTCGGGAAGCCCCGGCGGTGCGAAACCGAATTGGCGGCGGTGTTCATGCGGAGGATCGGGCGGTGCGATATGGCCTCGCGCCGCCCGGCGACGATCGATCACCGCCCCCGCCGCGGCCAGGCGGTGGTCGCAAGGCGCTGGCCGCCGGCAGAACCGAAATGCCGATCCGATCAGCCGGGCATGGCATCTCCCGCCGCGTCATCAAGCCCGGAAATTTTTGGTTGGCGCCCGCCCGGGTCGCGGGGGCCGGCAATCCGGACCCCGAAGTCGCCGAGGATGAGGCGCGCTGTCGCCTTGGCGCTTGCGACGACCCCCGGAATACCCGCGCCGGGATGCGTACCTGCGCCGGTAAAATAGAGGTTCTCGATGCGCGCGTCGCGGTTGTGGCCGCGAAAATAGGCGCTCTGCAGCAATGTTGGCGTCAGGCTGAAGGCGCTCCCGAGATGCGCCGCGAGATCCTGTTCGAAGTTGGGCGGCGCATATTGGATTTGCGTGACGATCCGCGCGCCAAGGTCCGGGATCAGGCGCCGTTCGATCTCGGCTATGATGCGCTTCGCCAATTTCGGGCCCTCCACCTCCCAGCCGAGCGGCGCGTGGCCGCGATGGGGAACCGGCGCAAGCGCGTAGAAGCTGCTGTGGCCCGCGGGAGCCACGCCCGGATCGCTTGCGCTCGGGTGATGAAGGTAAAGCGAGAAATCCTCGGCGAGCGTCCCGTTCCGGTAGATGTCGTCGAGAAGCCCCCGGTAGCGCGGACCGAACAATATCATATGGTGGGGGATCTCGGGAAAGGTGCCGCGCACACCCAGATGGAGGACGAAGAGGCTCGGTGACCAGCTCTTGCGCGCAAGGCGCTTGGCCTCGCGCTTGCCGCGCGGATGCGCGAGCAGGTCGCGGTAGCTGTGCATGAGATCGGCGTTCGAGGCGACAAGATCGGCGCGTGCTGCAAAGCCGCTCCGCGTCACGATGCCGGTGACGCGGTCGCCCTCGGTTTCGATGCGGGCGACCGGATCGCCGAGCCTCAGCGTGCCGCCGAGGCGCTCGAAGAGCGCGGCCATGCCGGCGACGAGCCGATTGGTGCCGCCGCGCGCATACCAGACGCCGCCATCCTGCTCGAGTTTGTGGATGAGCGCATAGATGCTGCTCGTCGCCATCGGGTTGCCGCCAACAAGTAACGTGTGGAAGGATAGCGCTTCCCGGAGCTTCTCGCTCCGGACATAGCCGGAGACGGTTTTATAGACCGACCGCCAGGCCCGGTGCCGCAGGAGCGCGGGCGCCGCCTTCAGCATCGAACGGAAATCGAGAAACGGTACCGCGCCGAGCTTCACATAGCCTTCCTCGTACACTGACGCGGAAAAGCTGAGAAACCGCTCATAGCCCGCCACATCGGCGGCATCGAGCGCGGCGATCTGACGGGCGAGCGACTCCTTGTCATTGCCATAATCGAAGGTCGATCCGTCGGGCCAGCTCAGCCGGTAAAAGGGGGATACCGGAAGGAGATCGACATCTCGGCCGAGCCGCTGACCGCTGAGCGCCCAAAGTTCGGCAAGGCAGGCCGGGTCGGTGATCACCGTCGGCCCGGCGTCGAAGGTGAAACCGTCCTTCTCGAAGACATAGGCGCGGCCGCCCGGTCGGTCGCGCGCTTCGACGAGCAGCGTGTCGACGCCCGCCGACTGAAGACGGATGGCCAGCGCAAGGCCGCCGATGCCGGCTCCGATTACGATGGCGCGGGTCATCGCGTCGCCTCTGCCGCAATCGCCGCGCCGAGAATGTGGCCCGACAGCCACGCATATTCCGCAAAGCCGTGATAAAGCCAGTCGCCGCAGGCGCCGAGGCCGATCGCAGGGTTCCAGAGCAGCTTGAGATCCTGTCCCGCGGGCTGCGAGAAGAGCCAGCGATGGGCCGCGATATGGCCGGGGGTGGGCAAGTCCCGTCCGGCGATCTTGGCAAGTTCGGCGAGAAGCGCTGGCGCCACGCTCGCGCTGTCGCAGGCGAGATGCGCTTCCGACCAGGTCCAGTCGGCTTGCACAACCCATCGCTCGCCCGGCGCGCGGCCGGGCTTTGCACTGTCGCGCGCGGCCGTCACGATGGCCCCCGCGCCGCGCAGGAAATCGGGGAGCTCATCGATCCTTTCCTCAAAGGCGAACATCGCGCTCCAGCAGGGTCTATATCGGACCGACATGGCGGCGCGCGCCATCTCGAAATCATGGAGCGACAAAAGCGGAGCCGCCTGCTCGGCGGGGATCGCGATCACCGCCGCCTCATATTTGCCGAGCCGTTTGGCCTCGCTGTGGAGCGTCCAGCCCGCGCGAGATTTGGTGAGGGCCGTGACCGGTCGCGACAGGCGGACATCGAGATCGTCCGCAAGGGATTTCAGCGGTGCGGTCATTGTCGGCGTGCCGACCCAGCTGTCCGCGCCCGCGGCCGGCCAACGCGCCGCGAGGCCTGCTTTCTCCCACCCAGCGACGAGCCTGGTAAAGCCTTCCGAGCGCGCCGTGAAATGCGTTGCGCCATGATCGAACGCAACCTCGGGGCTGTCCGTGCCAGTGCGGCGGGTTGCGAGGCGGCCGCCGACGCCGCGGGACTTGTCGAAGAGTGTCGCCTCCAGCCCTGCATCGCGCAGCCGCCTCGCGCAGGCGAGCCCCGCAATACCGGCTCCGATGATCGCCACCCGCGTCATGGCCTGGCCTCGCGGTCGCCGCGGGCGCACGGACGATGTCCGGCCTCCGCGCACAAGGATGTCCGTGTCGGCGATATGCGAGGCGTCATGCGCAATTTTTCCCGGTTCGTCGCAATTGTCATCGACGCAGGCTTGCATGAGCGAGGGGAAGTGTCGCAACATGTCCCTTGGGGCACCCATGGGGAGAGCAGGCAGATACTATGTCATTGAAGACAATGATCGCGGCCAGCCCGATCGCCGCGGTGATCAGCGACCCACGCCTGCCTGACAATCCGATCGTCGAGTGCAATGCTGCCTTTTCGGCGCTCACCGGCTATGAGCCGGAGGAAATTCTCGGGCGCAATTGCCGCTTTCTCGCCGGGCCGGGCACCGAGCCCGAACTGACCGAGACCTTGCGAGCCGCCATCCGCGAGCAGAGGCCGGCGCTCGTCGAAATTCTCAACTTTCGGAAGGACGGAACGCCCTTTCGCAATGCCGTTCTGGTGGCGCCAATCTTCGACCCCGGCGGGACCCTCGAATATTTTCTCGGGTCGCAAATCGAGGTCGACGAGGCCGGCGAAGCCGTTGGGGGACGGAGTGCGCGGGCGCGTGCCCAGATAGAGGCGCTTTCGCCGCGGCAGCGCGAGGTGCTGAAGCTGATGGCGAGCGGACAGCTCAACAAGCAGATCGCCTTCACGCTTTCCCTGTCGGAGCGGACGATCAAGATGCACCGCGCCGCGCTGCTGCGCGCGCTTGGCGTCGAAACGACGGCCGATGCGATCCGGCTCGCGGTCGAGGCCAGCTTCTAGGCACCGCTCCGACTTCCCTTTGAGGCATATTGGGTATCGAGCCGCCGCCGATTAGAGCCTCTGGAAGCCGGACCGGCTTTGTGGCCGTGAGGAGAGGCATTTGAACGGAAAGCGCGCCTTGGTGATCGGAAGCGGCGGCGGCATCGGCGCCGCGCTTGTCGATCAACTGGCATCGTCTGGTCAATTCGACCGCATCTATGCCGGGAGCAGGCGGCCCCATGCGGCACGCCAATCCAATGTGACTCAGCTGGCAATCGACATATTGGACGAGGACACGCTGGCCGAGGCAGGTCGACAGATCGCCCAGGAGGGCGCTCTCGACCTGTTGATCGTGGCGACGGGGATCCTGCACCGCGGGACGGACATCCGCCCCGAAAAGAGTCTTCGGCAGCTCAATGTCTCGGCGATGGCAGAGGTCTTTGCGATCAACAGCATCGGGCCCGCACTCGTTGCAAAGCATTTTCTTCCCCTGCTTGCCCGGATGCGACGGGCGGTCGCCATATTTCTTTCCGCGCGCGTCGGTTCGATTGCAGACAACAGGCTCGGCGGATGGCACAGCTACCGCGCCTCCAAGGCGGCGCTCAATGCCTTGGTGCGATGCTTCGCGATAGAGCTCGGCCGCAGCAATCCGGACGCAATCGTCGCGGCGCTGCACCCCGGAACAGTCGATACGCCGCTCTCGGGGCCATTTCAGGCACGAATAGCGGGTTCATCGCTTTTTAGCGCCGAGCACAGCGCGGCGCGCATGCTGGGCGTCATTGACATGCTATCGCCGACGGATAGCGGCGGGTTCTTGGGCTGGGATGGAAGGTCTATCCCGTATTGAAGAGCGCCTGAGGCGCTTCGATATTTTTCACTCTTCGACCGTCCGCGTGCGAGGACATTTTGCCAAGAGCAGACCGACCGGATGCGGCCAATCTCACAATGGGCTCGTTGACAATCGCCAGTCCCCGCCGCTCAGCCGAGCGCGGCCGTCACGAGCGACGGCAATCCACCGCGGCGGAGGGACGAGCCTCGTCGGCTTCCGGTCCTTTCGAAGGCCGAGCGCGCTTCCGACCGACCATGTGATCATACCAACGACGCCGCCCGCTTCCTTTTCGATTTGCCGGGTGGATCGACGGCGATCGAAGGGTTCGAGAGGGAGCCGGGGCGATGGCGAAGCCCCGGGGGAGGCCGCAGTGCCGGGCGCTTCCGGCGTGCGCCGGGAACGCAAAGGCCCGCGCAGCCGAGCTGCGCGGGCCGCCGCTGACCACCAGGAGGTCAGTAGCTGTTCTCGAAATCGTCGATTTCGCGCCCGGCCTCGTCCTGGGCGCGTCCATATTTTTCCTGGATCTTGCCTGCGAGGATTTTGCGGTTGCCGTTAATCTGGTCGATCTCGTCGTTGGTGAGTTCGCCCCACTTCTTCTGGACGTGACCTTTGACCTGTTCCCAATTGCCCTTGAGGGTGTCGCTGTTCATCATGTTTCTCCGTGGTTAGCACCGGACAGAGAACGCCGTACGAGAAATATGGTTGCAAAAAATATTACTTTAAATCAAATATTTAGAGCGCAGAATGAGTGCCGCCCGGACGGGACGGCCTAGCCTGGAAACGATATGTAGTGCCGATCGAAATGCGGCGGTCCGCCGCGCTAGCAGGTCGATGGGGGATCCGATGCAGGGAAGGATTCGTCGGACGCCTGATCGACCGTCTCCCATGGGCGGCGGACATCGTCGCACATGCCCGACGGCCCGGCCGATCGGGTCTTGCTCAAATTCTCGGGATGGGTTCCGCCGTCCGCGAACGCCGCCGAATGCATGTCGGATGGTGCGCTTTTCGATTTGCTCCGCCTAAACCAGTAAAAGGCTCCGAGCGTGCCGAGCGCCAATATTTTGCCGAAGCCGGAAGTGTTCGTCGATGCGGTCATGTCGGTCGATCCTGCTGCATGGCGATTACCGAACAACCGCGCGCCGTGCGACAAAGTTGCCTCGTATCCGCGCGAGGGCGGTTAGTTTTCTGCTCGACTTATCCTGTGATAGGCTCGCCCCCTGTTGGGCGCGAGGACAGGCCTCACAATATCGAGCCGGCGATTGCCAAAAAAGAAGCGGCGAGAGGCCCTGCCGCTCGCCGCTTCAACGATGCACGCATCGCCCCTCCATCCACCTTGCGGCCGTGGGTCGCATCGGGTCCCTCGGCGGCTCGAGCTGTTGGTGTAAGCCTTTAGCGGACCGGCCGGCACTGCCTTCAAAAAAGCCGACAAATCTCTCCCGGGGCGAAATCATTGTCGGGCGCGACAGAGGGGAGCCGGACAGCCCTCACTCGGCCGCGCCTCGCGCGGCCATGAGGGCGCCGAGCTGGGCCAGGATGGCGTCGCGCTCGAAGGGCTTGCGGACGACGGGTACGTCGGCAAGATCGTCGGGGATCGCGCCATCGTCGCCATAGCCGGTGGCGAAGAGGAAGGGGGATCCCTGTTCCATCAGCGCGCGTGCGATCGCCTCGGACGTCTCGTTGCCGAGATTGACGTCTAGGACCGCGAAGTCGGGACGGTGGCGGCTCAGAAAGTCGATCGCGTCGCGCGACGTCGTGAGCGTCGCAAGGATGCTGACCCCGGCCTCTTCGAGAATTTGTTCGAGATCGATCGCGATCAGCATCTGGTCTTCGACGAGGAGCGCGGTCTTTCCTTCGAGCTGCCCAGAGAATCCATCGTCAAACGCCATATCGTCGTCCTTGTTCGGGGTCTCCGGCGCTTCGCGAAGCGAAATGAAGCGCCCGGGGATGAGAAAAGCCGCGTGAAGACCCCCTGATCTGTAATCGAGATCGCTCGTCCCGCCGAGGTCGAACGGCACGCTGCGCTCGATCAGCACCGAGCCGAATCCGCGGCGGCTCGGCATCTCGACGCGCGGACCGCCGCTTTCCTGCCAGCGGATCAGGCAGGCACCGGTCTCGGAGAGCGACCAGCTGACCGACAATTGCCCCTTGCTTGCCGACAGCGCGCCATATTTGGCGGCATTGGTCGAGAGTTCGTGGAGCACCAGCGCCATGATCGAATAGGCGCGGGCATCCATCCACACCGGCGGGCCGTCGAGAGTGATCCGCTCGCCGTCGCCCCAGTACGGCATGAGCTCGGCTTTGAGGAGATCGGCGAGCGCGCCGCCGCCGTCGCTTCGCACCACCTGGTCATGCGCCAGCGAAAGCGCCTGGATGCGGCCGCGCAGCGAATTGGCGTAATTCTCGAGCGTATCGCCGTCGGCGGTCGGATGCACGACGAGCGAGCGGATGACCGCCAGGATGTTCTTCACCCGGTGATTGAGCTCTTCGTTGAGCATCCGCTGGCGCAGTTCGGCCTTCGCGCGTTCGTCGGCCAGACGTTCGCTGTGCTGAAGGATCACCTCGACGAGCGCGGCGCGCGCGGCTTCGGCGAACTTGCGGTCGGCCTCGGTCCAGGGCGTGCTTTCGTGCCGCACTGTCTCTTTCCAGATGGCGAAGCTCTTGCGCGGGGTGAGCCGGTCGCCGAGCGGCCCCGTCTCATAGGTCTTGTCAGGATTGCCCGCCCAATCGAGCGTGTGGACCACCTCCTTGCGAAAGAAGAAGAGGAAATCGCGCGGCCGCTGCGACAGGGGCACGATCAGCATGCCCGCCGCCTTGCCGGCATGGATCTCGGCCCCGGGCAAGGCGTTGGCAAGTTTATGACTCGCCCAGATCTGCCCTTCGGCGAGACTCTCGGCGAAGCGGGAGAGGGTAACGATCACCTCGCGTGCCGGGACCTCGCCGATGGTCGTGAGCTGCCCGTCGAGCCACATCGCCGCGCTGTCGCAAGGAATGAGCTTGGAGAATTCGGGAAGCTTCTCGCGGAGCATCGCATTGATGTCGAGCGTGCCGACCGTATCGCGGAGGAAGGAGTCGAGCGCTGCCCGCGCCGCATGCGCGGCCTCGAGCGTCTGCTTGTGGCCGAGCGCGCTGAGATGCAGCGAGAAAAATTCGCCGAACATCTCCGCGGCTACGCGCTGTGCCATCGTCAACGTGCGCGGACCATAATGATGACAGGCGATGAGCCCCCAAAGCTCCCCGTCGACGATGATCGAGATCGACATCGATGCCCCGACCCCCATGTTGCGCAGATATTCGCAGTGGATCGGCGAGACGCTTCGCAGATGCGCGAAGGACAGGTCGAGCGGCTCGCCCGAGGCATCGAGCGCGGGATCGATCGCGATCCGTTCGAAATTGGCATCCGAAATGATGCGGATGCTGTTCTTGCGGTAGAGCGCCCGCGCCTGCTGCGGGATGTCGGTCGCGGGAAAATATTGGCCGAGAAAGCTCTCGAGGTCGCCGCGCTTGACCTCGCTGATCACCTTGCCCGCGCCGTCGGGTCCGAACTGGTAGATCATGACCCGGTCGTAGCCAAGGGCCGCCTGTACCAGGCGGGCACCGTCCCGCGTGAGTCGATCGATCTTGTCGATCGTCGCGATCCGCCCGGTCATCGCGCGCGCCATTTCGAGCGGCGCGGCGATCTCGCCCTGCGCGGCCTCGAACTCGATGATCGCGCTGCCCTTGAAGCGGTGCACCGAGACATCGAAACGGCGGCCGTTGGGCAGCGCCTGATCGAATAGCAGGGCGGATCGCCCGCTCAGCTGTGCGCGCGAGAGCGCATTGCGCAGCTCATGCGTCAGTTCGGGCCCGACGATGCCGGCCAGATCGCGGCCGTTGATGCCGCCTTCTATCCCGAGCATTTCCCCGCAATTGCACGAATGGCGGAGGATCGTGACCGCGGCGGCGTCGCACGCGAGAAGGCAACCGTGCGGCTGGATGCTTCCGGGAATATGGATCGGTTCGCGATCGCAATTGGTGAGGTCCACCTGCGGATTGTCGGTCATATCGTCTCTGGCGAATAGAGGGAGAGGGCGAGCTCGAAGGTCAGCGCGGCGCCGGCGAGAACCTCGGCATGAAAAGCGGTCGGCGTGTCGGAAAGCAGGCGCAGGAAGGCCGGCCACCGCGTCCGGTCGCAGGACTGCGCAGCAAGATGGCCGGCACCATTATCGGCCGATAGCCCGAGGCCTTGCGCGCGCCGCACCAGGAGCCGCGAGCCGAGCGAGGAGCCTTCGAGAACATAGGACATGCCGAGCCGGCGCGGCCCGCTCGCCGCGAGCCCCGGAGGGGGAGGGGCCTCGGGGACGGATTCGCCCAGCGCCGCGAGATCGGCCGCCATGAGGGGCGCAAGCGCGAGCGGCGGCCAGGGCAGGAAGCCCGCGAGCGTCGGCTCGGTTGCCGCCCGGAACCTGTAACTGGCGCGCAGGAAGCCGCGATAGGCGTCGAGCGTCTCGAACGCGCCGATCGACGCGTCCAGCAACTCGTGCTGCGCGGCGGTGTGATCGCGCAGGGCGCTGTGAAGGGTTTGAGATGTCAATATCCGATCCGATTTTGTGCGGTCTTATGGAGCAGTCGCCCCCTTGTCACGCCGGGATTTCCCGGACTTATCCTAGGTTAAGTTTAGGACGCCGACCGATATCAGGAACTCCTTTGACGCTGCCGGGTTTTCGAACACACCCGCTGCGATCCTCTACAGGGCAGGGCGACGCACGGTTCGGAAAGGGCGACGATTTTGGAGCAGACGGGAACGGATATCGGAGCAGTTCTCGCAAGTATGTTCGAGCAGGCGCCGACCTTGATGGCAGTGCTGCGCGGGCCGGAACATCGCTTCGAGCACGTGAATCCCGCCTATGTCCGGTTGATCGGCGGGCGATCGGTCGTCGGCCTGACCGTCGCCGAGGCGCTCCCCGATGCCGTCGAGCAAGGTTTCCTCCTCATCCTCGATCGCGTCTATCGGTCCGGCGAAGCCCATACTTCCCGCAATGCGCGCTTCGTGATGCAAGCCCAGCCCGGCGCCGACGCCGACGAGCATTTCCTCGATTTCGTTTATCAGCCGATTCTGGGGCCGGGTGGAACCGTCGTCGGCGTGTTCGTTCAGGGCACCGACGTCACCGAACGCGTGCGGGTCGACCGCGTGCGCCGCGAAAGCGAGGACTTGTACCGCGGCCTGTTCGACGCGATCGACGAGGGCTTCTGCATCATCGAATTCTTCGACGGACCGCATGGGCCCGACAGCGACTATATTCATGTCGAGGCGAACGCAGCCTATGCGCGCCATGCCGGCATTCCCGATGTCGTCGGGCAGAAGCTGCGCGAAATGGTCGGCGACGAGGCCGATAGCTGGGTCGAACGCTATGGCGCCGTCCTTCGTACCGGCGAGCCGATCCGCTTCCAGCAGGAACTTGTCGCAACCGGTCGCTTCCTCGAACTCGCCGCCGTGCGGATCGAGCCGCCGAGCAAGCGGCAGGTCGCAGTGCTGTTCCAGGATATCACCGCCCGCCGCCGCGCCGAGATCGCGCTTGCCGAGCTCAATGCGACGCTCGAGAAGCAGGTCGAGGACCGGACCAACGAGCTGATGGCCGTCGAGGAGGTGCTCCGGCAAAGTCAGAAAATGGAGGCGATCGGGCAGCTCACCGGAGGGATTGCGCACGACTTCAACAATATCCTCGCCGGCATCGGCGGCAGTCTCGAGGTGATGACCGCGCGGCTTGCGCAGGGGCGCGTCGGAGAACTCGATCGCTATATCACTGCGGCGACGTCGGCGACGCGCCGTGCTGCCAATCTGACGCAGCGACTTCTCGCTTTCTCGCGGCGGCAGACGCTCGATCCGAGGCCGACAGCGATCAACCGGCTCGTCGACGATATGCTCGAGCTGATCGGCCGCAGCGTCGGGCCGTCGATCGCCGTCGAGACGGTCGGCGGTACCGGTCTCTGGACGATCAATGTCGATGCCGGGCAGCTCGAAAATGCGTTGCTCAATCTCTGCATCAATGCCCGCGACGCGATGCCCGCCGGCGGCAAACTCACGATCGAGACCTCCAATCGCTGGATGGATGAAAGCGCTGCGATCATGCGCGGGATCGAGCCCGGGCAATATGTGTCCTTGTGCGTCTCGGACACCGGCAGCGGCATGGACGAAGAAACCGCGGCGCGCGCGTTCGATCCCTTTTTCACGACGAAGCCGACCGGGGAGGGTACCGGACTCGGGCTTTCGATGGTGTATGGCTTCGCGGGGCAGTCGGGCGGAGCGGCGCGCATCTACAGCGAGGCGGGCGAGGGGACGATGGTGTGCATCTATTTTCCGCGGCACCGCGATGGCAGTGTGGCCGCCGAGGACTCTCCCGTAGCCACTTCGGAACCCATTTCGCTGTCGTCACGCGGCGAGACAATCCTCCTCGTCGACGACGAGCCGCTCGTCCGCATGCTTGCGGCCGAACAGCTCGAGGATTTGGGATATCATGTGATCGAGGCCGAAGACGGACCGAGCGCGCTCAGGCTGCTCGCCGGGACCGAAGTCATAAGCCTCCTCATCACCGACGTCGGGCTCCCCGGCGGTATGAACGGGCGCCAGCTTGCCGAGGCGGTGCGCGAGACTCTTCCCGATCTCGAAATCCTGTTCATCACAGGCTATGCGGAGAATGCCGTGCTCAACCATGGTCATCTCGCGCCGGGCATGCATGTCATGACGAAGCCCTTCCAGATGGACAGCTTCGCTCGGCGGGTGAAAGCGCTGATCGGCGGAAGCTGATGCCAAGATCAAGCACGCGATCGATCGAGTTCGCCGATGTTCCTTCCTGTCGACGCTAGATCGGGACCGGAATCACAGTCTCCTCTATGACCTCCAGGGGGCCGCCGGGCTGCCGCCCGTCAACGGCGAGAATGAGCAAGGCGAAGGAAAGCTGTCCGTCCTCGGTGGTCACATTGATCCGCAGGCCATTGTCCGGGAGGCTGTGGCCAGGGTCATCGGCGAGAAGATTCGCCCCATAGCGGACCGCCGCGCGCTTCGCGTCTTCGGGGCTCGCAAGGTCCATGCCCATGTCGTCAAGATCGATCGAGCCATCGACGATGTGGAAGAAATAGCGGGCCATGGGTTCACTTTCCGATGTCGCGGC
>Ga0209676_1002606_pt1 | contig 12366 bp, 14 predicted proteins | sample AraplaCvi_mLB_r2_FD_184282 | JGI IMG/M metagenome (GOLD analysis project Ga0209676, IMG submission 184282) | Arabidopsis root microbial communities from North Carolina, USA - plate scrape MF_Cvi_mLB_r2 (SPAdes) (version 2) | ecosystem: Host-associated > Plants > Roots > Endosphere | place: USA...
CCGGAGTTCACCGCCTACCAGCAGCAGGTCGTGAAGAACGCGCAGGCGATGGCGAAGGTCATCATCGATCGCGGCTACAAGATCGTCTCCGGCGGCACGCAGAACCACCTGATGCTGATCGACATGATCGGCAAGGGCGTGACCGGCAAGGACGCCGAAGCCGCGCTGGGCAAGGCGCACATCACCGTCAACAAGAACGCCGTGCCGAACGACCCGCAGAAGCCGTTCGTCACCTCCGGCCTGCGCATCGGCACGCCGGCGGTCACCACGCGCGGTTACCTGGAAGCCGACTGCATCGAGCTGGCGAACTGGATCTGCGACGTGCTGGACGCGCCGAAGGACGAAGGCGTGATCGCCGCCGTGCGCGAGAAGGTGACGGCGCAGTGCGCGAAGTTCCCGGTTTACGGCTGAGCCCGTGACCGATCGGATAGGCCGATGCATCTACGCGCTTGAGGCGCTGGTCATCGGTCTGCCGACGTTGGCATTCTCCATTCCGACCGTTTTGTTGGGCGTGTTGTCCGGAGCGGTGATGCTGTCCGTCGAGACGGAAGTGGCATTCGCCGACTGGACGCTGGCTGGCGTGGGTGGTGTCGCTCTCTACCTGCTGGTATTGCTGGGCGGCATTTCCGGGCTCGCGGCGTGGTTCGTCCTCTCCGCGCGCTATCTCACCGAAGGTCGCAAGGGATTGCACGAGGCCGAGCACGAACTGTGGTTCGCGCTGGCCGCGGGTATCCTCACCGCGGGCGTGATGCTCTGCGTGGTGGGCTGGGAAGAAATCGCCACGCTCCGGTGGGGATGGTTCCTGGGTCCGGCCCTGGTCGTTCCGTCGTTACATCTGGTCCTCCTGAGGCTGCGGAGCCCGCGCTGATGCACTGCCCCTTCTGCCAGCACCCCGACACCCGCGTGATCGACTCGCGCGTGTCCGACGACGGCGCGACGATCCGTCGTCGCCGCGTCTGCGAAGCCTGCGGCGAGCGTTTCTCGACGCAGGAAACCATCGAACTCAAGCTGCCGCTGATCATCAAGAGCGACGGACGCCGCGAGGCGTTCGACGCGCGCAAGCTGCGCGCCAGCTTCGACCGCGCGTTGCAGAAGCGGCCCGTTTCGGAAGAACAGATCGAGTCCTCCGTGCGCGCGGTCGTGCATCACCTTCGCATGACGGCCGAACGCGAACTGCCGTCGCGGCGCGTCGGCGACTTCGTGATGACCGAGCTGCGCAAGCTCGACCACGTCGCCTACGTGCGCTTCGCCTCGGTGTATCGCGCGTTCCAGGACGTGGCTGATTTCCGCGAAGAACTCGACCGACTGGAAAGCGACGCCTCCGCTGAAGGTCAGCTGCCGTTGCTGGACGAAGAAGCCGAGCCGTCGCCGCGCAAGGGCAAGCGTTGATGTTCACCGCGACCGACCACGCGATGATGGCCCGCGCACTGCGACTGGCCGAGCGCGGCGCGTACACGACCAAGCCCAATCCGATGGTCGGCTGCGTGATCGCGCACGGTGAGCAGGTCGTCGGCGAAGGCTGGCACCAGCGCGCCGGCGAGCCGCACGCGGAAGTATTCGCGCTGCGCGCCGCGGGCGAACGCGCGACAGGCGGAACGGCCTACGTCACGCTCGAACCCTGCGCGCACACCGGGCGCACGGGCCCGTGCGCCGATGCGCTGATCGCGGCCGGTGTGTCGCGCGTGATCGCGGCGATGCGCGACCCGTTCCCGCAGGTCGACGGTGCCGGTTTCGAAAAGCTGCGCGCGGCGGGCATCGAGGTTGCATCCGGCCTCATGGAAACGCAGGCGCGCGCGCTCAATCGCGGTTTCCTTTCGCGCGTGGAACGCGGCCGCCCGTGGCTGCGCGTGAAGCTCGCCACCAGCCTGGACGGGCGCAGCGCGCTCGCCAATGGCGAATCGAAATGGATCAGCGGCGAGGCCTCGCGCCTGGACGTGCAGCACTGGCGTGCGCGCAGCGGCGCGATCGTGACCGGTGCCGGCACGGTGCTCGCCGACGATCCCGCACTGACCGTGCGCATGGGCGACGACACGCCCTTCGTCCCGCCGCTGCGCGTGGTGCTCGACCCGGGCCTGGCGACGGTGGCACGCGGGCGCGTCCGCGAAGGCGACGCGCCGACGCTGTATCTGCACGCGCCCGACGCCAAGGCGCCTCGTGGCTTCCAGGCCGATCACGCGGCGGTGCCCGTGCGCGAGGGCCGCTTCGATCTGGATGCCGTGCTGCGCCTGCTGGCCGAGCGCGGCGTCAACGAAATCCAGCTCGAAGCCGGCGCCACGCTGGCCGGAGCGTTTCTTGGCGCGGGCCTCGTCGACGAAGTGCTGCTCTACGTCGCGCCCGTATTGCTGGGTGAGCGCGCGCGACCGCTGTTCGATGGCCTGGCCATCGACACGATGGCGCAGAAACTGAAGATGGCGATCGTGGAATCGCGCTACATCGGGCAGGACATCCGGCTGCTGCTGAGGCCCGAGCTTCCCGCCTGACTCCTGCCGACCCGATCGCAACGCCCGAGGAGGCGCACATGAGCGGCGCGAACTTCAAGGACCACTTCTCCGGCGTCGCAGATGCCTATGCGCAGGCGCGACCGGAATATCCGGACGAGCTGTTCGACGCGGTCGCGGCCGTGGTCCCTCGCACGGCGCGCGTATGGGAACCTGGCGCCGGAAGCGGGCAGGCCACGCGCGGACTCGCCGCGCGCTTCTCGCACGTGCATGCCACCGAGCCGAGCGCGAAGCAGCTGGCGCAGCACTGGGCACAGCCGGGCACCGACACGGTGAGCCTGGCGGTCGAGCCGGGCGAACGCACGTCGCTGCCGGATGCGAGCGTCGAACTGGTGGCGGTCGCGCAGGCGCTGCACTGGTTCGACCGGTCGAAATTCTTCGCCGAATGCGAGCGCGTGCTGGCGCCCGGCGGCGTGCTGGCCGCATGGGGCTATGCGGATTTCGTCGCCCCGGAGGGCATGGTGGAAGCGGTCGAAGCCTTCCGCAGCCGCATCGACCCGTATTGGCCGCCCGAACGCGAGCAGATCGATGCGCACTACGCCGGCTACGACTGGCCTTTCCCTGCCTTGCCGGCGCCCGCGTCGTGGCTGGAGGCGGATTGGTCGCTGGCGCATTTCCTGCGTTACCTGTCGAGCATGTCGGCCGTGGCGCGCTGTACGGCCGACACCGGTGAAGACCCGGTCGCCCGGTTCGGACCCGCGCTGGCCGCGTCCTGGGGCGATCCGGACGAGGCGCGGACGATCCGTTGGCCACTGTTCCTGCACCTGCGACGCAAGCCCTGACGTTCGCCTCCGCGTGAAGGGCCAGCGGCACGCGCGGAACACTGCATCCGGCCGGGCGTCCCGGGCCCGGATGCTAGAATCCGCCGGCCGGTTCGCCGGCCACCACAACACGTAACGTCTTCAGGGCGGGGTGAGATTCCCCACCGGCGGTAGGCACGGCGCGTCCGTGCGAGCCCGCGAGCGCTTCCGCATTGATGCGAGTCCCTCGCAACAGCCCGTACATCACAGTGCGGACTCTTCAAAGCGGAAGGTCAGCAGATCCGGTCCAATGCCGGAGCCGACGGTCGGAAAGCGCGAGCTTCCCGGAAAGTCCGGATGAAAGAAGACAGCCGCACACGGCCTCGTGCCGTGCGCCTGCCTCATGCCTTGGGGCGTTTTTCGCTCATTCGAAGATCGAGAAACGTTTCAATGACCCAGCGCTCCAACCCCCGCACCGCCTCCCCGACGGAGGCCCGCTGATGTTCACCGGCATCATCGAAGGCGTCGGCCGCCTGGCCGCGCTTGAACGCCGTGGCGGCGATGTCCGCCTCACCGTCGAGGTGGGCACGCTTGCATTCGACGCCGTGCAACTGGGCGAAAGCATCGCCGTCAACGGCGTGTGCCTGACGGTGATCGAGTTCGATTCGAACACCTTCGCGGCCGATGCGTCGAACGAAACGCTCGCGCTCACCACGCTGGGTGCGCTCACCGTCGGCGATGCGCTGAACCTGGAACGCGCGATGCGACCGACCGACCGCCTCGGCGGGCATCTGGTCAGCGGCCACGTCGACGGACTGGGCCGTGTCGAGCGCATCGAGCCCGACGCACGTGCGCAGCGCTGGCGTTTCACGGCGCCCACGCACCTGCTCCGCTACATCGCGAAGAAGGGTTCGATCTGCGTGGATGGCGTCAGCCTCACGGTGAACGAAGTGGACGACGCCGGCTTCGAAGTCGCCCTCATCCCGCACACCGTCGCGCACACGCGCTTCGCGCAGAACAAGGTGAACGATGCGGTGAACCTGGAAATCGACCTGGTCGCGCGCTACGTCGAACGGCTGCTGGCCGGTCGCGCGCAGCAGGGGGAGTAACGCCATGCCTTTCAGCCCGATCCCCGAACTGCTCGAAGAGATCCGCAACGGCCGCATGGTCGTCATCGTCGACGACGAAGACCGCGAGAACGAAGGCGACCTGATCATGGCCGCTGAACTCGTGCGGCCACAGGACATCAACTTCATGGTCACGCACGCGCGCGGTCTGGTGTGTCTGTCGCTCACGCGCGAGCGCTGTCGCCAGCTCGGCCTGCCGCCGATGGTCCGCGACAACACCTCGCCGCACCACACGAACTTCACCGTCAGCATCGAAGCGGCCGAAGGCGTGACCACCGGCATCAGCGCCTACGATCGCGCGCACACCGTGCGCACCGCGGTGCGGCCGGATGCCTCGGCCAGCGACCTGTCGCAGCCGGGCCACATCTTCCCGCTGCAGGCGCAGCCGGGCGGCGTGCTCAATCGCGCCGGGCATACGGAAGCGGCGAGCGACCTGGCGCTGCTCGCGGGCCTGGAGCCGGCCGGCGTGCTGGTGGAGATCCTGAACCCCGACGGCAGCATGGCCCGCCGCCCGGAGCTGGAAGCCTTCGCGGCCGAGCACGGTCTGAAGATCGGCTCGATCGAGGAGCTGATCCGCTATCGCCTGGCCACCGAACACACGGTCGAGCGCGTGGACGCGCGCACCATCGACACCGAACACGGCCCGTTCGAGCTGTTCACCTATCGCGACCGCCTCAGCCACGCGCTGCACTTCGCCCTGCGCCGCGGCGAGCCGGACGTCGGTGCGCCGACGCTGGTGCGCGTGCACGTGCAGAACCCGCTGGCCGACGCGCTGCACTGGCGGCGGCCGGACTTCGGTCCGGCCGTGGGCGATGTGCTCCGGGCGATCGCGGACGAGGGCCGTGGCGCGCTGGTGCTGCTGGCCGACCACGCCGATACCGACGCGCTGCTGGCCCGCATCCGCGCGCCGCAGCATGCCGACGAGGCGGGGCCGACCCGCGGCCACGCGCTGGCCGAATGGCGGCGCAACGGCGCCGGCGGGCAGATCCTCGCCGACCTCGGCCTGGGCAAGCTCCGCGTGATGGGCACGCCGCGCAAGCAGATCGGCCTGGCCGGGTTCGGGCTGGAGGTGGTGGAGTACGTCGAGATCCCGCACTGAACCGCGGAGCCCGGGTAAGGCCGACAGGCCGCACCCGGGACCTGCGCGCCTTCGCTTACCCGGGCTACCAAGGCCGTCGGGTAAACTTCCCGCCCTTATGAAGAACGCCCCATGACCCACTACGAAGGCGACCTGCGCAGCCCCGAAGGCGCGCGCTTCGCGATCATCGCCAGCCGCTGGAACCCGCGCATCACCGATACGCTGGTCGCCGGCGCGCGCCAGACCTTCGCCGACAACGGCATCGCCGAATCGGCGGTCGATGTCATCCGCGTTCCGGGTGCGTGGGAAATCCCGCTCGTCGCCGCGCGCCTGGCCAAGGCCGGCAAGCACGCCGCGATCGTCGCGCTGGGTTGCGTGGTGCGCGGCGATACGCGCCACTACGAACAGGTCGCCGACGGCTGCTCCGACGGCCTGATGCGCGTGCAACTGGACTACGGCATGCCGGTCGCCAACGGCGTGCTGGCCGTGGAGCGCCACGAGGACGCGCAGGCGCGCGCCGGTGGCACGCACGGCAACAAGGGCGAGGAAGCGGCGCTGGCCGCACTTGAAATGAGTCACCTGCTGGGGCAATTGCCATGAACCGTCGTCGTCCGGATGGAATCGATCCCGTTGCCCGCTCGCGTGCGCGTCGCCGCGCGCTGCAGGCCGTCTATGCGTGGCAGATGTCGGGTTCGAGCGCGCGCGAGGTGATCTCGCAGTTCGCCCACGAGCAGGCCAAGGAACAGGCGGACCTGGAGTACTTCGAAGACCTCGTGCGCGGTGTCGAGGCGAACGTCGAGTCGCTGGACGAGGCGCTCAAGCCGTTCCTGGATCGCGACATCGAACAGGTCGACGCCATCGAGCGCGCCGCGCTGCGCATCGCCGCGTACGAGCTGCGCCTGCGTCCGGACGTGCCGTACCGCGTGGTCATCAACGAAGCCATCGAAAGCGTGAAGCGTTTCGGCGCCGAACACGGCCACACCTACGTCAACGGCGTACTCGACCACGCCGCCGCAGACTGGCGCGCCACCGAAGTGAAGGCGCCGCGGGCGCGATGAACCCGCACGCCGCGACGCACGCAGGGCATCGCGGCGGCAGCGCCCGACGACGCTGCGCGGAGGCGTGCCGTGGCTGATCCGCAGCCCGGCGCGCGCGAATTCGACCTGATCGACCGCATCCGTCGCCGCGTGCACGCGCGCGACGACGTGGTGCTTGGCATCGGCGACGACGCCGCGCTGCTGCGCGTGCCCGCCGGCAAGCTGCTGGTCGTGGCGGCGGACACGCTCAACGCGGGTGTGCATTTTCCCGAAGACACCCAGCCGGCCGATGTGGGCTGGAAGTCGCTGGCCGTGAACCTGTCCGACCTCGCCGCGATGGGCGCGGAGCCGGCGTGGTGCACGTTGTCGCTGTCGTTGCCCGGCGGCGATGCGCGCTGGGTGGACGGCTTCCTCGACGGCTTCCTCGAGCTCGCCCGCGCGCACGGCGTCGCGCTGGTCGGCGGCGATACCACGCGCGGTCCGCTTTCCATCAGCGTGACGGTGCACGGTTTCGCCATGCCCGGACGCGTGTTGCGTCGCGATGCGGCCCGCGTCGGCGACGACCTCTGGGTAAGCGGCACGCCCGGCGACGCGGCCGGCGCACTGGTGCAATGGCGCGACGGCGCGACGCGGGACGCCTTCCTGCGTTCGCGGCTGGATCGCCCGACGCCCCGGCTTGCCCTCGGCCTCGCGCTGGCCGATGTCGCCAATGCGTGCATCGACGTGTCCGACGGCCTGCTTGCCGACCTCGCCCACGTCTGCCGTGCGAGCCAGGTCGGCGCGCGCGTCGAACTCGACCGGCTTCCGGCGTCCGACGCATTGCGTACCGCGTTCGACGATGCAGCACGCCCTGCGCTGCAGGCCACCGGCGGCGACGATTACGAACTGTGCTTTACCGCCGCGCCGGAACTGCGCGACGGGATCGAACGACTCGCGCGCCAGGCAGGCACGCCAGTAGCACGCATCGGCAGCATCGAAGCGGGCGAGGGCGTGCGCGCATTCGATTCGACCGGCGCGCACTGGCGCCCCGGCCAAGCGGGCTACCAGCATTTCGCCTGAGTTTGCGCGGTAAGATCGGCCCGGCAGGCCGGCCGTCGCCCCATCGCCGGCGTTCCCCTTTCGACAAGGAGGATTCCCGTGGAAACGAGAGTGCTGCTCGGCCTGCTGTTCTTCATCATCCCGACCGTCCTGCTGGCGATCGGCTTCTTCGTCCAGCGCAGGCGCGGAAAGATGGCCAACAACTGGGGCGCCGTGGTGCTGGTGATCCTGTGCTGGGTGGTCGGCATGATGCTGGTGATGCGCAAGCTCGACCAGTTCCTCTGACGCATCGCGCTCAGTCGGGCAGCAGCTTGCCCGGGTTGAGGATGCCGTCCGGATCGAACGCCGCCTTCACCGCGCGCATCATCGCGAGCGTCGGCGCATCGATCGCCTGCGGCATGAATTCACGTTTGGCCAGGCCGATGCCGTGCTCGCCCGACAGCGTGCCGCCCAGCGACAGCGTCAATGCGAAAACGCGCGCCATCGCCGCATGCGCGCGCGCCGACTGCGCGGCGTCGTCGGGGTGGTAGAGCAGGTTCACGTGCAGGTTGCCGTTGCCCGCGTGGCCGAAACACACGATGGGCAGGTCGAACTCGCGCGACAACGCGTGCACGCCGTCGACAAGCTGCGGAATGCGCGAGACGGGCACGACGACGTCTTCGTTGATCTTCCCCGGCGCCAGCGTGCGCAGCGAAGGCGACAGCGCCTTGCGCGCGGCCCAGAGTTTTTCGCGGGTGGATTCGTCGGCCGCGTCGTCGAGCGACACGAGGCCTTCGCCATCGGCCGCGCGCATCAGCGCTTCCATGTCGTGCGGCAGCGTCTGCGCATCGCCGTCGGCTTCGATCATCAACAGCGCGCCGGCATCGTGCGGGAGATCCGCGCCGCCGACATCGCGCGCCAGGCGCACCGCATCGGCGTCCATGAACTCCAGCATCGACGGCGTGACCGGTTGCGCCATCAGCCTTGCGACGGCCTGCGCGGCGGACGACACATCGCGATAGATCGCGCGCAACGCACGTCGCGACTTCGGCGAAGGCGTGAGGCGCAGGCTCGCCTCGACGATCAGCGCGAGCGTGCCCTCGCTGCCGACGAGCAGGCGCTGCAGGTCGTAACCGGTTGCGCCCTTCGTCGTCGCGGTGCCGCAGTGGATCAGCTCGCCAGTACCGGTGACCGCAGTGAGTGCGAGCACGTTGTCGCGCGTGGCGCCGTACTTCACCGCGCGCGGCCCGCCGGCGTTGCAGGCGAGGTTGCCGCCGATGCTGCTGTAACCGGCGCTGGTCGGATCCGGCGGCCAGAACAGGCCGTGCCGTTTCAGCGCGGACTGCAGGTCGCCGTTGAGCACGCCCGGTTCGACCACCGCGCAGCGATCGCCGGGGCGGATGTCGAGGATGCGGTTCATGCGTTCGAACGACACCACCAAGCCGCCCGCGACGGGCACCGCCGCGCCGGTCGTGTTGGTGCCGCGCCCGCGCGCGACCACCGGCATGCGCGCGGCGCGGCAGGCGCGAACCAGGCCGACGACCTGCTCGCGCGTCGTCGGCAACGCGACGCCGTCGGGCAGCGACTGCCGGCGCGAATTGTCGTAGGCGTAGGTGAGGCGCTCGCTTTCATCGGTGCGCCACGCCTCGCCAAGGAGCGAGCGCAGGTCCGAATCGAGCGAGGGCGGCAGCGTCGTCATGGACGCGAGGATACCGCCCGTCGCAGCGCAAGGCCCGCTGTGGCGACCAGCGCGCATGGCAACCACGCCCAGGCAAGCTCCGAGGCCATCACCGCCACGCCTCGTGCGTGAAGATCTTCGGCATCTCTAGACGTCGTCCGCGCGGAAGGCGTCCTTCAGCCACGTCAAACGGGGCGAGGCAGGATCGCCTTCGCCTTCCACCACGTCGAAGCGACACGGTGCATTGGAATGCTTCGGATGGTGGGCGAGGAAAGCGCCGGCCGCCTGCACCAGCTTGCGGCGCTTGTGCGCATCGACCGAGGCCGCGCCGCCGCCGAAGCGCGCATCGCGCCGGTAGCGCACTTCGACGAACACCAGCGTGGCGCCGTCGAGCATGACCAGGTCGAGTTCGCCGAAACGGTAGTTCGCGTTGGCCGCGACATCGCGAAGGCCGGCGCGGACCAGGTACGCGCGCGCGGCGGCTTCCACCGCCGCGCCGCGGGCGCGCCGGTCAGCGGCGGGCTGCATCCGCCAGCGGCGTCGGCAGGCCTGCGCTGAAGGTCGACCAGGACGGCGTGCGCTGCACGCTGCCGAAGCCGTCCAGGCGCAGCGTGCCGGTCGCGCCGTCGATGTGGCCGTCGGCGGTGGTGGCCAGTCGCTGCAGGTAGGCGGTGATCTGCCAGGCGTCGAAACCGAAGGCGAACAGTCGCGCCGCCGGGCCCTTCGCATTGTTGAGCTGCGCACCGGCGATCGCCGCCGGCGGCAGGCCCGGCACGCCGCGCGTGGTCCAGGTCTCGCTCGGGAACGCGATGCCGTCCAGCACGCGGTCTTCTTCGGCCTTGCCGGTGCCCGACAGCAACTGCGACGTCGCCACGCGCGGCTTGCCGGCCAGGCCCGCCAGCGCAAGCTTGGGCATCAGCAACCGTGCGCTGCTGCCCTTCACGGCGAGGAACACGGCGTCGACGCCGCCGTCCTTCTGCGCGAACGGGATGAAGTCCGACGTGCCTTCGCCGGCGACGTCGGTCACCGTCGCGCCGCGCGCGGCCAGGCGTTCGCGAAGGCTGGCCACTGCGCGCTGCTGCGTATCGTCGACGGCGGCGACAACCAGCACGCGCTTGGCGCCCAGGGAAAGCAGGCGTTCGGCTGCGGCGATGCCTTCGTCTTCCGGAGACAGCGAGAAGCTCGCGTTGCCTGCGGGCGGCGCGGCATCGCCGCGATTGAGCGCAAGCACCGGAACCTGCAGCGCGCCCTTGGCGAAGAGCGCGTTGACTTCATCGCGTCCCAGCGGGCCGACCACGAAATCGTTGCCTTCGATCGCGGCGCGGTCGTACGCGGCGAGTGCGCCTCCCGGCAGGGCGGTGTCGTAGAAGCTCACGTCGGGGCGGCGGCGCGGTTCGCCGTAGTAACCGGCGAGGAATCCATCGCGCACCGGCGCGGCGGCGACGGCGAGGTTGCCCGACATCGGCAGCAGCACGGCCAACTTCACCGGCGGGCGGTAACCGTCCGACTCGGCGGCGGGGCGGCTGGCGGCGTCGAAGTTCCAGCCCGTGCGATCGAATGCGCGCGGCAGCGGCAGGCCGCGGCGCAGCAGCGCCTGGCCGGCGTGGTTGTAGAGCGGATCGCCCGCCGCCAGCGACGCGGCCTCGCGCGAGAGGGTGGCGTTGTCGAGCGTGGCCAACAGGCGTTCGATCTCGAGATCGTTGGCGGCACGGGCGGCGCCGGTGAGGGCCGAGCCGTTGCGCGCCAGCTCGCCCGCCTGGGCGATGGTCGGGTTGCGGCTGAGCTGCGAGGCCGTGGTGCCGGTGGTGGACACGGTCGCGCAGCCACCCAGCAACATCGCGCCCAGCATGGCCGCGCACATCGACTTAATCGCCCAGCTGTTCGAAGCTCGAATCATCTGCATGCATGCCGCGACGCGGCGTTCCTGAGGGACCGGTTAGGATTCTACCCGGCCCCACCGCAGACGCACGATGCATACGCCCCAGCCCGCCCTTCCCAAAGCAGGCGGCTCCAACGCCCCCGGCACGCTTCACGTGATCGCCACGCCCATCGGCAACCTCGGCGATCTTTCCACCCGTGCGCTGGAAACGCTGAAAACGGTCGATGCGATCTGCGCCGAGGACACGCGGCACACGCGGCAGCTGCTCTCGCACTTCGGCATGGAGCGCCCGCTGATCGCGCTGCACGACCACAACGAAGAGGCACAGGCCGCGCAGCTGGTCGCGCGGATGCAGGCGGGAGAAACCTTCGCACTGGTGTCGGATGCAGGCACGCCGCTGGTGAGCGACCCCGGATTCCGCCTGGTCCGCGCGGCGCGTGCCGGCGGACTGCGCGTTTCGCCCGTGCCCGGCGCCTGCGCGGCGATCGCGGCGCTGAGCGTGGCCGGCATGCCGAGCGATCGTTTCGTGTTCGAAGGCTTCCTGCCGGCGAAGGCCTCGGGGCGCCGGGAGCGTCTGTCGCGCCTCACCGGCGAGGTGCGCACGCTGATCTTCTATGAGTCGGCGCACCGCATCGAGGAATCGCTGGACGATCTGGTCGCCGTGTTCGGGCAGGCGCGCCGCGCCACGATCGCCCGCGAGCTGACGAAGTTGTTCGAGACCGTGCTCGACGGAACCCTGGCCGACTTGCGCCAGCGTGTTGGCGCGGATCCGAACCAGCGCAAGGGCGAATTCGTCGTGATCGTCGAAGGCGCCGGCGAGGATGCCGATGCGTCGATCGCGGAAGGCAAGCGCCTGTACGCCAAGCTCAGCGAATACCTCAAGCCCTCCCAAGCGGCGAAGCTGGCCGCGGAACTGAGCGGCGCCCCGCGCAAGGCGCTGTACAACGCGGAAGGGTGAGGGCACCCCGCCCTGCGGCGTGGGCGACACGACGGAACGATGGATTCCCGCCTTCGCGGGAATGACGGCTTTCAAGCGACGACAAGCAAGCCGGCGTAAGAGCCGCCTTTAGTAAAGGGGGCGCGGCGGCAGCCGCGGGGAATTGGAAGTGGCGGCGCGGGGCCCGAAGTTTTGCTCCAGCAAAACTTTGGGGGTGGCATTCACCGCAAAGCGGTAGAATGCCGCCCGCGGAGTCGGCCAGGCAGTCGCGTCATCCGAAAGGATGCCGAGGAAAGTCCGGGCTCCACAGGGCACGGTGCCAGGTAACGCCTGGGCGGCGAAAGTCGACGGAAAGTGCAACAGAGAGCAGACCGC
>Ga0209676_1002609_pt1 | contig 12351 bp, 9 predicted proteins | sample AraplaCvi_mLB_r2_FD_184282 | JGI IMG/M metagenome (GOLD analysis project Ga0209676, IMG submission 184282) | Arabidopsis root microbial communities from North Carolina, USA - plate scrape MF_Cvi_mLB_r2 (SPAdes) (version 2) | ecosystem: Host-associated > Plants > Roots > Endosphere | place: USA...
CGGACGCACGCTTAACGATGCGTATGTGATCCTCGACGAGGCGCAGAACACGACCATCGAGCAGATGAAGATGTTCCTGACCCGCATCGGCTACGGCAGCACCGCCGTGGTCACCGGGGATCTGACCCAGATCGACCTTCCCAAGCACCAGAAGTCCGGGCTGAAGGACGCGCTGGACGTGCTGCGCGACGTCAACGGCATCAGCTTCACCTTCTTCGAATCACGCGACGTCGTGCGCCATCCGCTGGTGGCGCGCATCGTCAACGCCTACGACGCCCGCGACGCGCAGAACGCGGCGACCGGCCCGTCCGCCTGAGCGATGCCATGACCAAGGGACCGATCCGCCTCGACGTCGTCATCAACTATGCGGTGCCCCGCACGGGCGTGCCGGCGGCGGTGAGCTTCCGCAAATGGGTGGCCGCCGCGCTTGAAAGCCGCATCCGCGAAGCCGACCTCGCCATCCGCATCGTCGGCACCAAGGAAGGGCGCGCGCTCAACCACCACTATCGCGGCAAGGATTACGCGACCAACGTGCTCAGCTTTCCGGCCGAACTGCCCGAAGGCCTGCCCGAGGGCGTGAAGATGCCGCTGCTGGGCGACCTGGTGATCTGCGCACCGGTGGTGGCGCGCGAGGCGAAGGAGCAGAAGAAGCCGCTGGCCGCGCACTACGCCCACCTGACCGTGCACGGTGTGCTTCACCTGCTGGGCTGGGACCACGAGGACGAAAAGGAAGCCGTCTGCATGGAACAGCTGGAGCGCGAGATCCTGGCGGCGATGGGAATAGAGGACCCCTACGGGGAGTGATCGGCCCCTGCGACGGGGCCTCGGCCCGTGCCAAGCGCCGGTAGCGCATCCGCGCTAGACTCACCCGACGCCCCCCTTCCCCCCGGGCGCCTGACTAAATCGCAATGTCCGAGGACGACAGTAGTAGCTTCCATTCGCCCGAGCTGCAGGAAAAACGCGCCGACCGGCGCGGGCACGAAAAGCCCCGTTCCTGGCTTGAACGCATCAGCTCGGCGCTTTCCGGCGAACCGACCACACGCGAAGACCTGGTCGAACTGCTGCGCGACGCGCAGGCCGACGGGCTGATCGCCGCCGACACGCTGCGCATGATGGAAGGCGCCATCGCGGTGTCCGACCTCACCGTGGGCGATGTGATGATCCCGCGCTCGCAGATGGTCTCGCTGCCGGCGGACGCCAAGTTCCTGGACCTGATGAAACAGGTGGTCGAATCCGGCCATTCGCGCTTCCCGGTGCACGGCGACGACAAGGACGAGATCCTCGGCGTCCTGCTCGCCAAGGACCTGCTGCGCGGCGTGGTCGCCGACAACGGTCCGGGCAGCGTCCACGAACTGCTCCGTCCGGCGGTGTTGATCCCCGAATCCAAGCGCCTGAACGTGCTGCTGCGCGAGTTCCGCCAGTCGCGCAACCACATGGCGATCGTGATCGACGAGCACGGCGGTGTCGCTGGCCTTGTCACCATCGAGGACGTGCTGGAACAAATCGTCGGCGAGATCGACGACGAACACGACGACGCCGAGGATCCCAGCGCGCTGATCGCCGCACAGGCCGACGGCCAGTTCGTGGTGGACGCGCTGACGCCGATTTCCGACTTCAACGAGCGCTTCGGTGCCGACTTCGATGACGACGAATACGACACCATCGGCGGCCTGGTCACGGCCGCGATCGGCCACCTGCCCGAAGCCGGCGAGGAGCTCACGCTCGGGCGCTTCGTGTTCCGCGTCTCCGGCGCCGACGCGCGCCGCGTGCACGCCTTCCATGTCGGGGTGCTGGGTGAGGCGTGATTCATTGGTGAAGCGGGAACAGAGAACGGGGAACGGGGAAAGAGAGGTCGCGACGTCGAGTGGCGCAACTCGCTCACCGGTCGCCTCGCGCCCGACGTCCCGCTCCATCGTTTCCCGCTTCATCGCAACGCGCGCCGTGCTCGGGATACTCCTCGCGATCCTCGCCCTGCCCGCGCTGGCGTCGCCGCGCATCGGCGTGGCGACGATGCAGCCGGGCGAGATCTTCTTCGAACGCTTCGGCCACAACGCGATCGTCGTGGTCGATCCGGAGACGAACGAGGCGATCTCGTACAACTTCGGCTTCTTCGACCCGACCGAGCCCGATTTCGTCAGCCGCTTCGTCAAGGGCGACATGCGCTACCGCCTGGCGGCGCTGCCGTTCGAACAGGACCTGATGCAGTACCGCGAGGAAGGCCGCGGCGTGAGCGTGCAGTGGCTCGACCTGACCGATGCGCAGGCGACCGAAATCGCCGCCGCGCTGGCCGAGAACGCCAAGCCCGAGAACGCGTTCTACAAGTACGAATACTTCGACGACAACTGCTCCACGCGTGTGCGCGACGCGCTCGATCGCGTGCTCGGCGGCGGGCTGCGCCGGCAGATCGAAGGGCGTTCGCACGGCTCCACCGCGCGCAGCGAAGCGGTGCGCCTGGCATCGCCGGCGTGGTGGATGTGGCTGGGCTTCGACGTCGGCCTGGGGCCGTCGGCCGACCAGCCGATGCCGGTGTGGCGCGAGTCCTACGTGCCGATGCGCCTGGCCGCCGCGCTGCGCGAGGCGAAGAACAGCGACGGACGCCCGCTCGTGCTGGAAGAACAGGAAATCCTCCCGCATCGCCTTCCGCCCGAGCCGCAGGACGGCCCGGTGCGCTGGTGGCCATGGGCGCTGGTGGGCATCGCGATGGGCATTGCCGCCGCGATGCTGGGCCGCACGCGACCGCGCGTGGTGGCCGCGGTCGCGCTGCCGTTCTGGATCCTGTCCGGCGTGCTCGGTGCGCTGATGCTGTTCCTCTGGTTCGGCACGCAGCACACCTACGCATGGGCGAACGCGAACCTGCTGCTGCTCAGCCCGCTGGCGTGGCTGCTGCTTCCCGGCGCGTGGCGCATCCTGCGCGGGCGCGATGCCGGTCGCTTCTTCCGCGGCGTGCTGGCCGTGATCGCACTGGGCGCCGTGATGTCGCTGTTCGTGTACTGGCTGCCGGTGACGCCGCAGCGCAACGTGCACTGGATCGCGCTGCTGCTGCCGATCCACCTGGGACTTCTCCAGGCCTTCCGCGCCCGGCGCTGAGGCTTGCCGCGACGGGCGTGCCGGGCGCAGGATTCGCGCATGAGCACGCCCGCCCCGGTCCAAGCGAAGAACGACGCCTCCCACCGCCTCAACCCGCAATGCGTGGTCAATTGCGCCGCGTACAGTCGCGATGGAAAGCGGCGTGAAATCAGCCTGGACGAGATCAGCGAAGTCCTCGCCAGGGATGACGACACCTTCGTCTGGGTCGGCGTGTACGAACCCGAAGACGCCATCCTGACGAAGCTGCAGGAAGAGTTCGGCCTGCACGATCTGGCCATCGAGGACGCGCGCAACGCACACCAGCGGCCGAAGATCGAAACCTACGGCAACTCGCTCTTCATCGTCGTGCACACCGCGCAGAGCGTGGACAGCCACATCCGCTTCGGCGAGACGCACATCTTCGTCGGCCCGCGCTACCTGGTGACGGTGCGGCATGGCGCGTCCACCAGCTACGCACCTGCGCGTGCACGCTACGAGCGCGATGCCGACGACCTCGTCCACGGGCCGGGCGCCGCGCTGTACACGGTGCTCGATCTCATCGTCGACAACTTCCAGCCGATCGTGCAGGAGTTCAGCCAGGACCTGAACGAGCTGGAGCAGGACATCTTCGCCGAGGAATTCCGCAGCGAAACCGTCAAGCACCTCTACGACCTCAAGCGCGAACTCACCCGCCTGCGCATGGCGGTGTCGCCGCTGCAGGACATCCTGGGCCAGCTCACGCGCGCGCGCACCGGGCTCATCGACGAGGAAAGCCAGCTCTACTTCCGCGACGTGCTCGACCATGCCGTGCGCCTGAACGAAACCACCGACACCCTGCGCGAGATGCTGACCGCGGCGATGAGCGTGAACCTGTCGCTGGTGACCATCCACCAGGGCGAGGTCGTCAAGCGGCTGGCCGGCTGGGCCGCACTGCTGGCCGCGCCGACCCTCATCACCAGCTGGTACGGCATGAACTTCGCGCACATGCCCGAGCTGGAGGGCCGCTTCAGCTACTGGATCCTGATCGGACTGGTCGGCGTGGTCTGCGTGGTCCTCTACGTGTTGTTGCGGCGCGCCAAATGGCTCTGAATCCGAGCGGCCGGGCCCACGCATAGACGAAAGTCGCAGTCGAGTTGACGCATTGCGCATTGACCCGGCGCCCGGCGGGGCGCGACCCTTCGGTGATCCTTCCGGAGGGGTGTCATGAAATCTCTGTCCTGGCTTGGCTGGGCCGTCCTGGCGGTACTGGCGGCGTTCTGCATCGGCACCATCGCGCTGCATCGCGGAGAAACCATCAACGCGATCTGGCTGGTGGTCGCGGCGGTGGCGACGTTCACGGTCGCATTCCGCTTCTACGGGCTGTACATCGCGCGCAACGCGCTGGTGATCGACGGCTCGCGCGCGACGCCCGCATGGCGTCGCAACGACGGCCTGGACTACGTCCCGACCGCCAAGAGCATCGTCTTCGGACACCACTTCGCCGCCATCGCCGGCGCAGGTCCGCTCGTCGGCCCGGTGCTAGCCGCACAGATGGGCTACCTGCCCGGCACGCTGTGGATCCTGTTCGGCGTGGTCCTGGCCGGCGCGGTGCAGGACATGCTGGTGCTGTTCTTCTCCACGCGACGCGACGGCCGCTCGCTGGGCGAGATGATCCGCGCCGAGATGGGCCCCGCCGCGGGCGTCATCTCCATGGTCGGCATCCTGATGATCATGGTGATCCTGCTGGCGGTGCTGGCACTGGTCGTGGTGAAGGCGCTCGCGGAGAGCCCGTGGGGCACCTTCACCGTGGCGATGACCATCCCCATCGCCATCCTGATGGGCCTGTACCTGCGCTACTTCCGCCCGGGCCGCATCCTGGAAGTGTCGATCATCGGCTTCGTGCTGCTGATGCTGGCGATCTGGGGCGGCGGGCTGGTCGCCGCGCATCCGAGCTGGGGCTCGGTGTTCCACCTCAAGGGCACGACGCTGGCGTGGCTGATGATCGGCTATGGCTTCATCGCATCCGTGCTGCCGGTGTGGTTCCTGCTGGCGCCCCGCGATTACCTCTCCACGTTCCTGAAGATCGGCACCGTGCTGATCCTCGCACTCGCGATCATCGTCGCGATGCCCGACCTGCAGATGCCGGCGATGACGAAGTTCGTCGACGGCACCGGCCCGGTGTTCTCCGGCAAGCTGTTCCCGTTCCTGTTCATCACCATCGCGTGCGGCGCGGTATCGGGTTTCCACGCGCTGATCAGCTCGGGCACCACGCCGAAGATGATCGCGAGCGAATCCGACATCCCCGTCGTCGGCTACGGCGGCATGCTGATGGAGGCCTTCGTCGCGATCATGGCGCTCATCGCCGCCTGCGTGCTGCAGCCGGGCATCTACTTCGCGATGAACTCGCCCGCGGCGCTGATCGGCACTACCGCCGAATCCGCCGCAGCGGCGATCTCCAGCTGGGGCTTCGTGCTCACGCCTGACGTGTTGACCGCGACGGCGAAGGAAATCGGCGAGCAGACGATCCTCTCGCGCACCGGCGGCGCGCCGACGCTCGCGGTGGGCATGGCGCAGATCCTGCACGGGTTGATCCCGGGCGAAGGGATGATGGCCTTCTGGTACCACTACGCAATCCTGTTCGAAGCGCTCTTCATCCTGACGACGGTGGACGCCGGCACGCGCGTGGCGCGCTTCATGATCCAGGAACTGGTGGGCCTGGCGTACGAGCCGTTCAAGCAGACCGAAAGCTGGGTCAGCAACGTGGTGTGCACGCTGATCGCCGTGAGCCTGTGGGGCTACTTCCTCTACCAGGGCGTGGTGGATCCGCTGGGCGGCATCAACACCCTGTGGCCGCTGTTCGGCATTGCCAACCAGATGCTCGCGGGCATCGCGCTGGTGTTCTGCAGCGTGGTGATGGTGAAGATGAAGCGCGAGCGGTTCCTGTGGATTCCGCTGATCCCGACGGCGTGGCTGCTGATCTGCACGCTCACCGCCGGCTGGCAGAAGCTGTTCCACCCGGATCCGAAGATCGGCTTCATCGCCAACGCCCGCAAGTTTGCCGACGCCGCCGCGCGCGGCGAGGTGCTGGCGCCGGCCAAGTCGATGGACGACATGTCCCGCGTGATCTTCAACAACTACCTCGACGCCGGCCTGTGCGCGCTGTTCGTCGCGGTGGTGGTGGCGACGGTGTTCTTCGGATTGCGCGCCGCGCTGGCCGCGCGTCGTACCAACGTGCCAACGGCGAAGGAGTCCGACTATGTCGCGCTCGATGCCATCGCCCGCTGATCGCGCCGCCGATATCGGCCGCGTGGCCCTGGACCTGCTCGCACGCTGGTGGCGTGCGAGCTGCCAGACCGCGCGACTGGCGATTGGCATTCCCGACTACGACGTTTACGCCGCCCACGTGCGTCGCAACCATCCCGATCGCGAACCGATGACGCGCGACGAGTTCTTCCGCGAGCGGATGGAAGCGCGGTACGGCAAGGGACGCAGTCGTTGCTGTTGAACGAAGCCCGCAATGAAGAAAAGGCGCCCTGAAGGCGCCTTTTCTTTTGCCATGATCCCGGACGGCTCAAGGTCGTTTGCGGTTGCCGTGAACCAACTCCCATGCGACGCCCATGACCACGCCCGCGACCATGGCGAGGGCGGCCACCGCAGCTGCATCGGGAGTGCCCGTCGCGCGATACAGGCCGACGCCGAACGCGATGCCGATAGCCGCCGGCAGGAAGAAACGCCAGTACCACAGCAGGTTCAGCCAATTGTCGGGATCCAGCGGATTGAACATCGAAGTCTCCTTTTGACGTCCATCGCTGCCCGGTCCCGGGAATCGCGCTAAGCGGCCAGCGACCGCAAGATCAACCCCATCGCATACGCCAGCCCCGTGCCCGTCGCGTAGCCGAGCGTGCCGAGCAGCGCGCCGACCGGCGCGAGCGCAGGATGGAAGGCCGAGGCGACGACCGGCGCCGATGCCGGCCCGCCGATGTTGCTTTGCGAGCCGATCGCGAAATAGAAGAACGGCACCTTCAGCAGGCGCCCGACCAGCCACAGCAGCACGATGTGGATCGCCAGCCACACCAGCCCCAGCAGGTACAGCCACGGGCGGTCGAACAACGCCAGGATGTCCATCTGCATGCCGATGGCGGCGATCAGGAAATACAGCAGCAGCGTGCCGATGTTCGACGCGCCCGCGCCTTCCAGCTGGCGCGCGCGGGTGAAGCTCAGGCCCAGGCCGACGAAGGTGGAGATCAGCACCACCCACACGAACGGCTCGTGCAGGCTCACCGCACGTGCCCACGACACGTTCGCACCGAACCACGCCGACAGCGGCGCGGCCAGCCAATGCGCCAGTCCCACGGTACCGAAGGCGATGCCGACGATGACCATCAGGTCGGTCAGTGTCGGCACGCGGCTGTGCTGCGCCTTGAACGCGGCGAGCTTGTCCTTGAGTTCGTCGATGGCGCGGGTGTCGGCACCGCTGCGCGCGTCGATGGCGGCGGAACGTCCGGCGAGGAAGATCAGCGCCGCCATCCACACGTAGCCCACGCCGACGTCGACCACGGCGAACTGCCCGAACGTCGTAGCGTTGACCTGGAAGATTTCCTTCATCGCCAGCATGTTCGCACCGCCGCCGATCCAGCTGCCGGCCAGCGCGGTCATGCCCGCCCACGTGTCACCCGCGACCGTTTCCGGATGCACCGCCTTGAACAGCAGGAAGGCGAGGATGCCGCCGAGCATCACGCTGATCGACGCCGCCGCATACATCGCCACCAGTTTCGGGCCGAGCCGCAGCACGGCCTTCAGGTCGATGGACAGCGTCAGCAGCACAAGCGCCGCAGGCAGCAGCACGCGGCTGGCGACCGGGTTGTAGAGCTTGCTGTGTTCGCCGTCGATGACCCCGAAGGTGTTGAACAACCCCGGGATCAGGTAGCACAGCAGCAGCGCCGGGACGATCGAATAGAACTTGCGGAACGACGCGAGCGACGAGGTCCAGAACACCGCGCCCAGCGTGGCGGCGATCAGCCCCAGTATCACGATGTCGTTGGTGATCAGCGCGGTACTCGGGGCGTCGTTGGGCATCGTGTTTACCAGTGGTTGGATGGACGGTGCGGGCGCTCGCCCTCACCCCAACCCCTCTGCCGCTTGCAGGAGAGGGGCTAAAGCACTGCTTACGGGGCAACGCCCTGGCCGATGTACTGCTTCAGCCACGCATTGACCGTGTCGTGCCACTGCACCGAATTGGCCGGCTTGAGCACCCAGTGGTTTTCATCCGGGAAGTACAGGAACTGCGACGGGATGCCCTGGCGCTGCAGCGCGGTGAACACGCCGATGCCCTGCTCCACCGGGATGCGGAAGTCCTGCTGCCCGTGCACGACGAGCATCGGCACGCGCCAGTTCTTGACGTGGTTGACCGGGTTGAACTTCTCGTAGTTGCCCGCCTTGTCGATGGCGTTGCCGCCCTGCTCCCAGTCGGTGAACCACTGCTCTTCGGTCGCGAAGCCCATCATGCGCTGGTCGAACACGCCGTCGTGCGTGACCAGGCACTTCCACGGCTGGTTCCAGTTGCCGGCGATCCAGTTGACCATGAAGCCGCCGTAGCTCGCGCCCAGCGCGCAGGCCTTGTCGCCGTCGAGGAACGCGTATTCCTTCTGCGCGGCGGCCCAGCCCGTCTGCAGGTCTTCCAGCGGGCGATCGCCCCAGTGCTGGCTGATCGCATCGGTGAACGCCTGGCCGTAGCCAGTGGAACCGTGGAAGTCGATCATCACCACCGCATAGCCCTGGCCCGCATACGTCTGCGGGTTCCAGCGGTAGCTCCAGCCGTTGCCGAAGCTGCCCTGCGGGCCGCCGTGGATGAGGAACGCAACCGGATATTTCTTGCCTTCGACGTAGTTCCACGGCTTCACGATGTAGCCGTGCACCGTGTCGCCGTTCCAGCCCTTGAAGTCGAACTGTTCGAAATCGCCGAATGCGACGTCGGGCAGGCGCTCGCTGCTGGTCTGCGTGATCGCGCGCAGCGGCGCGGAGGCATCGGCGCTGGTGGTGTACAGCACGTCGCCGGTCTTGAGCGTGTTGCGCGTCAGCGCCAGCGTCGGGCCGGCCAGATCAATGGCCGAGATGCTGCCTTCGCCGATCAGCTTCTTCGCCTCACCCGATGCGACATCGACCGCGAACAGCGGGTGCTCGCCCATGTCGGTGGCGGTGGTGTAGATGGTCTTGCCGTCGTTGGCGAGCGTGATGCCGTCGGCGGAGCGGTCCCACTTCGGCGCGATCTCGCGCGCCTTGCCGCTGGCGATGTCCATTTCCATCAGCGCGAAGCGGTCGGCTTCGAAGCCCGGACGCTTCATCGCGCGGTAGAACAGCGTCTTGCCGTCGCTGCTGAAGGTCGCGCCCGTATCCCACGCCGGGTTCGAGGCAGTGAGGTTTTTCGCCGCGCCCGTGCCGTCGGCGTTGACCTGGTAAAGGTCGAAGTTGGTCGAGGTCGGTTCCTTCGCATCACTGATGCGTGCGCTGAACACCAGCGTGTTGCCGTCCGGCGACCACGTGTATTCGGTGCTGTCGCCGAACGGACGCGACGGCACGTCGCCGTTCACGCCGCCGCTGACCAGCGTCGCGGTCGTCGCCGGCTTGTCGCCGACGTTGGCGACGAACAGGCGGTTCAGGCGGCCGTCGTTCCATGCATCCCAGTGGCGGATGAACATGCGGTCGAACACGACGCCGGTGTTCTTCTGCGCGCCGCGCGCGTCGAGCTGCTTCTTCGAGCAGGCGAGATCGCCTTTGCAGTCCGGGAAGGTTTCCAGGTTGATCGCCACGCGCTTGCCGTCAGGCGAGAGCTTGTAGCCGCCGACGTCGGTGGACAGATCCGTCACCTGCTTCGGCGTGCCGCCGGCGGCAGGAATCGCGTACAGCTGCATCGAGCCGCCCTTCGCGCTGAGGAAGTACACGGTCTTGCCGTCGGCCGAGAAGCCCGGCGAGTTGACGTTCCAGCCTTCCGGCGTGAGGCGCTTGGGCGGTGCGGCATCGCGCGCCATAAGGTCTTCGATGTACAGCGCGGTGGACGACTTGTTCGCCGCCATGTCGACCACGCGCTTGGCGAACACCACGCGGCGCCCGTCCGGCGAGAGCGTCGGTGAGGAGACGCGTTCGAGCGAGGCGAGGTCGCGCACGTCGAAGCCGCGCGCGGCGGTTGCGTTGGTGGAACCGCAGGCCAGCAGCAGGGCGAGCGGGAGGATGGCGTGGCGTGGCGTCATGGAAGTTCTCGATTGCGGTGGTGCATTGAAGAGGTCGAGCATGGATTGCGCGCAAGTCGCCGCATCCCCGCGTTGGCGGGGATGCGACGTGAACTGCGTCAGGCGAGCGGCTTCGACTCCGCCCCGCCGTTGCGCACGCTGGTGCGGAACAGCAGCCAGGCGACGAAGGCGAGCACCGCCAAGCCGACCCACGGGCCCAGGTGCGTGCCCAGCGAGAGCACGTCGGCGCGGCCGGAGACGACGATCGGGATCGCGATCGCGATGCCCGTGAGCGCTTCACCGGTGATCAGGCCCGCGGCGAACAGCGTGCCCGGACGATGCGCGCGGTCGCGATCGGCTTCGTCGCTGTCGATCGACAGGCCGTGGCGACGTTCGACGATGTACGCCAGCAGGCCGCCGAGGAAGATCGGCACCATCAGTTCCAGCGGCAGGTAGATACCGATGGCCGCGGCCAGCACCGGCACGCGGAAGTGCGACTTGCGCGCCTTCAGCCATTCATCGAGTGCGATGACCAGCGCACCGATCACGGCGCCGATGCCGATCATGTCCCACGGCAGCTTGCCGCCGAACAGGCCCTTGGCCACCGACGCCATCAGCGTCGCCTGCGGCGCGGACAGCGAGTTGGGATGCTGCGCCGTCGGCGGACCGATGCCGTAGGCCTGCGCCAGCAGGTTCAACACCGGCGCCATGATCAGCGCGCACGAGAACGCGCCGATGCCGAGCATCAGCTGCTGCTTCCACGGTGTCGCGCCGACGATGTAACCGGCCTTCAGATCCTGCAGGTTGTCGCCGCCGACCGCCGCCGCGCAGCACACGACCGCGCCGATCATGATCGCGGCCACCGGGCCGATCGACGAATCGCGCCCGAGCAGCAGCATCAGCACGAGCGAGGCGAACAGGATCGTCGCGATGGTGATGCCCGACACCGGGTTGTTCGACGAACCCACCAGGCCGGCGAGGTACGCCGACACCGACACGAACAGGAAGCCGGCGACGATCATGATCAGCGTCATCGTCAGGCTGACGCCCCAGGAATCGACGATGGCGTGATAGAGCGCCCACAGCGGCACCACGAACACACCCAGCGCGACGAGCATCCACTTCATCGGCAGGTCGCGTTCGGTTTCGGCGACCGCGAGGCCACCGCCCTTGCGCGCCGCGGCCAGGCCGCTCTTGATGCCCGAGGCCAGCGAATTGCGCAGCGAGAACAACGTCCAGATGCCGCCGATCAGCATCGCGCCGACGCCGAGGTAGCGGATCTTCGCCGACCAGATCGCGCCGCCTGCGTCGGCCGCAGAGGCGCCGGCGATCTGCGCGGCCAGGGCCGGATCGGTGTGCAGGAAGAACGCGTGGTAGATCGGAATCGCGAACTGCCACGACAGGATCGAGCCGGACACGACCACGATGCCGATGTTCAACCCGACGATGTAACCCACGCCCAGCAGCGCCGGCGACAGGTTCGTGCCCATGTAACCCAGGTACTTGCCGATGAAGCCGGAGGCCACCGCGTTGTCGGGGATCAGGCGCAGGCCGCTTTCGGCAGCCAGCTTCACCAGCGCGCCGAGGCCACCGGCGACGCCGAGGATCTTCAGGCCCGGACCGGGGTTCTCGCCGGCCTTGAGCACTTCGGCCGCGGCCTTGCCTTCGGGGAACGGCAGCGGTTCCTCGACGATCATCGAGCGGCGCAGCGGCACCGAGAACAGCACGCCGAGCAGGCCGCCGAGACCGGCGATGCCCACGACCCACCAGTATTTGAAGTCGGGCCAGACGCCCATGATGATCAGCGCGGGAATCGTGAAGATCACGCCCGCGGCGATCGACGAGCCGGCGGAGGCGCCGGTCTGGACGATGTTGTTCTCCAGGATGCTGCCGCCGCCGAGCAGGCGCAGCACGCCCATCGAGACGACGGCGGCGGGGATCGCGGTGGCGATGGTCAGGCCCGCGAACAGGCCCAGGTAGGCATTGGCGGCGGAGAGGATCACCGCCAGCACGACGGCCAGCAGGACAGCTCGGAAGGTCAATTGCGGCGTCGCGGGCGAGGCCATCGGCAGCTCCAGGAGGA
>Ga0209676_1002613_pt1 | contig 12316 bp, 7 predicted proteins | sample AraplaCvi_mLB_r2_FD_184282 | JGI IMG/M metagenome (GOLD analysis project Ga0209676, IMG submission 184282) | Arabidopsis root microbial communities from North Carolina, USA - plate scrape MF_Cvi_mLB_r2 (SPAdes) (version 2) | ecosystem: Host-associated > Plants > Roots > Endosphere | place: USA...
TCCATATTAAATGCCATGACCGCTAATGTAATAAGAGCAATCGTTGAAACCCCGGCAGCTAGACCATCTAAACCATCAATTAAATTAATGGCATTTGTAATTCCAATAATCCAAAGAATTGTTAAAGGGATACTTAGTAATCCAAAATCTAATTCACCTACGAAAGGTAAGTTAACCTCGTCAATTTGAATGCCACCTACAAAAATAACGATAAGTGCAGCAGCAAGCTGCCCTAGCATTTTCGCCTTTGCAGAAATTTCACGCATATCATCAATGACGCCTGTTGCTACAATAATACAGGCTCCTATAATAATCGCCAATAAACTATATTCACTAGTATGCCACGGTAATACGCCTATTAAAAATGGATATAGCATAGCTATGCCTATTAAAAACGCAAGGAAAATCGCTAATCCGCCAAGTCTTGGCATAATTCGTGCATGTACTTTTCGATAGTTTGGTGCATCGACAGCACCTATTCTGAACGCTAATCGTTTAACTAATGGAGTTAACAATATGGAAGCAATGAATGCTGCTATTAAAGACACGTAAAGCATGTCTCTCCTCCTCAAAAATAATCTACATTTAAATCCAAATTGATTATAGCACGAACGAGCGCCGAAATATACTTTTTCTATTTAATTTCCACCATTTCACAAATATTTTTCTTCTTTTTGAGAATGGTAGAATGCTGCATGTCAAATGTAGTCACCATTCGTAAAATTTGATAAAATAATGTAGTGTCTAGCATTTAGACAACTTTAAAGGAGCGTAAATTTCATGTTCTCAATTTTTAAACGCAACAATGAGCAAACAAGTGCTCGTCAATTAAAACGCTACTATAAAATAGTAGATCAGATTAATAGTCTTGAAGAAAACTATGTTAATAAGTCAGATGAAGAATTAAAAGAAATGACTTTTACTTTCAAGGATCGTTTAGAGCAAGGTGAACCAATTACATCTATTATCCCGGACGCATTTGCTGTTGTACGCGAAGCCTCAAAACGTGTATTAGGTATGCGTCATTTTGATGTACAGCTTATCGGTGGTCTTGTTTTAACTGAAGGCAATATTGCAGAAATGCCTACGGGTGAAGGTAAAACGCTTGTCGCTTCTCTTCCTTCCTATGTACGCGCATTAGAAGGTAAAGGTGTTCACGTCATTACAGTGAATGACTATCTAGCAAAGCGTGACTACGAGCTTGTTGGTCAAATCCATCGTTTCCTAGGCTTAACAGTTGGTTTAAATATACCGATGATGGAGCCGGATGCAAAAAAAGAAGCCTATAACGCAGATATTACATATGGTGTAGGTACAGAGTTCGGATTTGACTACTTACGCGACAACATGGCTCATAGCTTAGCTGATAAAGTACAGCGTCCTTATCACTTCGCCATTATCGATGAAGTCGATAGTGTACTTATTGATGAGGCAAAAACACCACTTATTATCGCTGGGAAAATGGCTGCGAATGATGAGCTACATCGCATTGCCTCTATGCTAGCTAAACGTTTTAAAGTAGAAGAAGATTACGATTTTGATGATGAAACGAAAGCTACTTCTTTAACAGATAAAGGGATTGAAAAGGTTGAGGCTGCCTTCAATGTTGATAATCTATATGATCTTGAACACCAAACACTTTACCATTACGTTATCCAAGCTGTTCGTGCACATGTCATGTTCAAGCGAGATGTTGATTACATCGTAAAAGATGACAAAATCGAACTTGTTGATATGTTTACAGGTCGCATTTTAGAAGGTCGTTCGCTATCTGATGGCTTACATCAAGCGATTGAAGCAAAAGAAGGCGTAACGATTACTGAAGAAAATAAAGCACAGGCACAGATTACAATTCAGAACTATTTCCGTATGTATCCGAAGCTTTCTGGGATGACGGGTACGGCGAAAACACAGGAAAAAGAAATTCGCGAAGTGTACGGTATGGAAGTTATTCAAATTCCAACAAACCGTCCACGTCAACGTGTCGATCAGCCTGATATTATTTTCAACAAACAAGAAGATAAATATAAGTACGTAGCAGTTGAAGCTAAACATCGTCATGAAAAGGGACAACCTGTCTTAATTGGGACAACGTCAATACTGCAATCTGAAACAGTTGCCGAATCCTTAAAGAAAGAAGGCTTAACATTCCAATTACTGAATGCAAAAACAGTAGAACAAGAAGTTGAGCTTATTTCTCAAGCAGGCCAAAAAGGTCGTATTACGGTAGCTACCAATATGGCTGGCCGCGGTACAGATATCGTGTTAGGCGACGAAGTTCATGCACTTGGAGGACTATATGTCATCGGTACCGAAAAGCATGAAAGCCGCCGTGTAGATAATCAGCTACGTGGTCGTTCAGGTCGCCAAGGTGACATAGGTGAAAGTCGCTTCATTCTCTCTATTGAAGATGATATGTTCCGACGTTACGCAAAAGAAGAAGTTGAAAAATTCTCAGAAAAAATGGTTGTCGATGAAAAAGGCATTATCCAAAATAAAGAGGTGCAAGAACTTATTAACCGCACACAACGTATTGTTGAAGGCTCTCAATACGGTATGCGAGAATACAACCTAAAATTAGATGATGTTATTAACGACCAACGTACAGTTATTTATGGTCTTCGAGATAAGATTTTAGCTGGTGAAGATTTAATGGGGGAGCTAAAAAAAATGCTAAGCGAAGCGGTTGATTTTGCAGTTCGCGAAGCCGCTCCAGATGAACTCCCTTCAGTGGAATGGGATTACGATCAAATGGAGAGCTCTCTCAATTCATTATTCATTACTCCTGTCACAATTGACCGTGAAGTGGGTAAAGTAAAACAAATTTTAGCTGATATTCAGCCTTCTGAACAAGAGTTGCTTAATCGCATGGAAAAGTTTTCTAACAATGAAGAAGTAATGGCAATAATTCCACAAGTAATGCTAAGTTACCTAGATAGTGGATGGGTGAAACATTTAGAAAACATGGCACATTTAAAAGAAGGAATCGGCTTGCGTCATTACCAACAAGAAGATCCGATGCGAATTTACCAACGTGAAGGACTTGAATTATTCGGAATGAATTTCCAAGAATTACGTCGTTCTATTATTATAGAAATTACAGGCTTCATGAAAATGATTGAAGCACAAATGGAGGTACAATAATGGGCTTATTTTCATTCTTTAAAAAATCAGATAAGGTTGTACAAGAAAACACAATTGACTCTAAAGACTTATTAGGAATTGCTACTACGGATAATAGCGATGATCACGATATCGTGACTAAGCTTTCATTCCATCCAGATTGGGATGTTCCACAGGAGCAAAAGTATATTTTTAATTTCCTTGCTAATGAGCTAGAACCATTAAAGCCAAATCAATTATCACTTTCTTCTATTAGTATTGAAGAAGATATGCGTTCTAAAAAATGGCAAGTGCGTGCATTTTTCCGCTCATCATTACCTCAAGCCATTGAGCTAGGTGAAATTGAACTGTTCATTATGGATAAAAATGACGAGCTTGTAGCATCTAAAAAGTTCGACTTTGCTGCACTTGGTACAATTCCAGCAGAAAGTGCTCGTCCATGGGTATTTGACTTTGAAAAATCAGCGATAAAAGTCGATGAAGTACCAGAAGATGGTTGGAAAATCGCATTCAACCTTGTTTCCCTTCGTGGTCACCAATTAGAATTAGACCCATCATGGGAAAAGCAACTTCCTGCAGCACAAAAAGAGGAGCTTGCGAAAATCGTAAAAACTTTACCTAAGCTAGGTGAAACAGAAGTAAACTTCACTGGTCTACAAGCGAAACTTGCTGATAACGGTAATTTAAATGTGTCTATCTTCATTCGTAACGGACATAATAAAGCGATTAATCTAGAACAATTACCATTAGAAATTATTGATGCAACAGGCAAACAAATTGCTAAAGGTTCATTTAATATGGATCCAATATTAACTGTACAACCAAACTCAACAAAGCCATGGACATTTATCTTCCCTGCAGAGCTTGTTGATGCAAAAGACGCCGACCTATCTCGTTGGACAGCACGCGTAACACAATAAACTATCGAAATCCCTTCTTTTTTTAAAAAAGAAGGGATTTTTTGGATCTGCCTTGTGCAGATGTTTCTGCTTCGTGTGAGCACTCGCTCGTTTCGCGGGTATTTGCCTTCATTCCGCGGGTATCCGCTCCCCTTCCGCAGGTATTCGCCTCTCTTCCGCGGGTATTCGCTTCCCTTCCGCAGGTATTCGCCTCCCTTCCGCGGGTATTCGCTTCCCTTCCACGGGTATTCGTCTTCCTCCCGCGGGTATCACTTCCTCAAGCGGGGATTCGCTTTCCTTCCACGAGTATCTCTTCTTCGCGCGAGGATTCACCTTCATTCCGCGCATAAAAAAAAGCGATTTCTGCTGAATATGCAAAAAATCGCTTTTACTTTATTTTATTGCGTCGAAACGTTTATAAGCTACTAATCTTGTAGACCAGTATGAATATGTAACGTCTGAAACTTCAACACCGTCTGTCCCTGCATGGATAAATTTATTGTTGCCTATAAAAATCCCCATATGAGATATACCCTGTTTATACGTATTTTCGAAGAATACTAAATCGCCTGCTACCGGATTATTAACTTGTGTTGAATTACCGAAATAACCTTCGCTACTGAGTCTGCCAATTTTTAAACCACCTTCATTAAAGGCATAGTAAATAAGGCCACTGCAATCTAGACCCTCAGGTGTATTGCCTCCGTAGAGATATGGTGTTCCTACTAATGAATTAGCTACTTCTACTGTTTTCTTATTGATAGCTTGTCCATTTGCAGTAGGATCTTTTGATGTTCCTGCACCTGAAGATCCGTTATTATGTACTGTTTCATTCCCGGGTACTGAAGCTCCCGCAGATAATTTTAACACTTGTCCAATGTAGATCGTGTCTGTCGCAAGTCCATTCCAGTCTTTGATATCCTTTACTGAGATATTATATTGCTTAGCGATTTTGGATAAGGAATCGCCTTTAACTACTGTATGGGAAGTAGCTGTAGGTTTTGATGGAGTTGATGTTGATGGATTTGAAGGTTTTACCGTTTCGTTAGTCGTTTGTTTTGAAACTGCAAGCTTTTGTGCGACATAAATCATATCATTCTTTAAATTGTTCCAAGTTTTTATGTCTTGTACTGTTACTTTATGGTTTGAAGCGATTTTAGATAAAGTATCTCCTTTTTGTACGGTATAAGTAGCTGCTTCTGCACTTTGAAATGCTAAAAAAGAAGTAGCAATAGTAGTTAAAGCAAGGATTCTTAATTTTTTTGTTTTTTTCATACCAATTTGCCTCCATTCGTGCTAAAATATTTCCTTGTGTGTCTATCATACTAGATATTTTAGTAATCAGAAATCGGAAAAACTGACTATTTTTCAAACAATTTATGAATCTTAATGAATCCGACATATTCTGACAAATAATAAGAGATTATTGATTGCAAGAATAGTATTCGTATGATAATATACACTTCTGTATTTAAAATTTTTAGAAAGTTTAATCTTTTTAATTTTAAAGGAGTTTTAATTTTTATGAGAAATATTTTGCTTTTCTTCAAAGAGAATTTAGCAGTAGGTTTACTATTATTTGCCTTGTTTTTAGGCGCCGGAAATATTATCTTCCCCCCATTATTAGGTCAACAAGCTGGTGAACATATAACGTCAGCAATGATTGGTTTCTTAATAACAGGTGTTGGGTTACCTCTATTAGCCATCGTTGCGATAGCGAAGGCGGGTGGCGATCTACAAATACTAGCAAACCGTGTTGGCCCTACCTTTGGTATTATTTTTACCTCAATTGTTTATTTAGCGATTGGACCATTTTTTGCAGTGCCGCGTACGGGTTCAGTTTCCTATGAAATCGGGATTGTCCCATTTCTTCCAGAGGGAGCAGCAGATCATTGGGCACCACTTTTGATTACTTCTGTTATATTTTTCGCCTTAATACTAGTCTTAGCAATTAACCCTTCAAAGCTTGTTGATCGCGTTGGGAAAATTTTAACGCCTGTTCTATTAGGTGTTATTCTATTACTAGCTATTAAAAGCTTTATTTCCCCAATGGGTGAACCAGGGACAGCTATGGGAAAATACACTTCGTCACCATTGACTGAAGGCTTTGTTCAAGGCTATTTAACAATGGATGTACTTAGTGCATTAGTATTCGGAATCGTTATTTTGCAAGCATTACGCGACATGGGTATGTCAGATACTAAGAAGCAAGTCAAAACGACAATTTTCGCTGGTATTGTTGCCGCAATTGGCTTATCGTTTGTCTATATCGCACTTGGACAAATTGGAAACACTAGTATTAATGCAATAGGCACTTTTGATAATGGTGGTACTATTATAGCGAAGTCAGCTGAAGTTCTTTTTGGTAAACTCGGGACTATTATATTATCTGCCACAATATTACTAGCGTGTATATCTACTGCTGTAGGTTTATTGACTGCCAATGCTCAGTTTTTCCACAAACTATTTCCTAGTGTTTCGTATAAAACGTTTTTAATAATTTTCACAATATTCAGTGCAGCAATTACAAACGTTGGTCTAGAAACAATTATTAGTGCATCACTACCTGTATTATTAATCATCTATCCGCTAGCGATGGTGTTAATGGTTCTGTCACTTTTCGATAACTTCTTTAAAGGTGGAAAAATCGTTTACATTTTAGCATTAATTCCTACATTCCTGGTTAGTCTGAATGATGGTTTTAAGGAAATGAAGATTACTATTACACCGTATGTGAACATTTTGAAAACTTTACCATTATATGAACAAAGTCTGGCATGGCTTGTACCTGCAATAATCGGTGCGCTTATCGGCTTTGTTATTCATAAGCTAACAAAAAAATAAAATATCTTCATCTATAAGATAACTAGAATCTGCTTGCTTTTTAGCGAATAAGACTTTAGACAACCACTGTCTATGAATCTTGCATCCTTACTTTTTCGCAAAGAGCTAGCAGATTCTTTTTTGTAGGAAATCCCGTAAGTTGCGCGAAGAGAGAAAAATGTCACCTACAACTTTGGTGATAAGCCCTATTACAGTTATATGGAAAATCATGTATACTATAAATTAGAAAAGAGGTGTCCTATGAAAAGAGTATTGTGGTCATTTGTATTCGTTCTCGGCTTTTTCATCTTTCCATTAACAAACGCTTCTGCTGCAAGCAATGAACAACAGCTTGTAAAGGAAATCAAGGAAATTATTACAGAAAATTATGTGGGAACCATCCATGGAAATTTGCAAAAAGCTAAAACAATTCCTGAAATCATTGATATGCTAGACCCTTATTCTACATATTTTACGAAAAAGGAATTTGAGGAATTTATAAATAGCATCGATCTTTCAACAATTGGGATTGGTGTAATCATTGAAGAACATGAAGATGGCATTCATATTTTACAAGTGTTTGAGGATAGCGGTGCATCTAATGCGGGTGTAGTTGCTGGAGACATTATTATCGCCATTAACGGACAATCAGTAGTAGGAAGCTCTACCCAAGAAGTCTCGTCCTTACTAATTGGGGATGAGAATACTAAAATTGAAGTGAAACTCCAGCATGCAGATGGTAAAACTTCAACTACAACCATTACACGAAAAAAATTCACATTACCGAATGTGGAATCTGCGTTACTATTTGGGGATGTTGGCTATATTGCTATGTCATCCTTCTCAGAAGACGGTGCAAAGCTTGTCAAGGATGCGCTTATTCAATTAAAACAGCGTGGTGCAACCTCTTTTATACTTGATTTACAAAACAATGGTGGCGGCTATGTATCAACAGCTGAGGAGATCGCAGGGCTTTTCCCGAATGCGAAAATTGCCTACTTACTGGAAGAAGCACACGCCTCTTATAAAATACGTGCAGTCAAACAAAACGAAAAATTCCCAGCTGATACACGTATTCTAGTAAACCGCTATAGTGCTAGCGCCTCTGAAATGTTATCAGCAACATTACAAGATCAGCAATCTGCTATTTTATACGGAGAAACTACGTATGGAAAAGGCTGTATGCAAGGCTTTTTTGAACTGCAGGATGGAAGCTATTTAAAGCTTACGATTGGTAATTTTACAGGTCCATTAGGGAAAACAATTAATGAGGTTGGGGTAAAGCCGAACGTCCAAACAAAGACTGCCCCTATTTTTCAGGCACATTATGATGCAATCAAAGCACAATATACAAATTATAAAGAGCTTGCAAGCTTAAAAAATGTATCAACTTCTAAAACATTTACTGTGAAGTTCTCACAAACTCTCTCTTCGCAAATTGCTGAAGGTAGTGTACAACTCGTCGCTTTAGGCGGTAACGAAGTACCCATTACTACAAAAGTTGATGGTAGTTCATTACTTGTTACCCCATCAAAACCGTTAAAAAGTGGGCAAGAGTATATGCTCCTTGTTCATCCATCTATTCAAAAAGAAACAGGCAATAAGCTTCAAAAAGGCGTTTATCTTCATATTACAGTTAAGAAGTAAAAAATCCCTCTCACCTTTTAAGTAGTGGTGAGAGGAATTTTTTTGATTTATAATTAACTTCTCTTAAAAAGTATACATGAACTAAGTCGCTCGGTAACTCACATGGCTGTTTTTTTGTTCAAGTAAATTTGTTAGTATTAAACACTCTAATGACCCTACAAATTTATCTACAATTGCACAATATGATTGTACTATATGGGTACAATTATAACGACTTATAAGTGAGTAAATTGCTGTGTAAGTCGAGATTTAACTACAAGCGACTGCTCAAATTCAAATAATCCAATTTTTATTAATTTTGGATTATCAATTATGTTAAACGAATAACAAATGTATTTTTTACTTTAGCTCTCTAACAAAGCCTTCTAATCCCTCTTCAACTTCTTCTGATTGTTTACTCATAATTTCATCAAACCCATGCTGAAATCGTTTATTCAGATCGGTGAAGAGCGAACCCTTACTTTCAAAATATAAATAAAAAGTTGGCTGTGTTACATTAGCGGCTTATACAATGTTTGTATCATGATATCCTTTTTCCGAAAATAACTCATATAACGACTTTTTTGCAGTCTTACAGCGACAGAAGCACTCTATTAGCCCTTCGCTAATAGAATAAAGGTCTATTTCCAAATCAACACACCTGAAACATAAATAAAAAAAGTGGGTATCCAGCGCTTTCTAAGATACCCACTTTTCCCAATTATTTTAAAAATTTCCGTTTTAGCTTATCACTAAATTCTTTTACTTCCTTCACACCAAATAATAAATATGAGCCAACAACCACTGCACTAAAGATAACAATGCCTACAATGAAAGTTAGCCATATGTTGTCAAATACTAAAAACTCGCTTGAAAGATACAAAACAATCGTGATAATAATCATTGGCGGAATTGATCTGAAAAATTGAAGCTCTTTGCTAAAGATCCCCATTTTCAAGTCATATTTATTCGCTGCATAAACAATCAGCATAATAAAGTTTGTTACTGAACTCACTAATGTACCCCATGCAATTGCTTCTGCTCCACACTTATCGACAAGTAACATAATAACGGCAATGTTAATAACAAATACATTTATTAAGCTGAAGATAACAGGTGCCATAGAGTCACCCTTTGCATAGTAAAAGCGCGTTATATACCCGTTTGCAGCTAAAAAATACATCGATAAACAAAAGATTGCCAGTACTGGTGTAGTAATTGCAGTTGAAGCTGCATCAAAATTACCACGTTGATAAACAACCTGCACAAGATTCTCTGCATAAAAATATGAGTAGACTGTTACAGGATAAAGTAACAACAATAGATAATGTAACCCTTTTGTGTATAAGCTTTTAATGGAAGTAAGGTCATTCTCTGCTTCTTTTTGACTCAGAATTGGAAAGATAACTGTCGTTACTGCTGTAATTAAAATTGCTTGTGGGAATTGCATAAGCCTTGAGGCATAGTTTACAGCAGCTACTGCCCCTTCAGATAACATCCCTGCAAAAACACGCTGTAATAATGCATAAATTTGAATGGTAGCGCCACCGAGCATAATCGGTAACGTCATTATCCACAATTGCTTTGATGCAATATTTCGTTCAAATGAAAAACCAACCTTATGTGAATCTAACTTACGATATCCAACAATTAGGAAATATACCATTATTACCGCACTGACTAATGCACTAATACCATATCCCATTGCGTCGATGCTTGGAATTTTAGATAAGCCTACAGCAATCACTAAAAAGATTGCATTATAAATTAAAATGGCAAAACTAGACAAATGGAATTTTTGATTTGCGTTTAGCAATCCACTATACCATGAGGACAATACAAGTAAAATTGACGAAGGCATCATCCAATAATATAAATTTTTAGCTAAATCTAGCTCACTTTGACTAAATGTTTTTTTATCTTTACTTTGGTTAAACATCTCCATAATTGGGTTAGTGAACGCTAACATTAGAATTGTCATTATTGAAACCGTTAACAAGACAATTGTGAAGGACTGTTTAACAAATAGCGCACGATCCGTTGTTTCCCGATTATAAATTGAGATAACAGCAGTAGTAAATGCACCACCTACGACTAGATATAAAAAATTTGGAATTGTGTAAGCAGTGAAAATACTATCAGCAATATGGCTACTACCATATTGGTATCCGATAATCATTTCACGTAAAAATCCGAATACACGGGCCACGACATTAATAATCGCAACTGCCCCAACTATTTTTATAAATTTATTCATAGGCCATCCCTACCTTCAATGGCCGACTTATAAATATCTATACAACGAGCTGTTATATTTTTTTCATCGTGAATGTTTAATACTTCGTTGACCGCTTCACGATTCATATAGTGTTCTTTTGGCGTGTTCACGGCACGTAGCATCTCCTCAGATAAAACCATAGCATTTTCGGGCTCCACTAAATGCCCTGCGCCTTCTCCAAGCAATGATACAAGTCCACCTACATTGGAAGCAATAACCGGTGTATCTGTCGCTAATGCCTCTAATGCCACTAATCCAAAACCTTCTAAATGGGATGGTAATAAAAAGACATCACTTGCTTGGAACCACTTTACTAGTTCTTGTTGTTTTAGTGGATCTATAAATTTGACGTCTTCACTGATTAATGGTTGCAAGGATTGGAAAAATGCTTGATCCCTTCTAGAACCTACAATATTTAACTCTAAAGGTCGAGATACTTTTGTTTTTAGCATTTGGAAAGCCTGTAACAGCTCCTCAACGCCTTTTTGTTTTATAACATTTCCTACAAATAAAAATCTGAATGGCTCAGTAGCTAATTGCAGTTCTTTGCACACTGCTACTTGATTTCCTTTTGTGAAAACCTCACGATTCACACCCATGCTAACGACAGAGATTTTACCTTTTTCAATCCCAAAATCTTGTTCAATTTGTTGAGCTAAGACAGGACCTACTGCGATAACATGTTCACTTTCACGTAAAATACTTGCTGTCCAATTACGAATTCTTGTACTCTTTTTGGCCATGCGCTCAATATCGCCACCATGAGCTGTAACGATAAATGGTATACCAAACATTTTCTTTAATAGGAGCGACAGCATACCAGATGGAAACACATAATGTGCATGTGTGACATCAATAGACTTTCTGTTTTTTAAGCCTTTCATCAATGTCGATAAACCCCATTTTGTGTATTTTATAATGGTGTTCTTCTTACCGGTTGCCGGATTAGTATTTACAGATATATCTACGTCTAGCCCTGCTTTTTCAAGAGCAGTGACTTGGTTTTTCACAAAAATACCGAATGATAAATGATCAGATGTTGGATACATATTACTAATGACGAGTATTTTTTTCATAGACGTGTCACTGCCTTTTTCATTAATTCCTGACCACGCATGGCCTCTTTATGAATATGGGTAGCAATTTGTTTCGTCTCCGCAATCGACTGGTCCCAATTACTACTTAGTTTGCCAACTAATGTGGATAGAGCCTTCACATCATCCTCTATATCCTGCATTTGTAAGCAACGATCTGATACGCCCACAAAGGACATAAAATCTTGTACTTTTGTATGATAGGATATCGCAATAATCGGAGTTTCTGAATTTGTTGCCAAAATAAGCGAGTGCAGACGTGTACCGATAATAATATCCTGATCCTCAGTTACATCAAGTAATCGCTCCGGCACCAAATTTTCATCAATAATTTTTGTATGTGCACGTTGTAGCATTTTTTTCTGAATATCCTTCGTCACAGTGACGTCTTGTGGGTATTTTGTGGCAAAGAATGTAATTTCGACATTATGTTCAGAAATTACATGATCTAGATTTTTCGCCATGCCTGTAAA
>Ga0209676_1002620_pt1 | contig 12291 bp, 6 predicted proteins | sample AraplaCvi_mLB_r2_FD_184282 | JGI IMG/M metagenome (GOLD analysis project Ga0209676, IMG submission 184282) | Arabidopsis root microbial communities from North Carolina, USA - plate scrape MF_Cvi_mLB_r2 (SPAdes) (version 2) | ecosystem: Host-associated > Plants > Roots > Endosphere | place: USA...
GCATTCGAGCGTCATCGGCATCGGCACCTTCATGTTCATGGTCCAGGTCAGCTTGTTGCCGTCGACCTTGCCATTTTCGACATCGAGCGAACCCATCGCCCCGGCATTCTGGCCAGTGAAGCTGCCGCCGTCGCTGCTGACGGTGAACACCGACTTCTGGTCGCCCATCGGCGACTTGGTAACGCAATCATAGCTGCCATCGACTTGAGACATATGGGCTCTCCTTACTGAAACTGATGTTAGTTAGTGGGCGACACCGTTTCCACCGGCAAGCCCAATCCGTCAAGCTGCGGTTTCACCACCGCAGCATCGCCGACGATGACATAGACGAGATCGTCGGTGCTGAGCGCCTTGCGGGCCGCAGCATCGACTTCGGGCGCGGTCATCGCTTCATAGGTGGCGGGTAGCGTTTCGTAGTAATTGTCGGGTCGGCCGAACTTCACAATCTGGCGAAGTCCGCCGAGCACATCGCCCGATGTTTCGAAGCTGCCGGGCAGTTCGCGGACGCTGCCGTTGATCGTCCGCTCCAGTTCTTCCTTCGTCACGCCCTTATCGCCAAGAAAGCTCTTGAGGTCGCTCTGCAGCTCCTTGATCGAATCGCCCGTGCGATCGGCCTGCACCGGCGCCACCGCGACCCAGCTCAGCCGGTCCTGGTCGCCCGAGATGCGGCTGCGCACGCCATAGGACCAGCCCTTGGTCTCACGCAGATTGGTGTTGAAGCGCGACAGGAAATTGCCGCCGAAAATATCGTTCGCCGACCGCAGCACTTCAAGCTCGTCGCCGCCTTTGGCGCTGAGCACCTTCCCGGCAAGGATCACCGACTGCGGCGATTTGGGGCGGTCGAACAGCAGGATGCGCGGCTTCGGTGCCGGTATCGCGATGTCGAAATGCTTGACCGGCTTCGCCGTCGCGGGCGCCTTCCACTGGCCCAGCGTCGCGTCGAGCTGCTTCTTGACCTCGGCGAGCGTCGTATCGCCGACGACGAAAATGCGCGCATTGTCGGGACGAATCCACGCCGAATGGAAAGCCGCGAGCTGGCCTTGCGTCACCGCCGCCACCGACTTCGCATCGCCAAGGCCCGACGGCGGGATGCCATAGGGATGGTCGGCGCCATACAGCACCGGCATCAACACGCGCGACGCGATCGCGTTCGGATTGTTGAGCTCGGCCTTTAACCGGTTGAGCTGCTGCGCGCGCACGCGCTCGAGTTCCTTGGCATCGAATGCCGGATTGCGGATATAGTCGGCGAGCAGGCCGAGCGACGACTGCAAATTGGGCTTCAGCGCGAACAGGCTGAACATCGTCTCGTCGGCATTGGCGCTCGCATCGATCTGCGCGCCGAGCCGCTCCTTCGCCTCGGCAAAGGCGATCGAATCTAGGTTTTTCGTGCCTTCGTCCATCAGGCTGAGCATCAGCGACTGGGTGCCGAGCGCGCTGTGCGGATCGGCGGCATAACCCGCGTCAAAGCTGACCGCGACATTGACCGTCGGCACCGTAGTGCGGCGCGCAAAGACGACCTCGACGCCATTCTTGAGCTTGGTCCGCTCGATCGCGGGGAAGTCGAGCGCCTTGAGATCGGCGACCGCGGGCAATTGCGAGCGGTCGGCGAACGACGACGCGCCGACCGTATCGGGACCGACATCGCCAAGCGCCGGGTTCCAGTAGCGATCGGGCTGGACCGCGCCGGTCGCCTTGCCTTCTGTCACCGCGCCGCCGCGATTTTCACCACCCTCGGTGCGCTCGCCGGGCGTATAGGTCAGCGAGAAAGCGGGGCGCGAAAGCCATTTATTGGCAACGGCCTTCACCTGTTCGGGCGTCGCCTTGGCCATCCGGTCGAGTTCGACTTTGTAGTAAGCGGGATTGTTCGAATAGAGCGCGCCCTCGGCCAGCGTCACCGCCTTGCCGCCAAAACCGCCAACCGATTCAAGCCCCGAGATCGTGCCCGCGAGGTAGCTCGCGGCGGTGCGCTGGAGTTCATCGGCGGTCGGGCCACTCGCAAGAAAGGCCGCGACCTCCTCGTCAAGCCGCTTGCCGACATGCGCGGGATCGACCCCGTCCTTGACGTCGGCCTGGACCAGAAGGATGCCGGCGTCCTCGAAAGTCTGGGCATAAGCCGAAACGCTGACCGCGACCGGATCCCGGCGAACCAGCGCGTTGTCGAGCCGCGACGACGATAGCCCGCCGAGCACGCCCATCGCCATCTGCAGCGGCACCGCTTCGGCGTCGTTCAGGCCGGGGATCGCCCACATGCGATAGATGCGCGTCGTCGGGACGAGGTCCCTGACTTCCTTAGCGAGCGGTGCGGGCAGCGTCGGGACCGAGGTTTGCGGCGCCGCGACGGCGGGGCCGCGGGGGATGTCGCCGAACCATTCTTGGACCTTGGCCTTTGCTGTGGCGAGATCGACGTCGCCGGCGAGCACGAGCACGGCGTTGTTCGGGCCGTAATTGTCGGTGAACCACTTCTTCACATCGGCAAGACTCGCCGAATTGAGGTCGGCCATCGAACCGATCGTGCTGTGATGATAGGGATGCCCGGTCGGGAAGAGGTTTTCGAAAATCTCGTAGCGCAGCAGGCCATAGGGATTGTTGTCGCCTTGGCGCTTTTCATTCTGGACGACGCCGCGCTGGTTATCGAGCTTTTCCTGCGTCACCGCGCCGAGCAGATGCCCCATGCGGTCGCTTTCGAGGAACAGCGCGCGGTCGAGCGCGCCGGTCGGCACCGTCTCGAAATAATTGGTCCGGTCGACGTTGGTCGTGCCGTTGCTGTCGGTCGCGCCGACCTGTTGCAGCGGCTCGAAGAAATCGCCGGGCGAATTTTCCGACCCGTTGAACATCAGATGCTCGAACAGGTGGGCAAAGCCCGTCTTGCCCTTCGGCTCATGTTTCGACCCGACGCGATACCACACCGATACCGCGACAACGGGCGCCTTGCGATCCTCGTGCACGATGACGCGCAGCCCGTTGTCGAGCGTGAAACTCTGGTACGGAATGTCGACCGCCTTCACGAGCTCGGCGATCGGCGCGGGGTTCGCGGCCTTCGCCTTGGCGAGCGCGGGGCCCGCGGCGACGAGCGAGGTGGTGACCGCCAGAGCGAGGGCGAAACGATGGAAACGGGGCATGGAAATCCTTTGTACGGACACAGGCCATTCAGGCCTGCTTGCGACCGGGTGCCGGACGGCACTGTATCAACGGTTTAGGACAGCGCCTTCGGCCTTTCAAGGCCGATAGAAGCGCGCCCCGCTCGCCTTCAGCGCCGCGGGATCGAACAGCACGGGCTTCAGCTTGTGCGCCACGAACAGCGGCGCCTGATCGTTATAGTGCGGGCTTTCGGGCCGCGTCGTCGCCGATCCGAAAGGCTGGATCGATTCGGACTGGACCTTGCCATCCTTGTCCCATGTCACGAACATGATGAAGCTGTCGCCGTGGCGCACCTTCAGCCGCCCGTCGGGTTCGGCGTCCCACAGGGTCGAGGCACGCACCGTATCATTGCCGCCATCGAGCGGCAGGTCGATGCGGCTCGCGCCTTCGCCGTGCCGCAATCGCAAAACGGTCCCGAGCTTGGGATCGAGCCCGTCGAAATGCTCCTGCAGATGCGCGACCGTCTCTTTCAATATGGTGCGCGGATCGGGCGCGGCGCGGCGCTGGTAATGGCTGCCGTTCGCGGGACGCAGCACCATCAGCGCCAGCGCGTCGCCCTTGCCCTTACCGTCGAGGTTCCAGTCCCATTCGCTGAGCAGCCTCTGCGCGTCGGCCAGCGCCGGGTCATCCTTCGTATCAAGCGCGAGCAGGCGGGCCATCCACGCCTTCGCATATCCCGTCTTCGCATAGGCGGTGTCATATTTGATCTTCCGCAGCCGCGCTGCGTCGATCTGCCCCGACGCTTCGAACAGTTCGATCAGCCGCGTCGCGCGGTTGGTCATATCATCCTCGATGCCGAGCAGGGGCGAAAAGGCCGCGGCGTCGAGCTCGTCGCCCGGCCCCGCCGCGACCCACGGCGTGTTGTTCGCGTTCATCACATAACCCGAACGCGGATTGACCAGCGCGGGCACGCGGTCGAACGGCAACGTCTTCGTCCACAGGTCGGCAGATGTGTCACCGGGCAGCACGCCGCGCCAGTTGAACCCCGGCTGCCGGTCGGGGAACATCGCGTTGTAGAACAGCCCGATATTGCCCTTCGCATCGGCATAGATGAAATTGGTCGCGGGTACGCCCTGCCCCGCCATCGCGGCGCGCCATTCGGCGAAGCTCTTCGCTTTGTTCAGCCGGTAATATTGCGTGACCATATTCGCCTGGTCGATCCCCGCATAGCGGATCGCGAACGCACCCTTTTCATTTTTCACCACCGGCCCGTGGACCGACCGGTAGATGGTGCGCGGGATCGGCAGCACGAACGGGCCGAATTTGACCTTCAGCCAGATGCGCTTTTCCTCGAGCGGCCGCCACTGGCCGTCGAAGCGGTATTTCTCGCCGCTCTCGTCGAGCGTGAGTTTGTACACGTCGATCAAATCGGGCCGGTTCACCGTGTTCGTCCAGCCAAGATATTTATTGTGGCCAAGGAAGGGGTACGGCGAGCCCGGGAAGTTCGCGCCGGCGAAATCCCAGCCTTCGTCCGAATGGACGACGAGTTCATACCAGGCGACGCCGCCGGTCCACGGCTGGTGCGAGTTCGACACAAGCCGCGTCGCGCCGTCGGTCGAGCGCGCGGGCGCGACCGCCATGCCGTTCGATCCATTGTCGGCCGGATCGGTGCCGACCGGGGTCAGCTCGCGCGGAACGAGCTTGCCCGTCGCATCAAGCGCCGGGCCGCCCTCACGGCTCAAAGCCTTGTCCTCGACGAGCGAACCGAGCACCGAATCGAGCCCGAAGAAAAAGGGCGAGCGCAGCACGAAGCCTGCAACGACATCCTCGCCGGTCACCGGGAACAGCCCCGACAGGCGTACCTCTTCCGGATGCTTGTCGGCATAATGGTTGAGCCCTGCGGCATAAGCGGTGAACAGCGCCTTCACGTCGGCGGGAAGGCGTGGCCAGTCGCGCGCAGTCGTCGCGCGCACGCCCAGCAGCGCCTCGGCATAATCGATCTTCGCGCCATCCTCGCCGAGCATCGCGCCCGCACGGCCGCGCGTCATCGCGACGACTTCCTGCAGCGTTGAGAAATCATCCTCGGCGTGAGCGTAGGCAACGCCGTAAGCGACGTCGGCGTCGGTCTTGCCGAAAATATGCGGCACGCCGAATTTGTCGCGCGCGATGCGCACGTCGGTAGGCTTGAAGGCGGGTGCGGCGGGTGCCTCGGCGGTCAGCGGCTCCCAGAGCGCAAGCGATGCGGCGATAACGACCAGCAGCAGCAGAAAGCCCAGCAAAATCCGTCGCAGCATCTCTGGTCCTCTTCGGCGCGTCGTCAGCAGGGCTATGTGACGGCCATGTCGTCCGATGGCAAGCGACTGTCGTTCGTCGAGGTGCATTTGCGGGCGCGGCGCACGCGGCTATGCAAGGAGCAGGTCATTGAACAACGGGGAATATCGTATCATGCGCATGAAACATCTGCTCCTTTCCGCTTGCCTGTCGCTCGCGCTCGCGCCCGCCGCGATGGCACAAGACATCGCCGGATCGGGCGTCGTCCCCGCAACCACCGGCAACAGCGCCGAGCGCGCGATCGGCTTTGCCGCGAACGCCCCCGCGGGCGCTGCGCTCGTCGTCGTGATGACCGACGCCACGCTGCCGCCGCTCGACGGCGTCGCGCTGAGCGCGGCCGAGCGCCAAGCGGTGACCGCGGCGATTGCGACGGCTAGTTTCGACGGCAAGGCCGGCTCGACGCTATCGCTGCGCGGTATCGGCGCGCATCCGCGCATCCTGCTCGTCGGCGCGGGCGCCAACCCCTCGTCGCTCGCGCTCGCTGAAGCCGGCGGCAAGGCAGCGCAGGAACTGAAAAGCGAAGCGCAGCCAGTGACGATCGCCGGCGCCTACGGCGATGCCAGCGCGGCCGATGTCGCTTACGGCTTCGCGCTCGGCCAATATCGTTTCGACCGCTATCAAACGGTCGGCAAAAAGAACCCGGCGACCGGCACCGTGACCCTCGTCGGCGCCAACCCTTCGGGCGCCGAGGCGGCGTTCGCCAATCGCTGGAAGCCGCTCGCCGACGGCGTGCGCCTGTCGCGCGACCTCGCCAACGAACCGGCGAACGTCATTTATCCCGAGACCTTCGTCGCCGAAACGCGCAAGGCCTTCGCCGGCGTCGCGGGCGTCAGCATCGAGGTGCTCGACGAAGCGGCGATGCGCAAGCTCGGCATGGGGACGATCGTGGGCGTCGGTCAGGGCAGCCCGCGCGGGTCGCGCCTGCTGCTCGTGCGCTATCGCGGCGCGAACGCGCCCGACGCACCGACCGCGTTCGTCGGCAAGGGCATCACGTTCGATTCGGGTGGCCTTTCGCTCAAGCCCGGCGCAGGCATGGGCAATATGAAGGGCGATATGTCGGGCGCCGCATCGGCGATCGGCGCCGTGGTCTCGCTCGCCAAATCGCGCGCGCCGGTGCATGTCGTCGGCGTCGCCGCGCTCGCTGAAAATATGCCCGACGGCAACGCCCAGCGTCCGGGTGACGTGACGCGCACCATGTCGGGCAAGACGATCGAGATGGTCAACGCCGACGCCGAAGGCCGCCTCGTCCTTGCCGATGCCAATGAATATGTCGCCAAGACGTACAAGCCCAAGGCGATCGTCAACATCGCGACGCTCACCGGCGCGGTGGTCGGCGCACTCGACAACAGCTATGCGGGCCTGTTCGCGCGCGACGAGACGCTCGCCGCGCGCCTGACCGCCGCGGGCACCGCAAGCGGTGAGGAATTGTGGCGCCTGCCGCTCCACAAGGATTATGCCGAGCGGATGAAGTCCGACATCGCCGACATCCGCAACTCGGCGACCGGACAGGGCCCCGGCGCGAGCCTCGGCGCGCATTTCATCGGCTTCTTCGTCGACGAGGCGACGCCGTGGGCGCATCTCGACATCGCCGGGGTCAACCGTTCGGAGAAAGCGACCTCGCTCGTTCCCAAGGGCATGACGGGCTTTGGCGTGCGTCTGCTCGACCAGTTCGCGAGAAGCGAATAGAGTTTTGCGTAACCTCGGATGGCCCCTTGTGTTGCACAAAGGCAACACTATCTTGCTCGGCGAGAAAGGGGCTTTCTGAATGAACCTCGAAAAATTTACCGACCGCGCGAAGGGCTTTTTGCAGGCGGCGCAGACGATCGCGATCCGCATGAACCATCAGCGGATTTCGCCCGAGCATATCGCGAAAGCGCTGCTCGAAGACAATGAAGGCATGGCCGCGGGCCTGATCGCGAAGAGCGGCGGCGATGCCGCGCGCGCGGTCGCGGGCATCGACGCGCTGCTCGCCAAGGTCCCCGCCGTGTCGGGATCGGGCGCGCAGGCAACGCCAGGGCTCGACAATGACGCGGTGCGCCTGCTCGACCAGGCCGAACAGGTCGCGACCAAGGCGGGCGACGGCTATGTCACCGTCGAACGGCTGCTGCTCGCGATGGTGCTTTCGACCACCACGCCCGTCGGCAAGGCTTTCGCCGACGCGGGCGTGAAGGCCGACGCGCTCAATAGCGCGATCAACGATCTGCGCGGTGGCCGCACCGCCGACACGGCAAGCAGCGAAGACCGCTACGAAGCACTCAAGAAATTCGCCCGCGACCTCACCGAAGTCGCGCGCGAAGGCAAGCTCGACCCCGTGATCGGCCGCGACGAGGAAATCCGCCGCACGATCCAGATCCTCGCGCGCCGCACCAAGAACAACCCGGTGCTGATCGGCGAACCCGGCGTCGGCAAGACCGCGATCGCCGAGGGCCTCGCGCTCCGCATCACCAACGGCGACGTCCCCGACAGCCTGAAGGACCGCCGCCTGCTCTCGCTCGACATGGGCGCGCTGATCGCGGGCGCCAAATATCGCGGTGAGTTCGAGGAGCGTCTCAAGGGCGTTCTCGACGATGTGAAGGCGGCCGAGGGTGAGATCATCCTCTTCATCGACGAGATGCACACGCTCGTCGGCGCGGGCAAGGGCGAGGGCGCGATGGACGCGTCGAACCTGCTCAAACCGGCATTGGCGCGCGGCGAGCTTCATTGCATCGGCGCAACGACACTCGACGAATATCGCAAGCATGTCGAAAAAGATCCCGCGCTCCAGCGGCGCTTCCAGCCGGTGTTCGTCGGCGAGCCGACGGTCGAGGATTCAATCTCGATCCTTCGCGGACTCAAGGAAAAGTACGAACTCCACCACGGCGTACGCATCACCGACGCGGCGATCGTCGCCGCCGCCACGCTGTCGAACCGCTATATCTCCGACCGCTTCCTGCCCGACAAGGCGATCGACCTGATGGACGAGGCCGCGAGCCGCATCCGCATGGAGGTCGAATCGAAGCCCGAAGAGATCGAGACGCTCGACCGTCGCATCATCCAGATGAAGATCGAGGAATCGGCGCTGTCGAAGGAGACCGACGCCGCGTCGAAGGACCGGCTCGCGACCTTGCGCGCCGAACTCGCCAATCAGGAGCAGCAGTCGGCGGGGCTGACCCAGAAATGGAAGGCCGAGAAGGACAAGATCCACGCCGAAGCTAAGATCAAGGAAGAGCTCGACGCCGCACGCTCGGCGCTCGATCAGGCGCAGCGCGCCGGCGACCTCGCGAAGGCGGGCGAGCTCAGCTACGGCACGATCCCGGGTCTCGAAAAGCAGCTCGCCGACGCCGAGGCCGCCGCGGGCAATGCGATGCTGCGCGAAGAAGTCACCGCCGACGACATCGCCGCGGTCGTGAGCAAATGGACCGGCATCCCCGTCGACCGGATGATGGAGGGCGAGCGCGAGAAATTGCTCGGCATGGAAGGCACGCTGACGCAGCGCGTGATCGGCCAGGACGAAGCCGTTCGCGCCGTATCGACCGCGGTCCGCCGCGCCCGCGCGGGTCTGCAGGACCCGAACCGCCCGCTCGGCAGCTTCCTCTTCCTCGGCCCCACGGGGGTCGGCAAGACCGAACTCACCAAGGCGCTCGCGCGTTTCCTGTTCGACGACGACAATGCGATGGTCCGCATCGACATGTCCGAATTCATGGAAAAGCACAGCGTCGCGCGGCTCGTCGGCGCGCCTCCGGGCTATGTCGGCTATGAAGAGGGCGGCACGCTGACCGAAGCGGTGCGGCGCCGGCCCTATCAGGTCGTGTTGTTCGACGAGGTCGAGAAAGCGCATCCCGACGTGTTCAACATCCTGCTCCAGGTGCTCGACGACGGGCGCCTCACCGACGGGCAGGGCCGCACGGTCGACTTCACCAACACGCTGATCATCCTGACCTCGAACCTGGGCAGCCAGGCGATCGCCGCGCTTCCCGACGACGCGCCAGTCGAACAGGCCGAACCCGCGGTGATGGAAGTCGTGCGCGCGCATTTCCGGCCCGAGTTCCTCAACCGGCTCGACGAGATCGTGCTCTTCAACCGGCTCGCGCAGCAGCATATGGGCGGCATCGTCGATATCCAGGTCGCGCGGGTGCAGAAGCTGCTCGTCGACCGCAAGGTGACGCTCGACCTGACCGATGCCGCCCGCGCCTGGCTCGGCCGCGTCGGCTATGATCCGGTGTATGGCGCAAGGCCGCTGAAGCGGGCGGTGCAGAAATATCTGCAGGACCCGCTCGCCGACCTGATCCTGAAGGGCGAGGTCAAGGACGGTTCGACGATCAAGGTCGACGAAGGCGACGGGGCGCTCAAGCTGGCGGCGCAATAGTCGCGCCCGCCAGCGGGTCGGCGCGTTATTGCGTCACCGAGCCGCGCTGAACCTGCCGGCGTTCGACCTCGCTGCGCTGCTGCCGGTTCGCTTCGGCCCACTCGCTGCGCGTCATGCAGATGCGTTGCGACTGGAGGCGGCTGCCCAGCACCTCCTCTTTCCGGCACACGACCTCGTTCGGATCGGCCTTCTTTTTACCTTTGCCCGCTGCCGCCGTGGCGGGCGCCGCAGCGGTGGCGGTGGAGGAAGCGGTATCGGGATCGGCCGCTTGCGTTGCTGCCGACATCATCATCGAGCAGCCGAGCAATGCAGCTAGCGACAGGGAACGAACAGGAAGCATGGAACACGCCTTCATTATCATCGAATAATCCATGTTTATGCCCTCCCAACCGGTGGGCCAAGCCTTTTCGACGAACTGCGGATTCGCCCTGCTCAACGTGGCGGCGCGACGTCGAATGCCACCGTCAGCCGCTCGCCTTCGCCGAATGGCCGCGTGCCGTGCCAGAGCGATGAGGGGAATAGGATCAGCCGCCCGGGCGCCGGCTCGACCAGTCTGGTGGGCGGCAGGTCTAGCCCGAGCGCGGCCTGCGGCTCGCCGAGCGCGAGCCATCCGGCGTGCGGCGGATCCTTCGCAGTTTCCGTGGGCAAGGCGATATAGAGCGCCGAACTGATCCAGCCCTGCGGATGGACATGATTGGCGTGATGGCCGCCCCCGCGCAGCCGCACCGACCAGCTCCCCGCAAAACGCGGACGGCGATCGCGGCGCAACCCCAACAGCGGATGATCGGGATCGGGCGGCGGCAGCGCGGCGACATAGGTTTCGACTGCGCCCGCGACGGCGACGCGAAGTGCTTGGATCATCGGATCGATGCGGCAGAACAGGGGCCCGTCGGTCTGCGTGCCGCCGCGCACCGACTGATCGCGATATTCGCCCTGCGCGATGTGCAGCGACCTCAAATGCCCCGCGAGTTCGTCCAGCGGCGGCAGTTTGTGGCCAAGCTCGAACGCGCGTACCAGTTCGGGCGCGCCGACCAGCCAGTCATGGCGCGGGTCGCCCGCCAGCCGCCAGCCGAGCGCGGCATAGGGCCAGATTGCGCCGCGGCGCGCACCACCCGCGGCGATCTCACCATCGATCAGCGCCAGCGCCGGCTCGATCCGGCCGGTGCGCAAAACATGCCGGATGCGCCATAAATTCAGCCCGACTTGCATCGCGGCGGGGGCCGAGGCGAACAGTGCGTCGGCGCGGTCGACCTCACCCAGTTCGGCGGCGGCGATCGCCGCATGGTCGGCGACTTGATCCGACGGCACGCCGGCCGCCTCCGCGCGCTTCACGCCTATCGCCTGCGCTGCATAATCTTCATGCCCCAGATGCAGGTCGAGCAGGCCGCGCCACAGCGCCGGTGAATCGGAATGCTTGACCAGCGCGCGCTCGAACGATGCAGTCGCCTCCGCCGGCCGCCCCATCAACGCGCGGAGCTGTGCCAGCTGGACATGCCCCTGCATCCACAATGGAACCTTAGCGACAATCGCGTCGAGCGCGGCTTCGGCCTCTTCACTGCGCCCGGCAGCCCAGCGCGCCGCCGCCAGCCCGATCAATATGTCGCCATTGGGCGGTCCGAGGCGCTCCGCCGTTTCGAACAGCGCCACCGCATCGAGCCCCGCCTCCAGCGTCACGCGCGCCCGGCCATGTGCGATGCCCTGATCGGCGGGCTCGACGCGCGCAGCCGCGTCGAAAGCATCGAGCGCCTCGCGATGCGCATCGAGCGCACGATGCAGCAAACCCGTCCATTGCCACAAGCGCGCCGTTCCGGATCTCTTCGCCGCCGCCGCGACCCATGGCAGCGCGGCCTCCTCTTCACCCGCGTCGAGTGCGAGGCTGGCGAACTGGCCCAAGCCCTCGGCATCCACCCGCCCCGCACGGACGGCGGAGAGCTGGTCGGTGAAATTCACAGGCTCGCCGGCAGGCTGCCCGCATCGCTACCGATCAGCGCCGCCACCGCCTCGCGTTCCACCGGGCCGAGATCGGGATGCCAGAGATCGAAGATGAAGACGACGCGCAGCCGATCACTGGGGTTCATCGCCTCATGCTCGATCGTGTCATCGAACACGAAGGCCTCGCCGCGCCGCCAGTCGCGCGTTTCGGCGCCGACACGGAACCAGCAACCGTCGGGCACGACCAAGGGCAAATGACACACGAGCCGCGCGTTGTTGTAACCGACATGCGGCGGGATCGCGGTGCCGGGGGCGAGCAGCGAGAACATCGCGTTCGGCGAGGCACCGGCGATCACCGGCTGCGCCAATCCTTCGAGCAGCGTCATCGTACGCGGACAATGACGCGCATTGGCGTCGATCCGCCGCCCGCTGCGCAACAGGTGGATCGCGGTCCAGTCGGGATTATGGTTCAGCGCGCGCCATTGGTCGAGCGGCTGATGCGCCGCATATTGCACATAGGGCACCAGTTCGGCGCGCTCGGCCGCCATCACGGCCTCGAACTCGGCGGAGATCATGTCGGTCGCCGCCTCGACCTCCGCGATCCA
>Ga0209676_1002625_pt1 | contig 12266 bp, 11 predicted proteins | sample AraplaCvi_mLB_r2_FD_184282 | JGI IMG/M metagenome (GOLD analysis project Ga0209676, IMG submission 184282) | Arabidopsis root microbial communities from North Carolina, USA - plate scrape MF_Cvi_mLB_r2 (SPAdes) (version 2) | ecosystem: Host-associated > Plants > Roots > Endosphere | place: USA...
GTGCCGATCGCACACCGGCAGCATCGTCGGGCCCTGCTGACAGGGTCCTGTCAGCAGCCGCGCTCAGGCGGCGGGGAAGAACACCGTGATCGCCAGGCCGCGCCCATCGAGGCCGTCCTCGACGTGGATGCGCGCGTGGTGGGCGCGTGCGATGCGCGCCACCAGCGACAGGCCGATGCCGCTGCCGCTGTTGCGCGGGGAGCCGTTGTTGCCGCCCCCGTTGGCGCGATAGAAGCGGTGGAAGATGCGCTCGCGTTCCTCCGGCGCGACGCCCGGCCCGTCGTCGGCCACGCACAGCGCGATGCCGCCCACGCCGTCGCGCACGTCGCGCCTGCAGATCACTTCGATGCGCCCACCTTCGCCCGCATAACGCACCGCGTTGTCGACGAGGTTGCGGATGAGGATGCCGAGCAGGTCGACGTCGCCCAGGATGCGCCCGTCCTCGGTGCGCAGCGTGATGCGTTGCTGGCGTTCGCGCGCGAGCGTTTCGAAATCGCGGACCACCAGCACCAGCAGCGGCGCGATGTCCAGCGGCACCAGCGTCGGCGCTGCGGTCTGTGCGTCCAGTCGCGCCAGGTCGAGCAGCTGCTCCGACAGACGCGCCGCGCGCGCGACGCCCGCGCTCAGGCGACGCAGCGCGGTGTCGCGCTCGTCTTCGGTCGCGGCGCGGCGCGCGAGGTCGGCATGCGCGCTGAGCACCGCCAGGGGCGTGCGCAACTCGTGCGCGGCATCGGCGATGAAGCGGCGTTCGTTCTGCACCGCCGTGTCCACGCGCGTGAGCTGGTCGTTGAACGCATCGACGAGCGGGCTGAACTCGGTGGGAAGTCCGGGCGCCTGCAGGGGCGTCAGGTCCAGCGGCGGGCGCGCGCGCAATGCGTCGCGCAGCGCGGCGACGGGCCGCAGCGAACGGCCGATCACGACCCACACGGTCAGCACGAACAACACGAAGATCAGGCCCGCGGCCAGCAGGCTCAGGCCGACCCAGCGCGCGATTTCATTGGCGATCATTTCCTTCGAACGCCCGACCTGCACGATGAGCCCGCGCCGCGGATCGGACAGGCTGTACACGTGCCAGACCTGGCCCTTGATGCTGCGACGCGCGAAGCCATCGCGGAAGTCGGGCTTGAGCGGTTCGTCCGGCGCGGCGACCGAGTACACGACGTTGCGTCCGCTCGCCCACACCTGCCAGCTCATCTTGTGGTCGCGATGCCCCGCCGGCACCGCCGGGCGCGCGCGCGGCGGCAGGCTTTGCAGGCCGTCGGGCATGGACTCCAGGATCTGCGCGGCGACCTCGCGCTGCGATTCGTCCCAGAAGCCGTAGTGCGCGCGCGACAGCTGCCACGCCTGGCAGCCCAGCCATACCAGCCACGCGACCAGCACGCACTTGACCGAGACCCAGGTCAGCCGCCAGCGAAGCGAGCGCGTTTTCATGCCGACGCTCCGCCGTTGATGCGGTATCCCTGCCCATGCACGGTGACGATGAGCTGTTCGCCGAGCTTGCGCCGCAACTGGTGGACGTACACGGCGATGGTGTTGCTTTCGATCGTGCCGGAACTGCCGTACACGGCTTCCTCGAGCTGCTCGCGCGTCACCACGCGGCCCTGGCGTTCCATCAGCAGCAGCAGCGTGCGGAACTCGTGCGCGCTGAGCGGCACCGCGGCGCCGTCGCGCGTGACTTCGCGTCGCGCCGGATCGAGCACGACGCCGTTGAAGCTCAGCACGGGCGACACACGACCCTGCGTGCGACGCATCACCGCGCGCAGCCGGGCGAAGAGTTCGTCGGGCTGGAACGGCTTGACGATGTAATCGTCGGCACCGGCATCGAGCCCTGCGATGCGGTCGCTGAGTTTGTCGCGTGCGGTGAGGATGATGACCGGCGTGGCGTCGTAACGACCGCGCAGGTACGACAGCACGCTCAGGCCGGACGTCCCGGGCAGGCCGAGGTCGAGCAGCACGGCATCGAAGTCGTGTTCGACCAGTGCGGTGCGCGCGAGCGCGGCATCGCCGGCGGTATCGACACGGAAGCCGTGCGCACGCAGGGCGGCGCACAGCGCCTCGGCGAGCATCGTGTCGTCTTCCACCAGCAACAGGTTCATCGCGGATTCGTGCCCTTGCGGGTGTTCTTCAGGCGACCAGTGTCGCCATGCGGGTTTAAAAACTTCTTAAAGGCCGGCGCGCACCCTGTGCCTCCCTTGCGCCGTGCCCGGCATCGTAGCGCGGCGCGGTCGATCCTCCCCCCGGTGATCCCATGACAGCGACGTCCCTGCTTTTCCGCGTCCCCGCACCCGTCGTTTCGCCCGTCGCGGTGCGGCCGGTGCGGCCCGAGGACGCATCGACGCTGCTGCGCCTGGCGCGCGAAGCCGACACGGACGGCGGCGCGTGGACCGACCTGCTCGAGTTCCACGAAGCCCTGTTCGATGCGCCCGTGCGTGCCTGGGCGTGGCTGGCGTGCGTGGACGACGACGCCGTCGGCCATGCGGTGGCGACGGTGGGGTTCTCGGTGCGGGCACGCGGCTATTGCCTGCAGCTGGACACGCTGCAGGCACGCGGCGAATGGGCCGCACCCGCCGAAGCGCTGCTGTTCGACGAAGTGCGTGCGATGGCCCGGCGCCTGGGCTGCGTGCAGTTGCAGTGGCACGGCGAGGCATCGCGCTTCGATGCCCCCGATGCCCGGCGCGAAGGCGTCCGTCACGTGGTGCCGCTCGCCTGAACTCTTTCCGCCCGGTCCTGTCTGACCCCTCTCCCGCGATGCCGCGCCCCCTGCTGCTGAGCCTGCTGCTGATGACCACCCTCGCCGCCTGTTCCACCACGCAATCGCCGTACGCGAACTCCCCCCAGTTCCGCGACGGCGGCTTCCACAATCCGGTCAAGCCCAGGCAGGCCGGGTTGCCGCAGATGCTGCGAATGGCGTGGCGGTTCATGTTCGACAAGTCCGACGATGCGCGGCCCGACGAGCCGGTGCCGGTGACCCCGATCACGCGCGCACAGCTGCTGGCCGCGCCCGACGGATCGTTGTTCCGCCTGGGGCATTCGACGATGCTGCTCAAGCTCGACGGGCATTTCTGGCTCACCGATCCGGTGTTTTCCGAACGCGCCTCCCCGGTGCAATGGGCCGGCCCGAAGCGCTTCCACGCGCCGCCGATTTCGCTGGAGCAACTGCCGCCGATCGAAGGCGTGATCCTTTCGCACGATCATTACGACCACCTGGACCGCGCGGCCGTGCTCGCGCTTGCCGGCAAGACGCGCCACTTCGTCGCGCCGCTGGGCGTGGGCGATCTGCTGGTGGAATGGGGCGTGGAAGCGTCCAAGGTGCGGCAGCTGGACTGGTGGCAGGAGACGCGAATCGGCGGCGTGCGCCTGGTGGCGACGCCGGCGCAGCATTTCTCCGGCCGCGGGATGTTCGACAAGAACCCGACGCTGTGGGCGTCGTTCGTGATCGAGGCCGATGGCCTGCGCCTGTTCTTCAGCGGCGACAGCGGCTACTTCGACGGTTTCAAGACCATCGGCGAGCGCCTGGGCCCGTTCGACGTGACCATGGTCGAATGCGGCGCCTACGATGCGATGTGGAGCGGCGTGCACATGCAGCCGGAGCAGACCGTGCAGGCGCACCTGGACCTGCGCGGGCGCTGGCTCATGCCCGTGCACAACGGCACCTTCGACCTGGCGCTGCATGGCTGGCAGGAACCGTTTACACGCGTGACGCAGATCGCGCATGAACGTGGTGTAGCGCTAACAACGCCGGGTTTCGGCGAGGCGATGAACCTGCGCCAGCCCTCGCCCGAGCGTGCGTGGTGGCTGCCCTCGCCGTAGTCATCGGCGACAATGGCGGCCCCATCGCAAGCGGCGCCGCCATGACGAACCACTCGCAGTCGATCTCCCTCACCCGCTATCTCATCGAAGAGCAGCGCGCCGGCCGCATCAACGCCGACCTGCGCCTGCTGATCGAAGTGGTCGCGCGCGCATGCAAGACGATCTCCATCGCCGTGGGCAAGGGCGCGCTGGGTGGCGTGCTGGGCGATGCGGGGACGGGCGACGAGGCATCGATCAACGTGCAGGGCGAGGCGCAGAAGAAGCTCGACGTGCTGTCGAACGAGATCCTGCTGGAAGCCAATGCATGGGGCGGGCACCTGGCCGGCCTGGCTTCGGAGGAGATGGACACCTCGCAGCCGATTCCCGACGTCTACCCGCGCGGCAACTACCTGCTGCTGTTCGATCCCCTCGATGGCAGCTCCAACATCGACGTGAACATTTCCGTCGGCACCATCTTCTCCGTGCTGCACGCGCCCGACGGCGTGACGCAGGCCACGGACGCGGACTTCCTGCAGCCCGGCACGGCGCAGGTCGCGGCCGGTTACTGCACCTACGGGCCCAGCACGATGCTCGTGCTCACCGTTGGCAACGGCACGCATGCCTTCACGCTGGACCGCGAGATCGGCAGCTTCGTGATGACCACGCGCGGCATGCGCATTCCGGAGGAAACGAAGGAATTCGCGGTGAACATGTCCAACCAGCGTTTCTGGGAAGCGCCGATGCAGCGCTACGTCGGCGATCTGCTGGCCGGCAAGGAAGGCCCGCGCGGCAAGGATTTCAACATGCGCTGGGTGGCCTCGATGGTCGCCGACGTGCATCGCATCCTCACGCGCGGCGGCATCTTCAGCTATCCGCTGGACAGCAAGTGCGCGGGCAAGGGCGGCAAGTTGCGCCTGATGTACGAAGCCAATCCGATGTCGCTGCTGGTCGAACAGGCGGGCGGCGCGGCGAGCACCGGTCGCCAGCGCATGCTCGAGGTGCAGCCCACCGGCCTGCACCAGCGCGTGCCGGTGTTCCTTGGCTCGAAGCTGGAAGTCGAGGCGGCCGTGCGTTATCACGCCGAGCACGGCGCGCGGTAACCAGACGTCCGCACGATCGCGTGCGTAACGTTTGAATGAGTGGCGCATGCAATGCCTGCGCCGCTCACGAACGTGAATCGAATTGGCCCGTTTCATGTCGCATGCCCTTGTACGCATTCAGCCTGGAAACGCGTCGTATCTGACCGCTCATCGTCGAACGGTGCGTTGAATACACTGCGTAACTTCCCGTAGTGGCAGCATCGACTGCCTCGGACCTGGTCAGGAATGACATGCCGATGGACGGAATGCAGGACTCCGAAGCGGCGCAGTCCGGTGGCCGCGAACTGATCTACGTGACCCGTGGCGGTGCCGGGCGCGTCCTCGCACTGGGTGGCCTGCAGCTGTTGGGCTGGAACCTGCGGCGCGCGCCGGATGCGCGCAGCGTACTGCGTATCCTCAACGGCGATTCGCGCAAGCCGCACGCGGCGTTGCTCGACCTGCGCGAGGGCTTCACGCAGCAGGACCTCGCCGAGTTCGGGACGGCGTTGTCGGCCGGCAACGTGGGCTGGGTCGCGGGCATCGATGCGCGCCAGCTCGACGAGTCGCCGGTGCGCGACCTCATCCGCGATTACTGCTACGACTACCTGACATTGCCGTGCCCGGAATCCGTGCTCAACACGGTGATCGGCCACGCGCACGGCATGGCGAGCCTGGCCTGCGAACGCGGCGACACGACGAGCGAATCCGGCTTCGACGGCATGATCGGCGAGAGTCCGTCGATGCGTACGCTCTGCCGCACGTTGCGCAAGGCGGCGCTGACCGAAGCGCCAGTGTTCATCGCCGGCGAAACCGGTACGGGCAAGGAACTGGCGGCGATGGCCGTGCATCGGCATTCGCGCCGGCACGCGCATCCTTTCGTGGCCATCAACTGCGGCGCCATCCCGCACAGCCTCATCCAGTCCGAACTGTTCGGCTACGAGCGCGGCGCGTTCACCGGCGCGCAGCAGCGCAAGCTGGGCCGCATCGAGATGGCCAACGGCGGCACGCTGTTCCTGGACGAGATCGGCGACCTGCCGCTGGAAAGCCAGGCCTCGCTGCTGCGCTTCCTGCAGCAGGGCAGCATCGAGCGGCTCGGCGGTCACGAACAGATCCCGGTCGATGTGCGCATCATCTCGGCCACGCACCATGATCTGGATCGCGCCGTGGCCGAGGGCCGTTTCCGCGCCGACCTGTATCACCGACTCTGCGTTCTCCGGCTGCAGCAACCGCCGTTGCGCGACCGCGGCGGCGATATCGACAAGCTCGCCGAGTACGCGCTGCAGCGCTACTCGCAGGAAGGCCATCGCACGTTGAAGGGCTTCGCACCTTGCGCGCGCCAGGCGCTGCACAGCCACACCTGGCCGGGCAACGTGCGCGAACTGATCAATCGCGTGCGCCAGGCCGTCGTGATGGCCGAGGGCCGGCTGATCACCGCCGCCGACCTGCATATCGACAGCTCGCTGACCACGCCGCCGCCCACGCTGGACGAAGTGCGCGATGCGGCCACGCGCGCGGCGATCGAGCGCTCGCTGCATCGCAATCGCGGGCGACTGGTGGATGTCGCGCGTGAGCTTGGCGTGTCGCGCGTGACGCTGTACCGGCTGATGCAGCGCCACGGCCTGCGCGCGCACGAGCCCGAATCGCCCAACACGGCGCACATCGCCTGAGGTGGAAGCAGCGCGTTTGCATCGCGCGCGCGCCGTGCGAGGATGCCGCATCCGGGCTTCCCACTGGCGCCATGCATAACCACGAACGTGGCGATTCCGGCGGCACCCAGGCGTGCGCCGACTTCATCGAAGTGTTCGACGATGCGCTCGACCGCGGGCAGTGTGCGCAGCTGGTCGAACGTTTCTCGGCGAGCGCGGACACCGTCCCCGGTCGCATAGGCGGCGGCGTGCTGCCCGACCTGAAGGACAGCCGCGATCTCACCATCACCGGGCGCGAGGCCTGGCGCGATGCGGAAGCGATGCTCAACGCGGCCGTGTTCAAGGGTTTGATCGCGTACCTGCGGCGTTATCCGCACACGCTGATCGCGCCGCTGATGCTGGAGGTGCCGGGGGAAGGCGACGCGCGCCATCGCCTCACGGCCGAGCGCCTGGCGGCGATGGACGATGCGTCGCTGTCGCCGGTCGTGCAGACGGTGCTGCGTCCGGGGGCCATCAACCTGCAACGCTATACGGCCGATCGCGGGGGGTATCCGTACTGGCACTGCGAGCTCTACCCGCGCGATCCGCATGGCGAGACGCTGCATCGGCACCTGTTGTGGACGCTCTATCTCAACGACGGGTTCGAGGCGGGCGAAACGGAATTCCTGTACCAGCAACGCAGGATCGCGCCGCGCGCCGGGAGCCTGTTGATCGCACCGGCGGCGTTCACGCACACGCATCGCGGCAACCGCCCGAAGGGTGGCGACAAGTTCATCGCGACGAGCTGGATCCTGTTCCAGCGGGCGGAGCGGTTGTTCGGGGCCTAGTGCGCGGTGATCCGGCTTGTGTGGGCCCGGGTGCGGCCTTCTGCCTTGCCCGGGCCATACAGCGGGTAGGGCGGGCTAGGCTGTCCTGGGATGATTCAGCACGAGCCAGTACAGCCCGACCTGCTTCACCGCCCAGACGAACTGCTCGAAGTCGACCGGCTTCTGGATGTAGCTGTTCACGCCCAGTGCGTAGCTGGCCTCGACGTCGAACGGTTCGGCGCTGGTCGTGAGCACGACGATGGGCAAGGTGCGCGTGGCTTCGTTCGCACGCACGGCCTGCAGGACCTCGCGACCGTCCACCTTGGGCAGGTTCAGGTCCAGCAGCATGATCGACGGAAGGTCGTCCGGGTCGCGGTCGGCGTACTTGCCGCGGGCGAAGAGGTAATCGAGCGCTTCGGCCCCGTCGTTCACCACGACCAGGCGATTGGCGATCTTCGCCTCGTCGAAGGCGATGCGGGTGAGCTCGACATCGTCCGGGTTGTCCTCGACCAGCAGGATTTCCTTGTGCATCAGGCGCTCTCCTCCACCAGCGCTTCGGCTGGCAATTCGAGGGTGAACGTGGCGCCGGATTCGGGACTTGAATCGGCGCGGACGCTGCCGTGGTGTCGTTCGGCGATGCGCCGCACGATCGCCAGGCCCAGACCGTGACCTCCCCCCTGGTCCGGTCCGTGCAGTCGCTGGAATGGCTCGAACAGCTTGTGCGCATAGCGCATGTCGAATCCGATGCCCTCGTCACGGATTTCGACCTGCACCGTCTTGCCTTCACGACGGCCGCTGACCTGGATGCGGATCGGCTCGCGTTCGCGCGAGAACTTCCACGCGTTGCCCATCAACTGGCTGAGCAGGAGCTTGAGCAGCCGTTCGTCGCCCCAGGCGTGGAGGCTGGGCTGCACGCGGATGTCGGCGCGGCGCTGGGGTTCGGCATCCTGCAGCTCGGCGCCGACCCAGTCGGCCAACAGGCTCAGGTCCACGTCGGCGGGCTTGAGTTCGGTGCGCGTGACATACGCCAGGTCGTTCAGCGCGCTCAGCAATCCGCTCATGCGCGAGGCGGCAGCACGGATGCGGGCGAGGTAATCGCGATCGGTCTCGTCCAGGCGCTCGGATGCGCGATCGGCCAGCAGCGCCGAGAAGCTCTCGATCGAACGCAGCGGCGCGCGCAGATCGTGCGCGACCGCGTCGGCGAACAGTTGCAGCTGGTGGTTGGCGGCGAAGCGCGCGGCGTGTTCGGCTTCGGCGCGCGCCTTGAGTGCAAGTTCGGCAGCGTGCTGCGCGCTGATGTCGCGCACCTGCACCAGCAGGTAGGACGGAAATCCATGGCCGTCGCGCACGACCGATACGTTGACGTGCGCCCACACGATCTCGCCGCTGCGGTGCATGTAGCGCTTCTGTGCGTCGAGTGCGGGGATGTTGCCTTCGACCAGTCCGCGCAGGAAGGACTGGCTCATCGCGACGTCGTCGGGATGCGTGATGGAAGCTGCGGACGTGCCGACGATTTCGCGCGCGTCGTAGCCGAAGATGCGCTCGAACGCGGGGTTCACTTCTAGCCATCGACCCTGGAGATCGACCACCGCCATGCCGACGCCGGAGGCGTCCATCGCGAGACGGAATCGGTCGATTCCCGTGTCCTGACCGGGGTTATCGCTCATCGATGGAGTGACTCAAGCTAGTCCTGTCGCGGGCGTAGTGTAGCGGGGCCGGTCGTGACGGTGCGGTGCAGGCTGTCGCACGCTCAAGGCGCCCGCTCGCGCACAATGAGGCATGGAGATGCAACAGGTCCTGTTCCTCATCATCCTCGCCGGCTCACTGTATCTGTTCATCAGTGAACGCCTGCGCGTGGACGTGACCGCGATGCTCACGCTGCTGGCCATGGTGCTGGCGGGCGTGCTCGATGCCCGCGAAGCGTTGTCGGGCTTCGCGAGCGAGCCGGCGATCATCGTCGCGGCGGTGTTCATCATCTCCGGTGGGCTGGCCGCGACCGGCATCACCGAACGCATCGGCCAGGCCGTCGAACGCGCGGCGGGGCGCACCGAAAGCCGCGCGATCGCAGTGGTGATGCTGGCCGTGGCGGCGCTGTCGTCTTTCACGCATCACGTGATGGTCACCGCGATGATGTTGCCGATCGTGACGCGGTTCGCACGTGCGCGCGGGATGTCGGCATCGCGGTTGCTGATGCCGATGTCCTTCGCCGCGTCGCTGGGCACGACGCTGACGCTGGTCAGCGCGCCGGCGTTCCTGCTGGCCGACAACCTCATCGAGCGCACCGGCGCGGAAGGGCTCGGGATCTTCTCGATCACGCCGATCGGCCTGGCGCTGGTGGTGCTGGGCGTGGTCTACATGCTGGTCGCGCGGTGGCTGCTGCCCAAGCGCTTCGGTGCTCTGGGCGATGCGGGCTACCTGCGCCTGGACCGCTACCGCACCGAGCTGGTGGTGGGCGATGGCCAGCGCTGGAACACGCGGCCGCTGGCGGACCTGCAGAAGGCGCTGGGCGATCGGTTCCGCCTGGTGAGCTGGACGCGCGACGGCCAGGTGCGCGACGACCTGACGCCGGCCAGCCCGCTCATCAACGGCGACATCCTGCGCGTGGAAGCTTCGGCCGATGCGCTGGCGTCGTTGCGCGACGACCCGGGCCTGGAACTCCAGGCGATCCGGCGTTATGGCGCGATGGCCACGGGCGAGGGCGACGCGCAGCTGGTGCAGGCAGTGATCGCGCCGGGCTCGGAGTTCATCGGCCGCACGCTGCGTGAGCTCGATTTCGCGCGGCGCTTCCACGTGGTGATCATCGGCCTGTGGCGGCGCGGCGAAGACGAACCGCAGCGCCTGGCCGATATGCGCCTGCGCGAAGGCGACCTGCTGGTGCTGTGGGGCCGGCCGTCCCGCTTCGCCGAACTGGCCACGCACCACGGGTTCCTGATGCTGGTGCCCTTCGCCGGCGAGGCGCGCCGCCGCGTGCGCGCACCGGTGGCGCTGATGATCCTCGCCGCAACCGTGGTGGCCGCTGCGACCGAATGGCTGCCGGCGCCACTGGCGTTCCTGCTCGGTGCGGTGGCGATGGTCGCCTCGCGCTGCGTCGACGTGGACCAGGCATACCGCGAGGTCGACGTGCGCATCTTCGTGATGATCGCCGGCGTGATCCCGCTGGGCATCGCGATGGAGCAGACCGGCACGGCGCAGTGGCTCGCATCGGGACTGCTGCACGTGGTGTCGGGATGGCCGCCGCTGGGCGTGCTGCTGGTGATGTTCGGCGTGGCGGCGCTGTTGACGCAGATCCTGTCGGATGCGGCGACGACGGTGCTGCTGGGGCCGATCGCGGTGGAGCTGGCGCAATCGCTGAACCTGCCACCGACGCCGTTCGTGGTGTGCACGGCGCTGGGCGCGGTGGCGTCGTTCCTCACACCGATCGGGCACCACGGCAACCTGCTGATCCTCGGACCGGGGCAGTACCGGTTCAACGATTTCCTGCGCATCGGGCTGCCGCTGACCCTCATGATCGCGCTGGTCAGCGCATGGATGTCGCGCTGGTTGTGGCTGGGCGGACCGCTGCTTCCGGGCTGATGCGGCCGGAGCTGACGCGCGGGCTAGAACAGATCGCCCTGCGGCGAGGGCTTGCGCGGCGGCACGAACAGGCTCGTGTCCAGGCTGGGCATCGACCCGAATCCCAGCCGCGCGTGCGCCTTCCGGAAGCGTTGCGCGATGAGCTGCGCGAACGGCCCCTCACCGCGCATGCGGGTGCCGAAGGTGCTGTCGTAGTCCTTGCCGCCACGCATCTGCTGGATGAGGCTCATCACGTGCGCGGCGCGGTCGGGGTAATGCAGTTCCAGCCATTCGCGCCAGACCTGCTTGAGTTCGTGCGGAAGGCGGAGCAGCACGTAGCCCGCGGACGTCGCGCCATGGTCGCGGCACGCGTCCAGGATGTGTTCGATCTCGCGGTCGTTGATCATCGGAATGACCGGCGCGACCATCACGCCGACCGGTACGCCGGCGTCTGCCAGCGTGCGGATGGCCTTCAATCGCGCGTGCGGCGCGGACGCGCGCGGTTCCATGCGCGCCGAGAGGCGGTTGTCGAGCGAGGTGACCGAGAATGCGACGCTCGCGAGGCCGCGTTGAGCCATCGGTGCGATGAGGTCCAGGTCGCGCACGACGCCGGCGTTCTTCGTGATGATGCTGAAGGGGTGCGAGCAGGCGCTCAGCACTTCGATCACCGAACGCGTCACGCGGTAGCGGCGCTCGATGGGCTGGTAGGAGTCGGTGTTGATGCCCAGCGCCAGCGGCACGCACTTGTACGACGGGCGCGCGAGTTCGTTCTGCAACAGTTCGGCCGCGTTGGTCTTGGCGAACAGGCGGGTTTCGAAGTCCAGTCCCGGCGACAGGTCGAGGTAGGCATGCGACGGTCGGGCGAAGCAGTAGACGCAACCGTGCTCGCAACCGCGATACGGGTTCACCGACGCGCTGTGGCCGACGTCCGGCGAGTCGTTGCGGCTGACGATGCTGCGTGCGCGCTCCTCGGTGACACGGGTCTGCGGGCCTGGGGTGTCGGACAGGTCTTCGTAGACCGAACCCCAGCCGTCGTCCTCCCCGTGCGCGACGGTCACCGCATAGCGGCCGTCGACATGGGAAGCGGCACCGCGACCTTTGATCGGGGCCTGGGCTTTGCGGGCGTCATCCATCGGGCTAGCCTACGCGCGGCCCGTCGCAGCGCCTGAGACGGTACCGACGACGCGGCGCCGACACGGCGCGCGGCAGGCTGAACGCAGGAGGAGACCGCCCGGCATGCTCGACATCCTGCGCAGCGCGTGGAGCGCGTTCACTTCGATTCCCAACCTGGCCCTGTACCTCACGCTCGGCTGGCTGACCTACGTGGTGTGGCTCGGCTTCTGGATCGTGCTGCAGAAGCGCGAACCGGTGGCGACGCTGAGCTGGCTGATCAG
>Ga0209676_1002626_pt1 | contig 12258 bp, 15 predicted proteins | sample AraplaCvi_mLB_r2_FD_184282 | JGI IMG/M metagenome (GOLD analysis project Ga0209676, IMG submission 184282) | Arabidopsis root microbial communities from North Carolina, USA - plate scrape MF_Cvi_mLB_r2 (SPAdes) (version 2) | ecosystem: Host-associated > Plants > Roots > Endosphere | place: USA...
AGCTTTGCCTGGATGCGGGCCATGCGCCATTTTTCCCATGTGCGTTTGAGGACGAAATTATAGGCGGTGCCGACGAAAATGAAGAGCACCATGATGCGGATCGGGGTGACGATGACCGCCTCGATCAGCCGCGAGCGGTCGGACACCGGCGCGATGTCGCCAAAGCCCGTCGTGGTGACCGAGATCATCGTGAAATAGACGACGTCGAGGAAGCTGATCTGTCCGTCGTGGCTGTCCTTCAGCCCCGCGCGGTCGATCCAGTGGACGAGTACGACGATCGCGATCAGGAAAAAGGCGACGCCGAGCCGCGTGATGACATCGGCCCAGATCGGCCAGTTGCTCGCGCGTTTCAGCGGGCGGAAGATGTGCGGCATCTTCAGTCTGTCTGACGGGCCTTTGCTCATCGGGGCGGCAGTTGCTTCATCGGATCGACGGGTATGCGATTTTTGCGCAACTGGAAATGGCGTTGCGACGTCTGGACCTGACCTGTCGCACCGGCGCGGCCGATGCATCGCCCATGCGGACGCTCAGCCGCCGTACGCTCCGCGCAACGCAGCGAGCGACGCGTCATGCGTCAGGTCGAGCTGGAGCGGGGTAACCGAGATATAATTGTCGTCGATCGCCTCGAGGTCGCTGTCGTGGCCGAGGCTGTGCTCGATGCCGTGGAGGCCGAACCAGTAATAGCGATAGCCGCGCGGGTCGGTGCCCTCGACGATCGAGCCGCGGCCGTAGTCGTGGAAGCCCTGGCGGGTGACGCGGATGCCCTGCACCTCTTCGGCGGGGATCGCGGGGAAGTTGATGTTGATCAAAGTGCGCGGCGCCATCTGCATGGCGAGCAGCGGGCGCAGGACCTTGGCGCCCCATGCTGCGGCGGCTTCGAACGGCACGCTGTCGCCCATGCCTTCCTTGGCATAAACCTGGCTGAGTGCGATCGACGGAATGCCCGCGAGCGCGCCCTCGATCGCCGCCGAGACGGTGCCCGAGTAGGTCACATCGTCGCCGAGGTTGGCGCCGCGGTTGACGCCCGACAGGATCAGGTCGGGCTTTTCGGGCATCAGCTTGCCGATCGCCATCATCACCGAATCGGTCGGAGTGCCGCTGCACGACCAGCGGCGCTCTTCGTGCTGGCGGATACGCACCGGGCGCGAGAGGGTGAGCGAGTGGCCGGCGCCCGACTGTTCTTCGGCGGGGGCGCACACCCAGATGTCGTCGCTGAGTTCGCGTGCGATCGATTCGAGCACCGCCATGCCAGGGGCGTGATAGCCGTCGTCGTTGGTGAGGAGGATGCGCATCAGGCCACGGGCTCCAGCTTGGTGATACTGCCCATGTACGGGAGCAGCGCCGCCGGAATGGTGACACTCCCGTCGGCCTGCTGGTAATTTTCGAGGATCGCGACGAGCGTGCGGCCCACGGCAAGGCCTGAGCCATTCAGCGTATGCACAAACTCGTTGCTCTTGGCGCCGTCGCGGCGGAAGCGCGCGTTCATGCGTCGCGCCTGGAAATCGCCGCAGGTCGAACAGCTCGAAATCTCGCGGTACGCATTTTGTCCCGGCAGCCAGACTTCGAGATCATAGGTCTTGCGCGCCGAGAACCCCATGTCGCCGCTGCACAGCAACATCTTGCGATAGGGGAGTTCGAGCGCCTCGAGGATCGTCTCCGCAGCGCGCGTCTTGCGTTCGAGTTCGGCGTCCGAGTCCTCGGGGCGGACGATCGAGACGAGTTCGACCTTCCAGAACTGGTGCTGGCGGATATAGCCACGCGTGTCGCGCCCCGCCGAACCGGCTTCGGAGCGGAAGCAGGGGGTGAGGGCGGTCATGCGGATCGGCAGCTCGGCTTCGGGCAGGATCTCCTCGCGCACCGCGTTGGTCAGGCTCATCTCGGAGGTCGAGATGAGCCAGCGCCCGTCGGTGGTCTGGAACAGATCCTCGCGAAATTTGGGGAGCTGCGTCGTGCCGTAGGCAGCTTCATCGCGGACCATCAGCGGGGTCGCACATTCGGTGTACCCCGCCTCGGTCGTCTGCTTGTCGATCATGAATTGCCCGATCGCGCGTTCGAGCCGTGCCATCTGGCCTTTCAGGAACGCAAAGCGCGCGCCCGACATCTTCGCCGCGGTCTCGAAATCGAGGCCGAGCGCTGGCGCGAAGTCTGCGTGCTCCTGCGGCGCGAAATCGAAGCTGCGCGGCGTGCCCCAGCGCGAAATCTCGACATTGCCTTCCTCATCCTCGCCGGCCGGGACGTCGGCGAGCGGAATGTTCGGGATCGCCGCGAGAATATCCTGCAGCGCGGCAAGCTGTTCTCGTTCGGCGTCTTCCTTCGCGGGAAGCGCCGTCTTGAGGTCGGCGACCTCGGCCTTCAGCGCTTCGGCCTTGTCCTTGTCGCCCTGCGCCATCGCCTGGCCGATCAGTTTCGACGCCTCGTTGCGGCGCGCGAGAGAGCCCTGAATTTCGGTCTGTAGCGCGCGCAGCGACGCGTCGGCCGCCACGATCTGGGCGGACAGTGGTTCGAGGCCGCGGCGCGCGAGGCCGGCGTCGAACGCTTCGGGATTTTCCCGGATCAGGCGGATATCGTGCATGCGCCGCGCTATGGCGTTGCCGCCCGCGCGGCGCAAGCCCGTCTTAGCGTTCCACCAACCCCGCCAGCTGGCCGATCGCGGTGCCCCAGCCTTCGTAGAAACCCATCTCATCATGCTTGGCGCTGTCCTCCGGTGTCTTGTGGAGCACGCGCGCCGAATAGAGGGTGCCGCCGTCCTGCGCTTCGAAGGTCAGGATCGCGGTCAGCGCGAGCCATGGCTCGGCGGGTTGCCAGCCTTCGGTGAGCACGGTGGTGAAGACGAGCTTCTTTTCCGGGATCGCTTCCAGAAAGCATCCGTCGACATGCGGCTGGAAATCGGCGGCGCCCGCTTCGCGCATTCGCGTGACGAACCCCCCGCCGGGCCGCAGGTCGAGCGTGACGACCTGGCACTCGATCGGCGCCGGGATCCACCATTTCGCGAGATTTTCCGGCACGCTCCACGCGTTCCAGACCGCCGACGGCGGCGCGGCGATCAGGCGCGAGATGGTGAGGGTCGTGTCGTCGGTCATAAATTTTGCTCCCGGGGTGTTTGCGATTCGACGAAGTCGGCGAGGCGGTCGGTGCGGCCCTGCCATATGGCGCGTTGCTGCGAGAGCCAGCCTTCCGCCGCCGCGAGGCGCTCGGCATCGACGCAGCAGGTGCGCACGCGGCCGTGCTTTTCGGTGTGGATCAGTCCCGACCCCTCGAGCACCGACAGATGTTTGAGGAAGGCGGGGAGGCCCATCCTAAAGGGTTCGGACAGCTGCTTCACCGGCGCCGCTCCCTTGAGCAGGCGGCTGACGACCGCGCGTCGCGTCGGGTCGGCGAGCGCGTGGAAGAGCGAATCGAGTGCGGCTTGTTGGTTCACCATATGGCGAACCATGAGGAATAGTTTGCCATATGGCAAACTGATTCTCGCGGAAATAAAAAAGGGCCGCCCCGAAGGGCAGCCCTTAGTTTCTGAGGTTCGGGTTAGCCCCCCAAACCGCCAGTGGATCTCTTAAGCCGCGTTGGCATCATTCTCGTTGCGGTTCGCCGCACGGCGGCGGGCCACCAGCGCAGCGGCTGCAGCGCCGAACAATAGCATCATCGGCGGTGCAGGAACAGGGGTCGGATCGCCCGATGACCCGCCATGGCTGCTGCTGCCACCCGAGCTCGACGAAGACGAACTGGAGGATGAGCTGCTGCTCGACGACGAAGAAGAGGTGCTGCCGGTCGAACCGAAGCTGCTGCTGCTGCCGGTCGCGCCCGACGAGGTCGCGCCGCTCGACGTGCTGCTGGAGGACGAAGACGAGGACGACGAACTCGACGACGAGCTGCTGCTTGAACTGCCGCCGCGTGACGAGCTGCCCCAGCCCGAACTGCCTTTTGACGAACTGCCCCAGCCCGAGCTGCCGTGCGAGCTGCCGCCCTTCGACGAGCCGCCCGACGATGAGGAGCTCGACGACGAGGAGGAAGAAGAGGAAGACGAGCTCGACGACGAACTGCTGCTCGACGACGAGGTGCTGACGTTGCCCGACGACGTCGAGACATTGCCCGACGAAGTCGAGGTGCTGACGCTGCCGGTCGAGGTCGAAACGCCGCCCGTGGACGTCGACACGCCGCCAGTCGAGGTCGAAACGCCGCCGGTCGAGGTGCTCACACCACCGGTCGAGGTCGAAACGCCGCCCGTCGAGGTCGAGACGCCCGACGAGGTGCTGCTCGAGGTCGAGACGCCGCCGGTGGTCGTCGAGGTGACGACGATGCTGCCGCTGCTGCCGCCGCCGCTGCTGCCACCGAAGAAGCCGCCAAAGAAACCACCGCCGAAGCCGCCGCCAAAACCGCCGCCGATGACGGTCACGCCGCCGCCGCTGCTGCCGCCTTCAAAGCCGCCGCGCGGGAAGGGCGCGTAAGGGATGGGGGGCAGGGGGATCGTCTGCGTCACGACCTGCGTCTGCGGGGTCGCGGTGCGGATGATGCGCTTTGTCGTGACGACGCGGCGTACACGCTTCACCGGCTTGCGCGCGGCGTGGCGTTTGCGAACGACCTTCTTGCCGGCGCAGGGCGAGCAGGACTGGACCGTCTGGGCACGCGCCTTCGGAACGTCGGCGATCTGCATCGCGCCGCTACCGATGATTGCCCCGCCGCAGGTGCAGGCGCAAAGCTTGGCAAGGGCCATTCGGACAGACATAGGCTTCTCTTTCTTTCCCGTTGCAGGTGCGAAGCGCCACCAAACGGCACCCCCCCATTCACCTTCGCTATACCCCAAAAGGCCAAAGCTTTTTGAACGCGGCAATTGTGTTAACCGCGTTTGCCTGTCCGAGAGCGGGAATCGCGACCCGGAATCAACCAAAATCGCTGTATATGTCCCAAAACAGAACGGAAAATGCAATAATTCTATGCAATTGGTTAACCTTCGGGCCTAAATCCGGCGCCTTGGCCGCTCTCTTCGCGTGGCCGCCAACTATACAGAATCGCTGCTTTTGCCCTGCCGGTTCATCGCCGCTTCACGGGTTGTCGCTATCCGCAGCTTCGGCGCTTGTATCGTCGCGAGCGGCTGGTTATAGGCGCGCCACTCCCTGCACCGCTTGGCGGTCCGCGGGGTGACAGGAAAGGACGCGAGAGCCCCTCATGCCGACCAAGATTGCCGACGTTGGCGCTGACGCGCTTCGCGAAGCCAAATCCAATCTCGATTCGGACTATGTCCCCAGCGACGACGAAGAGTTCATGAACGAGCGGCAGCAGGATTATTTCCGCGGCCTGCTCCTCGCGTGGAAAAAGTCGATCCTGTCCGAATCCGAATCGACGCTCGCGCATCTTCAGGACGGACCGCTCCGCGAGCCCGACCTCGCCGATCGTGCATCGAGCGAGACCGACTGGGCGATCGAACTTCGTACCCGCGATCGCCAGCGCAAGCTGATTGCGAAAATCGATTCGGCGATTCGCCGCATCGACGAGGGCGAATATGGCTATTGCGCGGTCACCGGCGAGCCGATCTCGCTCGCCCGCCTGCAGGCGCGCCCGATCGCGACGATGACGCTGGAAGCGCAGGAACGCCACGAGCGTAACGAACGGATTTCGCGCGAAGATTAGTCGTAAGGACCGCGGTCCTATTTACGATTCCGCAACGGCTGCCTTCTAGATTCGCGTCCCTGACATAAACGCGGGGAATGGTCGCAATGGAATCGCGTGAGCCGGTAACGGTCGATGAAGAAGTGGCGGCGCTGTCGCGCGGCGCCGATCGGGACAGCCTGTTCATGCAGGCCAGCCTGACCGTGCCGGGCAGTTCCGGTCCCGTTATCGTGCGCGTCCGCAACCTGTCGCCGGGCGGGATGCTCGCCGAGGCCAAGATGCAGGTTGCGCAGGGCGCCGCGGTTCAAGTCGACCTGCGCAACGTTGGCCCGGTTTGGGGCCGGGTTATCTGGGCAGGCGAAGGCAAGTTCGGGATCGCGTTCGACCGGCCGGTCGATCCGCAGGCGGTCCGTCGACAAGTGGTATCTGAGTCCGATTTGCCGCCGCATCTTCGGCGTACGGGGCTCGAGAAGGGCCCCTTCTACCGCCGGCGCTGATGCGTCCTTGAGTAGGGCAGCATCAGCGGGGCGATAGCGCTGGCGATCAGACGATCGCGAGCATCTCTTCCTTCAGTTTCAGTTTCTGCTTCTTGAGCTGCGCGACCACTCCGGTATCGGGGGCGGGGCGGCGCTCTTCATTCGCAAGTTTCGCATCGAGGTCCGCGTGGCGGGACTTCAAGGTGGAAAGGTGCGACGTGCTCATTGGCATTCTCCTTTTCGACTCGATGGGCAGGGCGAATTAAATCACGAAACCGCCCCGATGTCGTGACGATTCGGTCAAGCGGTCCCCGTTGCGGACCAGTGGTGAACGTGGCAGGGAGGCGATGTGAACCCCGAGGAAATTACCCAGCGCCTGGAACTGCTTCGCATCGAGCATCGCGATCTCGATGCCGCGATCATTGCGCTGGGCGTTGCGGCGGTCCCCGACCAGTTGCAACTGGCGCGGCTCAAGAAAAGGAAGCTCAAGCTGCGCGACGAGATCGCGTGGTGCGAGGATCAGCTGGTTCCCGACATCATCGCCTGATCTATCGATAAAGCTTGAATTAAAACGGGACGATCGGCCTCGCAAAATTCGTGGTTACCGCCATTGCGGACCCAGCAGCGGGCGTGGCATCTCGCATTCATGGGCGGTGGGCGAACGAACATGATGGCAATCGGTATGCCGGTGCAGCGAGCACAGGTCGAAAATCTTTATGTCGAGGCGATGCTGCTCGCCGACGAGGCGCATGCCGCGTTTGCGGCGCAGCGCGATCTCGGTTCCATCGGCGGCGATGCTGCGTCGCAGATCGGCCTTGCGTGCGAATCGCTGAAGACGACGACGCGGTTGATGCATGTCATCGCCTGGCTGCTCCATCGCCGGGCGATGTTCGCGGGCGATCCCGGCGCAGGGCCGAACGACAGCGCGGCACGGATCGGCCAGGCGGTTGCGGCCGATTGGGATGTCTGCGCGGGCTTCGATGCGTCGGTGCGCCGGATCATTGTGGCGAGCGAGCGGTTGTTCGAACGGATCGCCGCGATCGAGGCGGGATGGGAAGCGCCGCGCGCGGTGACGCCGGTGCAGCAGCTGCTCGCGCAGCTGGAAGCGCGGCTTTAGGGCGCTAGCCACTCCATCCATGCGCCATGCGCGTGGGCGTGCGCAAGCTTTTGCGGTTCGCCGCCGCCGGGCCAGTGCCGCACGACCAGCTCATGATGATGGACCGTGCGGTTTGCTTCGAGCGCGATCCACGCCAGCGGTTTTTTCGCCGTCGCCCGCGCCCCCGCACCCTCCATCGCGGCGGTGACGCGCGCCTGTTGTTCCGCCGGGACATATTGCCAGACGATCGAATGCATCAGCACGCGCGTCGTGCCCTCGGCCTGCGGTCGCGCCAGTTCGGCCTCGACGAAATCGGCGGCGTTCGCGTGGATCAACTGGGGCGGTTCCTCGGTCGCCGCGGCGATCGCCGCTTCCATGCGCGCAAAGCGGACATGATGCTCGGGCCAGATATAGGCTTTCAGCCGCAGCGCCTGCACGGGATCGGTCAGGTCGACCGGCGCGACGTCGCAGCCTTTAAGACCGGCGAATTCGATCGCATGCTGCGGCGGATGATTGCCGCGCCATTCGGGCTTGAACGCCATCGCGCCGGGAAGCGGCCCGACATGCACGCCGCCGAGGTCGTAATGATAACGGTCGATCATCAGGTTGATCCCGCCACTCGACCCGATTTCGAGGCAGTCGAAGCGCGGCGGCAAGCCCATGTCGGCAAGCCAGAGCATCGCCGCGATGAAGTTCGACGATCGCCCCGCCTCGTTGGTCTGCGGCGGGCCGTCGAGCCAGGGAAGCAGCGCCGCCTCATGGCGCGCGACGACGCCGGCGATGATCGCATTGTCGTTGATGTCTTCGGAATCGGCATAGATGGGCGCGAGTTCGTGCGCGGCCTGCGACAGATGCAGCGCATGGATGCCGCCGGCGGCGCGCAGCGGCAGCGCATCGGCGAGCGGCGCGCCCTGCCAGCCGGCGATGCGGCGCGCGAATTCGCTCGCGGGCTTGGCAAGCAGCGCGCCAAGCGCCGCGACGACGCGTGCGGTCACCCGCGCGTCATTGGCGCGGCAATAGGCGACCTGATTGGCAAAGGCGGTGCGGACGGCCTTGGGGCCGGTTTCCGCCATGTCGACGAACTCGTAGCGCTCGCTCATTGCCCTTTTTCCTCTCGCCGCTTATGGGCGCGCAAGCTTATGCCCGAACCGATCATCTTTGCCATCCCGAAAGGGCGCATCCTCGACGAGGCGCTGCCCCTGCTTGCGCGCGTCGGGATAGAGCCGTCGGATGAGTTTTTCGACAAGAAAAGCAGAGCGTTAGTTTTTGGGACAAATCAGCCGCACGTCTCGCTGATCCGCGTTCGCGCCTTCGACGTCGCGACCTTCGTCGCGCATGGCGCGGCGCAGCTCGGCATTGTCGGATCGGACGTCATCGACGAGTTCGATTACAGCGAGCTTTACGCCCCCGTCGACCTCGGCATCGGCCATTGCCGGCTGTCGCTCGCGGGCCCGGAGGGCAGCGCGCCGCCGGGGCTTGGTGAAAGCCATATCCGCGTCGCGACCAAATATCCCGGAACGACGCGGCGATGGTTCGAGGCGCAGGGCATCCAGGCCGAATGCATCAAGCTGAACGGCGCGATGGAAATCGCCCCGAAGCTGGGGCTTGCCTCGCACATCGTCGATCTGGTTTCGACCGGGCGGACGCTGGTCGAAAATGCACTCGCCGAGCAGAAGATCATCAGCGAGGTGTCGGCGCGGCTGATCGTCAACCGCGCGGCGTTCAAGCTGCGCTCGGCCGAAGTGCCGGCGCTGGTCGAGAAATTCCGTCAGGCTGTAGGGCAGAGCGATGCGGCGGCTTGATGCTTCGGAACCCGGCTTCGCGGCCGAGTTCGACACGCTGGTCAACGATCGGCGCGAGAGCGATTCCGACGTGTCGGCCGACGTCGCCGCGATCATCGCGCGCGTGAAGGCCGAAGGCGACGCGGCGCTCGCCGACTATACCGCGAAGTTCGACCGCTTCGATCTCGACAAGAGCGGGTGGAGCATTTCAAAAGAGGAATGCGCCGCGGCTTATGAAGCCTTGGCGCCCGATCTTCGCGATGCGCTCAACCTCGCTGCCGATCGCATCCGCGCCTATCACGCCGCGCAGCTTCCCGAGAACCGCGACTATCGCGACGCCACGGGCGCACGGCTCGGCGCGCGATGGAATGCGGTCGATGCGGCGGGGGTCTATGTCCCCGGCGGCCGCGCCGCTTATCCGTCGTCGGTCCTGATGAACATCCTTCCCGCGAAAGTCGCGGGGGTCGGGCGCATCGTGATGATGACCCCGACGCCGGGCGGCGAGACCAATCCGGTCGTCATGGCCGCGGCGCATATCGGCGGGGTCGACGAAATCTGGCGCATCGGCGGGGCGCAGGCGGTAGCCGCGCTCGCTTATGGCACCGACAAAATCGCGCCGGTCGATGTCGTCACCGGCCCCGGAAACGCATGGGTCGCCGAGGCGAAGCGGCAGGTCTATGGCGTCGTCGGCATCGACATGGTCGCGGGGCCGAGCGAGATCGTCGTCGTCGCGGACGCGAAGAACGAACCACATATCATCGCCGCCGACCTTTTGAGTCAGGCCGAGCATGATCCGACGAGCCAGTCGATCCTCTTTACCGACGATGCGGCATTTGCCGAAGCTGTGGCGGAAGCGGTCGATGCGATCATCCCGACGCTCGGGACCGAAGCGACGATGCGCGAAAGCTGGGACGCCAATGGCGCCATCGTTGTTGTGCCGACGCTCGCCGACGCAATCCCGCTCTGCGACCGGCTCGCGCCCGAACATCTCGAACTCGCGGTCGATGCCGCAGAGGCCGATGCGCTCTTTGCCAAGGTGCGCCACGCCGGCTCGGTCTTCCTCGGCCGCCAGACCCCCGAGGCGATCGGCGATTACGTCGCGGGTCCCAACCATGTGCTGCCGACCGGCCGCCGCGCGCGTTTCTCGAGCGGACTGTCGGTCAGCGACTTCATGAAGCGCACGAGCTTCCTCGCGCTCGACGAGGCGAGCCTCGCCGCGATCGGCCCCGCCGCAGTCGCGCTCGCGGGCGCCGAGGGGCTTCCCGCCCACGCGCTTTCGGTCAGCCAGCGTCTCAGCTAAGAAAAGAACCATGAACAAACGCTCCCAGTCCCGCTCCGCCGCCCGTCTCGCCGCCGTTCAGGCGCTCTATCAGCACGAGATGGAGGGCACCCCCGTGCCCAAGCTGATCCACGAATTCCATCAGCACCGCATCGGCGCGACGATCGAGGACGAGGAATATGCCGAGGCCGACACCGCCTTTTTCGACGACATCGTGAAGGGCACGCTGGCGCGTCAGGAAGAGATTGATGCAGCGATTATCGGGCGGCTTGCCAGCGGCTGGTCGATGGAACGGCTCGATCGCACGATGAAGGCGATCCTGCGCGCGGGCTCCTACGAACTGATGGCGCGCGGCGATGTGCCGGTCGGCGCTGTGGTCAGCGAATATGTCGACGTCGCGAAGGCCTTCTTCGATACGCGCGAGGCGGGGTTCGCGAACGGCCTGCTCGATGCGATCGGCAAGGATGTGCGGGCGAAGTAGCTCATTGTTCCCCGGCGGATGCCGGGGCCCATCGTATTTTAGATCAGTCTTGGCGTTTTCCGCTCCGGGCTCCGGCTTTCGCGGGGGTGCAGGTTGGGCTAGGCTTCCCGCATGAGCGAAGCCGATTTCATCGCCCGCCTGCGATCTATCGCAACCGACCCTGCCGCGCGCGGGCTCGCCGACGATGCGGCGGTGCTGGACGGCCTCGTCCTCACCCACGACATGATCGTCGAGGGCATCCACTTCCTTCCCGACGACACGCCGCAGGACATCGCGTGGAAACTCGTCGCGGTGAACCTCTCAGATCTCGCCGCCAAGGGCGCCGCGCCCGTCGGGGTTCTTGTCGGTTACAGCCTTGGCGACAAGGAATGGGACGCGGCGTTCGTCGACGGGCTCGACCTTGTGCTGCGCCGCTTTGGCGTCATCCTGCTCGGCGGCGACACGGTGCGCGTGCCCGCCGGCGCGCCGCGCAGCTTCGGGCTGACCGCGATCGGCCGCGCACCCGCGGGCGGCGCGCCGTCGCGCGGCGGTGCGCGGCCCGGCGACCAGATCTGGGTGACGGGGACGATCGGCAACGCCGGGCTCGGCCTCGCGATGCGGCTGGGGCAGGAGGCGGCGAACGAGACCTGCCTCGCCGCCTATAAAAGGCCGCAGCCACAACTGACCTTCGGACAGGCGGTCGCGCCGCACGTCCATGCGATGATGGACGTGTCCGACGGCCTGCTGATCGATGCGCAGCGCATGGCCGCGGCGAGCGGGTGCGAGCTCGGCATCATGCTCGAGACGATCCCGCTGTCGGCGGCGCTGCTCGCGGTGCGCCCCGACGTCCTCGACACGCGGCTCGCGGCGGCGACCGCCGGCGACGATTATCAATTGCTTTTCGCCGCCGATCCGGGCGCGGCAGCCGCGATCCGCGAGACTGCCGCGGGGCTGAACATCATGGTGACGATGCTCGGCCATGCCGGGGTAGGCGAGGGAATCATGCTCACTCACCGCGCCCAGCGCATCGCGCTGCCTGACCGCCTCGGTTTCATGCACTAGGGCGGGAACCCGCGAAAAAGTTACGAATAACCGGGCTTGCCCTTGGCTTTCTTTCTTCCCATAACTCGGCGTCCAAATTTGGGGCGGTCGCATCAGGGGAGAGAGCGAGCCGGCAACAATAAGTCGGACGTTCGACTGTTATCTCTGCGTTCGCCCTTCTCGATGGGGAAGGAATAGACACGCATGAATCCGGTTTTGATCGCGATAGCGTGCGGCCTGGTGGCCGTACTCTATGGATTTATTACCTCGCGGCAGGTGCTCAGCGCTTCCGCCGGTAATGAGAAGATGCAGGAAATCGCCGCCGCCATTCAGGAAGGCGCCAAGGCCTATCTCGGCCGCCAATATCGTACCATCGCCATCGTCGGCGTCGTCGTCGCCATCCTTGTCGGGCTGTTCCTCGGCCCGATCTCGGCCACCGGCTTCGTCATCGGTGCCGTCCTGTCGGGCGTCGCGGGCTTCGTCGGCATGAACATCTCGGTGAAGGCCAACGTCCGCACCGCAGC
>Ga0209676_1002629_pt1 | contig 12255 bp, 13 predicted proteins | sample AraplaCvi_mLB_r2_FD_184282 | JGI IMG/M metagenome (GOLD analysis project Ga0209676, IMG submission 184282) | Arabidopsis root microbial communities from North Carolina, USA - plate scrape MF_Cvi_mLB_r2 (SPAdes) (version 2) | ecosystem: Host-associated > Plants > Roots > Endosphere | place: USA...
CCTGCTGTACACGCGCGGCATCGTGCCGCCGCACATCGTGGCCGGCATCAACCTGAACCTGCCGGTGGTCGGCACGCTGCTGCGCAAGGGCGGCGCGTTCTTCATCCGCCGCAGCATCCGTGGCAGCGCGCTGTATTCGGCAGTGCTGAGCGAGTACGTCGCGCAGCTGGTGGCCGGCGGCTATTCCATCGAGTACTTCGTCGAAGGCGGCCGCTCGCGCACGGGGCGCTTGCTGCCCCCCAAGGGCGGCATGGTCGCGATGACCGTGCGCGCGTTCGTGCGCCAGCCCACGCGGCCGGTGCTGTTCCAGCCCATCTACATCGGCTACGAGAAGCTGATGGAAGGCAACAGCTACCTCGACGAGCTGTCGGGCAAGCCGAAGGAGAAGGAATCGATCTGGCAGCTGCTGATGGGCATCCCCAAGGTGCTGCGCAGCAACTACGGCCAGGTGGTGGTGAACTTCGGCGAACCGATCCGCTTGGGGGACGTGCTGGCCGAGCACGCACCCGACTGGGACGGTGCGCCGGTCGGCGACGAGGAAAAGCCCGCGTGGCTGTCCAACACCGTCGATGCGCTGGCCACGCGCATCCAGGTCAACGTCAACCGCGCCGCCGACGTCAACCCGATCAACCTGCTCGCGCTGGCGCTGCTGTCCACGCCCAAGCACGCGATGGGCGAAGGCGACCTGCGCGCGCAGATCCAGCTGAGCAAGACGTTGCTGGCGGAACTTCCGTATTCGGACCGCGTGACCGTCACGCCGCATCCGGTCGAGGAGATCATCGCGCACGGCGAGGAGATCAACGTCCTCACCCGCATCAAGCACCCGCTGGGCGACGTGCTGGGCGTGAGCGGCGACAACGCGGTGCTGCTGAGCTACTTCCGCAACAACGTGCTGCATCTGTTCACGGCGGCGTCGTGGATCGCCTGCTGCTTCCAGAACAACCGCCGCATGAGCCTCAACGGCGTGCAGCGCCTGGGCCGCAGCGTGTACCCGTTCCTGCAGGAAGAGCTGTTCCTGCCGTGGACGGAGGACGAATTCGCGCAGCGGCTGACCCGCACCATCGACGTCTTCATCCGCGAGGGCCTGCTGGAGAAGATCAGCGACGACGAAGGCGGCATCCTCGCGCGCAACGCCGGCCAGACCGACGAGGTCTTCCGCCTGCGCGCCATCGGCCATTCGCTGCAACAGGCGTTCGAGCGCTATTACATCGCCATCTCGGTGCTGGTGAAGAACGGCCCCGGCACGCTCACGGCGGCGGAGCTGGAAGGCTTGTGCCAGCTGGCCGCGCAACGCCTGTCGCTGCTGTACGCGCCGGCCGCGCCGGAGTTCTTCGACAAGACCCTGTTCCGCGGCTTCATCCAGAAGCTGCGCGAGATGCGCCTGGTGTGGCCGGACGAGAACAGCAAGCTCGCCTTCGACAGCCGCCTGGACACGTGGGCGAAGGACGCCAAGTTCATCCTGGGCCGCGAGCTGCGCCATACGATCGAGAAGATCAGCCCGGAGAGTGCGAAGCCGGCGGTGGCTCCGGCGGCGGAGTGATCTTGAGCCCCTCTCCCATCGGGAGAGGGGTTGGGGTGAGGGGCAACGGAGCATCACGGGCAAACAACCCGGTGCACTGCGAGTTCCAGCGGTGATCCTGCGTTACTCCTCATCCGCCCTTCGGGCACCTTCTCCCGAAGGGAGAAGGGAAGAGCAGGCGCGACGCCTACGCCGGCTCATCCGGAATCAACGCGCTCTCCAGCCGCGCGATGCAGTCCTTCAGCCACAGCTTGCGCTTCTTCAGGCGCTTGACCGTGAGCTCGTCCACGTCCGGCGTCGACGCCAGGCGTTCGATCGCCGCGTCGAGGTCGCGATGCTCCAGCCGGAGTTCGGCCAGCTGCTGCGCAAGCACGGCGGGATCGTCGCTTTCGGTCATCGGCGAAGCTTAACGCGCCGCCGCCGCCAGCGTCACCGCGGCCACGCCGGTAGAATGGACGGTCCATGAGTACCGTCCTGCCATTGCTGGAACCCCAGCCCCTCGCACGCGTCGCGCAGCGCCGCGCGCACGAGAACAACAAGCTCGCCAAGCGCCTGCGACACCAGGTCGGCCGCGCCATCGCCGACTTCGGCATGATCGAGCACGGCGACAAGGTGATGGTGTGCCTGTCCGGCGGCAAGGACAGCTACACGATGCTCGACATCCTCCTGCAGCTGCAGCAGAAGGCGCCGGTGAAGTTCGAACTGGTCGCGGTGAACCTGGACCAGAAGCAGCCCGACTTCCCCGAGCACGTGCTGCCGGAGTACCTCAAGTCGATCGGCGTGGATTACCACATCATCGAACAGGACACGTATTCGGTCGTCACGCGCGTGGTGCCTGAAGGCAAGACGATGTGCTCGCTGTGCTCGCGCCTGCGGCGCGGCGCGCTGTACTCGTACGCGCAAGCGAACGGTTTCACCAAGATCGCGCTGGGCCACCATCGTGACGACCTGGTCGCGACGTTCTTCCTCAACCTGTTCTTCCACGCCAAGCTCGCCGGCATGCCGCCGAAGCTGCTCAGCGACGACGGCAAGCACGTAGTGATCCGCCCGCTCGCCTACGTGCGCGAGGACGATATCGCCGAGTATGCGCAGGCGAAGGGCTTTCCGATCATCCCCTGCAACCTGTGCGGCTCGCAGGAAAACCTGCAGCGCAAACAGGTGAAGATGATGATGGACGCGTGGGAGCGCGAAACGCCCGGGCGCATCGAAACCATCGCGCGCGCGCTCGGCGACATCCGTCCTTCGCAACTGAGCGACCCGAAGCTGTTCGACTTCCTCGCACTGGGCCGCCACGGCGACACGCCGATGCCCGACGCGCATGCGTGGCTGTCGGGCGAGCCGAACGACCGTGAGTCGTGATTGTTGATTGGTGATTCGCAGCCGCCGTCGCACGACGGAAACCATTGCGACGCCAGTCACGGACACGAATCACGAACCAGAATTCACACATCACGGTCCCCTGAATGTTCTTCCGCAACCTGACGCTTTTCCGCTTCCCCACCACCACCAAGCTCGACGACCTCGACACCGGCCTGAACGAATGCCAGCTCAAGCCGGTCGGCCCGCTGGAACTGTCCAGCCGCGGCTTCATCTCGCCGTTCGGACGCGATTCGGATGAGATGTCGCACAACCGCAGCGATGCGACCTGGCTCGCCGTGGGCGGCGAGGACAAGATCCTGCCGGGCTCGGTCGTCAACGACATGCTCAACAAGAAGCTGTCGGAGATCGAGGCGAAGGAAGGCCGCAAGCCCGGCGGCAAGACGCGCAAGCGCATCAAGGACGAGCTCATCACCGACCTGCTGCCCCGCGCGTTCGTGAAGCCCAGCCGCACCGATGCCCTCATCGACATGGGGCTGGGCGTCGTCGCCGTGGACAGCTCCAGCCGCAAGTCCGGCGAGAACGTCGTCAGCGAGATCCGCCGCGCGCTGGGCAGTTTCCCCGCGCTGCCGCTGAATGCCGAGGTCGCGCCGCGCTCGGTGCTGACCGGCTGGGTCGCGGGCGAGCCGCTGCCTGAAGGCCTGTCGCTGGGCGATGAATGCGAACTGCGCGATCCCATCGACCAGGGTGCGGTGGTGAAGGTGCAGCGCATGGAGCTGCAGAGCGACGAGATCGCCAAGCACCTGGAATCGGGCAAGCAGGTCACGCGCCTGGCGCTGACGCTGGACGACCACGTGTCGTTCGTGCTCGGCGAAGACCTCATCGTGCGCAAGTTCAAACTGCTTGACGGCGCGGTGGATGAGCTGGAATCCACCGAGCGCGACGACCTGCGCGCCGAACTCGACGCGCGCTTTGTCCTCATGGCCGGCGAGTTCCGCCGCCTGTTCACGGTGCTCGAAGGCGCGCTGAAGCTGTCCAAGGCCGAAGCCTGAGTCGTGCCGCGCCCTTCCCCTTCGGCGGGGAAGGGCTGCACGTTCCGCGAGCGAGCCGGCGGGATTGAAGATGCGTGTGGCATCGCGCCGCACATCGTCACGAAGCATCGCTAAGATGCACCCATGCCGTCTCCGCTGCGCCCGCTCGCCCGCCTCTTCGCGCCCACGCCGCGCACGCTGGAGCGCGAGACGCTCGACATCGAACTACCCGATGGGCGCACCGTGCCGCTGCAACGAGTGCGCGACCCGCGCGCGCGGCGTATGAAGCTCTCGGTCGACGAACGCGGCGCGCGACTCACCGTGCCGGTGCGCGCGAGCCTCGCGTCGGCCGACCGCTTCGTCACGCAGCATCGCGATTGGCTCGCCGCGCAGCTGGAGCGTTTCGCCGTCGATGGCATGCCCTCGCTGGAGCCGGGCGTCCCCTTGCAGTTGCCCTTGCGTGGCGCGCTGGTCGAGGTGCGCTGGGAAGCCGGTCGATTCACGCGCCTGGACCATGCCAACGACGGCAGCGGCGATCTGGTCTTCACGCATCCGGCGCGTGCCGGCGACACCGCGGTGCGCCACGCCGTTCGCGATTTCCTCGAAGCGCAGGCCCGCGCGGACGTCGGCCGCTGGATGCCGCGCTATCTGCCCGCGCTACCGCGTGCGCCGCGTCGGGTGACGTTCAAGATCATGTCGTCGCAGTGGGGATCACTCGCGCCCGATGGTTCGATGGCGCTGGACCTTTCACTCGTGCTCGCACGGCCGAGCGCATTCGAGTACGTGCTGGTGCACGAACTGTGTCACCTGATCCACGCCGACCACTCGCGCAGTTTCTGGCGTGAGGTGGAAGCACGCTGCCCGCTGTGGCGCGAGGAACGCGATTACTTCCACGCCGAAGGCCGGCGGTTGAAGGCGACGCTTCGCGCGTTGTGCGCGAAGGCGTAGCGACGCGCGTCGATCACCCGCGCGTGAAGAAATCCCCGATCACCTGCGCAATCCGCTCCGGCTGTTCCATGTGCAGGTGGTGCCCGCCATCGAGGACGATCAGCTCGCCCGCCGGGAGCAACGCGGCGCGCTCGCGACGCAGCGGGTCGGGAAGATACGGTTGCGCGGGGTCGGCGAAGATCACGCGGGTGGGGCACTCGATGCCGGCCACCAGGTCGCGAATCTGGGGCTCGGTCATGCGCTGCATCGTCGGCAACGTGAGGCGCGGGTCGCTCGACCAGGTGTAGCCGCCTTCCACGGGGACGACGCCACGTTCGACCAGCAGCCGTGCCGCGCTCTCTTCCAGGCGACTGCCGACGTATGCGCCCGCGGCCATGCGCGCACGGATCGCGATGGCGACATCCGGGAACACGCGCAGCGACTTGCCGCGCAGCGCACGCGAGGCCGCGATCGCTTCGCGCAGGCGCGAAACGGTGCGCTCGGGCACTTCGGCAAGCGCACCAAGCGCTTCGATCGCCACCAGTCGTTCCACGCGCTGCGGGCATGCCGCCGCGACGAGGCTGGAGATGCCCGCGCCCATCGAATGGCCGAGCAGGCTGAAGCGGTCCCAGCCCAGCGCATCGGCGACATCAAGCACGGCGTTGACCGCGGCAGCGAACGAATAGTCCGCACCCGGCGCGAGATGCGCGCTGGCGCCGTGGCCGGGCAGGTCCGGCGCGACGAGTTCGATGCCGTGCAGGTGTTCGGCCAGCGGCACGAAGCTGGCGGCGTTGTCGAGCCAGCCGTGCAGCGCGATCACGCGCGGCCCACCGGGTTGGCCACGCAGGCCGGCGATGCGGCCGGTGGGCGTGTCGAGCGTGAATTCGTGCAGGCCGCGTGCGGGCATCGGGCTTCAGATCCAGTTGTTCAGTTCGTTCCGGGCGATGCCGGCGAGCGCGAGCGCGTGCGGTCGCGTGTCGTTGAGGCACGGAATGTAGCGCAGCGTGCCGCCGTGCCCGGCGAAGTCCTCGGCCAGCATGATGGCCACTTCTTCCAGCGTTTCGATGCAGTCCACAGCGAAGCCCGGCGCGACCACGTCGACCTTGCGCTCGCCGCGCGCGGCGAGTGCATGCAGCGTCTGTTGCGTGCCCGGCTCCAGCCACTTGTCGCGACCGAAGCGCGACTGGTAACTCAGGCTCCACGCATCGTCGGGGAGAGCCAGCCGCTGGGCGATGGCGCGCGCGCCGGCGATGCAATGGCGCTGGTACGGGTCGCCTTCGTCGATCAGCCGCTGCGGCAGCCCGTGGAAGGAGAACAGCAGGTGGTCGCCCGCACCGTGTTGCGCGCGATAGGAGCGGATCGAGTCGGCGACGGCGTCGAGCCAGCCGTCGTCGAGATGGTAATTCTCGACCAGCCGCGTCGGCAGGGCGCGTTCGCGCGCGAGCACGTCGTCGACCGATGCCGTGGTCGTCGTCGAATACTGCGGATACAGCGGCAGCACGAGTGCGCGGCGAACGCCCGCTTCGTGCAGCTGGCGAAGGCGCATGGCCAGCGACGGCGAGCCGTAGCGCATCGCGTCGATCACGCGCAGCTGCGGCATTTCGTTCTGCACGGCCCATGCGAGCCGGCGCGTGTACACGGCCAGCGGCGAACCGCCGTCCTCGCCGGTCATCCAGATGCTCGCGTACTTCTTCGCCACGGGCTTGGACCGCAGCGGCAGCACGGCCAGATGCAGCAACGGCAGCCAGAACCAGCGCGGCAGGCCGACGACGCGGCGATCGCTGAGGAATTCGCCCAGGTAGCGGCGCACGCCTGCGGGTGTCGGCGCGTCGGGCGTGCCGAGGTTCACCAGCACGAGGGCGGTGTCGGGCGGCTGGCTGGACGGCTGTAGGACGCCGTCGGTCGCGGCGTCGGTGCTGGCGGAAGCGGGCATGCCGCATAGGATGACAGCTGCGCCGTCCTTCGCGAATCACGTCGCGACTCGCGGGGCGCAGATGGGTTTACTACACGATCCGCACGCAGGATTGGTCAGGATATGCGAGCCCGTCGCACTTTCGGCGCTTGACGTGCGCGCCGATTAGGTAAGGATTCATTGCCGTATCACTAGCCTGAACCGACTGCCGCGCCGGCGGTCGAACGCTCGAACCTTCCCCTGCTGCGCATCGTCGAGTTTTCACTGGAGTCCGCCATGTCCCGTCTGCCGCGTCCTGCCCTGCTGCGTATCGCCGTCCTTTCCCTCGCCCTTGGCGTCGCCACCTCGGCGGTGGCCGGCCAGCAGGAGGACGACCGTGCGCGCCAGGCCGTGCGCGTGCTGACCGACATCCAGCAGATTCCCGAGGCCGGCATTCCCGACAAGCTGCTCGACGAAGCGCGCGGCATCGTGGTCGTGCCCGACGCGCTGAAGGTCGGCCTGGTGGTCGGCGGCCGTCGCGGCCACGGCCTGCTGTCGGTGAAGAACCCCGACGGCACCTGGTCGAACCCGAGCTACGTGAAGCTCACCGGCGGCAGCATCGGCTTCCAGGCCGGCGTGCAGTCGGCCGACATCGTGCTGGTGTTCCGCAGCGACCGCGGCCTGGACAACATCGTCAACGGCAAGGTCACCCTCGGCGCCGATGCCGGCGTCGCGGCGGGCCCGGTCGGTCGCAACGCAGGCACCGCGACGGACGGCCAGCTCAAGGCCGAGATCTGGTCGTGGTCGCGCGCCCGCGGCCTGTTCGCCGGCATCGCGCTGGACGGCGCCGTGCTGTCGATCGACGACGAGGCCAACGAATCGGTCTACGGCCGCGACACCACCCCGCGCATGATCTTCGAGGGCCGCGCGACCGGTCAGCCGTCCACGGCCGTCGTCGATTTCCGCGACCGCCTGGAGGAAGCCAGCAACATCGCGCGCACCGCCCGTTCCAACGCGAGCGCCGACGCGAACGCCCGCGCGTCCGCGCCGCGCCCGGTGGCCACCTCCACCACGAATACCGCGCCGGTCGCGGCGGGCTCGGCCACGACAGCCCCGCTGCACGCCCCGCAGCAGGCCCAGCAGCCGTCGGCCTTCGAGACGGTGGAAAGCCCGGTTCAGGCCGAACCGCTGCCCTGATCGGGGTGTGCCGGTCACGTTCTTAACTCTTCGCATGCGCCCGGACGACAACGTCCGTCATGGCGCTGCGGTATCCTGAACCTCCACTTTTTCCCGCGGACACTTCCTCATGGGCGGTTTGAGTCTTTGGCACTGGCTGATCGTGCTGGTGATCGTGGTGCTGGTGTTCGGCACCAAGCGCCTGGGCAACGTCGGCAAGGACCTTGGCGAAGCCGTGAAGGGCTTCAAGAAGGGCATGCGCGACGGCGAGGACGATTCGGACAAGCCGTCGGCGCAACTGCGCGACGAGCGTCGCGACGAGACCAAGTCCGGCGACAGCACCAAGCAAGACGACCGCACGCCGCGCTGACGCGGCGCGGTTTCTCAAGCGTCGCCGGCCATGTTCGACATCGGGTTCTCCGAGATCTTCGTCATCGCGATCGTGGCCCTGCTCGTGCTGGGGCCCGAACGCCTGCCCAAGGCGGCGCGCTTCGCGGGCCTGTGGGTGCGGCGCGCGCGTGCGCAATGGCATTCGGTGAAGTCCGAGCTCGAGAACGAGCTGGCGGCCGAAGAGCTCAAGCGCAGCCTTCGCGAGACGCAGGACTCGCTGCGCGAGGCGCAGCAGGGCTTCAACGAAGGCCTCGACGAGGCGCGCAACCGCATCAAGCGCGAGCAGGAATCCCTGCAGCGCGAGCTGGACGCGCTCGATCGCGACGTGCGCGGCGCGTCCGCGCAGGCCGAATCGCCGGCCGATGCGCCCGCGGAACGGCAACAGATCGAAGAGCAGTCGCTGGCCTCGGCATCCGATCCGGACCTGAAGCCGGAGTCGGAGTCGATGGAAGCGCCCGCGAGCCGCGACGATGTCTACGCGCGCGGCCTGCCGGTGGAAACCGATTCGGAAGCCGAACCTGTGCCGGTCCCCGTACGCCCTGCCCCGTCCGCCTCCGATGACGGGGCGCAGCGTCGATGAACCGCGACCACGATTCCTACTCGCAGGCCGACACCGATGGCGCCGAGCCGCGGCTGATAGACCACCTGATCGAGCTGCGTGCACGCCTGTTGCGCGCGGTCGCCGGGCTGATGCTGATCTTCGTCGTCCTGCTGCCGTTCGCCGCTGACATCTACGCGGTGCTCGCGCAACCGCTGCTGAGTTCGCTGCCCGAAAGCGGCCGCCTGGTGGCGGTGGATCCGGCCGGTGGTTTCTTCGTGCCGGTGAAGCTGGCCTTCTTCGCGGCGCTGCTGATCGCGATGCCGTGGCTGCTGTACCAGGCGTGGGCGTTCGTGGCGCCGGGCCTGTACCACCGCGAGAAGCGCCTGGCGATGCCGCTGCTGGTGTCGGCCGTGGCGCTGTTCTACATCGGCTGCGCGTTTGCCTTCTTCCTGGTGCTGCCGTCGGTGTTCGGCTTCCTGGCGCGCTTCACGCCGGACGTCGTGGCGATGACGCCCGACATCGGCAAGTACCTCGACTTCGTGCTGGTGATCTTCCTCGCCTTCGGCGCGAGCTTCGAACTGCCGGTGGCGCTGGTGATCCTGGTGCTGCTGGGCTGGGTGACGCCGCAGCAGCTGAAGGATTCGCGCGGCTATGCGGTCGTCGGCGTGTTCGTGGTCGCCGCGGTGATCACGCCGCCCGACGTGGTTTCGCAGCTGATGCTCGCCATTCCGATGTGCATCCTCTACGAGTTGGGCATCGTCGCCTCGCGCTGGCTCAAGCCGCGCGAAGGCGCCGATACCACCGGGCAGACGCCCACCGCGTGAGCGCCCCCGCGCGCTTCTGGCCGCGATATGCGGCGTGGTCGCTGGATGCGACGCTGATCGCCGTGGCGCTTGCGCCGTTCCTGTGGGGTCGCGTGTCGCGCGGGCTCCATGCGCTCGAGGAATCCTTCGTCGCGGTGCTCGATCGCTTCTACGGCGCCCTCGCGCAGCAACTGGATGCCGGCGGTGCGCCGGATCCGTTCGCCCTGTTGTCGGATGCCTCGATCGAGGCGGCCATCGCTTCGCTGCAGGCGGCGCTGTGGGGCGCCATCATCGTGCCGCTGGTCGCGTTCTCGATCGCGATGCTGCTCTGGCAGGTCGCTGGCGAACAGTCGCGCTGGCAGGGCAGCCTGGGCAAGCGTGCGCTCGGGTTGCGCGTGGTCGACCGGGACGGCGGCCAGCCCGGACTCGCCCGCTCGGTGCTGCGGCAATTGGCGGGTGTGCTGTCGTGGCTGACGCTCAACATCGGGCATGCGATGGCGGCGATTCCGCCGGCGCATCTGACGCTGCACGACCGGCTGAGCGGCACGCGCGTGGTGCGCGATGAGGCGCCGCTTCCGGCATGGGCGCGCGGCTGGATCGTGCTGCAGGCCGGCATCTTCGCGGCGCTGGTATTCGCGATGACCGGCCGCCTGGCCTCGCTGGCGCAGGCGGCGGTGGAACGCGTGCTGGGGTGATCCGGCGCAGCCCGGGCGTGCCCGGGCGCCGCTTACAGCTCGATCTGGTGGTGGGTCGACGGCGGCGGCGGCGGGCCGGCACCCTGCGGCTGCGACGGACCGCAGACATCGCGCCACATGTAGTACATGACGCCGAACATCACCACGTACAGCACCACCATCAGCGCGAGGTAGAGCGGCAGGATCAGCGCCGCACCCAGGGCCGGGTGGATGAACCCGCCGATCAGGCCGACGATGCCGAACACCGCCGCCAGCACCAGGCCGACGGGAATCGAAGCCAGCACGATCACCACCGCCAGCAGCAGGATCGGCAGCAGGTTCTTCGCCGTGCCGACCACGCCGTCGGCCATCGCCAGGCGCACCGGACGGCCGCCGAGGGCGACCTGCGCGAAGCCGATCGCGTACACGCCTGAGAGGAACAGGAACAGGATCGACCCCAGGCCCAGCAGGCTGCCCAGGCCATCGGGCGCATCGGGCACCTGCGCCGGGTCGATACGGCCACCGCCCGCGGCCTGCTGCAGGGTCATGACCTTGTTCAGCCAGTCCAGCAGGCCATCGCCGAACACGGTGAGCAGCGCCACGCCGATGATCACGTAGTACAGCGTCATCAGCAGGCCGAAGCCGATGAGTCGTCCGGCGTCGCCGCCTTGGCGGAAGGGTTTGAACACGTCGCCCGCAGAGGCGGGGCGGGCGTTCTCGGTGTCGTCGATCAGGCGCAGGAAGCCGCCGATGAAGGGCGACAGCAGCACGATCGAAAGCAGCTGCGCGGCGGCGCCCACGGCCATCGCGCCATTGGCGTCGGGCTGGAGGACGGACAGCACGAGCAGTTGCACGATGCTCGGGAGCGTCGCGACCATCATCAGGATCGCCGCCGCGCCGAACACCGCGCGGGCGTTATGGCGACCGAGGTTGAAGCCGCGCTTGAGCCAGGTCAGGCCGGCGAGCGGGCCGGTTGCATGAGTCGTCATTGGGGGAAAGGTTCGATGGGTGACGCGTGGGGGAAATGCCTGCGATCGGCTCGCAGGCATGGAACGTGATGCGAAAGGTCAGTGCCCGTGCAACTGGCGCGCGTGGCGCACGAAACGCCGCAGCACGCGCCGCGCGTGCGGGGTGGCGCTGACCGCACGCGCCAGCGACTTCGCGCAACGGCCTTCGCCGTGCAGCGCATCGCGGCGCGCGTTGACGTAGCCGCGCATGTGCGTGCCACTGAATTCGGGATGGAACTGCACGCCCCAGGCGCGATCGCCCCAGCGGAAGGCGTGGCAGTCGTCCTGGTCCGAACGTGCCAGCACCAATGCGCCCTGCGGCGCGCGCAGCACGGTCTGCAGGTGCGTGGCCTGTGCGGCGAACTGCGGCGGCAGGCCCTTGAACAGCGGGTCTTCGTCCGCGTGCGGATGAAGCTGAAGATCGATGGTGCCCATCTCGCGACCGGTCGGGTTGACGCCCACTTCGCCGCCCAGCGCGTGCGCCAGCAGCTGGTGGCCGTAGCAGATCCCGAACAGCGGCATGCCTTCCTGCGCGGCTTCGCGCAGCCAGTGCGCGCTGCGTTCGCTCCAGTCGCGGCGTTCGGTGACCATCGCGGCCGAGCCGGTGATGATCGTGCCGGCGAAGCCTTCGCGCGCGGGCAGCGCATCGCCGCCTTCGACGTTCACCACCACCGCCTCGTCGGCATCCAGCCCGGCAGCGACGCGGATCCAGTGCGGAAAACCGCGATGGCGACGCATCGAAGCGACCGGTTGTCCGGTCTCGATGATCAGGAAGGGCCGGGTATGTCGTTGGGTCACGGCGATACGGACGTTGGCAATGCGGAAGACGTTGCGGGCTGCGCCACCGCCCTTGCGGAAGTGGGAAAAAACCAGCGGCATCAAGGCCCGTGGCTATACTAACCCGCTTTGCGGGACCCCCACCGAGACCATGGCCGCACCTACCATCCAGGGACCGACTTTCCAGGAGCTGATCCAGCGC
>Ga0209676_1002631_pt1 | contig 12242 bp, 9 predicted proteins | sample AraplaCvi_mLB_r2_FD_184282 | JGI IMG/M metagenome (GOLD analysis project Ga0209676, IMG submission 184282) | Arabidopsis root microbial communities from North Carolina, USA - plate scrape MF_Cvi_mLB_r2 (SPAdes) (version 2) | ecosystem: Host-associated > Plants > Roots > Endosphere | place: USA...
CATCGGAGATCTGGTCGGCGATCTTGTCCGGATGGCCTTCGGAGACGGATTCGGAGGTGAACAGGTAGCTGGACATCGAGGTCAATATCCCTTGATTCGGATGAAAGGATGGCCGGGCATGATACAGGCTTGTCCCGGTCGGCGCATTGTGCGCCACGCCGATGTTGCGGGGTTGTTAAGCGCGGCCCCACGTGGGCGAGGCGAAGGGGCCGGGCCGCTGTCATTTTCCTGACCCGAAACCGCCACCTCCCTGTCGCCGCACGCGCCCAACCTTCCGCGGCGAGAGCCCCGCCGGGGCGATCCGCGCACGCCTGATGCCACTCGAACGCCGCCTGCAAGAGCATTTCCCGCACTGGTTCCGGGGCCGTCGTGCGAACGTCGCCCGGCCGCTGCTGCGCACGATCGGCCGCTGGTCGCGCTTCGACCAGGTCGAGGAGTTCCTGTCGGCCAACGGTCACCTGCGCGATTTCGAGTTCGTCGCCGCCGGACTAGACCACCTGCAGGCGCGCTACGTGGTCGATGCGGCGGAGCTGGGGCGGATTCCCGCCACCGGACGGCTGCTGATCGTCGCCAACCATCCGTCCGGCGCACTGGATGCGCTGGCGCTGCTGGACGCCGTGGGCCGCGTGCGCCGCGACGTGCGTATCGTCGCCAACGATCTGCTCAGTGCGCTCGAACCGCTCTCGGGCCTGCTGCTGCCGGTGCGCATCCTGGGCGGTCGCCCGAGCCCGCAGAGCCTGGCGGCCATCGACGATGCGCTGCGCGCCGACGAATGCGTCATCGTATTTCCGGCCGGCGAAGTCGCCCGCCTGGGCCTGCGCGGCGTGACTGACGGACGCTGGCGCCGCGGCTTCCTGCGTTTCGCGCGCAGCGCCGACGCACCCGTCCTGCCGGTGCGCATCGAAGCGCGCAATTCGGCGCTGTTCTACGGCGCCTCGGCCTTGTTCAAGCCCGCCGGCACCGCATTGCTGGCGCGCGAGATGTTCGCGCGCCGCGCGCACCGCATCGCCTTGCGCATCGGCCATCCGCTCACGCTGCCGGCGCAGGGCGATCCGCAGCGGCTGCTGCGCGATGTGCGTCGCGAACTGTTCTCGCTGGGCCGGCGTCGCGCGGGCGCCGCTGCATCGGCGGTCGAAGCCAGCGTGGTGCCGCTCATCGCGCCGCTGATCGAGCCGGTCGACACCGCACAGGTCCGCGCAGGCATCGAAGCGCTCGCCTTGCTCGGCACGACGTTCGACGGCAAGCAGATCCGCGTGGGCCGGCTGGCCGCGGGCGCGCCGCTGCTGCAGGAAATCGGGCGCCTGCGCGAACTCACGTTCCGCGCGGTGGGCGAGGGCACCGGCCAGCGCCTGGATGTCGATCTGTACGACAGCTGGTACGAGCACATCGTGCTGTGGGACCAGGATGCTTCGAAGATCGCCGGCGCCTACCGCATCGCGCGCGGCGCGAGCGTGCTGGCCGAACGGGGCCTGGCCGGCTTCTACACCGCTTCGCTCTTCCAGTACGCCGACGACGCGGTGCCCCGCATCGCGCAGGGCATGGAACTTGGACGCAGCTTCGTCGTGCCCGACTACTGGGGCAGCCGCAGCATCGATTACCTGTGGCAGGGCATCGGCGCGTACTTGGCCAAGCACCCGAACGTGCGCTACCTGTTCGGGCCGGTGTCCATCAGCGCCGCGCTGCCGGCCGCGGCGCGCGAGCAGATCGTGGCCTACTACGCGCGCTATTACGGCAGCGAGGCGACGCGGGCGGTCTCGCGCCAGCCGTTCGTCTACCAGGCCGCCCCGCCGCAGTTCGGCGAGGTCGACGCGGCCACCGCCTTCCGCGTGCTGAAGAACAACCTCGACGCGATCGGCGCGACGTTGCCGATGCTCTACAAGCAGTACACCGACCTGTGCGAGCCCGGCGGAGCGCGTTTCCTCGCATTCGGCGTGGACCCGGCATTCAGCGATGCGGTCGATGGCCTGATCGAAGTCGACCTCGAACGGCTTCGCCCGAAGAAGCGCGAACGCTACCTCGGCATCGCGCCCGTCCAACCGTGCATGGAGACCGCAGGATGACGTCGATGCCGACCGTGTTGCCACCGCGCCGCCGCGCGGTCTTCGTGTCCGACGTCCATCTTGGTTCCAAGCACTGCCACGCAGCCGAATTCGCCGATTTCCTCGGCGGCCTTCGCTGCGACCGCCTGTACCTGGTCGGCGACATCGTCGACCTGTGGTGGATGGCGCAACGCCGCGCGCGCTGGGGCGCGCCGCACAATCGCGTGGTCGAGGCCCTCACCGCACTGCGTCGCGCGGGTACCGAACTGATCTACGTGCCGGGCAACCACGACCGCCCGATCCGCCGCTTCTGCGGGCTCGCCCTGCCGCGCATGCGGGTGCGTCGCCGCATGGTCCACGTCACCGCCGATGGCCGTCGCCTGCTGGTCACGCATGGCGACGACTACGACGGCATCACGCACTTCGGCGGCCTGCAGGAACAGTTCGGCGACTGGCTGTACTACCGCATCCTCACCGGAAACCAGTGGCTCAATCGCGCGCGACGTCTCGCCGGGCAGCGCTACTGGTCGCTTTCGGAATTCCTGAAGCGGCAAAGCGGCGCCGCCGAACGCTACATCGAACGGTTCGTTCACGCGGGACTGGACGATGCGCGACGTCGCGGGCTGGACGGCATCGTCTGCGGCCATATCCATCGCGCGGCGCTGATCGAGCGCGATGGGCTGATCTACGCCAACGACGGCGACTGGGTCGAAAGCCTGACCGCGCTGGCCGAGGACCCGGACGGCACGCTGCGGCTGCTGACGCACACGGGCCAGACGCGGGCGTCGATCGCGCCGCGCGGTCGCGACGGGGCGAACGAGCAACCGCAGGCGGCGTGAACGCGTCGCGTGAGGGCGACTCGCAGTTAGGATCGCCCCATGGATTCCTTCACGCAGATCGTCCTCGGCGCGGCCGTCGCCGCCGCCATCGCGCCGCCGCAGCATCGACGCGCCGCATTGCTGGCCGGCGCCGTGCTGGGCACGTTGCCGGACCTCGACGTCCTGCCGATCAACCTCATCACCGACAACCCCGTCGCGCGCATGACCTGGCATCGCAGCTGGAGCCATTCGCTGCTGGTGTTGCCGTTCGTGGCGTGGGCGATCTGGGCCTGGCTGCGCACGCGTGGCGGTCGGGTCGCGCAGTCGCCCAGGCGCTGGTTCTGGGCGATGCAGGGCGCGCTGCTGACGCATCCGTTGCTCGACGCCTTCACCGTCTACGGCACGCAGCTGCTGTGGCCGCTGCCGATGCGGCCGGTGATGTGGTCCAGCGTGTTCATCATCGACCCGCTCTACACGGTGTGGCTGTTGCTGGCGTGCCTCATCGCGTGGTTCGCACGCGACAGGCGCATCGCGCAGCCGGTGCTCGTCGCGGGGCTGACGCTTAGCTCGCTTTACCTCGGCCTGTCGTTACTGGCCAAGCACCAGGTCGAACGCGCGGCGGAGCAATCGCTGGCCGCGCAAGGCATCGTGGACGCGCCCCGCTTCTCCGTGCCGATGCCGTTCAACATTCTGCTGTGGCGCGTGGTGGCGATGACGCCGGACGGTTTCGTCGAAGGCGAGCGTTCGCTGGTCGCGGACAAGCACCGCATGCAGTTCCGCCATCACGCCTCCGATGTGGTCGCGATGGAGCAGGTGCGCGACTTTGCGGCCGTGCAGCGATTGCACTGGTTCAATCGCGGATTCATGAAGGCGCAGCGGCGTGAGGACGAACTGGTCCTGTCCGACCTGCGCATGGGCGCCGAGCCCGATTACAGCTTCCGCTTCGCCGTCGCGCGCAAGGACACGGGCGGATGGAAGGAAATCCCGCCGCGGCAGTTGCAGTGGCCGTGGGAGGCCGGTCGTCGGCTCGGCGCGATGTGGCAGCGGATCTGGAACGAGCCTGAAGACGGCATGGTCGATCTCGACGCGCACGCCGGCGCCCCGCCCATGTCGACGGGAAGCGTTACGCCGGATTGATCCCCTGGTCAGACATGAGTGGACAACTGCGCCCCGGGGCCGCGTGGCGTGCACACGCGGTCCCTTCAAACGGACGTTGAGTTGTTCACTTTCAGCACCTTCGGCAATTGAAAACCCAGCCGGTCCGGAGCGCGCGCCATCGCGTGCGCCCCGGCCCGACTTACAGCGCGTTGTGCGCTTCGAGCATCTTGCTGTCGATCTGCACGATGTACTCGTTGCCCTTCGAGTCCCGCAGGGCGACTGCTTCGCCATCCATCAGCCGGTCGTAGTTGTCCTTGCCGACGGCAGCGACGAACTTGTCGAGCGCGCGATCGTAGGTATACGGATACTCGGCGTACGCGGTGCGGTTGCCGAGGAGCATCGATACCTTGCGCTCGGTCAGTCCGGTGATCTTCGACAGATCGCCCACCGGATCGGCGGCCCATGCCGGCGCCGTTACTGCCATCGCCAACGCGATGAATGCAATCTTGGCTTTCATGTGTGGCCTCCTGGTCCGCCGGGGCGCTGCGGTGGCCCGCAGAGGGGACGCCCCGACGCTTGCAGGTTGGGTCACGCGCCGAGAAAAAACATCGGCCGAAGGGGGCTGTTACTTTCGACCTGCACCACTCGTCGCGAGCGCGTCCGATGCACATGCACATGAAGGTTTCATGCGAAAGCGACTTGCGATCTTCACCTTTCTCACCAGGCACGCATCAGTAAACGACCGCACGTGCCTGCACGAACGCATAGAAGAACACGGCGTTTGGATCGTTCTGCACCTGGTGCATTTCACGACGCATGCCATCGACCACGTCCTGCGTGACCTTGCCGGCCTGCATGAGCTGGTCGGCCGCCGAAAGCAGCAGTTCCTCCCAGAAGGCGATCATCGTCTTGCGACGCGCGGGCTCGCGGTTGTCGAAATAGAACGTCTTCACTTCCGTGGTGACGTCGCGGAAACCGCCTGCCAGCAACAGATTGCCAAGTTTCGCGCCAACGAATGGATCGCCGCCGCTGTCGTACTGGAAATCGTTGAATGCCATCCAGTAGCGCCATACGTTCGGCGAGTACGGATCGAGCAGGAACGACGAGTTCATCACTTCGGTGATGTACACCGGCGAGCCTGGCGCGAGCACTCGGCGCACTTCGTTGAGAACGCGTGAAGGCGAGGGCACGTGTTCGAGGACCCAGCAAAGGAACGCGGCGTCGAAGCTGCGAGGTTCGAACGGCAGGTTGGTGGCGTCGGCGCGATGGAGCTCGAAGCGGCCTTCCACCCACGGCATGGCGCCCAGGTTCGCGCGCGCGGCGGCGATCTGCGCATCGTTGAGGTCCACGCACGTCGCGTGCAGGTCCGGGAAGCGGCGCAGCAGGATTTCCGTCTGCGCGCCGACGCCGCTTCCGACTTCCAGCAGGCGTCGCGCGCCGCTGTAGTCGATGTTGTGGAAGATCGTGGATTCGGCCAGGCGCGCCTGCTTCACCAGTCGCGCCTGTTCGGTGGCGGAAAAGCCGTGCAGGTAGGGGAAATCGGAGCAGGAAGATGCGGTGTCGGACATGGCGGTGGCGGCATGGTTGGATGCCGGGATGCTCGCATGGAAGAGGTTAAACGGGGCGCAAGGCGCGTTACCGTTCGCGCGCGGTCGCTTCGGTAGCCGTCATCCGAAGAGGGTAATACGACCGATGCACGGATTCCCGCCTCGGCGGGATGACTGCGTCAACGGCTAAGCAGCCACGCCCAGCGGCTGCACGCCCGCGATCAACGCATCGAAGTAATCGCGGGTCAGCTGCAACTGCGCGTCCGCCGTCTCCGCACGATTCACTACCGCGCGGAAGGCCGCGTTCTCCGGCCGGTCCTTCGCATACCAGCCCAGGTGCTTGCGCGCGATGCGGACGCCGGAGACTTCGCCGTAGAACGCGTGCAGATGTTCCAAGTGGCCGATCAGCACGTCGCGCACTTCGGCCAGCGTCGGCTCCGGCAGCGTCTGGCCGTGTTCCAGGTAATGCGCGATCTCCCGGAGAATCCACGGCCGGCCCTGCGCCGCGCGGCCAACGAGCACCGCATCGCAACCCGTGTGCGCCAGCACCTGCGCGGCCTTCTGCGGCGAATCGATGTCGCCGTTGGCGAACACCGGGATGGACAGCGCGGCCTTCACTTCGGCGATGGTGTCGTACTCGGCGAAGCCGATGTACTGCTGGTCGCGCGTGCGGCCATGCACGGCCAGTGCGGCGATGCCGGCGCTCTGCGCGATGCGCGCGATCTCAAGCGCATTGCGTTGCCCTTCGGCCCAGCCGGTGCGGATCTTCAGCGTGACCGGCACATCGACCGCACGCACGACCGCATCGAGGATCCGCGCGACTAGCTCCGGCTCGCGCATCAGTGCCGATCCCGCCCACGCGTTGCACACCTTCTTGGCGGGGCAACCCATGTTGATGTCGATGATCTGCGCGCCATGATCGACGTTGTAGCGCGCCGCGTCGGCCATCACCTCCGGCACCGTGCCGGCGATCTGCACGCTGATCGGCGCCGGTTCGCCGTCGTGGTCCATGCGGTGGCGCGATTTCGACGTGGTCCAGAAACGTGGATCGGACGTCGTCATCTCCGATACGCACAGCCCGGCACCCATGCGTTTGCACAGGATGCGGAAGGGCTTGTCGGTCACGCCCGCCATCGGCGCCAGGACGACGCGCGGGGCGATCTCGTGCGGACCGATGCGGAAGGACAGGGCGGACATGGGCCCATTGTAGCGGCCCCGGGTCGTCGTCCCGGCGAAGGCCGGGCCCCGGGCGATCACGCCTTCCGCAGGCTGGGTCAGCGCTTTCCCCGGCGCCGTCGCCAGAACAGAAAGCCGGTGACCAGCAGGAACATCGGCAGCAGGCCGATGAAGGCGGTGATCCATTTCATCGTGCTCCCACCCACCGCGCCGACGTGCAGCGGATAGAACGCCTGGCTCATGCGCATGCCGAGCTTGTGGTTCGTCGCATCGAAAGCCTGAACCACGCGGCCGTCTCGCGACAGCACGATCGTGCTGCGGCCGACCGGGTGCCATTCGCCCTGCGCCTGTGCGCGGAACGAGACCGCGCCTTCGTGGGGATCGGGCACCGACACGCGCGCGAGCCGCGCATCCGCAAGCGCGAGTCGCGCCTGCGCGATGGCCTGCGTCCAGTCGATCGGCGCATCGCTGGCGCGCAGTTCCGGCGCCTCCACGTTCCCGCCGCCGAACGTGGCGGTCAGCGCCTTCTGGAACGCCTTCGAGTACACCATGCCGACGCCGGTCACCGTCGCCAGCAACAGCAGTGGAAGCAGGATCACGCCCGCGCTGCGATGCCAGGTCAGCCAGCGCCGCACCGGCGGTCCGGCATGCACCTTCAGCTGCGTCAGGTAGCGCCCGGACTTCGGCCACCACAGGTACAGGCCGATCAGGATCATCGCCAGGCTGATGCAGCCGATCACGCCCCACACTTCGCGTCCGGTCTTGCCGCCGAGCAGGTCGACGTGCCATTCGTGCAGCCACAGCAGCACGTCGTCGTGCTGAGTGCGATACAGCAGCAGCGCGCCATCTTCCGGAGCGAAGTACTGGCGATGGCCATCCTCGAAGTACGCTTGCCACACCGGCAGTTCGTCGCGCGGTAGATCGAGCGAACGCATGCCCTCGGGGCCCCAGCGATCGATCAGTTGCGCGAGCACGCGGCCGTCGGCGACGGGCGCGTGCTGTGCCAGTTGCGGATGCTGCAGCTTGAGCAGATCGACATGGAACACCAGCACGGTGCCCGCGAGCGAGGCCAGCGCGAACACCAGCCCCGCGGTCAGCCCGGCCCACAGGTGCAACCACGACAGCGCCGCGCGCACGCGCCGTTTCGGCGGAGCCTTCGTGGCGGGGGCAGAGGCGGCCATGTCCATCGGAACGGTGTATCAGAACCGGTGCGACCAGCCCACCGTCAGCACGCGACCGCGGCCGGCGGTGTAGGTATCGTCGCGCGGAGGCGTGACCTGCGAGTTGTAGCTGATGTACTGCTCACCCAGCAGATTCTCGATGCCGACGTTGAGTGCGCCTACCGGCAGCCGCACGCGTGTCTGCAGGTCCACGGTGGTGTAGCCCTCGAAATGGTCGTTGGACGCCGTCACGCCCGGGTAGGCGAAGTCGCGGTCGAAGGCATGGCTGGCCTGCAGCCGGGTGGATACGGTGTCGTTCCACGTCTGGTCCCAGAACGCGGTGAGGCGGTCGGGGCTGACGTTCGCGCCGGGCATGTCGGCGTCCACGCGCTGGTCCTTGTCGCTGTCGTAGCGCGCGTCGGTGGTCGCGTATGCCAGGCCGACGCGCCCGGCGTCCGAGAACTGGAACGCAACGCTGCCCTCGAAGCCGTCGATCTGCGTGCGTTCGCGCGCGACGTTGTAGGTCTGGGTGACCGGGTCGTAGTCCAGGCGCGAACCGAAGTCGGAGTCGGACCAGAAGGCGGCCAGGTGGACGATCCAGCGGCCATCGTCGTAGTCCAGGCCGATTTCGCGGTTGTCGGCGATGACCGGTTTCAGGTCGACAAGGTTGTCCACGCGTTGGTTCGCCTGGGTGATCGCGCGCAGCACGCGCCCGATGTCGGCGACGTTGTAGCCTTCGGAGTACGAGGCGTAGAACTTGAGCGCCTGCGTGGCTTCCCACACCACGCCCACGTTGGGCAGCGTCTCGCTGGTGCTCGGCGAACCGCCCTGGACGAAGCGGCTGCCACCGGCATTGGCCGGGATCGTGAAGTAGTCGTCCACCTCGAGCTTGCCGCGCTCATGGCGCAGGCCGCCGGCGATCATCACCGAATCGGTCACCCACCATTCGGCCTGCACGAACGGCGACCACGACTCGTAGGTGGTCTCCGGCACCCAGTTCAGGCCGGCGCGGACCAGCTCCTGCGACGTGGTGTCGCGGGCGAGATCCAGGCCGAACGTGGCGCGCAGGCGCAGGCCGAACAGGTCGCCGCGCGACCAGCTGAACTTGCCGCCGACCTTTTCGGAATTGTTCTGCGACTGGTCCCACCACGCCGGATCGCGGCCATCGCCCCAGAAATCGCCCCAGTCGCTGCTGCCGTAGAGTCCTTCGAAGTCGACCCAGTACAGCTGGGTCTGCAGGTAGCCGCCGCCGAGGTTGCGGTCGGTGTAGTCCAGCGACAGCGAGGTGGAGCGGTTGCGCGGGCCTTCGCCCAGCGGCGTACCGCGCACGGAGGTCGCCGGAATGCCCTTGACGGCGTCGCCCCTGGTGAAGGACACGACGTAGTCGTTGTTGCCCTGCAGTTCGTAACGGTTGGCGGTGAGCTGCAGGCGGCGGTCTTCGTCGATGTTCCAGCCGCCCTTGGCGAAGAGGTTGTAGCTCTCCGAATCCATCAGGTCGCCCTGCACGCCGTTGACCGCGAGCGGATTGCCGTCGCCGTCGTAGTACAGGCCTTCGCTCGCGTACGAGGCGCCGCCGACGAAGTCGAACGCGCCGCTACGCGTGCCGAACAGGTACGAGGCGCGATAGCCGGTGCTGTCGCTTTCATGCGGCACCGCGGTGGAGGCGGCGACGGAGACGTCCTGGAAGGTTTCGCCATCCTTGCGCGGCGCGCGCTTGGTGATGATGTTGATGATGCCGCCCGACGCGCCCAGGCCCTGCAGCGCGTTGGCGCCATGGATGACCTCGATGCGCTCGATCATCGACGGATCGATGGTGTGGCCGTCGCGGCCGCCGTCGCGCAGCGGCGTGGACTGCGGCACGCCGTCGACGAGATACAGCGGCTTGCGGCCGCGCAGCGTCTCGCCGCTGTTGGTGAGCTTCTGGCGCGAGGGCGCGAAGGAGGGGATCAGGTTGGCCAGCACCTGCGAGATGTCCTGCGTCAGCGCGAGCTGCTGCTGCAGCTGCGCCTGGTCGATCACGGTGATCGTGTTCGGCAGCGCGGCTTCGGAATCGGGGACTCGGCTGGTGCTGGCCGAAACGGTGACGCGTTCGATGTCGGTGGCCTCATCGGCGTAGGCGACGGGCGCGACAAGGGCGGCCAGCAAGGCGCTGGCGAGCAGATGGCGGCGGGGCATGCAGGGTCCGTAACGACTGGATCAGCCTGCTATGGTAATGCGAAGCATTCTCGTTTGATAGGCTGGACTGCGCGCGGCGCCCGAAGGCGCGCCTGCTTGACCTGGATCAATCCGTGCGTGTTTGCCGATTCCGCCGCTTCAGTCGAAGCGCGCGCGTACTTCGGCATCGCGCGGCATCGACACCGCCGCGCCGGCGCGTTCGGTCGACAGGGCGGCATAGCGGTTCGCGTAATGCAGGTGGTCGGCGAACGCCGCCTCCGGGCGCAGCGACCACGAGGCCGCCAGCGCGCCATTGAATGCATCTCCGGCACCGGTCGTGTCCTGCGGCTGCACCTTCGCGGCGGGCACGCGGTAATGGGCGCGTGCATCGCGATGCAGCGCGCCATCGGCGTGCGACACGAAGCAGCCCGCGGCGCCCAGCGTCACCACCACCGTGCCGTGCGGCAGCAGTCGACGGCACCAGGCGTGCAGCGTTGCGTCGTCCTGCGCGGCGACCGTCGTCGCATCCACGCGTTCGCCGACGTGGCGGTCAAGTTGCGCGCAGAACTCGGTTTCGTTAGGGGTGACCACGTCGCTCAAGGCCAGCAAGGACGCCGGAACCTGCGCATCGGCCGGCGCGGGATTGAGCATGGTCCGCACGCCTGACCCGCGCGCGATGGCGAACGCCGCCTCGATCGCAGCCAGCGGCGATTCCAGCTGCGCCAGCAACACATGCGCGCCATCGATGATGTCGTGCTGCGACTGGACGAACGCGACCGGCAGGTCGGCGTTCGCGCCGGGGCCGATGACGATGGAATTGCGCCCGTCGTGATCGACGTAGATGCCGGCCGTACCAGTGGGCGCTTCGCTGGCGTGATCGCGAAGGTCGAGGCCGTCGGCGGCCGCGAGCGCCCGCGCGAGCTGCCCGCCCAGGTCTTCGCCAAGCGCGCACACGAACGTCGTGGACGCGCCGGCCCGCACCGCGGCGGTGGCCTGGTTGAAGCCCTTGCCGCCGGGGCCGGTCTGATAGTGGCCGCTGAGCGTCTCGCCCGGCCGCGGCAGTGCCGCGACTGTCCACACGTGGTCGACGTTGAACGAACCGACGACGACGACGCGCGAAGCCGTCATGTCAGCTACCGAACCAGGTCAGCACGCCGGCGATGGTCGCGGTCATGAAGGTAGCGATCGAACCACCCAGGACCGCGCGCAGGCCGAAGCGCGCCAGGTCCTGGCGACGTTCCGGCGCCAGGCCGCCGATGCCGCCGATCTGGATCGCGATCGACGAGAAGTTGGCGAAGCCGCACAGCGCGTAGGTGGCGATCAGGCGGCCCTGGTCGGTCAGCGTCACGCCGGCCACCTTGCCGTTGACGATGTCGGCCAGCTGCAGGTACGCCACGAATTCGTTGATGACGACCTTCTGGCCGATCAGGCTGCCCACCGTCGGCGCGTCCTGCCACGGCGTGCCGATCACCCACGCCAACGGCGCGAGCACGTAACCGAAGATCGTCGCCAGGTCGAACGGCTTGCCGATGGCCGCCGAGATGCCGGTGACCTCGCCGAACCACGACAGCGGCCAGTTGACCAGCGCGATCAACGCGATGAAGGCCAGCAGCATCGCGCCGATGTTCAGCGCCAGTCGCAGGCCGTCGCCGGCGCCGGCGGCGGCTGCGTCGATGATGTTGGCCGTGTTCTTCTCCACTTCCATCTTCACCGTGCCGCGCGTGAGCGGCTCGCCGGTTTCCGGGACGAGGATCTTGGCGATGACCAGCGTGGCCGGCGCGGCCATGATCGAGGCCGCCAGCAGATGCTTGGCGTAGAAGGCCTGCTGTTCCGGATCGCCGCCGCCGAGCATGCCCACGTACGCGGCGAGCACGCCGCCGGCGATGTGCGCCATGCCGCCGATCATCATCGTGATCAGCTCCGACTCAGTCATCTTCGGGATGTACGGGCGCACCGTCAGCGGCGCCTCGGTCTGGCCGATGAAGACGCTGGCGCAGACGCTGGTGGTTTCCGCGCCCGACACGCGCATCACCTTGGTGATCACCCACGCCATGGCGCGCACGATCGCCTGCATCACGCCCAGGTGGTACAGCACGCCCATCAGCGCGGCGAAGAAGATGATCGTCGGCAGCACCTGGAAGGCGAAGATGAAGCCGTAGGTGTTGATGTCCATCAGGTTGCCGAAGATGAACGTCGAGCCGGCGTTGACGAAGCTGAGGATCTTCACGAAGCCGCGGCCGATGGAATCGA
>Ga0209676_1002632_pt1 | contig 12240 bp, 11 predicted proteins | sample AraplaCvi_mLB_r2_FD_184282 | JGI IMG/M metagenome (GOLD analysis project Ga0209676, IMG submission 184282) | Arabidopsis root microbial communities from North Carolina, USA - plate scrape MF_Cvi_mLB_r2 (SPAdes) (version 2) | ecosystem: Host-associated > Plants > Roots > Endosphere | place: USA...
CCCCTTCGTTCGAAATGCTTAACGAAGTTCTCACACCCTCGCTCATGGCTGGCCCGATACTCGCCTCCCCGGCGCTTGTTGCCGCATTGTGTCACCGCCCGCAGATGTTCGCCCAGACCTTCCGCTTCGGTACTTCCCACTTCCATTCGCGCGTGCGCTCGGCCTTCGAACCGCGCAAGCCGCGTCATCGCCTGCTGCGTTTCGCGCTCGGCGTGATCGGCCTGGGCGTGCTGGCGGTGCTGGTGGCGTTCTCTGTGGCGCTGGGCGCGGCGATGATCGTCGCCGGCATGCTCTACAAGCTGTGGAAGACGCGCGGCAAGCGCTTGGCGCGTGCGCAGCGCGATGCCCGCATCGTCGAAGGCGAGTATCGCGTCGTCGACCAACCTGTCATCGAACGTCCCCGTTCGCAGACCAGCCTCTAAGCCCGCATGAGCGACGTGATCGCGGCACCGCCGCAGCCGCGCGTTCCGGTTCACGGCACGGACCAGACCTTCCCCGTACACCGCATCTACTGCGTCGGTCGCAACTTCGCCGACCACGCTCGCGAGATGGGCGCCGCCGTTCCGGCCTCGCAGGCCGATCGCGGCACGCCGGTGTTCTTCCTCAAGCCCGCCGACGCCATCGCGCTGCAGTCCGACGTGCCCTATCCGCCCGGCACGCAGGACCTGCACCACGAAGTCGAACTGGTCGTGGCGCTCGGCAAGGACGCGCCCGACGGCGTGCTCGATCCCGCCGACGCGATGGCCCTGGTCTACGGCTACGCCGTGGGCCTGGACCTCACCCGCCGCGACCTGCAGGGCGCCGCGAAGGCCAAGGGCCTGCCGTGGGATACAGGCAAGGCCTTCGACCATGCCGCTCCGATCAGCGCCATCGTGCCGGCCAGCGACGTGGGCGAACTCGGCGCGCGCAGGCTCACCCTGTCGATCAATGGCCAGACCAGGCAGGATGGCTCGCTCGCCGACCTGATCTGGACGGTGCCCGACATCCTGCACGAACTGTCCAGGCTCTACTCACTGCGTGCCGGCGATCTGGTCTTCATGGGCACGCCCGCCGGCGTGGGTCCGCTGCAGCCGGGCGACCGATTCCATGCGGTGCTGGAAGGCATCGCCGAACATTCCGGGACGATCGTCAGCGGTCGGACGGTATAGTCGAACCACGCGGTCCGCGCCGCACCCAACGCCAACGCCGGAGACCACGACGCCATGGGCCTGATCACCGAGTTCAAGGAATTCATCTCGCGCGGCAACGTCGTCGATCTCGCCGTCGGTGTCGTGATCGGTGCGGCCTTCGGCAAGATCGTCACGGCGCTGGTGGACGGCATCGTGATGCCGGCGATCGGCGCGTTCACCAAGGGCGTGAGCGTCAGCGACTGGAAATACGTCATCAAGCCGTCGCAGCTGGATTCGGCCGGCAAGGAAGTCGCCGCCGAGCTTGCCATCCGCTACGGCGTGTTCATCCAGACGATCATCGACTTCCTGCTGATCGCGCTGGTGATCTTCCTTATTTTGAAGGCGTACAACCGCGTGCGCGCACCGGCCGCCGCGGCTGCGGTCGCGGAAGAAGTGCTGCTGCTGCGCGAGATCCGCGACGAGCTGAAGAGCAAGTAAGCGCCCAGGCGTCGACGCCATGCTCGGCGCGCTCTGGGCGTGGGCCGGCCCGCACCTCCTGTTCGGCTTGGCGTGCACCGCGGTGGGCGTGCTCGTACTCGCGCCGGCGTTGCTGCTCAGCGGTCGTTTCCGACGCTGGTTCGCCCGCAGCGACCTGGATCTGCAACACGTCGGGCTCCTGGTGCTCGTCGTGCTCGCCCTGTGTATCGGCGCGTCGAACTACCTCCGCTCGGCCACCTAGCCTCGTGACGCGCGAAGCGACCGATTCCGCAAAGCCCGCCGCGTGACTCACGACACCCTGCCCGCCCATTGCGAATTGCTACCCTCGCGGTCTCGTCGTCCTTTAGACACCGTCTTCCAGGGGAGTTGTTCGATGCGCGCAATGCTGTCGGTGGCGATCGCCACCTGTCTGTTCGCCACCGCCGCAAGCGGTACCGCCGCGGAACGCGAAACGCGCATCCCCGACAAGGCCATCGCCACCGCCGCGCAGCTGCGCGAGACGGCGCTGAAGAGCGACCTTGGCTATCGCATCACACAGTCGCTGACCACCGAAGTCGGCCCGCGGCTGGCTGGCAGCGAAGCCGATGCGCGCGCCGTCGCCTGGGCCGTGGCCAAGTTCAAGGAACTGGGCTTCGACAAGGTCTGGACCGAGCCGGTCACCTTTCCGAAGTGGGAACGCCGCAGCGAATCGGCGCACGTGGTCGGCGCGAACGCGCAGCCGCTGCACCTGACGGCGCTGGGCGGCAGCCCGGCGGGCACGGTCGAAGGCGAGGTCGTGCGCTTCGCCGACCTGGCCGCGCTGGAAGCCGCGCCGGCCGGCTCGCTCGCCGGCAAGATCGCCTTCATCGACTACAGGATGGAACGCGCCCGCGACGGCGCCGGCTACGGGCCGGGCTCGCGCGTGCGCAGCAAGGGGCCGTCGGCGGCGATCCGCGCCGGCGCAATCGGCTACCTGATGCGCTCGGCCGGCACCGATTCGCACCGCAACCCGCACACCGGCATCACCCGTTTCGACGAGGGCCTGACGCCGATTCCCTCCGCCGCGCTCGCCGTGCCCGATGCCGACCAGCTCGGCCGCCTGCTCGCGCTCGGCAAGCCGGTGACGGTGAAGCTCGTGCTGGATTGTGGCTGGGACGGCACCTACACCTCGCAGAACGTGATCGGCGAGATCCGTGGCAGCAAGAAGCCCGACGAGGTCGTGGTGATCGGTGGCCACCTGGATTCGTGGGACCTGGCCACCGGCGCGATCGACGACGGCGCCGGCGTCGGCCTGACGATGGCCGCCGGCAAGCTCATCGGCGATTTGAAGCAGCATCCGGCCCGCACGATCCGCGTGGTCGCCTTCGCCAACGAGGAACAGGGCCTTCACGGTGGCAAGGCCTACGCGGCCGCGCACATGAAGGACGTCGGCAAGCACCAGATCGGCGCCGAAAGCGACTTCGGCGCCGGCCGCATCTACGCCTATTCCAGCTCCGCGCCGGCGCATGCCAAGGCCGCGGACGCGCAGATCGCCCAGGCGCTGGCGCCGCTCGGCATCGAATACACGCCAGGCCAGGGCGGTCCGGGGCCGGACGTCGGCCCGTCGTCCGAGCAGGGCATGGCCTGGGCGCGATTGGCGCAGGACGGCTCGGACTACTTCGATCTTCACCACACCCCGGACGACACGTTCGATAAAATCGACCCGCAGGCGCTGGCGCAGAATGTCGCGGCGTACGCGGTGTTCGCCTACCTGGCGGCGTCCGCGGACGGCGACTTCGGCAGCGGCCAGAAGCCCGCGACACCCCCGGCAGCAACGAAGTAGTCCGAAGAAATGGCGCAGCGGTACGACGAGAAGGTTGATACCGCGGTCGATCCCATCACGGGACTTCACCGGCTAGGCGCCAACGGACCGAGCCTGGCGACCGCCATCGCGGTCGCCGGCGCGACGCGCAGGCGCATCGCGCTGCTGCACATCGACGTGGACATGTTCCGCTCGATCAACACCAACATGGGCACGGCGACCGGCGACCAGGCACTGGCCGCCATCGCCCAGCGCCTGCGCCGTGCGGTACCGCGCGAGGGCTGGATCTGGCGCCTGACCAGCGACGAGTTCGTCGTGGGCATCGGGTATCGCGAAGGCGAACTGGACGGTGCGGGCCTCGCGGAGCGTCTTCGCGATGCATTCGAAACGCCGCTTTCGATTCCGCCCTACACGCTGCCCGTCACACTCTCCATCGGCATCGCCGTCTTCCCCGACCACGCGCCCAACGCCGCGACGCTGCTGTCGAAGGCGGAGGAAGCGCTGCGCCGCGTGAAGCAGGAAGGCCTGAACAACGTCGGTCTGTACTCGGCGGCGCAGGAAGATCGCGGCGCGCCCAACGACGGCTTCGCGCAGCGCTTCATCGAGGCGCTCGACCGCGGCGAGTTCCGCCTGTACTACCAGCCGCAGGTCGCCGCGCACGATGGCGGCGTCACCGGTTTCGCGGCGCTGCTGCGCTGGCAGACCGATCGCGGACTGCTGCGGCCAAGCCAGTTCCTCGAACCGATCAACCGCGTCGGCCTGGCCGCGCGACTGGGCGCGTGGGTCGTTGAATCGGCGATCGCGCAGCTGGCGCAATGGCGCGCCGAAGGCCTGGACTACCTGTCGATGTCGGTGCACCTGTCCGGCCCGCTGCTGGTGCAGCGCGATTGCCTGGACCGCATCGGCGCGCTGCTGCACCGCTACGGCCTGCCCGGCAGCGCGCTGGAGTTCGAGATCCCGGAAAGCGTGCTGGTCACCGACAGCCATCGCGTGCACGACACGCTCACCGGACTGCGTGCGATGGGCGCGACGCTGACCGTGCAGGACTTCGGCCTGGGCGGGCTCTCCTTCGCCGCGCTGGGCCAGTACCCGCTGGACCGCATCAAGATCGACCGCAGCTTCATCCGCAACGTCGCCAGCGATCCGCGCAGCGCGGCGATCGTGCGCGGCATCATCGCGATGGGCCACCAGCTGGGCATGAAGGTGATCGCCAAGGGCGTGGAAAGCGAGGCCGAACTCGGCTTCCTGCGCCGCAACCATTGCGATTTCTTCCAGGGCTATCTGTTCAGCCCGTCCGCGCCGGCGGACCAGCTCGGCGAGGTCGTGCGAAAGCGTTTCCTGCTGCCGGGCGCGTTCGCCGCGACGCGACCGGAGCGCACGCTGTTGCTGCTGGACGATGAGGAAAACGTGCTGCGCTCGCTGGTGCGCCTGTTCCGTCGCGACGGCTACCACATCCTCACCGCATCGAGCGTGCGTGAAGCGTTCGACCTGCTGGCGAGCAACACCGCGCAGGTGATCCTGTCCGACCAGCGAATGGCGGACATGAGCGGCACGGAATTCCTCACCCGCGTGCGCGATCTGTATCCCGACACGATCCGCATGGTGTTGTCGGGCTACACAGACCTGGCGACGATCACCGACGCCATCAACCGCGGCGCGATCTACCGATTCCTCACCAAGCCCTGGAACGATGAGGAATTGCGCGAGCACATCCTCGACGCGTTCCGCGCGCACGAACGCCGCGCCGCGGGCGAATCGGTGTACTGAGCAACGCGCGGGCTTCCCCTTGTACGACATGCGCAAGCGCCCGGAATCGATCCGGGCGCCGGCTTGCAGTCGCGCATCAATGTGCCTCAGCGATTTCCGCCGCCGCCCTGCTGGCCGCCTTGCTGGCCGCCTTGCTGGCCGCCTTGCTGGCCGCCTTGCTGGCCGCCCTGCTGGTTGCCCTGCTGGCCACCTTGCTGGCCACCTTGCTGGTTGCCCTGCTGACCGCCCTGCTGGTTGCCCTGCTGACCACCTTGCTGGCCACCCTGCTGGTTGCCACCCTGGTTCTGCTCACGCTGGTCGTTGTTGCCCATTTCGAATTCTCCAATGTGCAGGCGGTATTGCCTGACACAGGAGATATCGCAAGCGTCGTGCCATCGCACGCCAAGCCGAAGCGGATGCATCGCAGCCGCGTCCGCTTCGCATTCAGTGTATGCACGAGCGAAGAACACTCGCGGTGGCACATCAAAAGTCCAGCCGCGGTGAAGAGCGCCACGCGCGAAGAATGTGCAACACGATGGAAACAGATGCGGACTCGGCCGCAGTTCGCATGCATCGCACGCGCGGCACGCGCGGCACGCGCGGCACGCGAGAAGCATGCGACGTTCATTCGCTCACGCCGCGATCAGTCGTCGAGGAGGAGCGATGCAGCGATGTTGTCCGCACGAAGGACGAGCTCGTCCATCGCTGCCCCAAACGCATCGAAGGCCGGCATCATGCCGGCCTTCGATGAGTACGCTTGCGTTTCCGCTTCCGCGATCAGTCCTGCATCACCACTTGCAGGGCAGGACGTGTTCGGCTTCGTTCGACGCGCCCAGCGCCACGCGCGACACCGACAACCGCAGCTTGCCCGCGCTGTGCAGCACCAGCACCGAGTCGAGCTTGCGCATGTCGGCGCCCGCGGTGGCAAGGCACTTGAGCGGCACGCCGAAGGTCGTCCACTGGCCCTCCGGCAGTTTCGCCAGCGCATCGCGTGCGGGCAGGTTCGCGGCATTGCAGCCGGCGCCGCACGTCACGCCGACCGTGACTTCGCCGGCCGGCGCGCTTTCCACGCGCGTGGTCAGCACGATCATCACCTCGCCGTTGGTTTCGCGCATCAGCGTCATCGGCTTGTCGGTGAGGATGGACGCGGTCGCCGGCTGCGAGCCCGACCAGTCCAGACGACGCGCGTCTTCCTGCGCTTCGTGGTCGACCGCGGTGACGGCGAGACTGCCGTCGGGAAGTTTCGCCGGCAGCGTCGTGACATCCACGCTCTGCCCGGCCGCATTCGACAGGCGCAGGCGCAGCCCTTCGGTGAGCGATCCGCGCGCGTAGAACGTGCCCGCTTCGGCCTGGCCGGGCTTGACGCCGGATTCCTCCGGCAGCGGTGCGAGGTTGCCGTCATCGGCATAGGTCAGGCCGAACCCGAACGCGAACTGCGGGTCGTAGTCCTTCTGTCCGACATTGTTGGCGACCTGCATCGCCGTGCGCGGCCAGCTGAAGCTCAGCTTGCCCTTGAAGTCGTTCTGCACGCTGCCGTCGGCCTTGCGCAGGATGACGTCGGCGACGCCCGCGCCTTCCGAGCCCGGCAGCCATGCGGCGATGAACGCGTCGCTGGCGTTGATCTCGCGGTTCACCCACAGCGGACGGCCGCTGAGAAACACCGACACCACCGGAATGCCCGCCGCTTTCAACCGCTTGATCAGTTCCAGGTCGGTATCGTCGCCCGGGCGGTACATCAGGTTGGGAATGTCGCCCTGGAATTCGGCGTACGGATCCTCGCCGAACACGACGACGGCCACATCCGGTTTCGTCTTGAAGCTGCCGTCGACCGACATCGTCGCCTCGCCTCCGGCCGCCTTGGCCTGCTGCGCGATGCCTTCGAAGATCGTGTCGGCGTTCGGGAAGTCCTCGCGCTTGCTGCCCGAACCCTGCCAGCTGTACGTCCAGCCACCGACCTGCTTGGTCATCTCGTTGGCGCCGTTGCCGGCCACGAGGATGCGCTTGCGCGGATCCAGCGGCAGCACGCCGGCCTGGTTCTTCAGCAGCACCAGCGATTCACGCACGGCCTGGCGCGCGACGGCGCGGTGTTCGGGCGCGCCGAGCAGTTCGAACTTGCCGCCGACCGCACGCTGCGAGGGCTTGCCCGCTTCGAACAGACCCAGGCGGAACTTCACGCGCAGGATGCGGCGCACCGCATCGTCGAGGCGCTCGGCCGGGATCTTGCCCGCCTTCGCCGCCGCCAGCGCGGTGTCGTAGAAACCCTTCCAGCTGTCGGGCGCCATCGCCATGTCGAGGCCGGCGTTGATCGTCGCCGGGCAATCGGTGGCGGTGCAGCCGTCGACCTGGCCGTGGCCGTTCCAGTCGCCGACGACGAACCCGCCGAAGTTCATGCGGCCCTTCAGCGCGTCGGTGAGGAAGGCCTTGTTGCCATGCATCTTCACGCCGTTGACGCTGTTGAACGAGGCCATCACCGACTGCGCGCCAGCGGCGATCGCCGGCGGGTAACCGGCGGCATGGATGCGCACCAGTTCGGCCTCGCTGAGCTTGGTGTCGCCCTGGTCCTCGCCGTTCGCGGTGCCACCGTCGCCGAGGAAATGCTTCACCGAGGAGATCACGTGGCGGCCGTCGAGGAACTCCTTGGAACCGACCTTGCCCTGAAGGCCTTCGACCATCGCGCCGGCGAAGCTGCCGACGACCTCGGGCGATTCGGAATAGCCTTCGTACGAGCGCCCCCAGCGATCGTCCTGCGGCACCGCGACCGTCGGCGCGAACGCCCACTCCATGCCGGTGGTGCGCGTTTCCACCGCGGTGATCTCGCCGATGCGGCGCAGCAGCTCGGTGTTGCGCGTCGCGCCCAGGCCGATGTTGTGCGGGAAGATCGTCGCGCCGACGATGTTGCTCTGTCCGTGCACGGCGTCGATGCCGAACATCACCGGGATGCCCTTGCCGCCCTTGGACTTGTCGATCGATGCCTCGTACATCGCGTCGGCAAGCGCGAGCCATTGTGCCGGCGTGGCGTTGTAGCGTCCGCCCGGATCGGAGTTGCCGCCAGCCAGCACGGAGCCCAGGTGGTAGGTGCGCACGTCCTCGGGCGTGAGGCTGCCGATGTCGCCCTGCACGATCTGCCCGACCTTCTCCTCGACCGTCATCGTCGCCAGCAGATCGTTCACGCGCTTCTCCAGCGCGGGATCCTCGGGCAGCGGCCACTTCACGTCGGGCCAGGGCGATGCGCCCGCCTGCGCCTGCGCGCCGGCCTGCGGCTTGTCGTCGCCCTTGCACGCCGCCAGCGCCAGCAACAACGCCGACACCAGCACGCCGCTTCCTATCAGCCTGAGGTTCCCTGCTTTCACCGTACCGCCTCCTGTGTGTTGTGAGCGAAGTGCGCAAGCGAAGTGGTTCGCCTCACGCCTGTACCGTCGGCCGCCGCGCGCCCCACACTTCCGGCGCCGCCTTGCAATAGCGGTCGATGAATTCCTGCTGCGTCGGGAACTTCGCGACCGCTTCGTCGATGGGCTTGCGGATCTGATCGAAGAAGCGGCGCATCTGGTCGTCCGGCAGCGCGCGCGTGAGTGGATGGTGCTGCTGGGGCACATACCCCTGCCCAAGCATCACGTGCGTCCACGAATCGACACGGAACAGTTCGTTCGCGCCCTGCCACGCGTGCGCGCGATCGCGCCATGCGCGGATGCGGATGGACAGCGAGTCGGGAATCTCCATCTCGCGGCACTGCTTCCACATCGCCTCATCGCGCTGGTTGGCGTGGTAGTGCAGGATGATGAAGTCGCGCACGTGCTCCATTTCGCGACGGCCGGTGTCGTTGTAGATCTCCACCAGCGAATCGGGAATTCCGTCGAATGGGAAGGACTCGACCAGGCGGATGATCGAGGTCATCGACAGGTGCAGGCTGGTCGATTCCAGCGGCTCGATGAAACCGCTCGCCAGGCCCAGCGACACCACGTTCTTGTTCCATGCCTTCAGGCGACGGCCGCTGCGGAACGGCACGCGCCACGGGTCGCGGATCGGCGTCGCGGCCGCATCCTTCAGCAGGCGCGCGGTGGCTTCGTCGTCGGACATGTGGGCACTGGAGTACACCCAGCCCGTTCCGACGCGATGCTGCAGCGGGATATGCCAGCGCCAGCCCGCCTCGTGCGCGATGGCGCGCGTGTACGGCACCGGGCCGCCGGTGGATTCGGTCTGCACCGCCACGGCGCGGTCGCACGGCAGCCACTGGTGCCAGTCCTCGTAGCCGGACTTGAGCGTCTGTTCGATCAGCAGCCCGCGAAAGCCCGTGCAGTCGATGAACAGATCGCCTTCGATGACCTGGTCGTCTTCCAGTACCAACGCTTCGACGAAGCCCGATTCGGCGTTCTGCCGCACCTCGCGGATCTTGCCCTCGATGCGCTTGAGACCGAAGCCCTCCGAACGCTTGCGCAGGAAGCGCGCGTACAGGCCGGCATCGAGGTGGTAGGCGTAGTTGACCTGCGGATTGGCCGGCAGCGCGAAGCGGTCCTTCAGCGCGGCCTGCGTTTCGAGGCAGTAATCGCCGAGCTTGGAATCCATCCCGCGCTCAAGGCTCTCCAGCCAGAAGTGATGGAACGCGGCCACCAGCGTGCCCTGTCCGGTGATGCCGAAGGGGTGGATGTAACGCTCGCCGTGCTTGCGCCAGTTCTCGAAGGAGATCGCCAGCTTGAACGTGCCGGCCACTTCACGCAGGAACTCCTGCTCGTCGATCTGCAGGAATCGGTGGAAATTGCGGATCGGCGGTACCGTCGATTCGCCCACGCCGACGGTTCCGATCTGCTCGGACTCGATCAGGACCACGTCGAGCAGATCGCGGAACTGGTGCGTCAGCGCTGCCGCGGCCAGCCAGCCCGCGGTACCGCCGCCGGCGATCACGACCCTGCGGATCCTGCCTTTCTCCATCTGCATTTCCTCTTCTGGCATGACGATGAGCGCGGAAGCTCAGCGGTTGAGTTTGGCGATCAGCATCGCGCGCAACTGGCGCGCGAGCATGTCGTCGATGGGCGCAAGCGCGCCCTGCGCCTGCGGCGGCAGGTGTTCGCCGGCCTTTCCGGCCTGTCCGAACACGTAGTAGTCGAACACCTCGCGCCACGCCTGCTTCTCGCGCTCGGGGCGATCGCGCAGCGCCCAGATCGCGTGGTACAGCGCATGCATCGGCGTGGGCAGGTGCGCGGGCGCGCTGCTCCACCAGGTGTTCACCAGCACGTTGAAGGCTTCCAGCGCCTGCACGTGGTGCCACCACAGGCTGGGCATGAAGATCGCATCGCCCGGTTCGAGCACCGCAGTACGCCCGGCGGCGAGCGCATCGCGGAAACGCGGGTAGCGTGCGAAGTCGGGCGCATCGAAATCGACCACGCTCACCTGCTGCCCGCCCGGCGTGGGATCCAGCGGCCCCGGGTACAGGTTGTGGATCTGCTCCGGCGGGAACAGCGTGAAGCGACGGCGGCCGACCGCGCAGACGGCGATGTTGTTCATTGCATCGAAGTGGCACGAGGCGGTGACGCGGTTGCCGATCCAGATGCTCGGCGGCGCGTCGATGCCCTGCGCTTCCAGGCGCAGGTCGTTGTCCGCGCGCAGGCCCGGCATGCGCGTGTCGATCAGCAGGGAGGCGACGTAGTACGTCGGCGGCATGGCGTCGCCGGCATGCGCGGCGATCTCGTCCAGCACCTGCGACAACCCGCCGCGGCGCACCTCGAAGTTGAGCTGCGTGAAATCGTCGTTGTAGAACGGACGCCCCCGGATCTCCGGCGCGCCCCACGAGTACGTCACCGGCTGCCCGTTCTCATGGCGACGCAGGCAATCCATCGCCGCCTGCATCGAACGCGCGCCTTCGCGTACCAGCTCCCAGTCGCGCGCGATGCCGCGCAGCACTACCGGTTCGCCCCGGGCGAGCAGTTCGTCGATCGGCAACGCATCGGCGCGCAGGTCGTGCAGCTCGTCGATCCGCCCCGCCACGCCGGCATGCGCATGCGCCATCGCGTCGCCGGCCAATGCGTTCACTGCACGGTCTCGCGCAGCCGCCGTTGCTTTTCGGCCATCAGCCGGCGCAGGTTCTGCAGCGACGCCAGCACGAGGTAGACGCCTTCCAGGTAACCGGCGCGATGCAGTGCGTGCAGCTGCTGCGCGTCGAGCGCGGCAAGACGGTCGCGGTCGATGTTGTGCAGCCCGGTCACGTTCGCGCGATGGGCTTCATCGAACTGGATGTCCAGCGACACCGGCTGGATCAGCTCGAGCGCATCGAGCGCGGCGTACATCGCCTGCCCGGCATCGACACCGTCGCGGATGCCACGCAGCACGGTGGAGATGTGGTCGAGGTAGACGCTGTTCCCGCCCTGCGGCAGGAACACCGCTTCGCCTTCACCAGCGGCGATGCGCGGATGGTCCATGTCCACGTGCACCACCGGCTCGCGGCGCAATTCGCCTTCGACGCGCTGTTCCTGGAAACCGATGAGGAACGGACCCTTCGCGATTGCGCCCGGCAGGTACGTCGCATTCCAGCGCTCGCCCTGCAGGAAAAGGTTTTCCCTGGCTTCGAAACCCAGCAGCGCGACCGCCTGCCACTGGCCGCTGCCTTGTTCCTTGCGCAGGAAGATGGGGTACTCGCGTTGCAACTCGGCGAACTCGGTCGGGAACGCCGCGACCATGCCGATGTCGTCGCCGAATTCGCGACCGAAGCGCGTGGCGACGCGCAGGTCCTTGTGCGTGATGTTGTTGAGCAGTTCGTATCGGGCCATGTCGAGCGGGCAGTGGGCAGGCTTTCGCACGTTATGCGCCTGCCGTTACGCGAAAAGCAAGAGGCGTCGGGAGCGACACGGAGTGAATGCGCAAATGAAACGAGAAGCGAGAAACGAGGGATCGGGAACGTCACGGGAGGGAGAGCGTCTTCCGTGCCGTTTGCGGCGATCCTCGTTCCTCGCATGGGTGAGGCACGGGGAACGCAAGGCAGTCCGCCCTGCGTCCCCGCACCCGCTTTCCTCGCTACCGCACCGTCAGAAGCGCCAGCGCACGCCCAGCATGTAGCGCGGGCTCTGGTCGACCAGCTTGATCATCTGCTTCTCGGAGCGGCCGTGCCAACGCACGTCCTCG
>Ga0209676_1002634_pt1 | contig 12235 bp, 9 predicted proteins | sample AraplaCvi_mLB_r2_FD_184282 | JGI IMG/M metagenome (GOLD analysis project Ga0209676, IMG submission 184282) | Arabidopsis root microbial communities from North Carolina, USA - plate scrape MF_Cvi_mLB_r2 (SPAdes) (version 2) | ecosystem: Host-associated > Plants > Roots > Endosphere | place: USA...
TGCCCATCGCGCGACGGAGCATGTCGGCGCCGCCGAGCGTGTAGCCCGCCAGCACCTGCGCGATCTGCATCACCTGTTCCTGGTACACGATGACGCCGTAGGTCGGCGACAGCACCGGCTCCAGCGAATCGTGCGGGTAGGTGACTTCGGTATTGCCGTGCTTGCGGTCGACCCATTCGCGATCCATCCCCGAACCCAGCGGGCCGGGACGGAACAGCGCGGCGAGCGCGATGATGTCTTCGAACGTGTCGGGCTTCGCCCGCTTGAGCAGCTCGCGCATGCCGCGCGATTCGAACTGGAACACCGCGACCGTGTCGCCGCGCGCGAACAGCTCGTAGCTCAGCTTGTCGTCCAGCGGCAGCGAGGTGATGTCGAACTGCGGCGTGGCGACGTTCTTGAACGTGTAGTCGATCGCCGGGCCGGGCTCGACGGCCTTGTTCGAAAGGCGCTTGTTGATCGCCTTCACCGCCCAGTCGATGATCGTGAGCGTGCGAAGGCCGAGGAAGTCGAACTTCACCAGGCCGACGGCTTCGACGTCGTCCTTGTCGAACTGCGTGACCGGGTTGCGGCCGCGGCCTTCGCCGTCGTGTTCGGCGAACAGCGGGCAGAAGTCCGACAGGGGCGAGGGCGCGATGACCACGCCGCCGGCGTGCTTGCCGGCATTGCGCGTGAGGTCTTCCAGGCTGCGCGCCAGGTCCATCAGGTCGCGCACGTCCTCTTCGGCGTGGTAGCGCTGGATGAGGTCGCCCGAGGCGAGCATCGGATCCTGCTTCGAGGCCTCCGATTCGCCCATCGCATCGTCCAGCGAAATGCCCAGCGTGTTCGGGATGAGCTTGGCGATGCCGTCGACGAAGCCGTACGGATGGCCGAGCACGCGGCCGGAGTCGCGCACCACGGCCTTCGCGGCCATGGTGCCGTAGGTGATGATCTGCGAGACGCGGTCGCGCCCGTACTTGCGCGCGACGTAGTCGATGACCTCGTCGCGACGGTCCATGCAGAAGTCGATGTCGAAGTCGGGCATCGACACGCGTTCGGGGTTGAGGAACCGCTCGAACAGCAGGTCGTACGGCAGCGGGTCCAGGTCGGTGATGCCCAGCGCCCACGCGACCAGCGAACCGGCACCCGAACCGCGGCCCGGGCCGACGGGGATGTCGTGGTCCTTCGCCCAGTTGATGAAGTCCGCCACGATCAGGAAGTAGCCGGGGAACCCCATCTTGATGATGACGTCCAGCTCGATGTCCAGGCGCGCGTCGTATTCCTCGCGCGTCTTGCCCGGGGCGAGCGGGTTCTTCTGCAGGCGTTTTTCGAGACCATCGCGCGCGGTGCCGCGCAGCCAGCTCTCGATGGTGTGTTCGCTCGGCACCGGGAACGCCGGCAGTGCGTACTCGCCGAGCTTCATCTCGACGTTGCAACGCGTGGCGAGCGCGAACGCGTTGTCGATCGCGTCGGGTACGTCATTGAACAGCGCCTGCATGTCCTGCGAGGACTTCAGGAACTGCTCGGCGCTGTAATCCTTCGGGCGCTTGGGATCGTCGAGCACGCGGCCGGAGGCGATGCACACGCGCGCTTCGTGCGCGTCGAAGCCTTCGGCGTCGATGAAGCGCACGTCGTTGCTGGCGATGATCGGAAGCGAACGCGCGGTGGAGGCGTGCAGCGCGAATGCGTTGAACGCGTCCTCGCCTTCGCGACCGGTGCGGGTGAGTTCCAGGTGCAGGCGCTCGCCGAACACGCCGCGCCAGTCCATCAGCCAGGCTTCGGCGAGTTCGTGGCGGTTGCTCGTCGCCAGTCGCCCGCCCAGGCTGTGGCGTCCGGCCAGCGCGAACAGGCCGCCGTTGTCCTCGCGCAGCCACTCGGGGCGAATCGCGACGCCGTCGGTGCGATGGCCTTCCATCCACGCGCGCGTGAGCAGGCGGGAAAGCGTGAGATAACCGGCGCGATCGCGACACAGCAGCGTCATGCGCGCGGCGGTCTCGTTGCCGTCGGCCAGGCCCACGTCGGCGCCGATGATCGGCTTGATGCCGGCGCCTTCGGCGGCTTTGTAGAACTTGACTGCGGCGAAGAGATTGTCGAGGTCTGTCAGCGCGACCGCCGGCTGCGACAACGCGACACAACGCTTCACCAGCTCGCCGATCCGGATGGTCGAGTCGGCGAGCGAGTATTCGCTGTGGAGATGGAGGTGGACGAAAGGGACTGCAGGCATGCTGGAGGCAGGTTAGGCAGTCTGGGCGGGCGGGACAAGACTTGTTTTTTGGGCGGGTTCGGCCGGGCGTGGGAAGGCCGACGACTTGCGGATCGGTCCGCCCCGGCCCTCTCCCGCGAGCGGCCCGATAGGCGCCCAATGACGCCAGGCCGTCATCCCCGCGAAGGCGGGGGTCCATCTCCGGGCGCCAACTCCGGATTCCGGAGATCGTGATACGTGGGGCGGCTGGATTCCCGCCTTCGCGGGAATGACAGCATGTGTCGCGGCGTCGGACGGGAATTTTCCTTCACGACACCCGGAACAACCCCCGCGGCAGATTCCATGGCGCGTAGTGCTGCTCGCGCACCCACATCGCGTGCTGCCACAGCGCCACTTCGTCCAGCCGTTCGCGGACCCAGGCCGCGCGCCGCTGGTCGGCCGCGCCGGTGGGGTGATTGACGTCGCGATAGGCGATGAAGTCGCGATAGTCCTCGGCTTCGTCGGCGAAGGCCGGCCACGCCAGTTCGATCAGCAGCACGTCGTCGAGCTGGCCCAGCACCGGGATGCGATCGGCGATCAGGTCGTCCTCGCGATCGATGTACGCAAGCAGCTTGCCGATGCGCGCATGCGTGGCTTCATCGGCATCCCAGTCTTCGTCGTCCAGCAATGCACGCAGTTCCTGCACGCGTTGCAGGCGGCTGTCGATGATCTCGCGCGCCTGTGCGGTCGGCTGTTTCAGCAGCCACGCGGCGAGTTGTTCGAGACGGTCGGTGTCCACGCGCGGTGCGTCGGCGTGGATCTCGTGCAGGAGCTGGTCGAACTGGACGACGGCGGCGTCGTTCAAGTCGATCGCGCTGGTGTTCTCGCGCGCGCCCATGCCGCTGTACATGTGGTCGAAGGGCAGCGGCTGCGCGGTCGGGGTGGGATGGAACATGCGCATGGCACACCTCGCTCGCCGGCCAGGCCGGACCCGCGCCGCGGCCGGCGGCGTCGCGCGGGCCGTCCCGCGATGCGTGCGCGGGATGCAGGCAGATGATGCGCCGATGGTGCGGTGCGAGATGTGTTTGGCGGGGTGAATGGGCGGCACGACGCTTCGAGCGGTTCTGTCGCCGTCCATGGCGTCACGCGTCCGGCTCCGGAAAGCCCGGCCCGGCCATCCATGGCCGGCCGTTACGCAGGTCACGCGGCAGTGCCGCGCAAGCGACCTGCTTCACCCATCCATGGCCGGGCGTTCCGCGGACTGCGCGGCAGTGCCGCGCAAGCGGTCCGCTTCAGCCCTCCTTGGCAGGGTGGTCCACCAGATCGCGCCACGCTTGGCTTGCCTCTGCGCAAGCCGGTTCCTGCATCGGCCTTCTCAATGCACGCGGAAGATCGGCGAGGTTTCAGGCAGGAAGCTGCTTTCGCGGATCTGCTTCTGGTACTGGGCGAGGACGACTTCCTCGTAACGCACTTCTTCCCAGTCGGCACGCGAGAAGGCGTAGCCGGACGGGCTGCGGTTGCGCTGGTGCGCCTCGCGGCTGCGGACGTGGACGTAGTCCAGGTAATCGTCCACTTCGGTAGCCAGCTTCGGCCAGGCCGATTCGACCACGATCGCGTCGTCCAGGCGCCCGACCTGCGGCATCCAGTCGGGGATCAGGTCGTCGCGGCTGCGGGCGTAGTCGACGATGGCCGCGGCGGTGTCGACCGCGTCGTTCGCCGGCTGCCACTGCCGATCGGACAGGAGCTGCTCGACCGCGGCGATCCAGCGCAGGCGCTGGCGGATGCACGGCGGGGCGGCGTCGGTCCGGCCGGGGCGGCTCAGTTCCCGGCCGGCGGATGCGAGCTGGTCGGTCTCCAGCACATGCCCGCCGATGCGGGCGAGCAGGGCGTTGAAGCGGTCCACTTCGGCCGTGTTGAGCTGGAAGCCGTTGATGCAGCGGCGGCGGGTCGGGCCGGCGAACGGCGTCAGCAGGATCTGGGGAAGCGGGTTGGCGGTGGAGAACAGGGCGTTCATGGCGAGGCTCCGGGGGAGGGTGGCACCGAACTTTCCGGTGCCGGGTCAGACTCCACCGACCCCCGCCATGAGTCATGATGGCCGGGCGCGCCTTTCCGCATCGTCCGCTCCGGATGATGAGGGAACTATGAGGTTTTCCCGATGACCCCCCACGGGAGTGCAGGCCAAGGCGGGCCGAACGGCGAAAAGTATCGATTCGACGACATCGTCGTCGACGCTGTCGCGCACACGCTGACCCGCGCCGGGGCCGACCAGACGGTCGAGCCCAAGGCGTTCGCGGTGCTGCTGATCCTGCTGCGGCACGCCGGTGAGCTGGTCGGGCGCGACGACCTGCTCGACCAGGTCTGGGGCCATCGCCACGTTACGCCCGGCGTGCTGACCCGCGTGATCGCGCAGCTCCGCCACGCCCTGGCCGACGACTCCCAGCATCCGCGCTACATCCAGACCCAGCACGCGCTGGGCTACCGGTTCATCGGGCAATTCCACGATGGCGACGCGCCGACGGACGAGACGGCGGCGGGACAGCACGAGGACGTTGCCGTGCTGCGCCACGCCGTGCCGGGCGCGCTGGCCGTCGCCGCGAACGAGGCCGTCGCGCCGGAGCCATTCGCCGCGCCCGTCCCGTCGAACGCAGTGGCTTTCGCGACGCGCCGGAAGTCCTCCGACCAGCGGCGCTGGTGGCTCGCCATCGCCGCGCTGCTGGCCATCGCCGCGGCGGGGTACTGGTTCGGCCAGCGCGATCCTGCCGCGCCGGCGCCTGCGGGCGCCTCCGTGGCCGTGCTGCCCTTCACCAGCCTCAGCGAGGCGCGCGAGGAGGACTACTTCGCCGAAGGCCTGGGCGTGGAGATGGTCGACGCGCTGGCGGGCGTTCCGGGCCTGAAGGTCGTGGCTGCGCCGAGTCCGCCCGGTCGCGGCGAGGCCGACGTGAAGGCGCTGGGCACGAAGCTGGGCGTGGCGACCGTGCTGGGCGCCAGCGTGCGACGCGAAGGCGCCCGCGTGCGGGTGAGCGCGCGTTTGGCCGATGCGCGCACGGGTTTCACGTTGTGGGCCCATAGTTACGATCGGGAAACCGGCGACGTGTTTGCGCTGCAGAGCGACATCGCGAACGAAGTGGTGCAGGCGCTGATCGGTGTGTTGCCGTCGGGCGACATCGAGGCCGCTCGGGAGTCGTTGGCACGGCGTTTGACGCCGACCCGCAGCGTCGCCGCCTACGACGCCTACCTCAGGGGCGAACAGCGCATGCGCGAGAAGGCAGGCGGCGACGCGCGCGGCGCCGACAGCGCGATCAACTTCTATCGCGGCGCACTGGCGATCGACCCGGGCTTCGCGCGTGCGCAGGCGGGCATCTGCCAGGCGGAAATCACGCGTTTCCAGGACGCGCGCGACAGCGCCGCGTTCGCCCGCGCGCAGGCGGCGTGCGAGCAGGCGACGAAGATGGACCAGTCGTTGCGCGAGGTGAGCCTGGCGATGGGAGACCTCTATCGCGCGCAGGGCAACGCGAAGGAGGCCATCGGTTATTACGAACGCGCGCAGGTCGATCCCGCGCTGCGCATGCAGGCATACCTCGGGCTGGCATCTGTCGCCACCACGCAGGGGCAGGGCGACGTCGCGATGAAGTACTTCGAGCGCGCGCGCGAACTGGCGCCGCGCGATCCCAGGGTCGCGCAGAAGCGCGGTTACCACCTGCTGGTCACCGGCGACATGGCCGGGGCGATCGCGTCCTATCGCGAAGCGCTGGAGTACGCACCGGACGATGCCGCCCTGTGGTCCAGCCTGGGTGGACTGTATTTCGTCAGCGGCGATTCGAAGCAGGCGGTCGATGCCTACGAGCGTTCGCTGCAGATCAAGCCCAGCTACGAAGCGCTGAGCAACCTGGGCACGGTGAAATTCGACCAGGGCGCGTACGAGCAGGCGGCCGCGCTGTATCGCCACGCGAGCGAGATCGATCCGGACGATTTCCGCATCTGGGGCAATCTCGGCGACGCACTGACCGCCAGCGGCAGCACGGCGGTGCAGACGCGCCTGCCGTACGAACAGGCCGCGACGCTGGGCCGGCGTTATCTCGAACTCAAGTCCGACGACGCGCAGGGGTTTGCGCTGGTGGCGTGGTACAGCGCCAACCTCGACCGCGCCGACGAAGCGCGCATGCTGCAGGGCAAGGCCGAAGCGCTGGACACCGAGCGCGGCGAGGTCGCGTTGCTGGGTGCGCAGACCATGGCGCGACTGGGCGATGCCTCCGCCGCGCGCCGACATATCGACCAGGCGCGCAAGTTCGGCATTCCGCAGCAGCGCATCGACGCCTCGCCACTGCTGCGCACGCTGACCGCGAAGGCCGACCCCCAATCCAGACGCGAACCCGGTACGGCGCAGTAGCCGTCCGTCGTCCCCGCCCGTTCCCCCCGGGCGCCATTCCAAGGAGAAGAACGATGAACACGATTCCGTCCGCGATGGCGGTCGCCGCCGTTGCTGCGCTTGCGATCGCCACCGGTTGCAGCAACGGCAAGGCGATGCAGGTCGCTGTCGTCCCTGCCGAGATGCCAATGGACGATGGCGTCGCGTGTCCCTCCGATCCTGCGGGCAAAGGCGGGCCGACCGTCTATGTGGACGTGAACTACGCAGCCGACGGTACGCCTTCGGCCAGCCCGGACCGGTGCTACATCGACAGCGGCACGATCGTGGTCTGGCGCGATCCCGCGGACCGGACGACGATGTTCAATCTTGTCTTCAGCAACAAGGCGACGATGAAGGAAATCGCCAGGCTGCGGTCGGCGCAGGTGGCGGGGCGCTACAAGATTTCCAGCAAGATCACCGGCAGCCCGAAGGACTTCATCAAGTACGGCATCCAGGCCAACGGCAAGACCGTCGACCCCGCCGTCATCATCAAGTAAGCGCGGCCAGCGGCAATTCGTCGATGGCCGGCGGCGCGGCGTCGCCACGGCAGGCCGCCTGCACCGGCGCGAAACTGCGCCGGTGTTCCGGGCAGGGTCCGTGTTCGCGCAACGCCGACAGGTGTACCGGCGTGCTGTAGCCCTTGTGCTGGTCGAAGCGGTACAGCGGGAAGCGTGCGTGCAGGCCCTGCATGTAGCGATCACGCGAGACTTTCGCGAGGATCGAAGCGGCCATGATCGAACGATCGCGCGCGTCGCCGTTCACCCACGCTTCCGCCGCGCACGGCAAGCCGCGCGGCAATGCGTTGCCGTCGATGCGCACAACGTCCACGCGATGGTGCAGGCAGGCGATGGAGCGGCTCATGCCGGCCATCGTCGCGTGGTAGATGTTGAGGCGGTCGATTTCCTCGTGCGTGACGAACTCGATGTGCCATGCGAGCGCGCGCTCGATGATGCGGTCGTAGAGGACTTCGCGACGCTGCGCGGTCAGTTGCTTGGAATCGTCCAGACCGTTGATCGGCGTGCGCCCCGGTGCGAAGACCACGGCTGCCACGACCACCGGCCCGGCGAGCGGGCCGCGTCCGGCTTCGTCCACGCCGGCCACGCGCAGCGGCGCACCGTCGTCGCGCACCGCGAGCCCCAGGGCGAGTTGCGGGGCCTCATGCGACATCGCGCGCACCGATCAGTTCGGCCACCGCATCGGCGGCGCGCGCGGACGCGTCCTGCCGCAGTTGCAGGTGCAGTTCGCGAAAACGCGGTTCCAGCGCGGCGCTTGCGGTCGGATCGCGCAGGAACGGCGCGACGGCGGCGGCGAGGTTCTGTGGCGTGCAGTCGTCCTGCATCAGTTCGGGCACGACCGGTTCGCCGGCGAGCACGTTGGGCAGCGAGTAGTGCGTGACCTTCAACAGGCCCAGGCCCTTCACCAGCGAATAGGTGAGCGGCGCGACCTTGTACGCGACCACCATCGGGCGCTTGGCGAGCATGGCTTCCAGCGTCGCGGTGCCGGAGGCGAGGAGGATTGCATCGCTGGCGATCATCAGCGTGCGCGCCTGGCCGTTGAGTACGCGCAGCGCGGCGCTCAGCGCGAGGCTGTCCGGATGTGCGGCGAGTACGCGCTGGAACGCCTGGCGCGCGTGTTCGCTCGCCATCGGGACGACGACCTGCAGCGTCGGATCCTGCGCGAGCAGCAGCGAGGCGGCGGAAAGGAAATCCGGGCCCAGTCGGTCGATCTCGCCCACGCGCGAACCCGGCAGCAGCGCGAGCACGGGGCGCGTCGCATCCAGGCCGAGGCGGCGGCGCGCGGTGTCGCGGTCGGGTTCCAGCGGCATTTCGTCGGCGAGCGGATGGCCGACGAAGCGCGCGTCGATGCCGTGGCGCGCGTAGATCGGCGGTTCCATCGGGAACAGGCACAGCACGCGATCGGCGCTGCGGCCGATCTTCTCGGCGCGCTTCTCGCGCCACGCCCACACCGACGGGCTCACGTAATGCACGGTGCGCAAGCCGCGCTCGCGCAGCCAGCGTTCGACGCCGAGGTTGAAGTCGGGCGCGTCGATGCCGATGAAAACGTCCGGCTTCCATGCGAGCAGGCGCTCGCGGAACTCGCGACGCAGCCGCAGCAGGCGGGGCAGGTGGCGCAGCACTTCGGCCAGGCCCATCACCGCCAGTTCCGACGCATCGAACCAGCTGTCCAGGCCCGCGGCGCGCATCTGGTCGCCGCCGATGCCGGCGAATTCGGCATCGGGGAAGCGCTTGTGCAGTTCGGCGACGAGCCCGGCACCCAGCAGGTCGCCCGAGGCTTCGCCGGCACACAGGGCGATGCGCAGTGGACGGTCGGCGGGAGCGGGGTATTCGGAGCGGTTCAAGGCGATCGAGCGGGGATATGCGGCAGGGCCGCGATCACGTCGGATGATATCGGGTGCGCGAGCGGTTGGCCTGAAGGGGCGCCCCTGACGACTGCACGCCATGCGCGCGGCCCATCAGCCCGGCGAAAGCCGGGCTCAGGCGTCGCCCGGCATTGCCGTGCGGTCGCCGTCAACGCAGCAACGGCCGCTCGCTGCCTTCGATGAACGTGAGGAACGCCCGCGCGTCCTCGCTTTCCGTGGCCAGCTCGGCCAGCTTCGCGCGCGCATCCTCCAGCGAGCCGCCGGACATGTACACCGCGCGATACGCACGCTTGATCGCGCTGATGCGGTCGGCATCGAAACCGCGACGCTTCAGGCCTTCGCTGTTGATGCCGCGCGGCCGGCCGTAACCGTCCTGCGCGATCATCAGGAACGGCGGCACATCGCCGTTCACCAGCGCGCCCATGCCGATGAACGCGTGCGCGCCGATGCGGCAGAACTGGTGCGCGCCGGCGAAGCCGGACATGATCACGTAGTCGCCGATGGTGACGTGGCCGGCCAGCGTGGCGTTGTTCGAGAACACGCAATGGTCGCCGATCATGCAGTCGTGCGCGACGTGCGTGTAGGCGAGGAACCAGTTGTCGTGGCCGATGCGCGTGATGCCGCCGCCGGTGCCGGTGCCGCGGTTGATCGTGGTGAACTCGCGGAACAGGTTGCGGTCGCCGATTTCGAGTTCGACGCGCTCGCCGTGGTACTTCTTGTCCTGCGGCTCGCCGCCGATGGCGCAGTGGCCGATGAAACGGTTCTCGCGGCCGATGCGCGTGGGGCCATGCACGCTGCAATGCGGGCCGAAGGTGGTGCCGTCGCCGACTTCGACGTCGGCGCCGATGTAGCAGAACGCGCCGACTTCCACGCCTTCGCCCAGGCGGGCGCCGGCTTCGACGATGGCGCTGGGATGGATGCGCGGCGCGGTCATGGGCTCAGCCCTTCGCTTCGGCGCAGACGACTTCCGCGCAGGCGACCTGCTCGCCGTTGACGCTGGCCACGCCGGTGTAGATGGCGACGTTGCGGATCACGCGCTTGAGCGAGACTTCCAGGTCCAGGCGATCGCCCGGCACGACCATCTTGGAGAACTTCGCGTTGTCGATCTTCACCAGATAGAACAGGCGGCCGTCGGCCGTGCTGTTGTTGGAAAGTTGCGTCAGCACGCCGCCGGCCTGGGCGAGGGCTTCGACCACCAGTACGCCCGGCATCACCGGACGACCCGGGAAGTGGCCCTGGAAATAGGGCTCGTTGGCCGTGACGTTCTTGTAGGCCAGCACGCGCTTGTGCGCTTCGAACTCGACCACGCGATCCACCAGCATGAACGGATAGCGGTGCGGAAGCAGCTTCTGGATCTCGATGACGTCGAGCGGGAGTTGCACGTTGTGGCTCATGAAAAATCCTTTGCAGCGCATCCCGCGCATGAATGGCCGCGCGTCATGCGCAGCGGTTCTGGTGCCGGTCTACCGGCCTTGGCAAGGGGCGAATCGTACCGCGACTGGTGCCTGGGCGCCCGGACGCCGGCGCCCCTGTACAGGCGGGTCAGTCCGTTCCGCGGCCGCCGACACGGCGGGCGAGGGCGTCCAGCTGCCTGAAACGCGCGGCGTTCTTGCGCCAGCTGCGGTTGTCCATCAGGGGCGTGCCGGAGGAATACTCGCCCGGTTCGCGGATCGAACTGGTGACCAGGCTCATCGCGGTCACGATGACCTTGTCGCAGATTTCCAGGTGGCCGACCACGCCCGCCGCGCCGCCGATCAGGCAGTAACGGCCGATGCGCGCGCTGCCGGCGACGGCCGCGCAGCCGGCGATGGCGGTGTGCGCGCCGATGAAGACGTTGTGGCCGATCTGGATCTGGTTGTCGAGGCGGACGTCCTCCTCGAGCGTGGTGTCCTCGATCGCGCCGCGATCGATGCAGGTGTTGGCGCCGATCTCGCAATCGTCGCCTACGACCACGCCGCCCAGCTGCGGCACGTTGAGCCAGCGGCCGGCTTCCATCGCCAGGCCGAAGCCTGCCGCGCCGAGCACGGCGCCGGGATGGATCACCACGCGCTGGCCCAGCCGCACGCGCACGACCAGCGTGACGCGCGCGATGAGTTCGCTGCCGGCGCCGACGACGCAGTCTTCGCCGATCACGCAGCCGGGGCCGACGATCGCGCCGGCCTCCACGCGACTGCGCGTGCCGATGGTGACGAACGGGCCGACGTGCGCGGACGGATCGACGCTGGCGGTCGCATCGATCACGGCGGACGGATGCACGCCGGCTTCGCGCACCGCGCGCGGTTCGAACAGGGCGGAGATCTTCGCGAATGCGGCGTACGGATCGCGCGCGATGAGGGCAGTGCGATCAAAGCCCGTGGCGTCGTCCTCGCGCATGACGACGACGCCGGCCTGGCTCTGCGCCAACTGGCCGCGGTACTTCGGATTGGCCAGGAACGCGAGCTGCGACGCACCGGCGCGGGCGAGCGTGCCGACGCCGTCCACGCGCAACGCGCCATCGCCATGCAGGCGCAGGCCGAAGCGCTGCGCCAGTTCCTCTGCCGTGTACGGGACGGACGCCATCGACGGCTCCGTCAGAACGTACCGCCGAAGGTGAACTGCAGGCGCTCGAGTTCGTCGCCCTCGGTGATCACGTTGCCGTTGGCGTCGCGCACCGTGTCCTCCTTCTTGATCGGGAACGCGTAGCTGATCGAGATCGGGCCCATGGGCGAGCGCCACATCAGCGCGATACCGGTCGACATGCGCAGGTCGCCCGCGTCGAACGCGTCGTAGTCCTTGTACACGTTGCCGACGTCGAAGAACGCCGAGACGCGCGCGGCCGGCGTGTCCAGCAGGGTCGGGAAATACATTTCCAGCGAGCCCACCGTCTTGAACGCGCCGCCGATCGGCTGCTGGTAGTTCGGGTTGCCCGTCGGGGCGTCGCGCGGACCCAGCGTGTTGTCGGTGAAGCCGCGCACCGAACGCACGCCACCAGCGTAGAAGTTCTCGAAGAACGGCAGGCCGCTTGCGGTGATGGTGCGGATGAAATCGTCATCGCCCTCCACGCAGCTGTAGTTGCCCGCGGTCTTGCACAGGTTGCGCGTCTTGTCGTTGCCGTAGCTGTCGCCGTAACCCAGTTCGGCGCGCGTGTTGAGCACGAAGTGGCGCGACAGCGGCCAGAACTTGGAAATGTTGTAGTTGAGCTTGTAGTACTCGGCGGTGGAGCCGGGCAGCGTGGTTTCCAGCCAGACGCGCTGCTGCATGCCGCGCGTCGGGGTCAGGTAGCTGTCCAGCGAGTTGCGGCCCCAGCCCACCT
>Ga0209676_1002639_pt1 | contig 12213 bp, 6 predicted proteins | sample AraplaCvi_mLB_r2_FD_184282 | JGI IMG/M metagenome (GOLD analysis project Ga0209676, IMG submission 184282) | Arabidopsis root microbial communities from North Carolina, USA - plate scrape MF_Cvi_mLB_r2 (SPAdes) (version 2) | ecosystem: Host-associated > Plants > Roots > Endosphere | place: USA...
TCAAAATATAATTCACCAATACGCATCTGACGGATGGAGATTTGTTCAAATTTTTGCTCCTTCAACTAAAGGATATGGTTCCGCAGCCTATTTTGAATTAATTTTCGAGAGACCCCTTAATTAGATTGAGGGCACTGAAAAACATCCAGTTTTTATTGTTGAAAGAGTTTAACTTTTAAAAAAAGACAACTTCTTGTTCATATCGAACAAAAAGTTGTCTTTTTCTATTATCCTTTACTATTTTTTTCTTTTAAAAGGCTGATGATTCGTTTCAAATTCACGGCGAAGATTGCTGTTGCACCTTGTATTTCCATACCAAATAGACCCGAAGCTACTGCTGTATCGTACCCGTGTCTATTCTTTAATTCACTATTTTTTGCTTCTATTTTATAACGAGTACGTGCGAGTTCCTTAAACTCTTCACTGTTTTGGAATGCCTCTTGTTCCTTATGTTCAGTAGATTTGATTGAAACTGAATACGTTTTACTTTTTGCCCCTTCTTTATAACAACCTTCGCGGAAAGGACATACTTTACATTGTTCGATATCAAAATAATAGGTATCTCTTTGATTTTTCCCTTGGTTTTTCTTTCCTGTCCGTGCTTTACGAATTGCCATGTGCCCAGCTTTACACACGTACATACTAGCATCTTTATTAAACTCAAATTCGTCTTCTTTTGTTCGTCCACCTTGTGTGATTTGTGGATTTAGTTTAGATATAAGTTGGAATTCTTCTTTTTTTGCATACTGGATATTGTCTTTTTCAGAATATGCTGTATCACCAATGACTGTATCAATTGCCATGCCGGTTTCTTTACTTTTTTCAACTAATTCCTGAAGGTATTTTCCATCACTCTTCTCGCCAGTGGTTACCACTGCAGCTGTAATTATTCGCTCATCACTCATCGCAATATGTGTTTTAAAACCAAAGAAAGAAGAATCTGCTGATTTATGTCCAACACGTGCATCTGGATCTGTTGAATAACTTAACTTCTCCTCATAATCCTGTACCACTTCTTTTAAGACATTTAGTTTTTCCTTTACAGCTGGAATCATCTCAATTTGAGGTTGAGACTCAACTACCTCAATGACTTGACGACAGTAATCCACTTCAACATTTATTTCGTTAGAATTTGTCTTTGGTGGGAAATTCTCTTTCATAGATTCATCAATTTGATAAACAGCTTTTCTTAGATTTTTTGATTTCTCTTGTAAATATTCTATAGGTGATTTTTGATTATAACGTGCTTTTGTATGGGTGGCATCCACGATTATTGCTTTATTTTTAATGACTTCTTTCTCTATAGCAATCTCTACAGTCTTGCCAATGAGCATATCTAATAAGCTCATATCTTGGAGACGAAGCTTACGGAATTTCGTTAGTGAACTTGGATTAATGACAGAGTCTTCTGGTGCCATATCTAAAAAATATTTAAACGACATATCATATTTAGAGCGTTCTACCACATCTACATCAGATAAATCGAATATTGATTTTAATAGTAAATATTTAAACATGCGAATAGGAGGCACTGCATTACGACCATTATCAAGACAATATTTATTTTTCAGTTCGTCCAAAATAAAAGAGAAATCAACAAGTTCATTTATTTGACGAAGCATATTATCTTTCGGTACAACAATGTCATAAATCGCCATAAATGGACTGAGATTAAGAGATTCTTGGTTTGAGATCATCGGGATATCACCTACATACTTTTAATATCATTATTATAAAGTAAAAAGGCAGTTGAAAGTTCGATTAAATCGAACTTTCAACTGCCTAATGGTCTGTTATCGATACAAAGTCCCTTTACGAAAATAACTAAACAATTTAATCACTCCTTACCCGTTACAATAAGTATTTATAGAATTCCTCAAGCGCCTAGATTATCTGGTATTCAGGAGGTATTCTGTGATGACTACTTCAGAATATTTTCAAATTTATCTGAATTATCCTCCGAGAAATACTCATATTAAATAGTATTCTCATCCCTATTTGAGGACAGCGTCATCATTCTAATGATATTTTCTGTTTTACACTTCTTGAACTAGCCAAATAAACTAGTCCCAATTATAAAGAGTCATCATGTAATAAAAACAAACTATTTTTCCATTTCCTTATTTTTCGTCTTGAAGCTCCTTTTCCCAAAAATTCCTTATTACATTTCCTGAATTCAGCAACTCAGCTGAATAATTCTCAACCATTTCTGCATCTCTAGAATCCTTTTTTGTCATTTTCAAGATGAAACAAATACAAAGGAATATGAAGAGTTATATTATAACCATTATCGAGGTCAATGGCTTTTGAAAAAGCTGCCGCCTGCAAAAAACAGACAGCAGCTTCAACAAGTTGCCGAGCTTTTTTAAAATGTCCTTTACAAATGATACACTTTATTTTTGAGATGGCTTTTTTGTATGTGATCATCTTTTTGTTGAAAAGCCAGCTCCTAATTTACTGCTCTATGCATGTTAGCAAGTCAAATATATTTAATTCTTGGACTTCTAGACTAGGGTACACCTCATGATTCTCTGCTGTTACAACAGATAAAAGGTAATGATCTCTTATAATTATTGTAGAATATCCCCATCCCGCGCTTTCTAAGTTATCATTAATTGGAATATTAAGCGTATTAGGTTCGAAAATAAAACCAGTTCCTATAGCTTTTAAATATGCTTCTTTCCTCGTCCATATTTGATAAAAGAGCCTTTTCCACGTTTCTTTTGGTTGAGCTTGCAAAAAGAGCATTTCGTCCTTACTAAGCACTTGTTTTATTATATCAAGATGAATCTCTTTCATAAATTCCACATCTATCCCAACTACTCGATTAGCTATAGCGCAAGCAACAATCCCTTCTGAATGTGTTAAATTAAAATCTAAGTTGGTAGCTTCCTCTTCTCTCACATTTTTTAAATACAGCTTTCCATATTGATTTTTTAGAAATTTTATATCTGAAAAATCCAGGGTTAAATGTTTACTAATAATATGTTTTAACAAAAGACGGCCAATTAGAAATTCCTTTTTTTTGAAATCTACTTTGTAACTTTTATAGATTGCCTGCTCTTCTAAATCTAACATTTTTACCCAAAAGCTAATTTCCTCTAGCTTTAGACTTTTGGGTATTGAAAGCCAATATACTTTAATCATGTCCATACTGTATCACCAGAATTAAATGTTAATTACATTAGACACTTGTTTAGAATACTTCCTACCCCAGTGGCATTTGTAAGAGGAAACATATGACCACCGTCAAAGACATGAAAAGTTGTTTTTTTTAAATACTTTTCCCATTCCTTCATTATCTTAGGTGTAGCAAATGGATCGTTCTCTCCACTAAAGATATGAGTAGGTGTTTCAATAATTCTAGAGCAATCATATACATGACTTTCCACTGCAAAAAAATCATTACGAAAAATCGGCAAAAAATATTCTAATAATTCTTTTTCTTGTAGTATCTCTTGACTAAGGCCGCCAAGTGATTCGATGTACTCTAGCAATTCGTCATCATTTAAGTGTGAAACCTTTCTCTTTTTATAATGTGGGGGTACTATACCTGAAATAAATATGACTTCAGGATATACTCCTCTCTTCTCTAACCTTTGGGTTAGCTCGTAAACAATTATTCCCCCCATACTGTGACCGAATAATGCAAAGGATTGGTTGCTGAAACGCTCTAATAAAATCTCTTCGTACAGCTCAACTTGCTTAATAATATTATTAATCAATGGAGAAATATTAGTTCCATGTCCCGGAGGCTCAACGGCAAAAATATCCCAATTAGATTCAATGGCTTGAGAAAGTGGGCGATAAGATGGAGAATATCCTCCGGCAAACGGAAAACAAATTAGTGTTTTAGTTCCTTGTGTAGCTTTAAGCATTTTTAATGTTTCAATCATTTTATGAAAGGTTCTCCTTTATATCTCTATACCTAATAAATTTATTTACTTGGTCAAATTATAACGTTTAAACATTTTAATTGAAGCTATCGTTTAAGGCAAAAGACTTAAGCTATCTTCCTCAAGTATAGTTCCAACTCCATTAGACATAGCACCTTTATAATAAAAAGCTGCTATTGCTATATCAAAAATTGCCATTCCCATTGGGTTAAACATAATAGCTTCTTTTAAAGGTAACCTCTCCATCTGATTGTTACAAACTACATCTATAATAGAATAAGTATTCTCCTTTTGTAATCCTCTTGTTTTATACATTAATTCTATATCCGTATTTTCTCGACATACTTCTTCCCATTCATCTACTATTATGGAATTTGTGTAATTTAGTATACTAGGTTGAAAGTCACGTAGAGATACATTCAGTAATAGAGAGTTTCCCTTTGGTTCTTTGTCTACATATCTACTTGAGGAGACTGTACATGTAATAAAGATATCGGCATTTGAATAGGCTTCCTCCCATGATTCAGCAATAATTACGCGATCTTTGAGTTCATATGAAATTAATTCAGGTTTTATCCCCTCTAAATCATATAGAATAATTTCGGAAATCCTATCCCCTAAAAGTGAATTGATCATATTTAAGTGTAGTTGACCTATTGGACCAAAACCTATGATTCCTACAGTAATATCTTGAAGAAGTCGTGATTTATCGAAATATTTTATCATTAGTCCCGATACAGAAGCTGTTCTTACACCACTTATCAAAGCGGTATTAAAGAATGCCAAGGGCTTTCCAGTTTCTGAGTGGTTTAAAATTGTAACAGAATGAGCACGCTTCATACCTTGATGTATATTATTCGGAAAACTTGAGATCCATTTAATACCAGCAAAATTTGTATTACCACCAATATAGGCTGGCATAGCTATAATTCTATTATTGAGATCATTGTAACGTAAATAGGGTTTAATGGGTTGATCGAAATCTCCTAAATGCAAAGCATGTACTGCTTGCTCAATTACTTCTATTGTTTTGTTCCAGTCAATGCCCAAAGTTTCAATGTCTTGCGTATTTAAGTACAACACATTTATCCACATCCTTTTTATATAGTTGCTCTTATAGCTTTACCAATGAAAGACTCTACTATAAATGTTGTAGTTTTAACCTATTGATCCATTCCTGGTTATAAACTGAATCTGTATATGGCATACCGCTATCTGGACAAAGAAAGACTACATTTGGTTTTGTTGAAAATTGAGCCTTTTGGAAATATTCTTGAACTGCAAAATATACACTTCCCGATGAGGCTCCTGCAAATATAGAGTGTTTGTTTAATAATTCGTGGCAACCTTCAATTGCTCTAAATTCTTCTACATGTATAACATCATCAATTAATGCATGTTTAAGTATGGAAGGTTTTATACTTGAACCAATCCCCGGTAAGTATCTTTTCCTCGGAACATTCTGAAATATCAAGGACCCTTCACTATCAACAGCTATTACTTTAATTTGAGGAAAAGTCTTTTTTAAGCGTTGAGAAGTACCAGATATTGTCCCACCAGTGCCTACACCAATAAAGGCAAAGTCAAGTCTATTAAAATAATCTGCTAACTCTTTACCTGTACCTTCGTAGTGAGCCAAAAAGTTATCATCATTTTCATATTGGTTAGTCCAATACGAAGTGGAGATTTCCTTACATAACTCATGGACTTTTTCAAGCCTAGAAATCAAAAACCCCCCAGTCTCATCTCGATTTGTAATCTTTACTACTTGATGTGAAATTATTCTTAAAATATTCTCATATGCTGGATTTATATTAGAATCAATCACCGGGATAAACTTTATCCCTATTTTTTTACATAAAATAGCTAGGGATACTGCTAGGTTACCAGAGGATGATTCAATTACAGTTGATTGCTCAGTAATATCTCCCCTTTCAATAGCAGATTTCAGTATATTATAGGCTGTTCGCGCTTTGATATTATTCATTAAATTATGGTACTCTAACTTAGCAAATAAATTAATGTAATCATTTTCAAGTTTTACAATAGGGGTGTTCCCGATATAAGGTTCTAATTCTTTTAATTTTTTTAGCATGTCTCAAGACACCTTTCTTTATGATTGTAAACGATTAAAATACAAATAGTTATCAAGAACAGCAAACGACCCTTGAATAATAATGAAGATGGGTAGTTAACTTTTGAAGATATAATGGAGAAATAAAAACCATACAATAAAGCTCTCATAGCTAAGTTGTTTGTAGATTTACAAGACCTCTGGTTACGGTATTAATTTCTTTATAGAATGTGTTTTGAAGTCTGTTTATACTAGTATCATTAAAAAAATTGCCCGCATAATTGAAGTAAAGAGATAACTGACCATCTTTAATATAGCTTAATATAATAAGCTTATATGGTACTCCTCTGGTTATCGGTTGTTCTAGAAAAGTTGTTTTGACTGGATGCCAATCTGTCCATTCATTTATATCATTGTCTAATACACCGTGATAATTTAATAGTATCTCTGGCGTTTGATAGTTGTTAAATGCTTCACGGGTATCTTGATTTTCATCAAAATACCGAAGTATATTAAATGAATTACCTCTATGAGGCATACTATTGAGATGATTTTTTATTAAATTATTGGTTGTACCAAAAGATTCTGTTTCTGTAACTTTCGCAACAAAAGGGAAATTATTCACAAAATACCCGATTGTTCGACTTAAATCTAACTCAGAATCTAATAAATCTCGTCCATGGCCATTGACGCTGAAGATTACCTTCTCTTTCTTCAGCCATTTAGCTAAAGAACGTGAAACGAACGTAAATAGGATCTCCTTTAAATTTGTTTTATAGAAGGTAGTTAAAGATGTACGCAAACTTTGTGTAACTTCTCTACTTAAAGTAAGACTAACTGTTTTAATGTCTTTATAAGTGTTACTACATGATGATTTATCAACATTTATTCTATATCCACTAATTTCATTTAAAGTATTAGCCCAATATCCCCGAGCACTCGATACTTTTTCTGATTTGATAAAATCCTGGCAATTTTCTACCCATTCTTTGTATGTTGTTCCTGTATCAAAGTTAGGCTCTAATCCTTTTTCTAATAGTTCGTATGTTTCAATTAAGTCTTGCTGTAATATGCGGTTACTAATGTTATCAGAATAAAGATGAGATACAATCCACAGTACTTTATAAGTGTTGTGTTCCCATCTAATTAATGCAGCTCGGTTCATTAATCCATTAGTAAACTTAATCTTTTTTGCTAAACTTAGCTGTATATCCTTAAAAGCAGTTTCCTTTTCTTCCTCTTTTTTATATGCTGTCAAATCGTATTGCTCAAAATTTATCTTTATGTTTTCAGACGGTTTAATTACTTGTATAAATTCATCGTCTTTATATAGATAGGTAGCACGTAACATGTCATGATGTTTATGGAGTATCTCTATAGTTTTTTGAAGCAAATTAGGCTTAATTTGCTTACTGGTTTGTAAACAAATAGGTAAGAAAAAGAATTCCGGATCATATTCTGACATCCCGAATACCATTTTTTGGATGTGGGAAATCGGAACGTTACCGGACATGAAAGTACTGGTATTAGAGATTGAATTACTTTGTGTTGAATCTTTTTCACTTTGCATTAATAACTTATTAATCTGTTCAGTTAAATCTTTAAATCTCGTATTTTTGAACAAGTCCTTTAGGTGAATAGTTACTTTAAATATTTTCCTAATGCGTGATTGTACTTGAATAAGATGTAATGATTCTCCACCAAGTTGTAAGAAATCGTTATCAGAAGAGACGTTTTCGACTCCAAGTACTTCCCTCCAAATAATCTTTAACCACTCTTCAGGTGTTTTACTATCTACGCTAACTGTTGTAATCTTATTAGAATTTTTCTTATCATTGTTATCTGTTTGTTCATTTGTTGATAACCCTTCTCTACTAAACATGGAAGTTTGATCAAAATTACTCCAACAAGAAACTAAATCAAAAGAATAGGTTGGGGCATGTACACGTTTCCGTGCAAATTGCTTATCGAATTCTCTCCAGTTTACAATTACACCATTACTCCATATTTTTCCCAAGCTTTCCTGAACAGTTTTCCATGCTGGCTCTTTACGATTCATTGAAGATAATATAATTTGGCTGTCATCCGTAACCATAGATTCTACAAAAGTTTTTAACACTGGATGAGGGCCAATTTCTAAAAGGATATCAATTTCTTCTGAGATCAGAGTTTCAATTCCGGAAGCGAAATGAACAGTCTCCCTTAAATGTTTACACCAATAGTCTGCGTCAAGCACTTGATTCATAATAATGTTTCCTGTAAGGTTCGATACTAAAGGTATTTGCAGAGGTGTAAAAGTTATATTATCATTCATATATTTATGATAGGTATCTAAGATTGGTTCCATTAATATGGAATGTGATGCTGTAGATATTGGCAGTAGTTTATTTATCATTCCATCATTTTCTAATTTTTGCATTAACTTTTCAATTAATGGTCTCTTACCACCGATTACAAATTGTTGAGGACCATTAATTGTTGCGATAGTAAGTTCACTATTATATTGAAGCAAATAGCTATTTATAATCTCTAATGGACTATTTACAGATAGTAATGCACCATTCTCAGTCTTTTCTTCCATTAAATATCCTCGTTTAACTAACATTAGGAGTGCGTCTTTAAGAGATAAGCCACCTGCTATACAAGCTGCCGTGTATTCGCCAAGACTATGACCAATAACATAATCGGGTCTAACTCCCCAAGATATCCAACTTTTTGCTAAAGCATATTCGACTATAAACATAGCTAATGAGCTGATGTTAATATGGTCTAAGCTTGATTTGTAATCAGAATTGAACATGTACTCTGAGAAATGGATTGGATAGTATGGTTTCAAAATATCAAAACATTCTTCAAATATCTCTCTTATTAAAGGAGAGCTTTTATAGAGTTCATATCCCATCCCAATATAGTGTGAACCTTGCCCACTGAAAAGAAATACTATTTTGTGTTTCTTATTCATTTTTTGCCCATAATTAGCGTAATACTGGAAATCTGATGTTGAGCTATTACCTAATTGATGACAAATTCCTTTTAATTTTTCCTTATTTTCAGCAACAATTGTGAGACAATGATCAAAAGTTACTCGACCAACGTGAAGTGTATAAGCTAGATCCCCCAAATTTTGTTTTGGCTCTAAATCTAAATGCCTACCAAGGTTAATTACAGCATTTTGTAGTGCTTTTTGACTTTTAGCTGATAAAGTAAACAGATGATGTGAACGTTCTTCGATCCCAATAGAATTTTTTTGATTCATAAAATCATCCTTAAATGTTTTTTTTGTAAACTTTACCATGCCAAAAGATTTTACTTTTGGCATGGTAATCTCTTAAATCAATTTAGGAATCAGTTAATGGAGGTTCTTCTAAAATAACGTGCGCATTTGTACCTCCAATTCCCAAGGAACTAATTCCAGCACGACGCGGGATACCGTTCTTACGATCCCAAGCTTTTAATTCTGTATTTACATAAAACGGACTATCTTTAAGGCCACAGTCAGGATTTGGCTTTTCGAAGTTAATACTTGGAACTAGCTTGTCATATTTCAAGCAAAGGGCCGTCTTTATTAAACCCGCAATCCCCGCAGCTGAATCAGTATGACCAATATTTCCTTTAACAGAACCAAGTGCACAGGATGCTTTTTCGTGTACATTAGAAAAAGCTTCTTTTAAAGCTAAAACTTCAATAGGGTCACCAAGATATGTTCCCGTTCCATGTGCTTCTATATAGCTAATTGAAGAGGGGTCAACATTCGATGCTGCTTGTGCCTTTCGAATTACATCAGCAACTCCTTGAGGGCTTGGAGCTGTATACCCTATCTTTTCATTCCCATCGTTATTGATTGCTGAGCCTCTAATTATTGCATAGATTGGATCATTATCTCTTTGAGCATCAGAAAGACGTTTTAATAAAATTACGCCAACTCCATTTCCACCAACTGTTCCGTTTGCGGATTCATCAAAAGGTCTACACTTACCATCAGGTGAAAGAATAAATCCTGGCTCATAAACATATCCTTCTTTTTCTGGTACCTGTACACAAGCTCCACCAGCAAGTGCATAATCAGATTGTCCGCTTAAGAGGCTTTGACATGCCATATGAACTGCTACTAATGAAGTAGAACAAGCTGTATCAACTACAACACTCTCTCCTTTTAGGTTTAGCTTGTATGAAGTACGTGTTGCAACGAATTTTTTTAGTGTTGAAATATCAGATTGAAATTCATTAGATGCCTCTTCGTCACTATTTCTCGAACCCCGTGGCGAATATTTAGTCTCTGAAATTCCTGCATAGACAGAAGTCCCCGCGCCAATTTCTTCTAAATTGTATCCAGCATTTTCGATAGCTTCCCAAGCACAAAGTAAGAATAAGCGCTGTTGTGGATCTAGATCACTGGCTTCTTTATGCGACATTTGGAAAAAATCAGGATCAAACATATCTATTTCTTCTAAATATCCACCCCTAAGTACTAAACGTTCTAAAATATCTGAATCAAGAGACTCTAATGAATATGGAAGCTCTTCTAAAGGAATATCCTTAACTAGCTCATTGCCTTTAGTTAAATTTGACCAAAATTCATAAGTGTTTTTAGACTCTGGGAAGCGCAATCCAATACCAACAATTGCAATTGACTCAGTTTTAGAAGTTGGTTTTTGTTCTTTTTGGCTAGATAGAGCAATACTTGTATTAGTAATTTGTCCAATAGCTTGAGCTATAGATGAAATAGTTGTGTATTTAAAAAGATCAGTTACTAAGACATTAACTTCCATCTTCTTTTTAATAGATTCTTTCATTTTCATTAATAATAAAGAATTGCCACCTAAATCAAAGAAGTTGTCATTTATATTAATCCCTTCAGGCTCTATTTCTAGGACTTCAGCCCAAATATTAAGTAATATCTCCTCTAATTGATTTAAAGTAGAATTGCCACCATTATTATTTAATTGAATAGGAGCTTTTCTTTCACATTCCTGTTTAATAAGCTTATGGCGATCAATTTTTCCGCTTGGTAAAAATGGCATTTTATTTAATGGTATAAAATCAGATGGTATTAAATAAGCCGGGACCTTGCTTTTTATAAATTGACGCATTTCCTTTCCATCTATATAATTGCCGGTGCTTGTGTAATAGGCAACTAACTTGTTATTACCTATGGAGTCTTGTGTAACAACAACAGCTACCATATGAATATCTTGATGTTCCAGAAGGTGCGACTCAATTTCACCAATCTCAATTCGATATCCCCGTACCTTGATTTGGCCATCTTTTCTTCCTACATATTCAATGGTCCCAGCAGATGTTAAACGGACAATGTCACCTGTTTTATACAGTTGCTTTTCTGGATAATACGGATGCTGAATAAACGCTTCCTTTGTTTTCGCTGTCTTGTTTAGATAGCCCCTTCCCAGGTTTGCTTCACTTTCGATATATAATTCCCCCGGTGTATTTATTGGACAAGGATTCATATACTGGTTAAAAACGTGAAGTTTTACGTTGCTTATCGCTTTTCCAATTGGAATGTTAGATTGGCAATCCTCAAGTTCATTTACTAACTGTGTAGCTACAAAGACAGTAGCTTCAGTCGGTCCGTACACATTAACGATTTCGATATGCCCTCCCCGACGCCACCATTCGCGTACAAACTCTGATTTTAACGCCTCTCCTCCGACCACAATTCGCTTCATAGTTGACAATTTGCCTAAGTCACTTTCTGGCAGTAATTTCGCAAATTGATGGAAGAGTGCCGTCGGCATCAAAGTCATGGTAGCTTTCAATTGCTGGACAACATCCGCAAATTTATCAATGGATTGCCTCTCTTCATCAGACAAGATATGCAGACGTGATCCGCATAAGATAGTCTGCCAGATTTCCCATACGGAAACATCAAAACTGTGAGAAGAAAACTGTAAGACTATTTCTTGGTCCACAAAATCGTTATATCTGTATTTCCAATCTTCTACCAGATTCACGACACCCATGTGCCTTAACATTGCACCTTTTGGCTGACCTGTGGAACCCGACGTATAAATTACATAAGCTAAATCATCCGAAGTATTGTAAATCGGAAGATTATCAATACTTGTTTTACTCGGAATATCTCCCAATGTGACGGCCTCAAGAGTGTGAACTAATTTGCTCTTTAAATGTTTTTGAGTAAGCAATAATCTTATGCCACTGTCCTTCAACATATATTCGATACGTTCTTCCGGATAAACAGGATCAATAGGCACATATGCCCCTCCC
>Ga0209676_1002641_pt1 | contig 12202 bp, 11 predicted proteins | sample AraplaCvi_mLB_r2_FD_184282 | JGI IMG/M metagenome (GOLD analysis project Ga0209676, IMG submission 184282) | Arabidopsis root microbial communities from North Carolina, USA - plate scrape MF_Cvi_mLB_r2 (SPAdes) (version 2) | ecosystem: Host-associated > Plants > Roots > Endosphere | place: USA...
CAGGCAGGAGCCATATCAAGCTCTACCATTAAAATAAAAGCTGCTGAAACTAGCAATTTGTCAGCTAGTGGGTCTAAAAATTTCCCAAATGTTGTCACAAGATTATACTTACGTGCATAATAACCATCCACCCAATCAGTTGTAGAAGCAAAAATAAAAATAAGTGCACCTATAAAATGATGAACAGGCATCTCTGCACCGAATAGTGACATTGTTCCCCAGTTGAAATCAAACATCATCACAATGACAAAGAACGGAATAAGTATGATTCGAGAGATGGTAATTTTATTTGGAATGTTCATTTTTCTAACACCTTTCATGATGAAAGAAAGTAGTCATCACTAGATGACTACTATTCTTTATTGAAATTGATGACGATGTTTTGCGTTACAACTTGCTGTGCATACGTTAAAGGCTCGTCATTAATGTATACCTTAGCCTGCGTTGAATTACCTAAACGGATACGAGCATAATTTTGAGATGTTGCGTCAAATTCTACTACTTCTCCTGCATTATATACACGAGTATCTGTTAGTATTTCTTGTTGCTGTTGGTTTCGAATACCGATAAATGTAGGACCTGATACTTCGATACGTATTTTAAATGTATCTGCATCTGTTAACGTATATGAAGTTGTAGCACCATCCGCTTCAACAGTCCCCGCTGAAATCGATTGCTTAACCTTTTCAGTTTCGTCAGGTGTTTCCTTTTCTGAATCTGAATCTGTTGATTCTTGTTTGTCATTTGATTGAGCTTTTTTATTTTCTTTTTCTTTATCTTTTTCTGTATCTATTGGTTTTGCTTTTGTATCGTATTGCATTTCTGGAGGCGTCTCATCTACAGCATTCGGTACTGCACTATTTTTAGACTGCATGAGTACCCAAATGACTACAATAATGACAATGATAAATAAACCAACGATTATTTTCGGCATCGCCTCCATCATTTTAGTAGAGGGGCCTTTTGAAATTTTTCTTCTACTTGGACTATTCGTCATCGATTGGCTTACTTGATTGTTTGAAGTACCTGGCAGCTCATTTTTATACGTTTCTAAAATTTCCTCTGCGTTCAAACCAACGGCGTCAGCATATTGTTTAATAAAAGCTCGTACATAAAATGAACCAGGCATGATCGAATAATTGCCCTCTTCAATACCTATTAAATAACGCTTTTGTATTTTCGTTATTTCTTGTAAATCGTCTAAACTGTAGCCTTTAGACAGTCTCGCCTCTTTCAGTCGAGTCCCTAATTCTGCCACTCAAAACACCTACTTTAACATCAATTTAAAAATTAAATCCTAAAATCCTCCAAATGAATTGGATTCGGACATCATATGGTTTTTTTCCATTATCTCATACGTAATTTCTTCATCTGGGTGATGACGTAATTCAATGATATAATCAAAATCCTCTATCCTATAATCTGAATGCTGAACAAACATGTCTGGATGCTCGACGACCTTTATGGAAGGCATATTCATCATTTCACGCACTAGTTGTAAATGACGCTCATCAGATGAACGACGTGTTACAATGCCATCTAATATAAAAATATTATTGTCACTGAATTCATCACCAGCGAGTTTATTGCGAACAGTCTGCTTAATCATTGTAGATGATAAAAAAATCCACTTTTTATTGGCACATACACTAGCCGCTACAATCGATTCAGTTTTTCCAACACGAGGCATTCCACGTATTCCTATTAGCTTATGTCCTTCTTTTTTAAATAACTCAGCCATAAAGTCAACTAAAATACCAAGTTCATCTCGGACGAAGCGGAAGGTATTTTTTTCATCTGCATCTCGAGGAATATAATGACCGTGCCTTATAGCTAAACGATCACGGAGTTTAGGTTGTCGAAATTTGGTAACGTTAATATGTTCCATTGTCGAAACAATTGTACGAAAACGCTCAATTGTCTCATCGTTGTCTGTATGCACTAACATACCACGTCGATCCTCATCGACACCATTTATTGAAATAATATTGACACGAAGCATCCCTAAAAGTGAAGCAATATCTCCTAATAATCCAGGGCGATTCACCTGAATTTCATATTCAAAGTACCAATCGCTCAAACACACTCGTTCCCTTCCTATTAGTTAACGTAAAAAATCCCTTATAAGTTCCATCATAGCTGATTTTTTATGTAATGGAAAGTTAGAATACATGGAATTATAGCGTTATTTTTAAAAACTTACTATTTTTTTTTTGAACATCCTAAATAGGCTTACATACGTTCCCTTTTCTATGCAAAAATTGCTTTTTTATATAGAAAAAAAAGAGGAGATCGCTCTCCTCTTTTTTTACTGTACAGGTTTATTTTGCACAAGTTTAACGACACAATTCGCCAGTGCGTGTTTTTCTTCTTCAGAGGCAACGCCCCATAAATCCGACAGCACTCGTTCTTGTTCGTTTTTAGGATCGACATTTGTCGCCAAATATTCTCCAATTTGTACAGCAGCTTGTTGAATCATTTGCGATGGCACACCGCTGGATTCTGCTCGCATAACATTTTGACCTAAAAACGATGTCCATTTATGCCAGTTCTCTAAGATAGTCATACTGTTCCTCCTCCTTTACACATGTAGTATGTGCAAAAAAAGAACATTATATGTACCAACCACCGTTTAATCGAATTACTTGTCCCGTTACATAATCTGCATTTCCAGAAAGGTAAAAGCGCACCATTTTAGCAACATCCGTTGTTTGTCCAGCTATCCCTAGCGGAATGTCTTCTAAAATATAGTCAAGCTCCTCTTCACTTAAATGACTGTTCATCGAGGTATTTATAAAGCCAGGTGCAATGGCATTAACACGAATACGTGACAGCGCCGCTTCTTTCGCATATGACTTTACAAAAGCATGTTGGGCGCCCTTCACAGCTGCGTAAAGAGCTTCACCAGCAGATCCCGCCTCTCCCCAAATTGAACCGATAAAAAGAACATAGCTGACATCATGAGCACGAAGCTTTGATGACAGCAATGCCGTCAGACGCATTGGGTTTTGCACATGGACACGCCATAATGCATCCATATCCTCCACAGTAGTATCTTCAAGTAGAGAATAATGTGCCTGACCATTTGCAAAGACAATCGCTTGCACATTAAAAATTTGCGCTGCTAGTAATTGTGCGCCAGATGCTTTCGAAAAATCTCCTTGTACAAGCATAAATTCCTGTGTAGGGAAATTTTCTGAAAGAGAGTGGTATAAAGCCTGCGCCGCTTTTTCATTGTTTGAAAAGTGTATGTAGATGGACCAGCCGTCTTCTGCCAGACTCTGACAAATAGCACGACCAATCTCACCTGATGCACCTAATACGAGGGCAAACTTTTTCACTGTTCACCCTTCTCTGTAGGTAAAATTTTAAAGACGGTTTGTTGAGATTCACCTTGAATTGAAGAAAATGCTTTTTTCAAATCTTCAATCGTTAATTCTTCTAGCACAGGTACAACATCGAATAAATTCATCTCATTAAACGAATAACGTGTAAATTGGTTGGCGATAAATTCAATAGAGTTCAGCGCACGTAGAAAGAAACCAATTTTTTTACGTTTCACTCGTTCTAAATCGGCACTTTCAAAGTGTGCATTTCCATCATACTTTGCTAATTCTTCTTTAATAGCTTTCTCTAATGCAGCCGGTTCTGTAGAATCCGAGCCAATCATAGCAAAACCAAAGCCATTTTCTAACGTGAAATCAAATGCATACGTTTCATCAATTAAGCCCTTTTCATAGATGCGCTCATAAAATTCAGATGTACGTCCGAAAATAAGTTCAAGAGCAATTTGAACAGATAGCTCATGTTTTAACATATCGCGACCTGAAAGATTTGTTTCTTTTGCTTTTAAGCCGATATAAATCTTTGGCTTTTGTACATCCATACGCAACTCACGCTCTTTGATAGCAACCTCAGTCGGTTCTTTATCAAAGTAGCGTTGTATAGGTGTTGGTTCAGTGAATTCTTTTTTACCTTGATTGTCACGAATAAACGTCATCATTTCATTAGGGTCTACAGCACCAATAACAAACAATAACATATTGGACGGATGATAGAACGTATTGTAGCACGTATATAAGTGGTCCGCAGTAATGCCATCAATCGTCTCTATTGTACCAGCGATATCAATTTTTACTGGGTGATTATGATACATATTTTCAATCGTACCAAAATACAAGCGCCAATCTGGCTGATCATCGTACATCGTAATTTCCTGACCAATAATGCCTTTTTCCTTATTCACTGTTGCTTCCGTAAAGTAAGGCTCTTGCACAAAATTTAATAATGTTTCTGTGCTTTTATAAATATTGTCCGTCGAAGAAAATAAATACGCCGTACGGGTAAATGATGTAAAGGCATTTGCTGAAGCGCCGAATTCACTAAACTTTTGGAATACATCTCCATCTTCTTTTTCAAACATTTTATGCTCTAAAAAGTGAGCAATGCCATCCGGGACTGTAATGCTTTCCGTCTCTCCAAGCGGCACAAATGTACGATCAACAGAACCGTACTTAGTTGTGAACGTCACATATGTTTTGGAATAGCCCTTTTTCGGTAAAATATAGACATCTAAGCCATTCTCTAATTTTTCATAATACAATGTTTCATCTAATTGTTTGAATTCAATTGTCTTCATTGTGCGGCTTGCTCCTTCCCACATAAGAAATAGACCGCTTCTAGCTGAATTTGCTTAGCCATTTCAACGATATCTTCTCTCGTTACAGCTTTCCATTTATTTGCCCAAGCTTCAACAGAGAACTCCTCGGGTAAATCTTTATACTGGTCAAAAATTTCTATTTGCCCTCGGGCAGAATCCAATGACTCTTTTAGCTGATTCGTCAGCATTGCCTTTGTTTGCTCTAATTCTAAATCAGTAATGTCGCCTGCTTGCATAACAGCAATTTGTTCTTTAATTAGTGATAGCGCTTTTTCTTCATTCTTTGGTTCAATCCCAGACACAACAAAGACTAAGCCATAATGTGATGCATAGGAGCTAGACGCATAGTAAGCTAAACTTTCCTTTTCACGAACATTCATAAATAATTTGGCATGAGGATAGCCCCCAAACACGCCGTTAAAAATTTGCATTTTAGGGAAATCAGGGTCACCAAATCGTACTGGTGTACTAAAGCCAATATGCAGCTTTCCTTGCTTCATATCTTGTTGCTCACGTACATAATCATTTTGTGGATGCTGTTGCTGAAGCACAGCAGGAACTTCTTCAGGTGTACGATCATTAAATGGTAGCGCTTCTTTTAGTTTCGCTACGATTTCTTCTTCATTGATATCACCCGCGACATAAATATCTATTTTATCGTTAGTAAGCATGGATTGGTATGCTTCAAACAATGAGGCAGGGGTAATTTTTTGAATATCCTCAACAGTTCCGTTAGCAGAAATAGAGGCCGGTTCATTTGGACGTAAAATCTGTTGAATACGTTGCTGCGCAAATCGAGATTTATCGTCAAAAATAGACTCGATACGTTGAATGACTGTTTTCTTTTCACGCTCTACAATCGATTCTTTAAATACACCGTTTTCTATATTCGGTTCAAAGATTGCTGTATGCAATAAACCAAGTACCTCGTTTAAAACACTTGTATTTGCCAAATAATGATCGTTAACGGTTTCTACATTCATCAGCACTGTATGCTCATTACCACGTTTAGATGTATCAAAATAAAGCACTGTGCCATACAAGTCATCCAAGAAACCTCGGAATGCAGCTGTTGTCTTATATTTAGCATTGCTGTGTTGCATTACATTTGTTAACACTGTGCGTTCAGACGCATTTGTAGCCGTTAATGCTCTTCTCCATTTAATTGAAAAATTTACGGTTTTAAATTGGGTCGTTTGTCGAATATGCAAATTGACACCTTTTGCAAAAGGGATTGTTTTAAACATATATAGAACCCTCCTTATCTTTCTTAATATAACAAAGTACTACACATACTATACATGTCTATTGTCTATAATTGCAAAAAGAATCCAAAGTATGTATATGAAATGTGTGAAATTACATTTGGTTGATGCACCTGTTTATACTAGCAAATAAAGATCAACCTACAACCATTATTTTCCCAAACACTTGAGCTATGTACAAGGAAAAAGACTGAGCATTTTCGCCCAGTCTTTCGTGTAAACAATTGTTTTTTAGCGTTTCCCCTTAATATAAGGTTGACCACTAGCTTTTGGTGCATTTGCTTTACCGATAAATCCTGCTAATGCAAGAATTGTTAATACGTACGGTAAAATTTGTAGGTATACAGCAGGAATGTCTTGAACGTAAGGAATTGTGCTTCCTGCAACACTTAATGTTTGTGCTACTCCAAAGAATAAAGCTGCACCTAATGCACCGATCGGATGCCATTTCCCAAAAATCATTGCAGCAATGGCCATAAAGCCTTGACCAGCAATTGTTGCATGTGAGAAATTGCCTGCTATTGATTGCGCGTACACTGCTCCACCAAGACCACCTAATGCTCCAGAGATGACAACAGCAATATAGCGCATTCTATTAACGTTTACACCCATTGTATCTGCAGCCATTGGATGTTCACCAACAGCGCGTAAACGTAATCCAAATGGTGTTTTATAAATGATAAACCATGCCCCAAAAGCTACTGCAAAAGCTAATATAGATGTACTGTAGACATTTTGGAATAATAATGGACCCAAGAACGGTATGTCCTCTAAATAAGGGATAGCGAAACGATTTATTGCATAGGTTTGGTCAATCATATCTGTTTGACCTTTATCATAAATCATTTTTACCAAGAATACGGATACTGCTAAACCTAATAAGTTGATAGCAACCCCTGATACTGTTTGATCGGCACGGAAGGAAATAGACGCAACTGCATGAAGAAGTGAAAAGATTCCCCCAATAATGAAAGCTGCCAGCATTGCCATCCAAATTGTTGCTGAACCGAATGTTGAAGCATATTCTAAGTTTACATAAATACCAACAAATGCACCAACAATCATTAAACCTTCTAATCCGATGTTTACTACACCAGAACGTTCAGAGAATACACCACCGATTGCAGTAAAAATTAAAGGTGTTGCATAAAGAATCGCCGAAGGGATGATGAAATATAACATTTCTAAAAAGCCCATGTTATTGTCCCTCCTTTTTCTTGCTCAACTTTTGTAATGCTACTCGTATAATATAGCCTGATGCCACGAAGAAAATAATTAACGCGATAATAATCGACACGATTTCCTCTGGAATACCTGCAGCATTCGGCATATTTAGCGCTCCGTATTTAAGTGACCCAAATAATGAAGCCCCGAATACTACCCCTAGTGGCGTGTTGGCACCAAGTAAGGCAACAGCGATCCCATCGAAACCAATACCTGTAAAGCCTGGTTTAATAGAAGCGTTTCCGAAAGTACCTAGTGCCTCCATAGCACCACCAAGACCTGCGAACATACCTGAAATCGTCATAGCTAAAATAATGTTTTTGTTGACGCTCATACCAGCATAATCTGCAGCATGCTTATTAAAGCCTACCGCTTTAAGCTCATATCCGCGTGTTGTTTTTTCTAAAATGAACCACATAACTATTACCATTAACAGTGCAACAATGATGCCATAGTGAAGACTTGAATTGTCTGTAAGCTCTCTTAAAAACGGAGAACGTAAAGAAGCTGATTCATGAACTCGTTCTGTTTTAAAGCCACCGTCAGACAAGTTTTTAATCACCGCATTCGCAATATAAAGCGCAGTGTAGTTTAACATAATTGTCGCAATAACTTCGTGAACTTTAAATTTCGCTTTTAAGAAACCTGCAATAAAGGCCCAAAATGCACCTGCAGCTGCTGCAGCAAGTAATGCTAATGGTAAGTGAATAATTTTAGGTAGATCAAATGCAGATCCGACCCAAGCTGCTGCTAGCCAACCTAAAATTAGCTGACCTTCAACACCAATGTTGAATAAACCTGTGCGGAAGGCAAATGCTACCGCAAGACCCGCCAATATGTACGGTGTTATTTGACGAATTGTGTTCCCAATTGAATATGAATCTCCAAAAATACCTGTCCATAGGGCGCTATAACCTTGTACTGGGTCATAGCCGCTAACTACCATAACGATAGCACCAACAATTAAACCGATAATGATAGAGATAATAGGAACGAGTATATTAATGACACGATTTGACATTAGTCGTTCCCCTCCTTCGCACCATTCATGTTATTTTTACTACTTTGCCCTGCCATTAATAGGCCTAGCTCTTGTTCTGTTGTTTCTTTTGGATTTAACTCATCCACAATTTGACCATCATAAATAACAGCGATACGATCCGAAACATTCATGACTTCATCTAATTCAAATGAAATTAACAGTACTGCTTTTCCTTTATCACGTTGCTCAATAAGGCGTGAGTGAATAAATTCAATTGCCCCTACGTCAAGACCACGTGTTGGTAATGCTGCGATCAATAAATCAGGATTACGATCAATTTCACGACCGATAATCGCTTTTTGCTGGTTACCACCTGAAAGGGCACGAGCCGGTGTCATTTCACCATTACCAGTACGAACATCATATTCTTCAATAATTTGGCGTGCTTTTTCAGACACTTTCTTGTAGTCCATAACAAAGCCCTTAGCGATTGGAGACTGGTAATATGTTTGCAGTGCGATATTATGGCCAATTGGGAAATCTAATACTAAACCGTGTTTATGACGGTCTTGTGGGATATGCCCAACGCCTTCCTCCGTAATTTTTCGAGGTTTCATATTTGTTATATCTTTGCCATTTAATCTAACGTTACCACTTTTAATTTTACGTAGACCCGTTATGGCCTCGATTAACTCAGATTGTCCGTTTCCATCGATACCCGCAATACCAACAATTTCACCTTTACGTACTTTTAAGTTCAACCCTTTTACTTTATCGATATTACGATAGTCTGTAACAATCAAGTTTTCAATTGCAAGTACTTCATCAGTTGGATTTGCTTCTGTTTTTTCTGTTTTAAATTCGACTTGGCGACCAACCATCATTTCAGCTAATTGGTTAGGATTTGTTTCAGCAGTTGTAACTGTTCCAATCCCTTCCCCTTTTCTGATAATCGTCACACGGTCAGAGACTTCCATAATTTCTTTTAACTTATGGGTAATCAAAATAATGGATTTGCCCTCTGCAATTAAACGGCGCATTATTTGAATAAGCTCTGTAATCTCCTGTGGTGTTAAAGATGCCGTAGGTTCGTCAAAGATTAAAATTTCTGCACCGCGGTATAATGTCTTTAAAATTTCAACACGCTGTTGCATCCCTACTGTAATATTCTCGATTTTGGCATATGGATCAACATCTAAACCATACTTTTCGGAAAGTTCCTGTACTTTCTTTGCCGCATCTTTAATATTAATAACACCCATTTTAGTAGGCTCAGAACCTAAAATAATATTCTCTGTTACAGTAAAATTTTCCACCAACATAAAGTGTTGATGCACCATACCAATCCCTAGATCATTGGCCACATTCGGATTTGTAATTTTAACAGCCTTCCCACGAACTCGAATTTCGCCGCCCTCTGGTTGATACAAACCAAAAAGGACGTTCATTAAAGTCGATTTACCTGCACCATTTTCACCTAGTAATGCATGAATTTCGCCTTTTTTCAGTTGAAGGGTGATGTTATTATTCGCCACGAAATCACCGAATTCTTTTCGGATTCCTAGCATCTCAATCACGTATTCCAATTTCGTCACTCCTTTAATAGGCACTTTTATCAATTTCGCCTCGGCGTAATTGTGGCGTCGCCTTACTTTCGCTACAGAAAACATGTGTTGCCGACGCATCGTTAACACTCCGATTTCGCACAGATAAACAATCCGTCCAGTTTTTGAGACTATTTAGATTTGTTTGAGACAAACTAATAATACTAGCCGTAGCCACTGTTAGGTCAACATTTTTTCACATCGACAGCAATGACCTCAGCCAGAGGTTTCATCTTCGCTCAGTGGCATTATGTACCCTATTAACAAAAATTCACGCATATTTTGTCCCACTAATAGAGGTAGATATTCTTCTGAATGAAGATAAATTAATACAGGAAAGGTCATCGTTAGAAACCTTTCTTCTATTAACTTGTTCCCATCATTACTATTCTTACGATAAACTCATAGAAAAATTACTACCTCTATGGTAAATAAATAGAATCAAATAAAGTATTACAAATAGTCGAAATATAACGATAGATTGAAAAATCATCATAAGGGCCTTTTTAAAGTCCCTTATGATGATCAAAAGATGAATTATTTTTTCACTTTTTCCGGAACTTTAATTTCACCTTTAGCAATTTTTTCTTTATATTCATCAATGACAGTTTGAACATCCGCTGGGATTGCACCGCGAGAATCTGCAAGTTTCACGCCGTCTTCAGCTAAACCATAAGTAAGTGTTTTGCCACCAGGGAATTCACCATTTTTAGCTTTATTTGAAATATCTATAACTGCTGCGTTAACACCTTTTAACATAGAAGTTAAAGTAACGTTTGTTTTATCATCTACTTTACCCTCTTCGTATTGGTCAGCATCTACACCAATTACCCATACATTTGCTTTAGGATCTTTTTTCTTACGTTCCTTTGCCTCAGAGAATACACCGTTACCAGTTGCACCAGCAGCGTGGAAGATAATATCTATGCCTGAAGAATACATGCTGTTAGCTGTCATTTTACCAAGATCAGCTTTATCAAATGCGCCAGTATATCTACTTTGAATATCAATATCCGGATTTACTGTTTTAGCCCCTTCAACGAAGCCAGCTTCAAAGCGATTAATAACAGGAATATCTCCTCCGCCAACGAAGCCGATTTTTCCTGTTTTAGTCATTTTTGCAGCAGCTACACCAGCTAAGAAGGCACCTTCTTGCTCTTTGAACATAATAGATGCTACGTTGTCTCCTTTTACTGAAGCGTCAACGATTGCGAACTTTTTATTTGGATTTTCTTCAGCTATTGCAGTCATAGCATCTTCCATCAAATAACCAATACCAAAAACTAAATTAAAGTCACGACGTAATAATGCGTTTAAATTTGATTCATAGTCAGCGTCTGATTTTGATTGTAAGTAAGCGAAGCCGCCATTACCTTCTTTTAGGTTATTTTCTTTACCGTAAGCTTGAACACCTTCCCAAGCAGATTGGTTGAATGATTTATCATCAACGCCACCTACGTCAGTTACCATTGCAACTGAGAACGCATCTTCTTTGTTACTTTCGCCAGATGAAGCGTTTTCATTTTCTTTTGCAGGTTTTTCTTCGTCTTTCGTACCACATGCACCTAAGATTGCACTTGCAGCTAAAACTGATGATAATACTAAGCCCATTTTACGTTTTTTCATTTTGTTAACCCCCCAAAGGTATTGTAATTAGCAGGAAAAAAATTAGAAATGTTCTACACCCGTTTACGAACTACATGGAAGCTGAATTTATCAGCTCGGAAATAATTTTTTGAATACAGCACTACTTGATCGTGATCATCGTAATGCAACTGCTTTAATACTAAAAGAGCTGTTTCGCGCCCGCAATTTAAAATCGGTGAAGCTTGCTCATGGTACCCGATTGGATCAATATATGTAACAGCATAGGCAACATGAATTTTACCGGATTGTTCAAGTGCAGAGAAAAGTGAAACTTCTTTTTTTTCTACAAAGTCAGTTGGCAGGAAGCTCGCTGGTAATCTGTCTATGCAGTAAACTACCGGCTCACCATCCGCTGTTCTGACACGTTCAATTGTGAGTATTTTATCCTCGCCATCACACTGGAAGCGTTTTAAATCTTCCTCAGCAGGTATGCTTTCCGTCGCTTTTAAAAAGCGGGAACCGGGTTCCATACCCGCCGCCTCGATCATAGAAGAAATGCTCGATAAATGCTCGATGCCTGATGTAAACAACGGCTTAGGGTTTACAAATGTGCCCACCCCATGTCGACGCACAATCACATTTTCCTCTTCCAACAGTCGTAGCGCTTCTCTAAGCGTTGCTCGACTGACTCCTAGTGATTTCGATAATTCAAACTCTGAAGGCAGTTTTTCATTTTCTTTAAAAACGCCTTTTTCAATGTCAGACTTTAAACGATCAATTACTTGAAGATAGAGATGACGATGATCTGCTTTAATAGTCACATATATCACCACCAAAATCAGAGATCAGACATCTGATGTACAACATTCCTACTAATCGT
>Ga0209676_1002644_pt1 | contig 12200 bp, 12 predicted proteins | sample AraplaCvi_mLB_r2_FD_184282 | JGI IMG/M metagenome (GOLD analysis project Ga0209676, IMG submission 184282) | Arabidopsis root microbial communities from North Carolina, USA - plate scrape MF_Cvi_mLB_r2 (SPAdes) (version 2) | ecosystem: Host-associated > Plants > Roots > Endosphere | place: USA...
GCCGTCAAGGCGCCGGGTTTCGGCGACCGCCGCAAGGCGATGCTCGAGGATATCGCGGTGCTCACCGGCGGCAATGTCGTCAGCGAGGAACTCGGCATCAAGCTCGAGAGCGTCACGATCAACATGCTCGGGCGCGCGAAGAAGGTCGTCATCGACAAGGATAATACAACGATCGTCGACGGCGTCGGTTCGAGGTCGGATATCGATGGCCGTGTCGCGCAGATCCGCCAGCAGGTCGAGACGACCACCAGCGACTATGACCGCGAGAAGCTTCAGGAGCGCCTTGCCAAGCTTGCGGGCGGCGTCGCGGTCATCCGCGTCGGCGGCGCGACCGAGGTCGAGGTCAAGGAGAAGAAGGACCGCGTCGACGACGCGCTCCACGCGACGCGCGCGGCCGTAGAAGAAGGCATTCTTCCAGGCGGTGGCATCGCGCTGCTCCGCTCGCTGAAGGCGCTCGAAGGCCTCAAGGCCGCGAACGACGACCAGCAGTCGGGCATCGACATCGTTCGCCGCGCGCTCCGCGCCCCGGCGCGCCAGATCGCCGACAATGCCGGCGAGGACGGCGCCTGGATTGTCGGCAAGTTGCTTGAGAGCGAGGACTATAGCTGGGGCTTCAACGCCGCCACCGGCGAATATCAGGACCTCGTCAAGGCCGGCGTAATCGATCCTGCGAAGGTCGTGCGCACCGCACTGCAGGATGCGGCGTCGGTCGCCTCGCTGCTGATCACCACCGAGGCGCTCGTCGCCGAGCTGCCGAAGGAGGAGAAGGCCGCGCCGATGCCGGCGATGGACTTCTGACGAGATAGGGCGGCGGGCTACCGCCGCCCTATCCCCTTCATGTTCGCAACCAAGGAGAATGCGGAAGGAACTGTCATGCCCTTTTACGGCAGTCAAAGCGTTCGCGGCTGCTCAGCCCAACTGAAGCTGCGACACGGAAACGAGGCCAAGCAGCTCGTGGCTCGGCAACTCGAGTGGGCTCGTGAACGCGGCAACAGTCAGGAAATCGCTTATTGGGCCGCAATCCTTGAAGACCTTGCGAGCCTGCCGTCTTAGCATTCCACAGGCACGACGGATGATAAAGTTATCACCGCCGCGCTACCGCGCAGAATCCGTCTTGGCCGGTGGCGGTCAGACCGCTTTCCAGCGCGCCGCAGCTTGAACGGACATTCGACCTGCAACCCTCTCGGTGTAAACGAGATGCTCTAACCTCGTGCCTGGGCTTGCCGCATGCCGACGCCCGCCATTGGTGCGGACGTCGGACGATGTCCTCAGACAGTTCGAACGGTGCCGCCGTCGATGATGAATTCAGCGCCATGGATTGCGGCGGCGCGATCCGAGGCAAGATAGGCGATAAGATCGGCGACCTCGTCTGGCTCCGCTCCACGCCCGATCGGGATCCCGCCCAAACCGTCGAGGACGGCTTGGCGAGCCTCTTCGATCGTGCCACCATTGGCGGCCTGAAGGCGCTCCAGGAAGTCCGCGGTCGACTCGGTCATGATCCAGCCGGGAGAGACGGCGTTGACCCGCACGCCCTTCGGCCCCAGCTCCTTGGATATGGACTTGCTATAGGTTCTGAGCGCAGCCTTTGCGGCGGCGTAACCCGTGGTCGATTCCGGAAGAGGCAGGATCGACTGAATGGAGGTAACGTGCACCACCGAGCCCGCGCCCTGTTCGATCATATGCGGGACGAGGAGGCTATCGAGGCGGACCGTGGCAAGCAGGTTCAGGTTCAGCTCGGCGAGCCAGTGATCGTCGGTCAGCGCGGCAAAGCCGCCCCCCGGCGAAGATGAGCCGCCGATCACATGGGCGATTATGTCCACGCCTCCCATATGCGCGAGCGCGGCGGCCGCCAGCATTTCGCTTCCCTCGGCCGTCGTCAGGTCCGCCCGGACGAACTCCGTGCCGGCAACGGGTTCAGGGTTGCTGCGGGCGGCGGTGATGACGCGGGCGCCACTCTCGAGGAAGCGCTCGACGGTTGCGCGGCCCAGCCCCTTGGTGCCGCCACTGACGACCACGCGCTTTCCCGCAAACTCGGTCGGATCAACTTGGATGCTCATAGCGTGATCTCCAGCGCCTTTATGACGTCGTTTTCGAGCGTGAAGGCATAGGTGAAGCGGATCGGGCTACCCTTGAAGTTGCCATGGGCGGGGCCTTCGACCACGATCTGACCATTCTCCTGGCGGGCGCCATCGGGCGTGAAGATCGCTTTTACCGCCACGACCTCTTCCTCGAACAAGGTCCTGAGTTCGGCGTGGCCTTCGAGACGGCGTCCGACGTCGATGAGAACCGCATCGGCCGCGAAGGGCTTCAACATGGCATCCACATCGAGCCGGGCGTTGGCCTCGATATAATCGGCTATCGGCTTGGGTAACGCTTTGACGACCTTGTCCGCATCGCGGCGATCATCGGCTGGGGCATCGGTCGGCATGACAAGTCTCCTTCGGTTTGGCTTGCCTCCATCATAAGGGTCGTCCACTATTCAAATAAGTGGGCCAATCATGGATGACATAGTGAAGGATTCGGGATAATGTCGCGACTGGCGCTTCGAGATTTCGACGCGGTGCTCGCGGTCGCGCGGCGCACGTCCTTCCGGCAAGCTGCAATCGACCTCGGCATATCGACGACCGCGCTCAGCCATATGATCGCGAGGATCGAAGCGGAGCTGGGCGTGCGCCTGTTCAACCGGACGACGCGGAGCGTGGCGCTGACCGATGCGGGACGGATTTTCGTCGATCGCATTGGCCCCTCGCTTCAGGACGTGCGCGAAGCCATAGAGATCGTCCGCGAACGCCGCGCGACGCCAACGGGCACGTTGCGGATCAATGCGCCGCCCTTCGCCGCGCGCTCGCCGGTGTTCACCGAACTTCTCCTGGAATATGCCCGCCGCTACCCTGACATGCATGTCGACCTGGTGACCGAGGGGCAGCTTCGCGACATCGTCGCCGAAGGTTTCGATCTCGGCGTTCGCGTCGCGTCCCTCATCCCTTCCGACATGATCGCGCTGTCGCTTGGCGAGTCCCAGCGCTTCGCCGTAGTTGCTTCGCCGGCCTATATGGCGGAGCGTCCCCGGCCGCTTGTGCCGACCGATCTTCTTGGCCACGTCTGCATCCGCGTCCGCTTGCCCGATGGCTCGCTTTACCGCTGGCATTTCGAGAAAGGCGGCGACACGGCGCAGGTCGAGGTGAGCGGTCCCATGACGTTCGACGAACTCGCAGTCTCGCGCGCCGCTGTGCTGGCGGGCTTTGGTATCGGCTTCTTCTTTGAACAGGACGTAATCGCCGACATCAAAGGCGGAAGGCTCGTCCGCTTGATCGAGGATTGGACCCCGCCCTTCCCGGGCCTCAGCCTCTATTATCCGGGCCGAAGGCATCCTTCCGCCGGTCTTGCAGCGTTTCTGGCATTGGCCCGCGAGCGCGCTTCCGCAAAGAGCAGCAGCAATTGAAGCCCAGCACGAGGGTCCACCATTGCGGGAACGGAGCACAGACCACTTCTTCAACCGCTTGGTCGAAGCATCACGGTTCAAGCACCGATCTTCAATAATCATCAATGGCCGATTGCGGAACGGCCGTTAATGGCGAACGAAAGCAAAAAGCGGACACTTGCTCGCCCCATCCGCGTTCTGGCGCAGCTGACTACCTTGAGCGCTTCCCGACATTTTGCGCGCGCCATTGGAGAGGAGACATGCCAAAGGTCTGGGCGTGCCAGCGCGTGAAGGCGCCAATAGAGGCATAGCCAAGCATCTCCGCGACATCTGTCACCCGCGTTCGGGGGTTGGCGAGATATTGGGCCGACAGTTGCATCCGCGCGCGGCCCAGGAGATCACTGAATCGAGTGTCGTCGGCATCGAGCATCCGTTGCAGCGTGCGAACCGTCAGCCCCATCGACGCAGCGCAATGCTGGATTGTCGCACGGCCTGAAGGCAGGAAGAGCATAATGGCCTGCTCAACGTCCTGCGCCGTCGTGCGCAGCGCTGGCTCCATCGCGCTCTCGATGAGGTCGCGCGCATGAAGCGCCATCGCGGAGTCCGCGCGCAGATTGGGACGCGTCATATCGTCCTCACGCATCACCAGCCCGTTGAACTCGCAATCGAACTGCGGCCGGCATTTGAAGAGGCGGCCGAATATCGCCATGTCAGCCGCTGGCGGAGCCTCGTGCGAAAAGCAGATCGAGAGGGGCGCCCAGCTATCGCCAACCACGCTGGCGCATAGCCTGGCCGTCACACCAAGCGCGAGATCGATCGACTGACGCGCGGTCATTGGCGCGGTGAGTGCAAAATCCTCGCGCAGCACCACCTCGCCATCGATCTCCTCGAGATGCAGAACAAGCGTCGAATTGATCCGGTTGCGATATTCACGCAGCGCCTGCAGCACGTCGCCCAAGGTCGGCTGATGCGCGATGACTAGGCTGGTCACCCCCAGATTTGCCGTCGACCTTTCCTCGGCCATCCGCAGGCCGAAGGTGATGCACCCAGTCTCCTCGGCACTGCGCTCGAGCAGGCGGATGACGGCATAAGCGGAAATCAGCTGATGCGGATTTTCCAGCAATTCGCGCGAAAAACCGGTTTCGCGCAGCAGCGGCCGCGGATCGGCGCCTAGAGCCCGCATGACCGGGAAATAGCCGGTGAGTGACGCCGCGCGGACGAGTTCCGCCATCTCTCCACTCCCATAAGCGCGCCCTTGGCGTCGATTGCAAAAATTATGTCGTGAAATGTGAAAAAGGCAAGAGCATCGCCGCTTAGACCGGACAAAAGAGGAGAGGATCATGGCGAAGGCTGTTCGCTTTCACGAAACCGGTGGACCCGACGTGCTGCGGGTCGAAGAGGTCGCCGTCGGCAATCCGGGCGCGGGAGAGGTCCGCATCCGACACGAAGCGGTCGGCTGCAACTTCGCCGACACCTATTTTCGTTCGGGCTATTATCCCGCCGTGCTTCCCGCCGGGATCGGGGTCGAGGGCGCAGGCGTGATCGAAGCCATCGGCGAAGGAGTCACGGGTTTCGCAACCGGCGACCGCGTCGCCTATAATGGCAGTCCGCTCGGCGCCTATAGCGAAGCGCGCATCATGCCCGCCGCGCCGCTGTTCAAGCTGCCCGATGCGATCTCGTTCGAAGATGCCGCAGCGTCGACGATGCGCGGGCTTTCGGCGACCTATTGGCTCGCCAAAACCAATCCAGCGATGAAGGCGGGTGACACGATCCTGCTCCACGCAGCGGCGGGCGGGGTCGGCCTGCTCGCCGTGCAGATCGCCAAGCTGATGGGTTTGCGCGTCATCGGCACCGTCTCGACCGAGGAAAAGGCCGAAATGGCCCGTACCGCCGGCTGCGACGAAATCATCTTCTATCGCCGCGAGGATGTCGCGGCGCGGGTGAAGGAACTGACTGGCGGCGTCGGTGTCACGACCGTTTTCGACAGCGTCGGCAAGGACACGTTCGAAGGCTCGCTGAAATCGCTGAAGCGCCGCGGCGTGCTCGTCGCGTGCGGGACGGCGTCGGGCCCCTTCCCGCCCGTTGATGCCTTCCAGCTGCTGATGCAGGGCTCGGTCTATATCACCCGCCCCGGCTTCGCCGACTATTATGCCGACCCCGTCGAACGCGCCGAACTGTCCAAACTCTGGTTCGACCATCTGTCCGCCGGGCGGGTCAAGGTCGAGATCGGTCAGCGCTACGCGCTCGACGAATGCGTCGCGGCGCACCAAGCCCTGGAATCCGGCCGGACGATCGGCTCGTCGATCTTCCTGCTCTGAGGAGGCGGCGATGAAGATCGAGAAGCTCACAACCCACATCGGCGCTGAGGTCAGCGGAATAGACATTGCCGACGCGGCGCACAGCGACGATCTTTTCTATGAAATCCGCGTGGCGCTGCTCGAACATAAAGTGCTGTTCCTGCGCAATCAGGACATCGCGCGCGCCGACCATGTCGCCTTTGCCAGCCGCTTCGGCGCGCTCGAAGATCACCCGGTCATCGGCAGCGACCCGGATCATCCCGGCCTTGTCCAGATCTACAAGGATGAGACCTGCCCGCCCGACTATTACGAGAATAGCTGGCATTGCGACGCGACTTGGCGCGACGCGCCGCCGATGGGCGCGGTGCTGCGCTGCGTCGCCTGTCCGCCGGTCGGCGGCGACACGATGTGGGCGAATATGGCGAAGGCCTATGCCGACCTGCCCGATCATCTGAAGGCCACCATCGCACCCTTGAAAGCGCGCCATTCGATCGAGGCGAGCTTTGGCGCACGGATGACCGAGGAGCAGCGGCACGCGCTGAAGGCGCGCTTTCCAGACGCCGAGCATCCGGTCGTCCGCACGCACCCCGAAACCGGCGAGAAGATCTTGTTCGTCAACGGCTTCACAACGCATTTCACAAACTACCACACCGCCGAAAACGTCCGTTACGGTCAGGATTATGCGCCAGGTGCAGCGCAGCTCCTCGCCTATCTAATCGGCCGCGCGGCGATCCCCGAATATCAGGTGCGCTGGCGCTGGCAGCCGAACAGCGTCGCGATCTGGGATAACCGGTCGACCCAGCATTATGCCGTCATGGATTACCCGCCGACGATCCGCCGCATGGAGCGCGCAGGGATAGTCGGCGACCGCCCCTATTGAAGATCGAACAAGGAGAGAGACGATGCAATTCCTCGACGACAGCCTGCTTCCCGAAACGCAGAATAAGCTGGTCATCACCGTCGCGCCCTATGGCCCCGAATGGCACCCGGACGATTTCCCCGAGGATATTCCGCTCACCATGGAAGAGCATATCCAGAAGGCGGTCGACTGCTACAACGCCGGCGCCACGGTGCTCCACCTCCATGTCCGCGAAGAGGACGGATCAGGTTGCAAGCGCCTGTCGAAATTCAACGAGCTGATCGCCGGGGTGCGCGAGCGCGTGCCCGACATGATCATTCAGGTTGGCGGCTCGATCTCCTTCGCTCCCGAAAGCGAGGAGGACGGCGCCGAGGCGAAATGGCTGTCGGACGAGGTCCGTCACATGCTCGCCGACCTGAAGCCCGCACCCGACCAGGTGACGATTGCGGTCAATACGACCCAGATGAACATCATGGATCTGATGACCGACGAGGAATATGGCCAGACCTCGCTCGCCAACCCCGCGCTTTACCAAGCCTATCGCGAGATGGTCGTGCCAGCGGGGCCGCAGTGGGTCGAGGAGCATCTGCGTCGGCTGACCGCTTCGGGCATCCAGCCGCATTTCCAGCTGACCTGCATGCCCGACCTCGAAACCGTCGAGCGGCTGGTGCGCCGCGGGCTGTACAAGGGGCCGCTCAACCTGACCTGGGTCGGGATCGGCGGCGGCTTCGACGGGCCTAACCCCAATAATTTCATGGAGTTCATTCGCCGCGCACCCGATGGTTCGACCGTCACGCTCGAAACGCTGATGCGCCATGTGCTGCCGGTCAACGTCATGGCGATGTGCCTTGGCCAGCATGTCCGCTGCGGCATCGAGGACACGCTGTACGACCAGCACGGCAACAAGATGACGTCGGTGCAGGGGATCGAGCAGATCGTTCGCGTTGCCAAGGAACTCGGCCGCGAGGTCGCGACCGCAAAAGAAGCGCGCGAAATCTACAAGATCGGCGTGCAATATAATTCGGTCGAGGAAACGCTCACCCGCAACGGCATGGCACCCAACCGCCAGCCCGGTCAGCGCGCGTTGCCGCTCCGCTACGCGGCCTGAGCGGGAGCGCGATGATGGCTTTCGGCGGCGAGACGACGATCCTTTTCGTTCCCGGCCTTCGGGATCATGTGGAGGATCATTGGCAGACCCATGCCGCCCGGGCGATCCACGGCGCGGTGACGGTTGCACCGCTCGCCGCCGACAGGATCAGCCGCGCCGGGCAAGTGGCGGCGCTCGATGCCGCGCTCCGTGCTCTCTCCGGCGAGGTATTGATCGTCGCGCATAGCGCGGGGTGCCTGACGACCGTGCATTGGGCGCTCGCGCCGACGCGGACGATCCGCGCTGCGCTGCTCGTCGCGCCCGCCGATATCGAGACCCCGCTTCCGGCCGGCTATCCCGAACCGGCGGCGCTCAAGGAAGACGGCTGGCTGCCGATCCCGCGCAAGCCCCTGCCCTTCCCCGCACTCGTCGTCGCGAGCCGCAACGATCCGCTCGCTACATTCGACCGCGTTGTCGGTTTTGCCGACGCTTGGGGCGCCGCGCTGCACGACGCGGGGGACGTCGGGCATCTCAATCCGGCAGCGGGCTATGGACCATGGTCCGGGCTGTCCGGACTGCTCGATCAACTCGACGATCATGCCCGGAGCACTGCGCTGTGAGCGCGACCCCGGTCAGCGATGCGATGCGCGCGGGCGGCCAATGGAACACCGCGTGGGACGAGATGGCGGCGCTCGACGCCGAATGGCTCGAAATCTTTCTCGCAGCGGGGACGCTGCCGCTGCGGCGCGGCGTCCTCGATCCCAAAATCTATGAATTTCTGGCGATCGCGGTCGATGCCTCCTGCACCCATATGTATGCCCCCGGCACGCGGCGCCACATCGCCGCCGCGCTCGACAAGGGCGCGACGCCCGAGGAAGTGATGGCAGTGCTCGAAGCGGTCGCGGTGCTCGGGCTGCACTCGGTTGCGCTCGGTGCGCCGATGCTGGTCGAGGAAATGAAAGCGCGTGGACTGCCGATGGCCGGCGGCGGAGCCGACTGACATGCGACCGCCCGCCCATCCTCGAACGACGCAAGGGAGGCGGCAATGACGGTGATGGCACCCGCGACCCGTCCCGCTGCCGCGTTGGCCGGCCCGCGCGATACGACCTTCTATGGCTGGATCGTCTTCGCGCTGAGCTTCGGGCTGCTCATCTCCGACTATATGGCGCGGCAGGTCCTGAATGCGGTCTTCCCGCTGCTCAAAGCCGAATGGGCATTGAGCGACGCCGAACTCGGCCTCCTGTCGGGCGTCGTCGCGCTTATGGTCGGGCTCCTGACCTTCCCGCTCTCGCTCGCCGCCGATCGCTGGGGCCGTGTGCGCAGCCTCGCGCTGATGGCGGCGCTGTGGAGCTTTGCCACACTCTTCTGCGCCATCGCGACCAGCTATTCGCAGATGCTCGTCGGCCGCGTGATGGTCGGTGTCGGCGAGGCGGCCTATGGCAGTGTCGGTATCGCGGTCGTGATCAGTGTCTTCCCGCAGCGGCTGCGCGCGACGCTGTCGGCCGCCTTCATGGCCGGCGGGCTGTTCGGTCAAGTCCTCGGCGTCGCGATCGGCGGCGAGATTGCCGCGAGCCACGGCTGGCGCGCCGCCTTCGCCGTGATCGGGCTCGGCGGTCTCCTGCTCGCCGTCGCCTACCCGCTCATAGTCCGCGAGAAACGGATCGCCGAGCTCACCGGTTCGGCAACACCGCCGACCCGTGGGCCGGGCGCCGCGCCCCGCACTTCGCTGCGTGCGCTCTTCGCCAACCGCAGCGTCCGGCTCGCCTATTGCGCAAGCGGCGTTCAGCTCTTCGCGGCCGGAGCACTTCCCGCGTGGCTCCCGAGCTATTTCAACCGCTATTATGCGATGCCCGTCGATGCTGCCGGGCGCATGGCGGCCTTGTTCCTGCTGATCTGCGGCTGCGGAATGGTATTTTGCGGCATGGCGAGCGACCGCGCCGCGCAGGGCCGACCCGACCGCAAGATCCTGCTTGCCTCGGGCTATGGCTTCGGTAGCGCGATTACACTCACCTTCGCGCTGATGCTGCCGCCGGGACTGCCCCAGCTGGTCCTGCTCGGGATCGCGATGTTCTTCGTTGCCGGGACGACCGGACCCGCGGGAGCGATGGTCGCCAATCTCACTCCCGCCGCGCTCCACGGCTCGGCTTTCGCAACGCTGACGCTCGCGCACAACCTCCTCGGCCTCGCGCCGGGCCCGATCGCGACCGGACGGATCGCCGACGCGATCGGCTTGCTCGACGCGCTGCGCTTCCTGCCGATCGCGGCCGTCATCGCCGCGCTGCTCTTCCTCGCCGCGCGGCGCAGCTATCTCGTCGACCTGCAAGCGGTCGCCTCACAGCCCTAGGAACCTGTCCCATGCGTTCAATCGTTGCGCGCGCCGTCACCCCGGCGCCGGGCCTTGCCGTCGCGCTCGTCGTCGCCGCGACCGCGACCTTCCTCTCCGAACATTATGATGCACCGGTCATGCTTTACGCCCTGCTGCTCGGGATGGCGCTCAATTTCGTGACCGAAGCGCCGCGCGGAAAGGCCGGCATCGACTTCGCAGCAAAGGGATTGATGCGAATCGGGGTCGCCCTGCTCGGCTTCCGCATCGGCTGGGACCAGGTGTCCGCGCTGGGCTGGGGACCGGTCGTCATGATCGTGACGCTCGTCACCGTGACGATCCTGCTCTCGACCGTCGCGGCGCGCGCGATGGGGTTCAATCCGCTGTTCGGCTTTCTGTCGGGCGGCGCCACCGCAATCTGCGGCGCCTCGGCGGCGATGGCGTTGTCTGCGGCGCTGCCACCGAATGACCGGAAGGAGCAGGCGACCCTGTTCACCGTCATTGGTGTGTCGACGCTGTCGACCACCGCAATGGTCCTTTATCCGTTGATCACACGCGCGCTCGGCCTCGGGGATCATGCGGCGGGCGTCTTCATCGGCGCGACGATCCACGACGTCGCGCAAGTCGTCGGAGCAGGCTATGCGATTTCGACCGACGCCGGCGACACCGCGACGATCGTCAAGCTGCTGCGTGTCGCGATGCTGCTACCCGTCATTCTCGTCGCCGGACAGATCAGCCGCCGCGAAGCGGGCGCAGGCGGCCGCGAACGCCCGCCACTGCTGCCCTGGTTCGTCGTCGCCTTCATGGCACTGGTTGCGCTGAACAGCCTCGTCGCCCTGCCGTCCACGGTCACCGACGCCGGCGACGCGCTGTCGCGCTGGTGTCTCGTTACCGCGATCGCGGCCATCGGAATGAAGACGCGCCTCGGCGATCTGGTGCAGGTCGGCTGGAAACCCGTCGCGCTGATGATCGGCGAGACGATCCTGCTCGCCGCGATGGTGCTCGGCTGGCTCGCCATCGCATCTTGATGGCGCGCATTGCAAAAAACCTGTCGTGAAATGTGAAATATCGATCGCCGCGTCCCTCTAGCACCTCCTCAAAATATCAAATGGGAGGAAGCCAAAAATGACCATGATCCGTCCGTGCCTCTGGGCCACGCCCTTTGCCCTTGCTGCTGCACTCGCGGCATCACCCGTCGCGGCGCAAGACACGCCGCCCGCGAACGAGGCGAGCGAAGATGCGGGGAACGTGATCGTCGTCACCGCACAGAAGCGCGCCGAGAATATCCAGGACGTGCCCATCTCGATCGCTGCGGTCAGCGGCGAGACGATGGAAACGGCGAACATCCTGACCGTCATGGACCTTGGCCGTGTCGCGACCAACTTCCAGACCGTGCGCTCGTCGAACACCGGTTCGACGCGCATCGGCATCCGCGGCGTCGGCAGCCTCGCCAACACCTTGATCGAACCGAGCGTCGCGGTGTTCATGGACGGCGTCTATGTCCCGCGCTCGGGTGCGATCCTCGGCGCCTTCCTTGACATCGACGGGGTCGAGGTACTCCGCGGGCCGCAAGGCACGCTCTTCGGCCGCAACGCCAGCGTCGGCGCGCTGTCGATCCGCAGCGCCCTCCCCCGCAACGAATTTTCGGGCCAGGTGTCGGCCGAGGCCGGTTCGTTCGACCGCTACAAGCTGTCGGGCCATATCAACGTGCCGCTCGGCGACAATTTCTCGGCGCGCCTCGCGGCGATGGGCCAATGGTATGACGGACCGTGGAAGAACAGCTATGATGGCAAGACCTATGGCGGGTCGGACGATGTCGCAGTGCGCGGCACGGTAAAGGCCGAATTCGGCAATCTCGAGTGGATCGTCCGCGGCGATTTTACGCGACTCGACGGTGACGGCGTCGTCAACTTCGACTTCGACGCCGCCTCCGTCACGCCGGCGCGCCTCGCCTTCCTGCGCGCGGCGTTCAGCGGCGGTCCCGACACCAATTTGAACGATCGGGTGATGAACCAGTCGGTCGCCTCTGGGCTGGTCGACAAGAATTGGGGCGTGTCGAGTACCGCCTCGCTCGACATTGCCGGCGCATCGACGCTGCGCCTGATCAACAGCTATCGCAAATGGACCAATGACCAGCTCGATGGCGACATCGTGTTCCTGCCCGTGCCGCTTGCGACGCGGCGCAGCCTGTTCGATTCGGGCAGCCAGAACCA
>Ga0209676_1002646_pt1 | contig 12189 bp, 14 predicted proteins | sample AraplaCvi_mLB_r2_FD_184282 | JGI IMG/M metagenome (GOLD analysis project Ga0209676, IMG submission 184282) | Arabidopsis root microbial communities from North Carolina, USA - plate scrape MF_Cvi_mLB_r2 (SPAdes) (version 2) | ecosystem: Host-associated > Plants > Roots > Endosphere | place: USA...
AAGACCTGGCCAAGAAGTTCGACGACCAGATCTAGTTTCAACCCTCCGCCCATGACCCTTTCGGGATCGCGGAGCGGTTAGAATGATAGAGCCCCAGGTCCGCGTTTGTGGATACCAGGGTTGAGTAGGAGAGACCCCGATGCGCCACGGCGCCGCCTATCGCAAGCTCGGCCGTACGGTCAGCCACCGCCAGGCCATGTTCGCCAACATGGCTGCTTCGCTGATCAAGCACGAGCAGATCACGACGACCCTGCCCAAGGCGAAGGAACTGCGTCCCTTCGTCGAGAAGCTGGTCACGCTCGCTAAGAAGGGCGACCTGCACGCTCGCCGTCAGGCGATCAGCCAGGTCCGTGACGTGCCGCAGGTCGGCAAGCTGTTCGAAACGATCGGCCCGCGCTACGCCGAACGTAACGGCGGCTACATCCGCATCATGAAGGCCGGCTTCCGCCACGGCGACAACGCCGCCATGGCCGTGATCGAGTTCGTCGACCGCGACGTGGACGCCAAGGGCCTGGACTCCGGTCCGGTCTATGAAATCGAGGGCGACGACGAAGCCTGATAGGCTTTATCGTTGGGGCACCCCGAAGGGGCGGCAGGCTCGGCCTGCCGCCCCTTTTCATTGCGCGGAGGCTGGCATGGCGGACGAGCTGATCACGTTGGCGGGCCACCCCGTGTTCGCCTGCGACCCTGAAGGCCCCGTGCTGGCCGCGGAGGCGGATGCGCTGGACGTGATCGGCGGACTGTGGGGACTGGATGTCGAATGGGTCGCCCTGCCGACAGCGCGGCTGTCGCCCGACTTCCTGAGCCTGCGGACCGGGCTGGCCGGGGCGATCATTCAGAAATTCGTGACGTACGGCCGGCGTCTGGCGCTGGTCGGCGACATCAGCGGACCGGTCGCGGCCAGCGGCGCGCTGGCGGACTTCGTGCGCGAATCCAATGCCGGAGACCGGGTGTGGTTCGTCCCCGATCTCGCGGCGCTGGAGGCGCGGCTGGCAGGGCGCTGAGCCCTACTCCTTCGACAGGTCCTGCCGGTTGAACCACGCCAGGGCGCCGGCCAGCGGGACCACGGTCCACAGGGCCATGCTGACCACCGACTTCAGCACCAGACCGTCCGGGAGCGGCGGCGCGCCCTCGGGCGAAAGGACGGCGATCTTCAGCGCGTCCATGGCCGCGCCCGGGTTCAGCAGGATGGCCTGCCAGGCGTCGGGCATGACGCCCATCGGGCTGAGGACCTGGGGCGAGAAGAACTGGGCCACGCCCACGACCAGGGGCACGAACAGGGCGGCCAGCAGCGAGCGGGTCGCCACGGCGGCCAGCATGCCCATCATCGTGAACTGGACGATGCGCAGCCAGCACAGGGCCAGGCCGGACAGGAAGTGGCCGAACATCTCGCCGGTCAGGGCGAAGGTCAGCGACCGCTCGAACACGGCGGCGCGGATGAAGGTCTCGATGATCCCGGCGACCATCATCAGGCCCATGGCGATCAGCGACAGTAGGGCGGTCACCACCAACTTGCCGAGCAGCAGATTGGTCCGGCTGTTACGCGCGCTGATCAGCCGCCAGGTCTCCCAGCGGTAGTCGCCGGCGTACAGGGTCGCCGCGCCGATCAGGACGAACAGCAGCAGGGCCGGGTTGTCCATCTTGGACGCATTGGTGCTGATCGCCTCGGCCAGGTTGATCGGGGTGTTGGAGATCAGTTCCATGACCTCGGGCGGCATCTTGGTGTCCGCCGCGATCTTGGCCTCGCTGGCCTTCATCACGAAGATGCCGACGGCGCCGAACAGGACGGCCATGACCGGCACGAAGACCGTGCTCCACAGCAGGGTGGTGCGGTTCTTCCAGAGGCGGAAATTCTCCGCGCGAATGGCGTCAGCCAGCATGATCGGCCTCCGGGGTCTGAACGGAACCCGTCTCGGTGAAGAAGATGGCTTCCAGATCGGTGCCGACCCACTTCGCCTCGTGAATGTCGACGCCCTGTTCGACCAGGGCGCGGATCAGGGCCGGGCCCTCGCTGCGCTTGACGTCGGCCAGCACGGCCTCGCCGTCGCGGGTCGCCTTGACGCTGAGCGCGCCCAGCACCTTCTCGATCGGCGTGCCGATCAGGCGCAGGCGTTCGCCGTCCGCGGTCAGGTCGGTGACCAGACCTTCGCGGACCAGCTTGCCCTTGTTCAGGATGGCCACCCGGTCGCAGACGCGCTGGACCTCCAGCAGCTGGTGGCTGGCCAGGACGACGGTCACGCCGTCGTCGGCGGCCAGCGAGCGGATCAGGGCCCGCATCTCCTGGATGCCGGGGGGATCCATGCCGCTGGTCGGTTCATCCAGGATGACGAGTTCGGGCCGGCTCATCAGCGAGGCGGCGACGCCCAGGCGCTGCATCATGCCGACCGAGAAGCCGCGCACCTTCCGGTCCGCCGCCTGGGTCAGGCCGACACGCTCCAGCCAGTAGGGAATATCGGTCTCGCCGCCGACGCCGTGCTCCAGCGCCAGCCAGCGCAGCACCATCCGGGCGGTCATGTAGGGCGGGAAGCGCGGGGTCTCGATCATCGAGCCCATGCGGCGCATGGCGGCCACGTCGCCGACCGCGCCGCCCATCACCGTCGCCTCGCCCTCCGTCGGCCGGATCAAGCCCAGCAGGATGCGGAACAGGGTCGACTTGCCGGCGCCGTTCGGCCCCAGCACGCCGTAGACCCCGCCCTTGGGAATGGTCAGGTCCAGCCCGTCGAGGGCGCGTACGGCGCCGTAGGTCTTGGTCAGCCCACGGGTTTCGATGACAGCGTTCATCCGCTGAGGTTGAACGTGTGTCGCGCCCGGTGGCAAGGCGGCTTCGCATTAAGCTTTAGCAACAGGCGGGCCGCGCCGTCGTGAGTCTGTCGCCGAACCGGGCTAGCGGACGCGCCTGTTCCGGAGTGTCCCATGATCCGTCGCGTCCTGCTCCTGTGTCTCGCCGCCGCCCTGCTGCCGCTGTCGCCGGCGCTGGCCCAGACGGCTGTCCCGGCGCCCGCTCGCCCGGTCATCCTGGTCGGCATCGACGGCTTCCGCGCCGACTATCTGGAGCGCGGTCTGACCCCGACCCTGTCGCGGCTGGCGGACGAGGGCGCGCGGGCCGAGGGCGGCATGCGACCGTCGTGGCCCAGCGTGACCTTCCCCAACTTCTATACGCTCGCCACCGGCCTGCACCCGGACCACCACGGCCTGGTCAACAACACCATGACCGACGCCGACCTGCCGGGCCGCCGCTTCTCGCTGGGCAATCGGGCCGAGGTGATGGACCGGGTCTGGTACGACGCGGGCGAGCCGATCTGGGTGACGGCCGGGAACGCGGGCCTGCGCACCGCCACCCTGTTCTGGCCGGGCTCTGAGGCGCCGATCCATGGCGTGCGCCCGACCTACTGGCTGCCCTATGAGAAGTCGGTGCCGTCGCTGGCGCGGGTGAACATCCTGCTGGCCTGGTTCAGCCTGCCCGAGGCCGAGCGGCCCCAGCTGGCGACGATCTATTTCGACGTGCTGGACACCGCCGGGCATGAATACGGCCCCGGTGCGCCGGAGACCGACGCCGTGCTGGTCGATATCGACAACGCGGTGAAGGCCCTGGTCGAGGGACTGGCCAAGCAGAACATCGACGCCGACCTGGTCATTGTCGCCGACCACGGCATGGCCCCGGTCTCGGGCGAGCGGATCGTCTTCCTGGACGACAAGGTCGCCGCCGACGCATTCACCATCACCGGCCACGGCTCGGTGGCGACCCTGGACCCCGCTCCAGGACGCACGGCCGAGGTGGAGGCGGCCGTTCTGGGCGTCTCGCCGCACATGGAGTGCTGGCGCAAGGGCGAGATCCCGGCGCGGCTGGTCTACGGCTCCAACCCGCGCATCCCGGCCATCGTCTGCCTGGCCGAGACGGGCTGGCTGATCGGCACGCATGAGCGCACCGATCCGGCCCGCATCCACGGCGGCGCCCACGGCTTCGACAACCAAGCGCCCGAGATGCGCGCCCTGTTCATCGCCCACGGCCCCGACATCGCGCCGGGCGTCCGCCTGCCCGAGATGGACAGCGTCGACGTACAGCCCCTGCTGGCCCGCCTGCTGGGCCTGACCCCGCCGCGGGGGGACGGGCAGGGGGCGGACACCGAGGCGGCGATGGCGCGCTGACGCCGGGCTTCGACGGGACGCGGTTCTTCGGCTAGAAGGCCCATCCTTCTGAAAGCCTGCCCATGAACGCCCTCTCTGATCTCAAGGTCCGCCGCGCGGCCATCGCCTTCATCCTGGTGACGGCGGTGCTGGACGTCATCGCCATGGGGATCATCATCCCCGTGCTGCCGCGCCTGATCGAGGAGTTCGTCGGCTCGAACGCCGAGGCGGGCTGGATCAACGGCGTGTTCGTGGCCCTGTGGGCGGCGATGCAGTTCCTGTGCTCGCCCATCATCGGGTCGCTGTCCGACAAGTTTGGCCGCCGGCCCGTCATCCTGATCAGTTGCGCGGGCCTGGCGCTGGACTATGTGCTGATGGCGGTGGCGCCGAACCTGTGGTGGCTGGCGGCCGGACGGATCATCGCCGGGATCACCTCGTCCAGCTTCACCACCGTCTTCGCCTACATGGCCGACATCACCGCGCCGGAGAAGCGCGCCAAGGCCTATGGCCTGATCGGGGCGGCCTTCTCGGGCGGCTTCGTGCTGGGACCGGTGTTCGGCGGCTTCCTGGGCGAGCTGGGGCCGCGCGCGCCCTTCTGGTTCGCCGCCGTCCTGTCGGGCGTGGCCTTCGTCTACGGCCTGTTCGTACTGCCCGAGAGTCTGCCGGTCGAGCGGCGGATGGCGTTCAGTTGGAAGCGGGCCAATCCGGTCGGCGCCCTGATCCTGCTGAAGCGGCACGCCGAGCTGACCGGGCTCGCGATCGTGAACTTCCTGCTCTACTTCGCCCACCACGTCTTTTCGGCGGTCTTCGTGCTGTACGCGGCCCTGCGCTACGGCTGGGGGCCGGTGCAGGTCGGGCTGCTGCTGGCCCTGGTCGGCCTGCTGGACATGATCGTGCAGGGCGTCCTGATCGGGCCGGTGACCAAGCGTTTGGGCGAGCGGCCGACGCTTGTGTTCGGCCTGTTCGGCGGCACCATCGGCATCGCCCTGATGGGCTGGGCCCCGACCGGCTGGGCCTTCATCGCCGCCATGCTGCCCAACGCCCTGTGGGGGCTGGCCATGCCCACCCTCCAGGCCCTGATGACCCGCCGCGTCGGCGAGGACGAGCAGGGCCAGCTGCAGGGGGCCAACAACAGCGTCGGCGCCATCGCCGGCGTGCTGTCGCCGCTGTTCTTCGGCTGGATCTACACCCACTCCACCGGCGGCCATTTCCAGAGCGTGGCGGCCTGGGTCGAGAGCTGGGCGGGGCAGGGCGCGGTATCGCGCCTGCTGGTCGGCGGCCTGTACGATCCGGGACTGGCCTTCTACCTCGCCGCGATCGTGCTGCTGCTGGCGGCGGTGATCGGCTGGATCGTGGCGCGCAGGGCGACCAAGGCCGAGACCGCGGAGGCCTGACGAACCTGCCTTGATCCGGCCCGAAATCCGGAGCGGAATGTCTCGTCTCTCTCCTGACTGACCACGGATGACGATGAAGACCGGCACTCTCGCGATCGCCCTCGCCCTGACCCTCGCCGCCTGCGGACAAGCCAACAGCTCCAAGGCCCAGGAAGGGGTCTTCACCGAGAACCGGGTCGTCCCCGGCGACGCCATGGCGATGAAGTCCAGCTTCGCGCCCGTGGTCCGCTCGGCCGCGCCCGCCGTGGTCAACATCAACGCCCGGGGCGTCCAGCGCACCGATCCCTTCTGGCAGATGTTCGGCGCCCCGGGCTCGCAGCAGGTCGGCTCGGTCGGCTCAGGCGTGATCGTGCGGCCCGACGGGGTGGTGGTGACCAACTACCACGTCATCAACGGCATGAACTCGATCAAGGTCATCCTGAACGACCGGCGCGAGTTCGACGCCCGCGTCGTGCTGGCCGACGAACGCTCCGACCTGGCCGTGCTTCAGCTGGAGGGCGTCAACGAGCGCCTGCCGACGCTGAACATCGATGACCGCGAGGAGCAGCAGATCGGCGACCTGGTCCTGGCCATCGGCAACCCGTTCGGGGTTGGCCAGACGGTCACCAACGGCATCATCTCGGCCCTGAACCGGACCGAGACCAACATCTCGGACTCGGGCTCCTTCATCCAGACCGACGCGGCCATCAACCCGGGCAACTCGGGCGGCGCGCTGGTGGACATGGACGGCGACCTGATCGGCATCAACTCGGCCATCTTCTCGCGTTCGGGCACCTCGTCCGGCGTCGGCTTCGCCATCCCGGCCTCGATGGTGAAGCGGGTGGTGGACAACGCCGTCGGCGGCGCGACCACGGTCGTGCGCCCCTGGCTGGGCGTGAAGGGCGAGACGGTCAGCGCCGACATCGCCCGCAGCTTGGGTCTCGAACGGCCCCAGGGCGTGGTGGTCACCCAGGTCTGGGACAACGGACCGGGCGCCCGCGCCGGCATCCGCGAGGGCGACCTGATCGCCGCCGTGGACGGGGTCGAGGTCAACGACCAGGGCGGGCTGAACTTCCGCATCGGCCTGCATGACCCGAACGAGACCGTGGCCGTGACCGTGGTCCGCGACGGCCGCCGCGAGACCCTGAACGCCCGTATCGCGCCCCTGCCGGGCGACCCGGACACCGACAAGGCCACGACCATCCAGTCCGGCGGCCTGTCGGGCGCCCAGGTGCTGGCGCTGAACCCGGCCCTGGCCGACAGCCTGGGCGGCGATCCCTTCTCGACCGGCGTCATCGTCGGCGGGGTGCAGCGCGGCAGCTATGCGGGCCGCGTGGGCTTCCAGGGCGGGGATGTGATTGTGGCCGTCAACGGCCGTCCGGTCAGCACGGTGGGCCAGCTCACCAATGTCCCGCGCGGCGCCGAAGTGACCATCAACCGCCGCGGCCGCACCATGACGGGGACGATCCGCTAGGCCTCGAGCTTGGGTCCCGTGATCGACCAGACGTGGCCGAAGGGGTCGCGCAGCTTGCCGTGGCGGCCATAGAACTCGTCGATGGCGGGGCGGATGATCTCGGCCCCTTCGCCCACGGCCCGGGCCATCCAGGCGTCCACGTCCTCGACCGCCAGGCTGACGCCGACCGTCGTGCCGCCCAGGGCCGCGGGAGCGGAGGTCCCGACCGCGGCCTGCATCTCCAGAAACGGATCGGCCAGATAGATCGCGCCGCCGTTGGCCAGCACCAGCATGGCGTGACCCAGCCGGCCGTCGTCCATGTCGTAGCGGGCCGTCTCCTTCGCCCCGAAGGCGCGGAGGTACCAGTCCAGCGCCTCATGCCCGCGATCCACCATCAGATAGGGGACGACGGGCGGATCGGGCGGGACGTAGGTCATTTGCGGATCGGCGATCCGATCGACCAGGTGTGGCCGAACGGGTCCTTCAGCTGGCCGTAGCGGTCGCCCCAGAACTGGTCCTCCAGCGGGAACACCGGCACGCCGCCGGCCAGGATGGCGCGGTTCCACCACTCGTCGGCGTCGTCGACCTGAAGGTGCAGGGTCACGCCGGTCGGCACGCTGTCCTGCACGCCGTTATACTCGGGGAACTCGTCGGCCAGCATCACCGGGCCGCCGTTGATGTGCAGATAGGCGTGCATCAGGCGCTCGCCGTCCTCGGCCAGCATGCGCCGCTCCTCCACCGCACCGAAGGCGCGCTGGTAGAATTCGATGGCCGCCTGGCCGCCGCGCGAGGGGATGGTCAGGTGCGGCGTGATGCCCGGGATCGGTCCCCGGGGCGTCTGGTCGTCGGCCATGTCATTCTCCTCTGCGCCTGCACACACTAACGCGTGAAAATGACGCCGGTAACGCCTATCTCTGACCGTCCATGAGCGATTTGTTCGAAGCCTCCGGCATCCATCCCCCTGACGCCCCGCTGGCTGACCGCCTGCGGCCCCAGACCCTCGAGGAGGTGGTGGGGCAGGACCATCTGCTGGGCGAGGGCGGGCCGATCCGCCGCATGATCGAGGCGGGCCGTCTGGGCTCCATGATCCTGTGGGGACCGCCCGGCACCGGCAAGACCACCATCGCCCGTCTGCTGGCCAAGGCGGCGGGCTATCAGTTCCAGCAGATCAGCGCCGTCTTCTCCGGCGTCGCCGACCTGAAGAAGGCGTTCGAGGCCGCCCGGATGCGCCGCGCGGCGGGGCAATCGACCCTGCTGTTCGTTGACGAAATCCACCGCTTCAACCGCGCCCAGCAGGATGGCTTCCTGCCTTTCGTGGAGGAGGGGATCGTCACCCTCGTCGGGGCCACGACCGAGAACCCTTCGTTCGAGCTCAATGGGGCGCTGCTGTCCCGCAGCCAGGTCTATGTGCTGAAGCGGCTGGACGACGCGGCGTTGGATCAACTGTTGATCCGGGCCGAGGCGATGGAGGGCAAGAGCCTGCCCCTGACGCCGGAAGCGCGCCACGCCCTGCTGGCCCTGGCCGACGGGGACGGCCGCTACCTGCTGACCATGTCCGAGGTGCTGTTCGATCTGCAGGATGTGGAGCCGCTGGACGTCCAGGCCTTGGCCGGCATCCTTCAGAAGCGCGCGCCCGCTTACGACAAGAGTCGAGAAGAGCACTACAACCTCATATCCGCGCTGCATAAATCGGTTCGCGGTTCGGACCCGGACGCGGCCCTCTACTGGCTGGCGCGGATGCTGAACGGAGGCGAGGATCCGCTCTATCTGGCTCGCCGGATCGTGCGCATGGCGGTCGAGGACATCGGCCAGGCCGACCCGCTGTCCATCCTCGTCGCCAATGCGGCCAAGGACACCTACGACTTCCTGGGCAGTCCCGAGGGCGAACTGGCCCTGGCCCAGGCGGTCGTCCACCTGGCCACGGCGCCGAAGTCGGTCGGGGTCTACGAAGCCTACAAGGCGGCCAAGCGCGCGGCGGCGGAGACCGGCTCCCTGATGCCGCCCGCCCACATCCGCAACGCCCCGACCAAGCTGATGAAGGACCTCGGTTACGGCAAGGGCTACCAGTACGACCCCGACGCCGAGGACGGCTTCTCGGGCGCGAACTTCTTCCCCGACGAGATGGAGCGCCGCGTCTTCTACAAGCCCAAGGGCGAGGGCCACGAGGCCAAGGTCAAGGAACGGCTCGAACGCTGGGCGGAACTCAGGGCGCGGAAGTCGGGGAGCTGATGGGGCGCGGGGGGCTCTTCATCAACGCCGGCCTGTTGGTGCTGATCGGCGCGGGCCTGCTTGCCCTCGCGGCGGCGACGCCATGGCACACGGACGCCAACGCCTACTTCACCGGTCTCAGCGCGATCCGGCAGCGGCTCTATATCGACCAGATCAGTTTCGATGCGGCGAGCGACGCCTTCCACGACCTGCAGCGCCGCTACAGAACCGCCAAATGGCTTTGGGCCGACTACGGCTATGTGGCCGTGGCCTGGGGCGTGCTGGCCGGCCTGACGGCGCTGTTCCGACCGGATCGAGCGGCGCCGCTCAGCACGCGCCGCTGGTGGGTCATCCTCGGCGCGACGAGCCTCGGCCTCGTGTCGTTATACGTGGGTCTCTTCGCCGCCACGCTGCAACCGATGATGCGCCAGCAGATCCCGGAGTGGGCGGACTCGGCCGCCATTCCGATCTATGCGGCGACCAGCATGATGGTCTTCCTCTCGCCTGTCGTTCTGGTGTTCGCCTTGGCGCCCCTGATCTTCATCCGGCGCCCGCCCGCGCCGCTCTGGACGGTTGGAACGGGGAGCGGGCGGGTGTGGGTGGTCAGCTTGATCTATCTGCTCCCCATGGCCTTCTCGCTGGTCCTGATCACCGCGCTGGCGGCTGGACCCGGGGGCTGGGGCATTTCAGTCGCGGGAGGCCTGCTGGCTTGGGCCATGCTGAACGCCCGCGCCCTCTGGCTGGCCCCACCGTTGCCGTAACGCCGGTTCCGGAGCATGCTCGCCCCATCACATGACCTTGGGAGGGGACCATGACTGATACTGGCTCGATGACCGTGAAGACGCCCTGGCACCTGTGGGCCGTGGGGATCATCGGCGTGCTCTGGAACGCCTACGGCTGCTTCGACTGGACGATGACCAATCTGAAAGGCGAGGAATATCTGCGCGGCTACGGCATGACCGAGGCCCAGATCGCCTATTTCCACGCCATGCCCGCCTGGACCCACGCCACCTGGGCGCTCGGCGTCTGGGGCGGGATGATCGGGGCGATCCTGCTGCTGGTCCGCAAGAAGTGGGCGCTGCACGCCTTCGTACTGTCCTTCGTCGGCTTCCTGGGCGGGCTGGTCTACAGCTACGGCATGTCCAACGCCTCGGAGGTGATGGGCGAGAACTCGTGGATCATGCAGGTCGTGATCGGCGCGGGCTGCGTCTTCTTCATCTGGTACGCCTGGTTCGCGACCAAGCGCGGCATCCTGCGCTGAGGGCTTGGGCCAAGGCTTGGGTTGGGAGCGGACTGTGCTAAGCGGTCGGGCATGATCCTGACCGCGCCGCGCTCCACCCTGACCCTCGCCGCCCTCTGCCTGATCGGGCTGGGCGTCCTCGCCCAGTGGCTGCTGGGCTATCGCATCAGCGAGGGCTCGGCCCAGGCGATGGAAGTGCTGGCGCTGATCCTCTACGGCGCGGCCATCGTGCTGATGCTGGCGCCGTTGGGGCGGGGCAAGGCGCTGATCGCGGGGGCTCTGGCCTTCATCCTGATGGCCTGGGCGGTGCACCTGAACGCCCGCCTGTCCGCCTTCCTGGAGACCATGGCCGGGGGCGACGTCATCGCCGCCCACCGCATCCTGCTGGCCACCCTGTTCGTCGGTCCGTTCGCGGGCCTGATCACCGGCGTCGTCACAGGACTGATCGCCCGCGCCGAGCGCATCCGCTGGACGCCGAAGACCGCCAAGTGACCGCCCGCGCCCCTGTCGAGCTGACGCCCGAAGAGATCGCCGCCGTCCGTTCGTGGGTGATCCTGGAGGACGAGCACGTGCTCGCCTTCAACAAGCCCTCGGGCCTGTCCAGCCAGGGCGGACGCATCCAGGCGCATACGCTGGACGACCTGCTGTGGGCCTTCATGCGTTCGAACGGCAAGCGGCCCGAGCTGGTGCACCGGCTGGACCGCGACACCTCCGGCGTCATCCTAGCGGCCCGCACCAAGCCCGCCGCGGGCTTCCTGGGCAAGGCGCTGCAGGCGCGGCGGTTCAAGAAGACCTACCAGGCCCTGATCTCATCCGCGCCCGAGCCCCGCGCCGGGACCATCGAGACGCCCCTGCTGCGTCAGGAGGTCGGGCGTGAGAGCTATATGCGCGCCGTCACCGCCGACACGCCGGGCGCCCAGGCCGCGCTCAGCCGCTACCGCACCTTGTCGTCGTCGGACGACGGCGCCCTGGTTGAGCTGGACCCCGCAACGGGCCGGATGCACCAGCTGCGCGTCCACATGGCCTCCATCGGCCGCCCCCTAGCCGGCGACGTCCGCTACGGCGGCGCCCTGACCTTCGCGGGGAAGGCGGCGCCCCGCTTGATGCTGCACGCCTCCAAACTGGTCTTCCCGCACCCATCGGGCGGCTACCGCACGGTGGAGGCGCCGCTGCCGGAGGATCTCGAGGCGCTGAAGGCGGCGGCGAGGCTCTGAGGGATTAGGGATTGGGGATTAGGTGGAGTTGGCCTGTGGCGCCGACCGCGCGACATCCTCGACCTTCCTAATCCCTAATCCCTAGTCCCTAATCCCTCGAGGCGGCGTCAGCCGCCGCGCACAGGAACCTCCGCCTCCCGCCACGGTTAATCTCCCGAACGTCCGGAGCCCCGCCATGAAGCGCCTTGTCCTGCCCCTGATCCTCGCCGCCGGTCTCGGCCTGTCGGCCTGCGCCAGCCTGGCGCCCTACGGCGCGCAGCAGTCGGCGCGCGGGCAGGGCTATTCCGAGCAGCGGATCGAGAACAACCGCTTCCGCGTCACCTACAACGGCGTCGGCGCGCCCGGTCCGGTGGCCGACTATGCCCTGCTGCGCGCGGCCGAGCTGACCACCTCGCAGGGCTATGACTGGTTCGAGGTCACCCAGCGCTGGACCGACGGCCGTCCCGACAGCGCCGGCGGCGTGCGCCCCAGCGTCGGCGTGGGCTACGGCGGCGGCAGCTACCGCGGCCCCTACGGCAGCCGCTATTCGACCTCAGGCGTGGGCGTCGGCGTCGGCCTGGATTTCAGCGGCCCATC
>Ga0209676_1002647_pt1 | contig 12189 bp, 14 predicted proteins | sample AraplaCvi_mLB_r2_FD_184282 | JGI IMG/M metagenome (GOLD analysis project Ga0209676, IMG submission 184282) | Arabidopsis root microbial communities from North Carolina, USA - plate scrape MF_Cvi_mLB_r2 (SPAdes) (version 2) | ecosystem: Host-associated > Plants > Roots > Endosphere | place: USA...
CGCGGCCAGTCCCACCCCGGCCATAGCGCATCCGCCGGAGAACCCAGCGAGTCAATCAGCGTACCCACGCGTTCGGGGCTCGCATGCAGCAGGCGTTGGTGAACGTTTACGACTTTCATACGGACACTCCTTGTTGAATTTCTCTGGGGTTCTTGGGGTGGGGTTCCCGGGTATCGGTCAGGCCGCCACGGCCATCCAGGCGCCGTGTTCCAGCGCGGCCCGCAGCTTGGACGCGACGGCCGGCACGGGCTGGCTGACCCAGCGCTGCGTCAGCGAAAACGCCGGCGAGAACACCAGCGCCATCCACACATGAAACGGCATAGGCCGCAACTCGCCGGCTTCCACACGCTGTTCCATCCAGGCTTTCAGCGCACCAAAGGCCTGCTCGTTGGCGGTGCTGGTCTCGGCACCGTCCGTCATGTCGCCGCCGCGGCGCAGCGCGTGCAGCAGCCGCGCCTGGTCCGGGTGCTGCAGCACCCACTGGATATAGGCGCGCACCAGGCCCTTCACGCTGGCCTGGGCCGAGGCCTTACCGGCAATCGGCTGCATCAGCGCCGCATGGAAGTCGCGCAGCATGTGGGCATACAGCGCATCGGCCAGCAGCGCTTTGGTCGGGAAGTGGTGGTACAGACTGCCGTTGCTCACGCCGGCCTCCTGGCGCACCATGTCCATGGAGGCGGCCGTGAAGCCCTGGGCCAGGAACACCTTGGTCGCGGCTTCGAGCAGGCGATCGCGAGTGGATGGAGTGGAGGATGGGGTAGCGGCGGAGCTCATGATTAGAGTATTACTCTAGATCAACGCTCTGTCAACCACCCCTTGGCCCGCCTTGCCCCGGGCAGGCCGCGCCCAAATTGGCGACAATGCAGCCCAGAAAGCGAGAAACCGAACATGCCCCTGCACTTTGCCGACCGCCTCAACAACGTTGAAACCTCCGCCATCCGCGAACTCTTCAAGCTGCTGGGCAAGCCCGGCATCGTCAGTTTTGCCGGCGGCTTCCCCGACCCCGCCATGTTCGACGTCGCCGGCATCCAGGAGGCCAGCAACAAGGCCCTCACCGAAGAGCCCGGCGGCGCGCTGCAATACGGCGCCACCGAAGGCTACGGCCCGCTGCGCGAACAGCTCAGCGCCTTCATGGCCACCAAGGGCGCCAAGGACGTCGCCCCCGAAAACCTCATCGTCACCACCGGCAGCCAGCAGGCGCTCGATTTGCTCGGCAAGACCATGATCTCGCCCGGCGACAAGGTCATCGTCGAAGGCCCGACCTTTCTCGCCACCATCCAGTGCTTTCGCCTCTACGGCGCCGAACTCATCAGCGCGCCCATCGACGCCCACGGCGTCAAGACCGACGAGCTTGAAAAACTCATCGCCCAGCACAAGCCCAAGTTTGTTTACCTGATCCCCACCTTCGGCAACCCCAGCGGGGCGCTGCTGAGCCTGGAGCGCCGCAAGCAAGTGCTGGAAATGGCCGTCAAGCACCAGACCCTCATCGTTGAAGATGATCCTTACGGCGACCTCTACTTCGGCGAAGCGCCACCGCCCTCGCTGCTGGCGCTCAGCCCCACGGTGCCCGGCAGCCGCGAGCTGCTCGCCCACTGCGGCTCCCTCAGCAAAGTACTGAGCCCGGGTCTCCGCGTAGGCTGGATGGTCGCCCCCGCCGAGCTGCTGGCCAAGGCCACCATGTGCAAGCAGTTCAGCGACGCCCACACCAGTACCTTCGCCCAGGCCACCGCCGCCCAATACCTCAAGGCCGGCCGCATGCCCGACACCCTCCAGCGCGTGCGCAAGGTGTATGGCGAACGCGCCACCGCCATGGGCAATGCCTTGAAACGCGAACTCGGCGACGCGATTGAATTCACCCAGCCGCAAGGCGGCCTGTTCTTCTGGGCCCGCCTTACAGGCGCCGGCGGCAAAAGCAAAGACGCCGGCGAGTTCGCCAAAAAGGCGATCGAACAACTCGTGGCCTTTGTGCCCGGCGCGCCTTTCTACGCGGCCAATCCCGACCTCGCCACGCTGCGCCTGAGCTTTGCCACGGCGGATGTGGCGAAGATTGAAGAGGGTGTGGGGCGGCTGGGCAAGGCCCTCTGATTGAATTGCTTGAGGTGGGGCGGTTTGATTGGGTAGACAAATAACGAGGGGGAGTGGCAATGCGGCTTTTTAAAAGATGGGTCTTGGTGTATTTGCTGGCGGGCCAATGCGGTCTGGTTTGGGCGGGGGAGGCGGTTCGGGTTTTTGCTTCTGAACTGATGCTTCACGAAAGCAGGCAGGTCTTGCAGCCCGACCGGCCGCTGAAATATTCAGATCCGGAAGGTGGCGCAGCACTGCGCGCGCTGTTAGCGCCGGCCAGAACCAAAATCGTCATGGACGACTACTTTTCCGGGTTTGAAAAAACTGGTCAGCCGGATATCCCCAAACTGATAGGGCCTCTTGTCAAACGCTATGAAAAAGCCTTTGTGGCAGACCCCAGAGCCTATGAAGAAGAGTACCTGGATGTCCTCAACTGGTTGGTCACCCCTATCGAAGGCGCCGCCAGGGTTTCCTCTGCAAACATGCAAAAGAATGCGGCTGTGTCTGGCCCTGACGCAGAAGCTGCTCAGAAGCTTCTTGAGAGCCTGCAGAGCCTTTCAGACAACATGATGAAGCTTGTGGCGCAAAGCATCAGGGACAGGGCAAACAGCGGCGTTTACAGCGCAGCGGGCAAAGCGCGCGCGCTTTCCATGGCCGACCGGGTGACCGCTACTCTGCGGCCTGCTTCGCCAGGTCAGGTCCGGGCCGAGCAGCAGGCACCCGTGACGTCAGTGCGCGCGCAAGACATTGAAGAGCGCTTCTCGCGCCAGTCGCTCCTGAGCAGCGACGCACTGGAGCAACTGCTGCGGTGTAACGCAGACGTTCCGCGCAACCGTTACGAAGAACTCATTAACAATACCAAGAAGGGCCAAACAGTAGCCGGGTTTCTTGGACATTCCGGGGCGAAAAAACTGGTAGGTATCGCCGATCAGTACTGGACCTGCGTCAGTTTCAGTCCGACAGGGTACGCCATCCTTCCCGTGGAGGTTTTGCGCAACACGGTGGTCACCGTTGGCGCCACCCGCGCCGGCCTGGTCAACTGGCGACGCCAATTGCTGGCAGAGCTGGCCATGAACGGAAAAGCCCAGGGCTTGATCGAGTTGCGTGACGGCAATGCCTATGCCGCGTCGTATACGCTGACGCGAGATACCGGGGCGACCTTGTCTTACGACACTACGCTATTGAAGCGAGGCACCTACAACCGGGCAGATTACAAGCCTGTGATTTCAGAGTCGCCGATTACCAACGTGATGACCGTCCATACCGGGGAAAGCAAGACAAAGAGCAGTACCCAGCTGCTTGCTCTACTGGCCCGTGCACCACTCACGAGTGACGGCTATATCCCTATCGTCGGGACTGTGGCCACAGCAAACACCGATTTCACAGGCAGCATATGGAAGTTTGAATCAGTGAGCGGGCCCGGCAACATACTCCGCCTGAATCCGGGCGGCGTGGCGATCTACGAGATGCCCCAAAAGTCGGAAACCGGCGAGTGGAAGATCGCCGGCAATGTCTTGCAGGTGCGCTTGAATTCTGAGGTACGTTATTCGCTTGCGCTCACCGAAGATGGCCGGTTTTTGCAAGGAGAGCTTCGCAGGCAAGAGCTCCCAAGGCCCGTCAACATTCCTGGTATTCCTGTGATCCCCCAGCATGATGACTTCGATCCCGAACTGCGCTTCAAAATTCCACGGCTTTACCGCGAATCTGATACCGAGCATGAAGAAGTTATGGCCGGCAAGCGCGAAGAGGCGAAGCGGAATTCAGGGCTTGCCGTGCAGAAACTGCTTGCCAGAGCCGAAGAACGCAAGACGAAGATCCTTGCCGAAACCCCTGAGCAAGAGGCTGCGGAGCAGGCGCTCGCAACCACCCGCAGCGGCAAGCCCGAATACACATGGCGTGTTTGTGATGGGGCGCTGCAATCCGACCTCATGATGGCGAAGTTCACTTCACCGACGGCTGCTGCAGACTTTGCCGGTAAAACAGTCGGTGAAATTTGCTACGCATGGCTGGGCACACGTAAAAACTGGAAGGCCACCATTCTTCAGCAGGGCTGCAACAACCGCTGTGAGATGCACTAACCAATAAGTACGGACCTGTTGTCGCCGCATTCCATCCTGTCGTGCGCCACCTCCTGCAGGGAGGTGCAGCGCATTTGCAACGCCCTTACTCGTTGATCTCCACCTCCACCAGCTTGCCCAGCAGCACCAGCGACTGCTGCCAGCCCACATAACACTGGTCCGCGGGAATCACTGACGGAATACCTTCCTGCACCACATGCATTTCCACGCCGGCGGAGACTTTGGCCAGCGTGATGGTGGTGGTCATCTCGCCCGGCAGGTTGGGGTCGTCGAATTTGGCGGTGTAGCGCAGGCGCTCGCCTGGTGTGAGTTCCAGGTAAGTGCCGCCGAAGGAATGGCTATGGCCGTTGGTGTGGTTGGTGAATGACATCTTGTACTTGCCGCCGACCTTGGCATCCATTTCATGCACGGTGCCGGTAAAGCCATTGGGCGGCAGCCATTTGCTCATGGCGGCGGGGCTCAGGAAGGCGCGGTATACCCGGTCAGGGGTGGACTGCAGAACGCGGTGAAGCTTGACGGTGTTGGTAGTCATGGCGTGTTTCCTTGGTTAATGACAGTGACAAAAGAGAGAAGGCGGGGGCCGCCCTCTACCTGTACGACGAATGGGCCACGGCGGGATCGACATGGGTTTTGAGGCAAATTTGTCATATTTTTTATACGGTGCGCTTGCACACCATCAGCAAAGCCGTCCCATCCGGCGTTTGCACTTCGCCCACCGCGCGAAACCCGGCTTTTTCATAGCAGCGTATCGCCCGCCCATTACGCGGGTCGGGGTCGGTCTGGATGTGCGTGACTTGCGGGTCGGCAAAAAGCCGGGCCACAAAGGCTTTGACCATCGCCGTGCCCAGGCCGCGGCCCAGTTGCGCGACGTCGGCAATCGACTGGTCTATGCCGCGCACGCCGGGGTCGGTTTCTTCTTCCCACCAGCCGTCGCCTGAACCCATGGCCACATAGGACTGAATGTAGGCAAAGGGTTTGCCATCCAGCAGCGCGATATGCGGCTGCACCTGCGTCGGGTCGGCAATCCAGGCGCCGTATTCCGCCTCCACCTCGGCCAGCGTGGGCGCTTCGCCCCACCATTGCGTCCAGTGCGGGCGTGCCAGCCAGCCGTGCAGCAGGGGCAGGTCAGCCGCCTGCAGGGGCCTGAAGCTGATGTTTGCGGCCGTGTGGGCTTGGGCTGCCTGCGTTGCAGGTGTTGCAGGTGTTGTGCCCTGCATCTTCATTCCTGGGACCAGACCGCAAGCTCATACCCGTCCGCGTCCAGGAAATGAAAGCGCCGCCCGCCGGGGAAGGCAAAAATCTCCAGCTTGATGGTGCCGCCCGCAGCCAGCACGCTGTCGCGCGCGGCCTCCAGCTTGTCGGCATACAAAACCACCAGCGGCCCGCCGGCCGGTGAGGGCGCGGCCTGCGTCGTGAAGCCGCCTTTCATCGCCCCGTCAGAGAACTCGGTGTACTGCGGGCCGTAGTCGGTAAACGTCCAGCCGAACGCCTTGCCGTAAAAGGCTTTGGCTTTGTCAATGTCGCTGACGTTCAGCTCCACATAATTGATGCGGCAGTTCTCGGGTTTCTCGGCTTGGGCGGGCATGGTGTCTCCAGGGGTTGGCTTTCAATCGACCTGCCATTTTGCACAGAGGCAGGGCGCCATGCGCCTTGCCCATACGGTTCGCGGGTGTTTGCCTACAATCCGATACAGCGTGGGTGTGTCGCCTGCGGCACCTGACCCGGGCTTGTTCACTTCATGACTTTCGCCGCCGCGCACAGCGCCACTCGCGCCTCCTCTTCGTCGATTTCTCCCGCCACCCGCCGCTCCATCCTGCTGCTGTCTTGCGCCACCTTTGCCAGCATGGTGGCCCAGCGCATTTGCGACGCCATGCTGCCCGAGCTGTCACGCGTCTTCAGCGTCAGCCTGGCGCAGGCGGCGCAAGTCGTGTCGCTGTTTGCCATCACCTACGGCATCTCGCAATTGTTTTACGGCCCGCTGGGCGACAGGCTGGGCAAGTTCCGCATCGTGACCTTTGCCGCGCTGGGTTGCAGCGTGGGCAGCCTGGTGGCCGTGTTCGCTGGCAGCCTCGATATGCTGCTGCTCGCCCGCATCCTGATGGCGCTGGGCGCCGCCGCGCTGATCCCCCTGGCCATGGCCTGGATAGGCGACGCCGTGCCGCCCCACGAGCTGCAGGAAATGCTCACGCGCACGGGGCTGGGCAGCACCCTGGGCATTGTGTGCGGCCAGCTGCTGGGCGGGCTGTTGACCGATGCCCTCGGCTGGCGCTGGGCGTTTGTGTTTTTGGTGCTGCTGTTTGGCACGGTCGGCTCGCTACTCTGGCGTGATTTGCGCCGGCAGCAGGCACTGCCACAAGCAGAGACCGAGGCAGAGGCAGCCCCAACAACCGGATCATCCGCGGCCCGCCCGCATTTCCTCAAACAGACCTTGCTCATCATCAGCCGCCCCTGGCCCCGCACCATCCTGCTGCTGGCCGTGATTGAGGGCGCCATGGGTTTTGGGGTGCTGGCCATGTGGGCATCGCACTTGCACCATGCTTTGGGTTTGCCGCTCTCGGCCGCAGGCGCCATCGTCGCGCTGTTTGGCCTGGGCGGCGTCGGCTATATGGCCGCCGGCCGGGCGCTCATCCCGCGCCTGGGCCAGCACGGCCTGGTCTTGCTGGGTGGCGGGCTGCTCGGCATCAGCGCACTGGTGGTGGCCTATATCCCGCACTGGGGCCCGGCCATCCCGGCCAGCCTGGTGGGCGGCTTTGGCTTTTTTATGTTCCACAACGTCATGCAAGCCAACGCCACCCAGATGGCGCCCGAGGCGCGCGGCACGGCCGTTTCGCTGTTTGCGTCTTTTTTATTCCTGGGCCAGTCCCTGGGCGTGGTACTGGCCGCGGCCTTGATAGGCCATATAGGCAGCAGCGCCGTGGTGGCGCTGGGGGGAGGGGTGATGGCGGTGGAGGGGGCTTATTTTGGGTGGGTGTTGAGGCAAAGACAGCGGCAACAGAAGTCTGTACAAGACTGAAAATACGGATACCAAAAACGGGAGGAGGGAACATGAGCGAAGCCACAGAGACCAAGCCACCCAACCGCATCAAAGCCATCTTTATGCTGCACTGGAAAGGCAAGCTGCCGCTTGCCATCAGCTATTGGGTCGTGGGATGGCTGGTGCAGTTCGTCCTGGCTATGGTGCTGATTTTTGGCTTTTCGGCTCTAAGCCGATTCACCGATGCAACTTACTTTTCGCTAGTGGCCATGGTGTTGTCGGTGTGCGCTTTGACCTTCTGGTGCAACGTCGGCATCTGGCGCTCGGCCACCTATTACAGCGAGGCGTCACCCAAAATATGGGGACAACTCGCCAAGGTGGCCGTGGCGCTTGGCCTGATTGGCTTTGTGCTTCAGATCGCGCCAGCCCTGGCATTGATCTTTACGGGTGGACTTTGAGGGCCCATGAAGGACCTGAAGCACAGAAGAATGAGATCGACCGCCTCGCGCTCAATCGACGAATAAATAAACCAACTACCGGGGCTGGAGGGCCACATGGAATCTTTGGTAGGACTGCTTCCCTTGATCTTGATGATTGCGATTATCTGGCTGGCCATACGCTGGCAGCGCAAGAAAACACAAACCGAACCACTAGGGCCTAACGGTGAACACCCCTATGGCATCAGGAGCTGGCTTGCGCTCTTTATCTTTATCTGTTTCACCTTTGGCCCGTTGCTCAATATCGGGACCACCTTTAGAGGGTTCAGCGAAGTCGAAACGCAAAACCCCGACTTCCTGAACAACGGCGCGTGGCAGATATACAAGATCATCAGCTGGACCGTTGTTGTCATTCTGATTGCCTGGCAAGTCTGGTTGGGACACACCCTAAAAACAAAACTGGAACCCCGAAGTGTTTTTGCTGCGAAAGTTTTTCTGGTTGGTTCGGTGGTCTTTTCTGCGGGCACCGACATGATCGCCTTGTTTGTTCTGTTTCGCGCTGGGCCGGGCGTGGAGAATTACCTCGCGTTGATCAAACCCGCTCTCTCGGCTGCAATCTGGTTCACCTATTTCAGCAGATCGAAGCGGGTCAAGAACACTTATCGTCTTTGAAACAGAGGCGAGACAGTGCAAGCAAGGCACGACGAATTGCCGGTCCGGCCTCTCGTGATCGCGGCGGCCTCCGATAGCCGCGGAGAGGAGGACAAAGATGGCAATTATTGCCACGTCCGTAAAGGGTTATTTCCCGGTTGGTTATATTGACGTTGCTCGTAGAGCGTGCCAATACTTACCGCTAAAAACAGCGTTCAATAATTCCTATGATGAAACACAGCCCGGACCACCCGGACAAGCAACTGGCTACTCTCGAAGGTCTCCTTCGTGAACCTTTTGGCTTGGAGTTTCCCGAGCCTATTCGGAAAATGCGTACGCAATTGTTGATCGCATGTGTGGTTGGATTTACTGCGTTTTACTTCGGTTTGATTCCTAAAAGTGACACGCCGATATTTGGTGTCACTTTTGAGAATCTCACTCAGGAGCGATTGCTCATGCTCCTATGGGTCGTCGTGTTTTATCTTTGGTGCCATTTTTCCTGGAGCAGCTGGGACTACTACCAAGAATGGAGGCTGCGTTCGACGGGCACAAAAAAATTTACTTCAACTGCATCGCTGGGATTTTCCGTCCCCCCTCTTGATGAGCACACTGATCCCCGGCAGTCCACTCTGTATCACTGGTGGCTGAAGCGTGCGGAGGACATGCAACGATATCTGGATATGCACTTAGACGCGAACGAAAACTTGAAGAGTTTTGAGGAGAAAATCAAGGGTTCAGAGGAGGTTGAGGTGTCGAACCCGGAGCATGAGCGCCTTAGGAAAGAACGTCTCCTGCTACAAGTAGAGGAGCTTAGGGGGAAGATTGATGCCTCTAGAGCGAAAGCGGAGTTATTTTTAGAGCTGGCTCAGAGCCCTCGAATTCCTGCTTCATTAGAGCGATTTGATCGATCGTTCAAGCGGTTTCTCAGTAGTCAGAATTATCGATTTCTTTTTCTTGAACTGCTTCTTCCTTTTCTCGGTGGTATAGGTGTAATCGCCCTGGGTGTTAGGGCGATTTGGTGTTCCGGGTAACCTGTTCAATTGAACTAGTCGGACGGTTTAGGCGCGGGCTACTGCAGAGGCCTCCTTCGATGCCTGGGGAAGGAAGTCAATCACGTTCAGGGAGATGAATTCAAGGGCCGGTTTCGCATGCGAAACGGTAGGAGCAGCGGAAACGATCTCGGTGGTAGCAGCAGTCATGGAAATCTCCAAAGGAAGTTGATGAACGAGGGGAGTTAAAAAACATCCTCTCGCTCGGGCTTCCTCGTTCCCCCGAGTGGGGAGCGGAGGGGATGCTGCTAATTCAACAAGAAAAAACCAGGTCAGCTTTTTTTTTCACGGCGTAGGCCTGGCGCCCGCAGCCGACGCGACACAAAGCGAAGCGAGTGGCGCCAAAGGGTGCAGCCAAGCTGGATTAAGGTCGCGCGTGCCGTGAAAAGAATGTCGGCGCGCGTAGGCGGCCTTAGACTCATCTGAACTAGCGATAGGGAACCTCTCATGAGCAACGTCACCAATCCTCTTACATTTCTGAACTTCGTAGCTGGCCGTGTCGGAGCTGAAAACCTCGTAGGCGCTAAGGCTCTCTCGTTTGGTGGCGCTGGCGCCAGCTTAGCTTTAATTTTGTTGATCGCGCAAATCGGAGTCGGCAAGCCTGACGTCGTGTGGTCGCTCGGATTCGCCGCCGCAGCATTGCCGCTGTGGCTGGCAGTGGCCCTAAGTTATGACGCCTGGTTGTCGCTGGGTCTTGATGCGTTTGACTTCTTTTCGCGGATGTGGCTACCGCGGACGCAGCTTATAACAATAGTCGTGGCACTATTTTTTTTGTTTGTGTCGATTTGGTTTCTTCTGCACTCTCTGGTGCCGCTAGCTGCCATGGTTTTTGTTATTACATCAGTCATCGGTATCGTGATGATTTTGTTTGCGCTAATTGGAGCAGTGTTGCGCATCCAGCACCACATGAATGCTCAAGCGAAGTAAGCCCCTATGTATTCATATCGGCCGCCTCCCATCGAACTCGGTGAGCTGCCTTGGACTGACTCTGAGTTTGAACTTGCCCTTCGAACGAATTTCTTCGCTGTTCAGGAAGCGCTAGAAAAACACCCGGCTCAAGACATTTCAGATCGACTGATATCGCTAAGTTCAATGCTGAGAATCTTCAAAAAAAGCAAAGAGGAAATTCTTCGTCAGGTTCAGAATTTTCATTACGAGGCACATGAGAAAAATTTGCTTCAACGTAATCGCCAACATGACCGGCAGCTACTTGAAGGCAATTTGCAGGAGCAGCTGTATCTGTTTGCAGCTAGCGCCATGACTCTCGTCGATCAGAGCCGTGTGACCACAGAAAAGATTCATATTCCGGGTTATAGCGAACGTATCAAGACTGGCTTTTCAGAGAATGGACGACACCGATTTATTCAGGAATTCAGGGTAGATCTCATTCACCTAACCCTGCATGTGCCAAGCTGGCAATTAACTTCTAGTAGAGAAGAGGGGAGGCATACACGATTTTTAATTCACGCTCACCAGCTCCGTAGGCTGAAAGACTATTGTCAAGCTGCGAAGAAATTTGTAGCGGCCAATCCGGATGGCATAGATCTTTCACTCTTGGTGTCGGAGTATTGTGAAGAGGTATGTGCGCTCCATGAATGGCTGCGTCTTGCAGTGGAGCGTGAGGCAGGGGACTCGCTGAATGAGCTTCGCCGCTACAAGCGTAGGATCGCCGCCGAAGCAGCGGGATGTTGGTGGCGGCTGGTTTTTTCTCAAATGATCATCCCTCAAAAAAGAGATCCTTACGATTATCTGGAACGATTTCTCACCGTAGAAGAGTTGGGTCGAGTGCAGTCTTTGCCGCACCGCAGCCGTGCTCAGGTTGACTTAATTGTGGAACTTGTTGATGAGGATGGTGCTTGCGATTCGGACCTTCGTCAGCTCGTCTATAAAGGATTCGGCGTCATTGACGAACCTGACTGAGGAAGACGCAGCTGCTACGCCGTCCACGACTAATAGTTTGGCCTTCGGGGCGGTGGCTGATTTTGTAGCCTGGACGTAAGCACTAGGCGTACGGTTTCGATTTCTTGCGCTGGCTCTATCGCTCAGGGTGTGCTTGGCTTTGAGCCTCGACGCATGGCGCTGACTAGTTCAAACTGGAATATCCCGACTTGAGTACTCTGTAGATTAAACGCTTTACGCTCGAGGGATGAACGTTAAAGATCGCAGCAAGTGAAGTCATGGCGGGCTACTATTCGTACCAGCGAAAAAAAGCTGGCACAAGCCGGTCTTGAATGCGTTGTTCGGAAGCCACCGCTTTCACCTCGTCCTAATCACCGTCACAAACTCCGTCTCACTCTCAGGCAACCACACCTCCCCAGGCCGCCCCAGAATCTGCCGCACCGCGGCATTGGCGCGAGGCAAGGGGTATCACGTCAAACTTCTCGCTGCCCGGGTCAAAACGCAGCATCGCGTTGTTGCTCCTCCTCCGCGAGATTTGTCAGAGGCGAATACCTGACATCTCAATCAAAGCCCAACACCCCGAGAGGCAAACTCCACAACTGCCGGATCACGAAGAAGAATGGCCTGAGCCAACTCGCGCGCCAGGATGCTGACGGCATATTGTTGTGCCTCGGCGGCGGAGTATGTATTACCGAGTTCGGCCCCCCAGACGGCGTCGGAATCCACCAGGACCAACTCCGGGACCGGCTGGGAAAGGGAGACATGAAATGCAATGATGTGCCGGCTCTGCCATGTGGTGCCCGCACCCCATTCGCCCAGCGTGATCTGCAAGTCAAGCCCGCGCTGCCGGTCGCCTTCAAACCAGCGGGCGAGGTAGGTGGCCAGTGGGGCGCCTGCCCTGTAGATGTCGCCGTGCGCAACGCACACGGGCTCCGTGCACCCTTCAAAGTCCTCGTAGATGTCACTGCCCAGTTCGGTGAATGTCAGGTCTTCAGTCATAGGTCCAAGACTATCACCGCCGGCCCGTCCGGGTCTAT
>Ga0209676_1002650_pt1 | contig 12180 bp, 11 predicted proteins | sample AraplaCvi_mLB_r2_FD_184282 | JGI IMG/M metagenome (GOLD analysis project Ga0209676, IMG submission 184282) | Arabidopsis root microbial communities from North Carolina, USA - plate scrape MF_Cvi_mLB_r2 (SPAdes) (version 2) | ecosystem: Host-associated > Plants > Roots > Endosphere | place: USA...
GAGGACGTGGCGAGCCACTGTTCCAGGTGCGGCAGGCGCACGTTGAGCGAGTTGACGTTCCAGCTGGCAATTTTCATGGGGCGCAGTGTAGCGAGCCGATGCGCCCTCCGCAGGCCACGACCGCACCGCTTGCGCAATGCCGGACGCCGGTGCCGCGCGGCATACTCGGCGTTCATTCCCAGCAAGCCGCCGCCATGCAGTGGATCGATCTTCGCAGCGACACCGTCACCCAGCCCACCGATGCCATGCGCGAGGCGATGATGCGCGCGCCCGTCGGCGATGACGTCTACGGTGAGGACCCGTCCGTCAACGCGCTGCAGGCGCGGCTGGCCGATGAACTCGGCTTCGAGGCGGGCCTGTTCGTGCCCAGCGGCACGCAGTCGAACCTGATCGGCCTGATGGCGCATTGCGCGCGCGGCGACGAATACATCGTCGGCATGGACGCGCACACCTACAAGTACGAAGGCGGCGGCGCGGCGGTGCTGGGCTCGATCCAGCCCCAGCCGATCGTGCACGCGCCCGACGGCACGCTGCCGCTGGATGCGGTGGAACGCGCGATCAAGCCGGTGGATCCGCACTTCGCGCGCACGCGCCTGCTATGCCTGGAAAACACCTGGCACGGCCGCGTCCTGCCGCTGCAGTACCTCGCCGATGCGCGCGCGCTGTGCGACCGCCGTGGCCTGGCGCTGCATCTGGACGGCGCGCGCATGTTCAACGCGATCGTCGCGCTCGGCGTGTCGCCGCGCGAGGTCACCAAACATTTCGACAGCGTGTCGGTATGCCTCTCGAAAGGGCTCGGCGCGCCGGTCGGCTCGGTGCTGCTCGGCACGCGCGAGCTGATCGAAACCGCGAAGCGCTGGCGCAAGGTGGTCGGCGGCGGCATGCGACAGGCCGGCATGCTCGCGGCCGCGGCGTCGTTCGCGCTGGACCATCACGTCGCGCGACTGGCCGACGACCACGCGCGCGCCGCGCGTCTGGCCGAAGGATTGCAGGGACTGGACGACGTGAAGGTCGTCGCGCAGCACACCAACATGGTGTTCATCGACGTGCCGGTGGAGCGCCTGGACGCGCTGCGCCGCACGCTCGACGACGCGCGCATCCGCATGTCGATCGGCTACACGCCGTCGATCCGCATGGTCACGCACCTGGATGTCGACGACGAGGCCGTCGCGCGCACCGTGCAGGTGCTGCGCGCGTTCGCTGCGTCCTGACGCGTCACTTCGACAGGATGCGCACCATGCGATCGACGAAGCCGCGATAGGGCGGCTTGAGCAGGTCGCTGCCGGCGAAGTTGCGCTGGCGGAACACCGGCAGCAGCTTGCTGAAGGTGTCGAAGCCGGTGCGGCCGTGGATCGCGCCGATGCCGCTGGGGCCGATGCCGCCGAACGGCAGGTCGTGCGCGCCGAAATGCAGCAGGGTGTCGTTCACCGTGACGCCGCCGGCCAACGTGCCCGACACGATTTTGTCGATGCTGCGCGCATCGTTGCTGAAGGGATACAGCGCGAGCGGGCGATCCATCGAGCGGATGCGTTCGATCGCATCATCGAGCGTGCGATACGTGAGCACCGGCAGGATCGGCCCGAAGATCTCGTTGCGCATCACCTCGCTGTCGAGCGGCGGTTCGGCCAGCAGCGTCGGCGGAAAGAGGCGTTCGCGCCGGAGTCGTTCGCGCGCGGACGCGTCGAGCGTATCGGTCAATGGTTCGACGACGATCGTGCCGCGTGCGCGCGCGTCGTCGACATAGCCACGAAGGCGTGCGTACTGCGCGTCGTTGATGATGCGCGTGTAGTCGGTGGTGGTATCGAAGCCGGGGTAACGCGCGAGCAGTTCATCGCGGATCGCCTCGACGAACGCGCCACCGCGGGCTTCGTCGACCAGCACGTAATCCACGCCGATGCAGGTCTGCCCCGCATTGAACCATTTGCCGGTGGCGATGCGCGCGGCGGCCTTGCGCAGGTCGAAATCCGCGCACACGACGGCCGGCGCCTTGCCGCCCAGTTCGAGCGTGACCGGCGTGAGGTTCGGCGCGGCCGCGGCCATCACCTTGCGGCCGACGGCGGTCGAACCGGTGAACAGCAGGTGGTCGAACGGCAGCGCGGCGAACGCGGCGCCCAGCTCCGGCGCGCCCAGCGCGACGGCGACGCGGTCGGCCGGGAACGCCTCCGACAGCAGCTCGCGCAGCCACTGGCTCGTGCGCGGCGTGTGTTCGGACGGCTTGAGGTAGACGTGGTTGCCGGCGGCAATCGCCGACACCAGCGGCACCAGCGCGAGGTTCACCGGGTAATTCCACGGCGACAGGATGCCGACGACGCCGACCGGCTCGGGCACGATGCGCGCGCTCGCCGGCCAGAAGCGCCAGCCTACCGCCGCGCGGCGCGGCTTCATCCAGCGGCGCAGGTGCTTGAGGGCGTGGTCGAGTTCGGCCAGCACGATCATCGCTTCCGACAGCAGGTTCTCGTGCTGGCTGCGATGGCCGAAGTCGGCGCGGATCGCCGCGTCCATCGAGTCGATGCGCGAACGGAAGACGTCGCGCAGCCGCACCAGGTCGGCGCGCCGCTGCGTGTAGTCGGGCTTGCGCGCCTGCCACGCGGCGCGCAGGCGCTCGCGGGTGGCGGCCAGTTCGTTCAGCGGCGTGTCGGCGGTGATGTCCATGCGGTCGAGTGTAGTCCGCGCCGATGGCCGTCCGGAGGGGCGAAAGCGGCGCGCGCCGGGGGGCGACGCGGCCGACTGAATGGGGCGCCGGGCGCCGCGCGCGCTAGACTCGCCGGATGAGCCTGCGTCCTTACCTCGACACCTTTCCCGCCCTCGGCGAACGCGTCTACGTCGACCCGGCCGCCACGATCATCGGCGATGTCACACTGGGCGACGACGTGTCGGTCTGGCCGGGCTGCGTGATTCGCGGCGACGTCAATTCGATCCACATCGGCGCGCGCACGAACGTGCAGGACGGGACCATCGTCCACGTCACGCACGAGGGGCCGTACACGCGTCCGGGCGGCGTGCCGACGATCGTCGGCAACGACGTCACCATCGGCCACGGCGTGATCCTGCATGCCTGCACGCTCGACGATTTCTGCCTGATCGGCATGGGCGCGCGCATCCTCGACGGCGCGCGCGTGCACCGGCACGGCTTCGTCGGCGCCGGGGCGGTGGTCGCGCCGGGCAAGCAGGTGGGCGAGGGCGAGCTGTGGCTGGGCAGTCCGGCGCGGCTGGTCCGCCGGCTCGACGACCGCGAGATCGAACAGTTGCACTACAGCGCCGCGCACTATGTACGATTGAAGGACCGCTACCTCGGCACGACCGGGTAGCGGGCGGCAGGACGCGGCAGGGGGCCGCGGCCACCGCATCAACCGACGCCCGGGATGGCGTCGCGAACGCAATGGGGACCACATGGAAGGTTTCGAGTATCGCAATCCCTACGCGGCGCCCGCCGCGCAGGTCGTCGCCGCACCCGTGGATCACGACGACGGCCTGGAGCCGGCCGATCGTGGCCGCCGCCTGCTGGCCTATCTGATCGACTGCGGCATCTACTTCGCCGCGATGTTGCCGGCGGTGATCGGTGCGCTGCGGTTCAAGCCCGAACGCGGCATCGGCGCGCTCGGCGGTTCGCTGATCCTGTTCTCGCTGGTGTGCATCATCGCGCTGTTCGTCTACTGGTGCGTGCTGATGCATCGCGACGGCCAGAGCATCGGCAAGCGCGTGATGGGCATGCGCATCGTGCGCACCGACGGCAGCCGCGCGAGCCTGCGCCGCATGCTCGTGCTGCGCTACTTCGTGCCCGGGCTGGTCGGCGCGATCCCGTACGTGGGCTGGGTGTTCTCGCTCGCCAATCCGCTGTGGATCTTCGGCGAGGAACGCCGCTGCCTGCACGACCTGTTCTGCGACACGATGGTCGTCAACGCCTGACCGCGGCGTGCGCCGGCGCGCGGAGCGTCTCCGCCGCGTTGGCCGAATGCGGATCATCCGAAGCAGCATTCCGTTGAAGCACGCCTCTGGCGCGCCCGGATCCCGGGCGTGCCGCAACCGAAGGTAATGGAGCCGAACGTGAGCGAAGTCAGCAACAATCCGTACGCCGCACCGAGCGCAACCCTCGTCGAGACCACCGTCGACAACCCCGCCCGCAAGGCCGAACGCACCACGCGCCTGCTCGCGGCATTGGCCGACGGCTTCATCGGCGTCCCGCTGTGGCTTCCGCTCGCCTTCGGTGCCGCGATGGCGTCCGCGCCGGACGGCAACCGCATGGCCGGCATCGTGCTGATCGCCATCGGCGTCATCGGCCTGATCGCGCTGGTCGTGGTTCAGCTGGTGATGCTGGCCCGCCACGGCCAGACCATCGGCAAGCGCTGGCAGGGCATCCGCATCGTGCGCAGCAACGGCGAGCGCATCGGCTTCGGCCGCATCCTCGGCCTGCGCATGATCGCGCCGGCGGTGGTGGGCGCGATTCCGTTCCTCGGCGCGATCTTCTCGCTCGCGAACATCCTGTGGATCTTCGGCGAGGAGCGCCGCTGCCTGCACGACTACTTCGCCGACACGATCGTCGTGAACGCCTGATGCTCGACACGTACCGGGAAGTCGTGACGCCGGAGGGCGTGGCCCTCCACCTGCCCGCCGCCGGCCCCGTGCCGCGCGCGCTGGCATGGCTGATCGACTTCCTGGTGCGCGCGGGCGTGATGATGGCGATGGGGATGTTCCTCGGCGCCTTCGGCCGCGCCGGCGCGGGCTTCTATGCCGTGGCGATGTTCCTGGTGTACTGGTTCTACCCGATCGTCTTCGAGGCGATGTGGAACGGCCGCACGCCCGGCAAGCGCTCGATGGGCCTTCGTGTGATCGCCGCCAACGGCGCGCCGGTCGGCTGGCTCGCGGCGTTCACCCGCAACCTGTTGCGCGTGGTCGACATGCTGCCGCTGGCCTACGCGGCCGGCCTGGTATCGAGCCTGGTCGATCCCTGGGGCCGGCGGCTGGGCGACATGGTCGCCGGCACGCTGGTCGTGCACGACGCCCGCCCGCGCGAGCCGCAACCTGCCGCCGTCGACACCGCGCTGGCGCCGTCGATCGCGTTGCGTCCTTACGAACAGGTCGCGCTGGTCGCCTTCGCCGAACGCGCCCCGCGCCTGAGCGAAGCGCGCCAGGCCGAACTCGCCGACCTCGCCGAACCGCTGACCGGTGCGCGCGGCACGGCCGCGGTGACGCGCCTGTACCGCATGGCGAACTGGCTGCTGGGGCGGCGCTGAGGCATGAAGCAGGAACACTTCGTCCAGCGCCACCAGCCCGAATGGATCGCGTTCGAGCACTGGCTCGACGCGCGTGGCGAAAGCGCGCGCAAGGCCCGCGCGGAACGTCGCAACTGGCACGGCCTGTCCGATGCCGACATGCCCTCGCGCTATCGCCGGCTGTGCCAGCAGCTCGCGCTAGCGCGCCGCCGCGGCTACAGCCCGGTGGTGACCGATCGCCTGCAGGCGCTGATGCATCGCGGCCACGGCCTGCTGTACCGCACGCCGGCGCCGCACTGGCGGCGCGCGGCGCAGTTCCTGCTCGCCGGCTTCCCGCGCCTGGTGCGCGCCGAGCGCGGCTGCATGCTCGCGTCCTTCGCGCTGTTCTGGATCCCGCTGGTGGTGATCTTCGCCGCGATCCAGTGGCAGCCGGAACTGTCGTCGTCGTTGTTCGATCCCGCGCAGCTGATGCAGTTCGAACGCATGTACGACCCCGCCGATCCCGCGCGCAAGCTCGGCCGCGACAGCGGCACCGACGTGGCGATGTTCGGCCACTACGTGTGGAACAACGTCAGCATCGGCTTTCGCACCTTCGCCAGCGGACTGATCGCCGGCATCGGCTCGATCGTCGTGCTGATCGTCAACGGCGTGATGATCGGCGGCGTCGCCGGCCACCTGCAGGCGGTGGGGCATGGCGACCCGTTCTGGCGCTTCGTGGCGGCGCATTCGGCGCCTGAACTGACGGCGATAGTGATTGCCGGCGGCGCCGGCCTGCGTCTGGGCCTGTCGTTGATCGCGCCCGGCCAGCGGCGTCGCGCCGATGCGCTGGTCGAAGGCGGTCGTCGCGGCGCGCTGCTGTGCGTGGGCGTGCTGGCGATGCTGGTGTTCGCTGCGTTCGTCGAAGCGTTCTGGTCGTCGATCGCGTGGATGCCGGCGTGGATCAAGTACACCGTCGGCGGCGTGCTGTGGACGCTGACGGCGGCGTGGCTGCTGCTCGGCGGACGCAACCTGCCGCCGGAGGACGCGGCGCCATGAGGATCGAATCGCTCACCGTCGCGCTGCGTCCGCGCACGGCGTGGGAAGCGGTCGAGCTCGGCACCGCGCTCGTGCGTCGGCACGCGGCGGCGATCTGGAAACCGTGGCTGCTGCTCACGCTGCCCGTGTTCGTGCTGTTCAATGCGCTGGCGTGGACGATGGACGCGCTGTGGCTCGCGGGCCTGCTCATGTGGTGGCTCAAGCCGGTGTTCGACCGCATCCCGCTGTTCGTGCTCTCGCGCGCGGTGTTCGGCGACGTGCCGACAACGCGGCAGACCATCGCGGCGCAGCGGAACTGGGGGCTGTCGTGGGTGCCGGGCTATCTGCTCTGGCGTCGATTGAGCCCGTTGCGTTCTTTGAATCTTCCCGTCGACTTCCTCGAAGGCGCGCGCGGCAGCGATGCGCGCGAACGCCGCCGCGCGCTCGGCGCGCCGGTGCACGGCGTCGGCGTGCTGGTCACCACGGTGTGCCTGCACTTCGAACTGGCCGTGTACCTCGGCCTGGCGTCGATGGCGATCGTGTTCGTGCCGGACGAATACCTGCGGGAAGTGTTCGAACGCGCGTGGGCGACGCTGAAGGAAGCGCCGGCCTGGCTCAGCCTGTTGTCGAATGCCCTCGCGTGGATCGCCTCGGGTCTGATCGAGCCGTTCTACGTCGGCGCGGGCTTCGGCCTGTACCTCAACCGCCGTACCGAGGTGGAGGCGTGGGACATCGAACTCGCGTTCCGCCGCCTGCGCGATCGCCTGCTGCGTGGCGCGACGCCGCTGCTGCTCCTGTGCGCGCTAGGCATCGCGTTCGCGCCGGGCATGGTGCGTGCGCAGGACGCCGACGACTCGCAGGACACCGAAAGCGTCGCCGATCAGACGGAGGACGCCGAGCAGGACGAAGACGAAGCTCCGCGCGTCACGCTGGAACAGGTGTTCGGTCGCGTGGCAGACGAAAGCGGCCTGCGCGACGGCGTGAATGCGCAGATGACGCCGCAGCCCGCGCCGCCGCCGACCGTGGTGACGCCCGGTGGTGAAGGTTCTGGCGGCGCAGCGGGCGGCTCGGGTGCCGGTCGTCCGCTCGCGGGCGACGGCGGCCTGCGTCGCGCGGTGGGCAAGGCGTATGAGGATCCGACCGTCTCGCCCAAGCGCAAGGTCGTCACCTGGAAGAAGCGCGACGCGAAGAAGCCCGAGCCGAAGAAGATCGACCCACCGCCGCTGGGCTGGCTCGGCGAAACGATCGCGACGGTCGGCGAGTTCGGCCTGTGGATCGTGTTCGCCGCGCTGCTGGTGGTGCTCGCCATCACCGCGCCGAAGTGGCTGGCGTGGTTCCGCGGCGGGCTTGCGCGCGCCGGTCGCGAGGAGGACGAAATCCGCCGCGACCGCGCCGACGAACCGCCGCCGCCGTTGCCCGAAGACATCCCCAGTGCGATCCGCCGGCTCTGGCGCGAAGGCCGGGAGCGCGAGGCGCTCGCGTTGCTCTATCGCGCCAGCGTCGAGACGATGGTCGCGCGCACGCAGGCGGTGCTCGTGCCGGGCGCGACCGAGGCCGAAGTGCTGCGTGCCTCGCGCAAGCTGCCGCGCGGCGAGGACCGCGACGCCTTCGCGCGCGCCGTGCGCACCTGGCAGTACGCGGCGTACGCGCACAGCTTTCCGGCCGGTGGCGACTTCGAATCGCTGTTGGACGATCTGGCCTCGCGCTTCGGCTGGTCGCCGTCCGCGCGTAATGAATCGAGCGTGCCCGCATGACGTTCACGCGCCGGCACGGCCTCATCGCGCTGCTCGTGCTCGCCGTCGCCGGTGCGCTGGCCGGCGGCTATGCGTGGTGGCAGCACAACTTCGTGCGCGCCGAGGAGTGGGTCGACCTGCCGCGCACCGGCGAGGCGCGTCGCAATCCGCTGTACGTGCTCAAGCTCGCGTTGATCGGCGACGGCGTGAAGGCGCAGGCGCGTCCGCGACTGCAGCTGGACAGCATCGCCCTCGGCCCGCGCGACACGGTGCTGCTCTACAACGACCCCCGCACGATCTCCGACAAGGAAGAAGCCGCGCTGCTGGACTGGGTCGAACGCGGCGGCCACCTGCTGCTGCGCACGCCGCCGCCGGGGCCGCTGGACGTGGAACTGCCGCTGCCGGTGATGAGCGCGTTCGGCGTGCATCCGCGTTCGGACCGGCTCTGCGCCGGGCTCGACGTCGCCGGCGAAGACCCGCACGTCGAGTTCTGCCGCGGCCGGCGCCTGGACGTGGACAACCTCGAATCCACCGCGTCGCTGCACTGGGGCGAGCCGGAGATCGGCTACGTCTTCGCACGCATCCCGCATGGGCGCGGGCACGTCGACGTGTTGTCGGATTTCGACTTCCTCGACAACGATTCGCTGAAGGACGGGCCGCATATCGCGCTGACGCGGCAGTTGCTCGATCCGAACTACCGCGCCGGCACCGTGCACCTCATCTACGAGGCGCAGATGCCGTCGTTCTGGATGACGCTGGTGCGCGAACACTGGCGCGTGTGGCTGCCACTGCTGCTGGCGCTGATGGCGTGGCTGTGGCGGCGCTCGCAGCGCTTCGGGCCGCTGCTGGCCTCGCCGGCGGTGGAACGGCGCTCGCTGCTGGAGCACGTCACCGCCAGCGGCGAGCACGTCTACCGCTACGGCTACGCGCACCTGCTGCACGAAGCCGCACGCAAGGCCTTCCTCGCGCGGCTGCGTCGTCGCGATCCGCAGGCCGCCGCGCTCGACGGCGATGCGCAGGCCTCGATGCTGGCCGAGCGTTTCGGCCTGTCGCAGAACGACGTCCGCGATGCCCTTTCAACGCCGATCGCGCGCGACCACGCCGCGTTCCGCAGCCGCATCGCGCTGCTCATGCGCATGCGCAATTCCCTTTGACCGAATCGAAACAGAGACCACGCCATGAACGCCGACGCCGCTCCCGCTCCCCTCGTTCCGATCACCGGCGACGCCCTGGCCGCACGCGCCGCCGCGGTGCGCGAGGAAGTCGGAAAGGCCTTCATCGGACAGGAAGCGGTGCTCGACCAGATCCTGATCGCGCTGCTCGCCGGCGGCCACGTGCTGATCGAAGGCGTGCCGGGCCTGGGCAAGACGCTGCTGGTACGCGCGCTGTCGCGGGCGATCGATTGCAGCTTCGCGCGCGTGCAGTTCACGCCGGACCTCATGCCCAGCGACATCAGCGGCCACGCCGTGTGGAACCCGAAGACCGAGACGTTCAACATCCGTCGCGGCCCGGTCTTCACCAACCTGCTGCTGGCCGACGAGATCAACCGCGCGCCGGCGAAGACGCAGTCGGCGCTGCTGGAGGCGATGCAGGAGCTGCAGGTCACCATCGAGGGCCACAGCTTCCAGCTGACGCCGCCGTTCCTCACGCTCGCCACGCAGAACCCGGTCGAGCAGGAAGGCACGTACCCGTTGCCCGAAGCGCAGCTGGACCGCTTCCTGCTGAAGGTGCTGATCGGCTATCCCACGCGTGCCGACGAGAAGCGCATGGTCGCCGCGGTGAGCCAGGGTCGCGCGGCGTCGGACTTCGACCTGTCGCAGGTCGCGCGCGTGCTCGGCCCGCAGGAGATCGTCGCGATGCAGGCCGGCACCGCGCTGGTCGCCGTGGACGATGCGGTGATCGACTACGCGGTGCGTATCGTCGCCGCGACGCGCGACTGGGCCGGGATTTCGCTCGGCGCGGGCCCGCGCGGCAGCCTCGCGCTGGTGCGTGCGGCACGCGCGCAGGCCGTGTTGTCGGGCCGCGATTTCGTCACGCCCGACGACGTCCGCGAAATCGCCAAGCCCGCGCTGCGCCACCGCATCGCGCTGGCGCCGGAGCTGCAGATCGAAGGCCAGTCGCCCGACGACGTGCTGCACGCGCTGCTGGCGAAGGTCGAGGCGCCGCGGAAGTAATCCCGATGAATGCCGTCGCCAGCCCACGCGCCTTCCCGCGGCCTGCGCCCTTCGTGCTGGCGTTGCTGGTGCTGTGGTCGTTGCTGGGCATCGCGGTGGCGTTCGGGTTTGCCACCACCACCCAGTGGCAGATCGCGGGCCTGGCGTTCGCGGCGCTGCTGCTGCTCGACTTCGCGCTGCTGTGGCGCGCGCCGACGCCGCTGGTCGAACGCCGTCTCGCCGACACGTGGCCCATCGGCATCGAACGGCCGGTGACGCTGTCGCTGGAGACGCCCCTGCGCGGGCAGACGCTCGACGTGTTCGACCTGCACCCGGGCGGCTGGTCGATGCAGGGCCTGCCGCGTCGCCTGCGCCTGAAGCGCGGCGAGACCGCATCGGTCGACTACCAGCTGCGCGCGAAGGCGCGCGGCGATTTCCGCTTCGACGGCGTGCAGCTGCGCCTGCATTCGCCGCTGCGGTTGTGGTGGCAGTCGCGCTTGGCGGGCGGGGCGCAGGACGTACGCGTGTTCCCGAACTTCGCGCCGCTGGCGAAGTTCGCGATGTTCAGCGCCGACCAGGCGTCACGCCTTGTTGGCGCGCACCTGCGTCGTCGTCGCGGCGAAGGCACCGACTTCCACCAGATGCGCGAGTACCGCATCGGCGACAGCCTGCGCCAGATCGACTGGAAGGCCACCGCGCGTGCGCGTCGCCTGATCTCGCGCGAATACCAGGACGAGAAGAACCAGCAGCTGGTGCTGCTGCTCGACACCGGCCGCCGCCTGCTCGCGCGCGACGGCGAACTGGCGCATTTCGACCACGTGCTCGATGCGGCGCTGGTGGTGGCGTATCTCGCGTTGCGGCAGGGCGATGCGGTGGGCCTGCTCGCCAGCGGTGGCGCGAACGCGTGGGTGCCGCCGCGACGCGGCGTCGGCGCGATCGACGAACTGCTGCGCGCGACCTACGCGTTGCAGCCGCAGCCGGTGGCGACGGACTTCCTCGCAGCGGCGACGGACCTGTCGGTGCGCCAGCGCCGGCGTTCATTGGTGATGCTGGTGACGAATCTTCGCGACGAGGACATGGACGACCTGCTCGCCGCGATCACGATGCTGCGCAAGCGCCATCTCGTCTGCGTGGCGAGCCTGCGCGAGGGTTCGCTCGACGCCGCACTCTCCGAACCGGTGAACGACCTGCCCGGCGCGATCCGCGCGGGCGCGACGGCGCAGTACCTCGACCAGCGCAACGCGGCGCACGAAGCGCTGCGGAATCACGGGGTGATGGTGCTCGACGTGGCGTGCGACCAGCTCGCGGCGTCGCTGGTGGAGCGGTATCTGGCGGTAAAGCGGGACGGGTTGTTGTAGGGAATTCCGGGCTACGCGCGTTGCTTGATCCGTCACCCCGGCGAAGGCCGGGACCCAGGCCCGGAGCGCATGGGAATTGCCTCGACGGCAAACAACCTCACCGTCATTCCCGCGAAGGCGGGAATCCAGGGACGTGTCATGCTTTCGCGAATGCGCTGCAGATGAGAGCGTCGTGCTGTCGCACCGGGCCGCGTCGCAGTAAGGCGTGGAACGTCCATGGATTCCCGCCTTCGCGGGAATGACGAACAAAAGCAACGGTCGCCGGGCGCTCGACGTCCGATTCGGCAGCCGTATCGGCGAATTCGTGACAGGCGAACCTCAGTCCGCGGTCACCAGCTCCGCGCGATGCTCGCGCAGCGTTTCGTACACCTCGTCGGTTTCCGGGCGCACGCCGTGCCAGCGCAGGAAGCTTTCCGCCGCCTGTTCCACCAGCATGCCCAGTCCGTCGATGCCGTCGTGCACGCCAGCGGCACGCGCCCAGGCGAGGAACGGGATCGCCACTTCGCCGTAGCTCAGGTCCACTGCGGCCGTGCGCGGATTCGCCAGCGCCATCGGTAGCGACGGCAGGCCGTCGGCGCGCGCGGCGGAGGTTGCGTTCACGATCAGGTCGAACGTGCCCAGCGTGTCGATGTCGCGCAAGTAGCGCGGATGCACGCGGCCGGGCATCGCCAGCGCGTCGGCCAGTGCGTCGGCGCGCTCGGGCGTGCGGTTG